>Ga0302320_10001192_pt1 | contig 62416 bp, 54 predicted proteins | sample Bog_T0_3_FD_202130 | JGI IMG/M metagenome (GOLD analysis project Ga0302320, IMG submission 202130) | Peat permafrost microbial communities from Stordalen Mire near Abisko, Sweden - Bog_T0_3 | ecosystem: Environmental > Terrestrial > Soil > Wetlands > Peat | place: Sweden: Abisko, Stordalen Mire...
ATTCAATGACTATTTTCTGCACTCGCCTGAACTCGTTCATGATCTCATTTGTGCTCAAATGGAATTAGAAGGGAGACCCTGCCAAGGGGATTTCCTTTTCTTAGATCGAAGTATAATCGACATTTTAGGATTTTCAAAAAATATGGGGATCAGGCCTTTTGAGGAAGATCAAAAGGAACTCTTACGCGGGGTTTACGACCTCATCTTCATCATTAGTCCCATGCCAAAAAAATATTACGATCAAAATAAGATTCGTCGCCAAAACTATGAGGAATCGCTTGAACACCATGCTAGCGTTGTTCAACACTATCTCGAATTCATAGAAGGTCAGAAAAAGAATGTCAAAGACTGCTTGATTGATGTCCCATTCCACAACGCTGATCCGGAGGCTTCTGTTCAATGGAGAACTGAATTCATTCTACAAACAGTTAAGAAATAGATTGATCGAATGAAACAGAAATGAAGGAAGATATGACTTCCGTTTATATACACAAAATTTCAATCATAGTTTTGACTTACTTATTTATTGCAATACCGACATACGGGACCGAGCTACACCTACCGACCCCTACTAGCCATTATAGCGTTGGCACAAAGGCAATACAGTACGCTAGTTGCATTGAGGTATTCGCAAAATGCGCAAAAAAGAGGCCTCTTGGAATCCCACAAACAAAAAACCCCAGTAACTACTTAGAGTTACCAGGGTCGTCAAATAAATTGGCTCAGGAGGAGGGATTCGAACCCCCGACCAGCCGGTTAACAGCCGGCTGCTCTACCACTGAGCTACTCCTGAATTTTTACTTAAAAGTCAACTATACGGTAATAGACTAAACCTCAAATTTTGTCTAGCCAGGTCAAGAAAAACTTTGCATACTCCCGCTCATGACACTCAAGGCTCATGTCTTCATCTGCACCAATGAACGCCCGCCAGGTCACGTAAGAGGCTGTTGCCAGCAAAAGAAATCAGAGCAGTTAGTTCAACTCTTCAAGCAGGAGTTGGTCAAAGCTGGCATTCAAAAAGAAGTGAGAGCCCAAAAAGCTGGCTGCTTGGATGTCTGTGAGTTTGGACCTGCTATCGTTGTTTATCCAGAAGCTATTTGGTATGGAAAGGTTACCCCAGAAGATATCCCCGAAATTGTTCAATCCCACATCATTGGGGGAACCCCCGTACACAGACTTAAGATTCCTGGAAAGTAAACTTTTTTAATCAGACTTTAGCTTGTTCAGCTGGGGCTATATTCCTTATTGGCACATTTCCTTCGAAGGAGTTACAATAAATAAATATGGCTTCACCCCGTAGAATTTATTTTCTGAACAAAAAATTCCAGCTACGGTTTGCATTTTATGTTTGTTCATGGCTCATTGCGTTAAGCTTTACTTATCCGCTCATTATTTCAAATCTATTTGATTATCTTATCAGTTACCTTGCTTTGGATCCACTGGGTCCCACTCTAGCCAACCTTGAAAAAACGAGAGAAGATCTATTGTGGCTTTTGGTTTCTATGCAGGTCATTTTAATTAGCTTCACTTTTTTTATCAGTATTTTTATGTCACATAAAATTGCAGGCCCGCTCTATAAACTCAGTAAATTGCTTCGTGAGGCAGCCGCTGGAAATTTAGAGCAAAGGCTAGTCTTTAGAAAGAGCGACTATTTTCAGGAACTGGCTCCGGATTATAATACCTTGATGGAATCTATCCAAAAAAGAATTGCTCAACGCTCAAATGGAATTCAGACTGCAATTCCTTACCTAAAAAAAGCTCTCTCAAGCTCTAACTTAGAAACTCAACGTGAATTGGAGACAGCTCTAAATCTTTTGCGTAACGCAGATCAGAGCTGATACGGATCATGTCCAAACATAACCCATTTTTAGGCTTTACCTATCTGCTCCGAATGATAGTTTTATGGATCATCCCTACCTCATTAAGCGCATCGATTCCCTCGAATCACCCCGATGAGTTGACTCCTATTGATAATTTACAAGAAGCGATTATTAAAAAACATCATTCCAAACAAGCAAAACTCATCAATCGAGCTTTTTCTGCTTTACAGAACAAGAAATATTCTGAAGCCTTGAACCTGAGTTCAAAAAGTCTATCGGACTTCCAATTTTCTGATTATGGACTCTGGATTGCAGCAGGAGCATTGCGTGGATCCGCTCAACAACTCAATCAAAAAAGGAATTATTCGGCTAGCCTAAACGCATCTCAGAAATCGATCACGATGATCTTGCAAATCGAAAGTAAGAATCCTTACTCACCCTTCATTCGCGATTTACCGAAAGAAATGGGTCTGTCTGAACTTGTCAGCGGTGAATCCTACTGCGGAATGAAAAAGTGGATTCTTTGTCAGCAAACCTTTGAAAAAGCTTTTCAAAGATTGCAGACCCAAAACACTTTGACCTTAATTAGCTCGCAATCAATAGAAGAATATGCGAAGAGCTGTCAGAAAAAAGAAGGACCACTGTGTCTAGGTTGGCTCCAGAAACTTTCAACGGTCTTTAGTAAAAAATCATTGGAATCGCAAACTATCGCAAAGCTTTTTCCCAATCTCTCCAATCTCACGGATAAACAAAAAGCGATTAAATCCGCTAGCAAAGTTACAATGTCCTATAAAGCTCCTGACTTAGATCAAGCTGCCTTTGAAGCGGCAATGAAGCTTTACTTTGAGGAAAGTTACAGTAAGGCTGCAAAAAGTTTCAAACAATTTTTAGAAGACTACCCAAGATCTGCCCATCGCTTTCGGGCACGTTATTGGCTAGCTCAGTCGTATGTTAATAGCAATGATCAAGAAATTGCACAAAAAATCCATCAGGAACTTCATCAAGACTCTCCCTTAACCTTTTATGGCTTTTTGGCTTCGATGGCGACTGGTCAACCCCTTGATACAACCATTCGAGCAACACTCCCATTAGCTATCGATACGGATCCTTCGCTACAGCCTCATGAATCTTTTCATCTCAGAAGGGCTGAGAACTTCGTAGCTGAAAAAGCTGATGAGCTAGCTTCCTATGAACTCCGATATTTAAGATCGAGAGATTCTCTCTCCAGCCCTTTCTTACTCTATTTGGCAATGCTAAACTATGAAGCAAAAAATTACAATCATGGCTTCTTCTTAGTAGGCGAGTTGATCCAAAGAGGCTATGAAGGAATTATTTCTTCCTTTGGGTTGAGACTGATTTTTCCGGTTAATTTTATGAACCTAATTAAAGCCAATGCAGACGAAAACGGACTTGATCCGATTTTGGTACTGAGCCTTATCAAGCAAGAATCTGCTTTTGATGAGGACGCCAACTCTTCATCTGGTGCTATGGGTTTAATGCAACTTATGCCTGCTACAGCAAACGAGACAGACCCCCAAATTAAGACAGCAGAACTCGTGGAAGCATCAAAGAACGTTGCAATTGGAACTAAATACCTTAAAAAACTCTTACTCCGATTTAATGGAAATATTGTTTATGCTTTGGCTGGCTACAACGCAGGTCCTAATGCAGTGGATCGATGGATCAAAGAATCAGGCGGAAAAAAAAGAATGCTTGAATTCATTGAAGCTATTCCCTATAAAGAAACCCGCGAATATGTGGGCGCAATCATCAGGAATTACTTCTGGTATTCAAAGCGTCTCAACGGCGGCACACAAAAAACTCTTGATTATTTTTGGAACGTGTATGGCCCCCCTGAAACTCCTGCAGCACGATAAATCTCAAGAGATCCATTTAGGGTAAAGCGCTCTTATACCGCAAATCTAAAATGCATGATATCTCCATCACAAACAATGTATTCCTTGCCTTCCAGCCTTAATGCTCCTGCATCTCGAATGGCTTGTTCATTTTTATACTTTAGCAGATCATTGTAATGATAAACTTCTGCCTTAATAAATCCCTTTTCGAAATCAGTATGAATCACCCCTGCAGCCTGGGGGGCTTTTGAGCCTTTTTGAATGGTCCATGCCCGAACCTCAACCTCACCTGCTGTAAAGTAAGTTTGCAATCCTAGGAGATCATAACCCGCCCGAATCACACGATTCAGTCCTGGTTCTTCCATTCCCATTTCTCTCAAAAAAGAAACTTTCTCTTCCTCTGGAAGTTCAGCAATTTCAGATTCAATTTTTCCACAGATCTGAACCACAGGACTCCCTTCCTTCTTGGCATGTTCTAGTAACTTCTTTACATAGTCATTAGGTTCTTTTTTGCCAATGTCACCATCATCTACATTAGCAACATACATGACCTTTTTTGCGGTAATGAGGTGAAAATCTTGAATTAAATTTAATTCCTCAGGACTAAGCCCTAGCGAACGTACTGGTTTTCCCGACTCAAGAGCAGTTCTTGCTGGCTCCAGCACAGACATTGTAGCAGCTGCTTTTTTATCGCTTCCTGCCCTTGCCGCCTTTTGGAGCGAAGAAAAACGCTTATTTACGGTATCCAGATCTGCCAAAATCAGTTCCGTGTCTATGACAGAAATGTCACGAGTAGGATCTACCGAACCATCCACATGAATCACATTAGGATCGGAAAAACACCTCACTACATGAGCAACAGCCTGTGTTTCTCGAATATGTCCAAGAAATTGATTTCCTAAACCCTCACCCTGAGAAGCCCCTTTCACTAGTCCAGCAATATCCACAAATACCATCGTGGCTGGCACTAATTTATTGGGAGGAATATAGCGTGCAATTTCAGCAAGCCTGGGATCTGGAACTTTGACAATGCCCGTATTAGGCTCAATAGTACAAAATGGATAGTTTGCTACTTCCGCTTTTACTGACGTCAAAGCATTAAAAAGAGTAGATTTTCCTACATTAGGCAACCCAACAATCCCGCATTGAAAACCCATCTCTCTTACTCCTGTTTTTCCTATTTTAAACGGTGAAATTTATTCATCGCACTTTGTATTTTGCCGCAAATAATATCTTCTACGGCTTGAGCCACATCATCTAAAAGCAAATCTAACCTTTTCAGCTCATCGTCTTCAAAAGATTGCAGTACATAATCTGCAGGAGCCATCCGCGCGGTTGATTCACTCTGGGAAGGATGGCCTATTCCAATTCGAATTCGATGATACTTGTTATTCTGTTTTCCAATACTCTCATCAATCGACTTAAGTCCATTGTGACCACCAGTACCACCCCCTGTTTTTAATCTGAGGGTGAGGGGAGACAGATCCAGGTCATCATGTATCACAATCAAATCTTCTGGGTGGCATTGATAGAAACTAAAAATAGATCCTACGCATTTTCCCGAAAGATTCATAAAAGTTTGAGGCTTCACTAAAAGCACTTTATCGCCGTTAAAAGATCCTGGGTAAATTTCTCCCTGATACTTAGTTGATGAGCCAGTTGCATGCCAGCGATCCACGAGACGATCAATGGCTAGGAAGCCTACATTGTGCCTTGTGGTCTCATATTGGGGACCAGGATTTCCTAAGCCTATAATCACCTTCATCGCTAAATAAAGAGGCTACTCACGCTATCATAGTTATGAATTCGATAGATAGCTTCTGCCAGCAAATCGGCCACGGAAAGCTGGACGATTTTTTTTACATTTCTGGCTTCCTGAGAAAGAAGAATTGTGTCTGTCACAATCACGCGCTCAATCTGTGAGTGGACAATCCGATCCACTGCAGGTCCAGATAATACCCCATGAGTCGCAGCCGCATACACTTTATGAGCACCTTTCTGCAAAACTGCGCTAGCCGCTTCGGTTAAAGTACCTGCAGTATCAATCATATCATCAAAGATAATAGCGGTTTTTCCTTCCACCTCACCGACAATGTTCATAGCCTTGGCAACATTAGGGCCCATGCGCCTTTTGTCAATCATTGCAACAGAAGCATCCAATCGCTTGGCAATAGCCCGAACCCTTGCAACACCGCCCGCATCCGGACTGACCAAAACAAGATCTCGTACTTCTGCCATCTCCTTTTTGACATAATCCAGAATCACTGGCGAAGCGAAAAGATTATCAAAAGGAATATTGAAAAATCCTTGTATTTGCCCAGCATGCAAGTCCATTGAAACAATGCGCGTTGCCCCTGCAGCAGTAAATAAATCAGCAACCAATTTTGCACTGATAGGAGTCCTAGGTGCCTCTTTCCTATCCTGACGAGCATAGCCGTAATAAGGGACAATAGCGGTAATTTCTTTTGCACTTGCCCGTTTCAGTGCATCAATCATGACCAAAAGTTCCATTAAAGTATCATTTACGGGACAGCAGGTACTTTGGATCACATAAACATCCCGCCCTCGTACGTTTTCGCCAATTTCTACGAAAACTTCGCCATCGCTAAAGCGGCGCACTTCAGCCCGCCCCAGTGGCTTGCCCAGTCTTTCACAAATCCTCTGGGATAGAGGTCGATTTGCAGTACCCGAAAGAATGACCCAGTCTCTCATTCGCATACGGATGGGATACCCTAAAGATGGAGCAGTGTCATCTAGAGTGTTCAAGAAAAATACCATTTTACGGCGTAAGAACTTCCGATGGCGCCCTTTCTTCCCCAATCATTTCAAAGAGAACCCAAAAGAGGTCTGTAGCACAGCGATGCTTTTGACTCTCTCTATTATAGGCAACCGTTTGGTTCTTGTTCCTAATATAGGTTTTGAGATCTCCAGCCTCCATCACGTAGGTCCAGCGGTCTTTCATTCTAAAATTAGCACTGGTATTATAATAGAATTGAAAAGGCTCTTCTTCAGAAAGCGAATAATGACCCCGAATTTCATTCAGTTTTTTTTGGATTCTAGCATATTGTGCATCGGTAAGTTCTCCTAGGAAGGCTCCATAGTCGGGGCCAAAGCTAAATACCAGCTGCTTAGTTTTTATATTTAATTGAAAAAATCCTCTTAAACTTTTGACTGAACTCTCATTTAACACCGCTGTAATTAAGCCATCTAAATGTCTCACTACCACTTGAGTCTTTAATGACTCTCCAAACGCGAGCGCCCTATAGATTTCCTGGTGCTGTTTCGCGAGTTTCGAAGCATCCAAAGGAAGACGAGAGTAGGAGGACTGATCTAGCAATGAATGAAAGAGATCAACCGATTCAGCCTCCTTCAAGTCTTGTAACACAACGCGAGACTGAACATCCTGCTGAACCTTTGAAGCTGTTGTACTACACGAGATCAAGAATAAAACAGACAAGCACTCAAAAGCTAAAAAAAAACCTCGGGTTATAGTCAACATTTCACACCCTCATCTTTAAAAAACTCAGCCAATCACAAAATTCAAAATCTTCTCTTTTACAAAGATGATTTTACGAATTTGCTTTCCCGAAAGCTGATTTGCAACAGCTGGAATTTGTTTTGCTAATTGCTCAACCTCACCCTGAGAAATACCTGGTTCCACGTCTAAAGTACCTCGAGTCTTTCCCATAACCTGCACTGCTAAGGTGACCAACTGATCCTTAGCCAAATCAGGATCAAAAACAGGCCACGGCTCATAAGTGAGCGAACTATTCATACCAATCCTACTCCACAACTCCTCAGCAATATGAGGAGCAAAGGGATTAAGAAGTTGAACAAACGGTTTTAAGCACGCAAGGGGCTTGCGATCTAACTTAGTCATATAATTCACAAAAATCATCATTTGACTGATGGCTGTATTCAATCTCAAGCCTTCAATATCTTCGGTCACTTTTTTTATCGTTTTGTGAGTTATTTTTCTATCTTCTATCGAAGGTTCTCTATCAGCCACAAGAAGTTTTTCTTGAAGTGCTTCACCTTCTCCAAAATCTTCTAAAAACAGACGCCAAGTCCTTTGAAGAAATCGGTAAACTCCTTCTATTGCAGAGGTAGACCAAGGCTTGTCCCTTTCTAATGGCCCCATAAACATTTCATAGATACGAAGCGTATCTGCTCCATATTTCTCAATGACCTGATCGGGGTTAATCACATTCCCGCGCGACTTAGACATTTTCTCGCCATCTTCGCCAAGAATCATCCCTTGATGAACTAATTTTTTAAAAGGCTCAGAATGCGACGATAACCCCACATCATAAAGGACTTTAGTCCAAAACCGAGCATACAACAAATGTCCCACGGCATGCTCCTGGCCTCCTAAGTAGAAATCCACGGGCATCCAATATTTTTCAGCTTCTGAACTGAATGGGGCATTTTCATTCTGGGGATCGCAGTAACGAAAGAAGTACCAGGAAGAGCCTGCACTGCCTGGCATGGTATCTGTTTCTCGACGAGCAGGCTTTCCACTTTGAGTATCTTTAGTATTCAGCCATTTATGAATTGCAGCAAGTGGACTTTCTCCTGTCCCAGTAGGCTCGTAGCTTTCTACTTCAGGAAGCACCACTGGCAATTCATTCAAGGCAAGTGGTTTCTTTTCTCCATCTTCTAAATGAATGATAGGGAAGGGCTCTCCCCAGTAACGCTGTCTAGAAAAAAGCCAATCCCTTAACTTATATTGGACCGTTCGCGTTCCCCAAGCCTGCTTTTCAGCTAAGTGAATCACTGCTTCTTTGGCTTTGAGCGAAGGCATTCCATTTAAAAATCCAGACTGAATAGCAGTACCTTCTCCACTGAAACATTCACCTTTATTACCGCCATCCGACCCACTTTCAATTACCTTCTTGATTGGGAGTTGAAATGTTTTCGCAAATTCATAATCTCGCTCATCATGAGCAGGAACTGCCATGACCGCACCTGTTCCATAAGTCATTAAAACATAATCAGAAATCCAAACTGGAATTTTCTCTTGAGTCAATGGGTTGAGCGCATAGCTCCCGGTAAAGGCACCCGTTTTTTCCTGAGTTGCTTCTTGGCGATTGATCTCTGATTTCTGAGATGCTTTTTCCTGATACCTTTTCACCTCCAGTTTTTGTTCTTGCGTAGTCAGTTTTTCCACAAGCGGATGCTCGGGGGCCAAAACCATGTAGGTCACGCCAAAAATCGTGTCTGGACGGGTGGTGAAAATCTCAATTTCGTCTTGCCCATTCTCTAAAGGGAATCGCATCTGAAGCCCTTCGCTTCTTCCGATCCAGTTTCGTTGAAGCTCCTTGGTACTTTCAGGCCAGTCCAGCGGGTCTAAATCCTTGAGCAGTCGCTCTGCATAGGACGTAATTTTCAACATCCATTGCTTCATAGGAACGCGATAAACAGGATGGTTCCCCCGCTCAGATTTTCCATCAATCACTTCTTCATTTGCAAGAACGGTCTTCAATGCAGGACACCAATTGACCGGAACTTCCTTTTGATAGGCTAAGCCCTTTTCAAAAAGCTTCAGGAATATGAACTGAGTCCATTTATAATACTTGGGATCGCAAGTTGCCACTTCTCGAGACCAATCATAACTCAAACCCAGCCTTTGTAATTGCCGGCGAAAATTATCAATGGCTTTTTGAGTAGTAATTGCAGGATGCACTCCGGTTTGGAGCGCGTACTGCTCTGCAGGCAATCCAAAAGCATCCCAGCCCATGGGATGCAGAACATTGAACCCCTTTGCCCGCTTATAGCGAGAAATAATATCCGTTGCAGTATACCCTTCCGGATGACCTACGTGTAGGCCAGAGCTGCTAGGATAGGGAAACATATCCAAAACATAGTACTTGGGTTTCGGACTTCCAGTTTCTGCTTTAAAAACAGAGTGTTTTTCCCACTGGTCCTGCCACTTTGGTTCAATCACGCTTGGTTTGTAAGACATGGGGATTATATATACCCAGAAATCACCCAAGAAGAGTAGAAAGAAAAGGGGAATTTATAAGTTACTATTGAGTATTTTTACTCAAGTACCTGACTCAGGTACCTGATAGAGAGGGTTGCAGTGCAATTTGAACTCAAGACTTTTGAAAATGGAACGGTTTCGGTATGGGATCATCATTTTGGTGAGACCATGCATTCATTGATTGGGCCCGATCAAGAAGCCCAAATCGTCTACTTACAACAATCCCAGATCAAAGAAAGGCTAAGTAAAAGCCAGCCGGAGCCTTTGGTGGTCTATGATATCGGGCTGGGAATTGGAACCAATGCTTTGGCATGCCTTGACCTGTTTATTCAAATGCAACCAAAACGGGATTTGCAGCTATTCAGCTTTGAAAGCAACCCCTTGGGCCTGAAATTCGCCTTGCAACATCCAACCCAGTTTCCTTACCTGCAGAAATACACCTCCTGGCTCAGCGACCTTCTCAATGAAAACCAAATTCACTTCAAAACCCCCTCCGGTCAGGAGTTTTTTTGGCAGCTATTTGTGGGTGATTTTCGTGATCTTGTAACAAAGACAACTGCCCCAGAGGTGGTTTTTTATGATCTATATTCTCCCAAATCCTGCCCAGAGCTTTGGAACCTGCAGACTTTTGAACTGGTTTTTAAATCAACAGAAGCAAGGAGATCGATCGGACAAGACACCTTTCTCTGTACCTATTGTGCATCCACTGCAGTCAGGACGGCAATGTTACTTGCTGGCTTTCATGTGGGACACGGAATCTCTACTGAAGGGAAGCGAGAAACCACCGTTGCCTCCACTTTGAAGACCGATCTCATTCGACCTCTTGGGAAAGCCTGGCTTGACCGCTGGAATCGATCCAGCAACGCCCTTCCCTGCGATATTTCAGAAAATAAAAAAACATTAGTTCGAGAGATTTTTCAAGAAAGATTACATAATATAAACTAATTAAGTTTAAATAATATCATTGACACTTTCGTTTTGATTAACTATATTCCATCTTCAGATGTTTATGAAAAGAATGCATTTTTCTAAAACCTTGTTTACTTTAACTTTAGCTGTATCTGCTTGCGCCCAAAAGCAATCTATTAATCAGACAAATCAAGCAAAAGAAACACAGAAAAACTCGAATCAAACTCATATGCCCTCGCCGCAAACCCTTACTGAGCCGAAAACTTCGAATCGAATCCACGCCTCTACTGCGCAAACTACTGCTGAACTTAGATTTCCAAAAGAATTTGATGCTATTTCTTCCCAAGATACAATCTATTCTCAGGAGGTTGTGAACGCAAACATGCTACCTCGAGGATCGGCACTGCTCACTCAGTCTGGAAACCTGCATACCCAAGGTATCACAGCTATCCTCCATGCAGCCAGTGGCAGCGCAGGACGAGGCGATCCACAGTTTATTCCAACTCTAGAAGGCGTTGAACTTTCAGTAAAAAATTCTCTGACCCTAGCTCAACAACATGGTCATAAAAGAATTGCCATTCCCTTTATAGGAAGTGGTATTTTTCTCAGTCGAGTTGGAGCAACCAGGCAGCAATTAGCGGACACCATCGTTCGTGCTGCTTTAGAAAGCCGTGGCAATCTTGAAATTCAGTTTGTTATTATCGGAAAAAAGGACGTTCCGCTTTTTACTACATCTCTAGATGAAATTAAGAAAAAGCCTGATTTTCAATCACTGCAACCAAATAACGCTCAGATTCAACAAGGAGATATTTTGGATTTCAAGCTCCATGGAGCTACCGCCATCATCAATGCGGCTAATATGGAAGTCCAATTTGGAGGTGGCATCTCTGGTGCTATAGGAAATGCAACTGGGAAATCTGCTAAGATCGATGATGAAGCTCGGGAGCTTATACGCCTATTTAATGCCCGAGTGTCCGAAATGCTAAAATAAATAGTCTTTGAAAATTAAAGTATAGCTAAGCCGGCTTTCTGGCTACTAAAATAAGGAGATTTGCACTGTCTTTTCCTTTTTTTCTCCACTTTCTTGTTTTTACCTCAAACCAAGTAAGAAATTGCAAAGGAAGTAAGTAGCGTATCGCCTTAAGCTGGCTAACGTAAGCACTATTGTACTTTTCAAAATAAAGAACTTCCATTCCTGCTTCAATAATTAATTTTCTTAATTCATTTTCTGTATAAAGGAAGAGGTGATCCCCCCAATGAAATTGCCGTGGGATCAGTTCGCTAATATTTGTAACTTGCTCATAGGTTGGAAGATTCGAACAGTAATCTGCGCCATTTGGGGTCGTAAGAATACAAATTCCCCCAGCCTTAAGGTTTGCAAAAACAGAGTTTAAAAGCTCTTTAGGAAAGGCAACATGTTCAATCACCTCTCCCACAAGAATACCGTCAAAACCTTTGGGATCTCGAAAGTCTATAAGATTGGCTTGATGCGTGTGAAAAGTACCATGAGTGTACTTCTTTCCTGCGTATTTCAGAAATTCTGGGTGGATGTCAACGCCTAAGACTTCGTAGCCTTGCTCAGCAAGCATGAGACTAAAATTTCCTTGAGCACAGGCAAAATCAGCTATTCGCCGACCTGGACAATAAGCTTTAACAAGACGTAGGACTTCCTGTAGTCTTAAAAAATACCCAAAGACAGATGCTTTTCTGCGATTTGGATTGTAGAGGTACCGTTCGTCATCTCCCCAGCAGTACTGCCGCTCAAAATCAGACTCTAATTCTGCCTCAGAAACTCGTCGCATGCACGGACTTTAAAATTTAAGCTTCTGATTTTCAAGGGCTTTATCAAACTTGAATCTTTAACAATCCCTATTTCTATTGGCGGAGAGAGAGGGATTCGAACCCCCGGTAGGGTTGCCCCTACTTCGGTTTTCAAAACCGACGCTTTCGACCACTCAGCCATCTCTCCATGTCGCAAACCGATTCAGCAAATCTCAATTTTTACAGACTACTTCAATACACTGCCAAAAGCGAGTTTGCAGCTAAGAAATGAAGCTAGTTAGCTTTTCGGCTTCATGAACAGAGAATCTCCTTGACGCTCAAACCCTGGCGCACCGTCTAAGTAGCGATGGAGAACCCGAGGCACTTGGACATACCCTGGTTCTTTTTGGAAATTTTCAAGAATTGCGATAAAGGTTCTACCGACAGCTAAACCCGATCCATTCAAGGTATGAACGAGCGCTGGCTTTGCTTGCAGGTCCTTTCGATAACGGATTTGGGCTCGGCGAGCCTGAAAGTCCTCACAATTGGAACAAGAAGAGATCTCTCGATAGGCCTGTTGCCCAGGAAGCCATACCTCAATGTCATAGGTCTTAGCAGCACTAAATCCAACATCACCCGCACAAAGCGACATCACACGATAAGGCAGCTCTAGGCTTTGCAATACTTTTTCTGCATTTCGTACCATCGATTCGAGCTCATCGTAAGATTGATCAGGCTCCACTACTTTCACCAGCTCTACTTTTTGAAACTGGTGCTGTCGAATCAGCCCACGAGTATCTTTTCCATAAGAACCTGCCTCACTCCTAAAACAAGGAGAATAAGCTGTGAAATACTTAGGTAGCGACCCAGGAGGCAAAATCTCATCCCGATAAATATTTGTCAGCGGAACTTCAGAAGTGGGAATTAAAAAAAGCTCTCGATCAGCAACCTGAGTTTTAAAAAGATCCTCTTCAAACTTTGGCAACTGTCCTGTTCCTGTCATGGATGCTCGATTGACCATAAAAGGAGGAATGACCTCCTGGTACCCATGTTCCCGAGTATGAAGATCTAGCATAAACTGAATTAGCGCTCGTTCTAAGGCCGCACCCATTCCATAATAGAGTGCAAATCTGGCCCCAGAAAGCTTTCCGGCTCGCTCAAAATCCAAAATCCCCAATCGTTGCCCAATTTCAACATGCTCAAGGGGCCTAAAAGAAAATTTTGGCAACTCACCCCACTTTCGCACTTCGACATTCTGACTACTATCAACCCCGTCTGGAACGTTAGCATTGAGAATGTTTGGAACTTTTAGGGAAAAATCATTCAGCTCTCCTTCAACAAATTTCAACCTTTCATCTAGCTGCTTGATCTTATCTCCCACACTTCTCATCGACGAAACTTTAGCGTCCGCTTCAGTAGCAGCCGTGGGGTCTGATTTTGCCTGAGATTTAAGCTTAGCTATCTCCTGAGAAACTGCGTTTCGCTGAGCCTTAAGACTTTCTGTTTCCTGAATTAGATCTAATCTCTCCCGAGACAGCGACCTCAATCGTGAAATAAACTCTTGCCCTATGTTTCTGCGTTTCAGGGCTTTTTCCAATTCACCTACATTTTCTTGAAAACAGCGTGGGTCTAACATGATGGCACCCTACCACAAACCTTACAAACAGGCCTTAAATTCAGCCTTATCAGATGCGTCTGGCTCCATTTCCAGATATTTTCTAAATGAAGCACAAGCCCCAACTGGATCACCCGTATCCCTTTGAACGATCCCCATTCTCCGATATAAAATAGGATTTGCCTTATCGATACTTAAAGCAGCTCGGATCAAGGCAACAGCCGCCTGAAAATTTCCCAGCTTATAATTTGCCCATCCTGCGTTTTGTTTTGCATCCGGATTGTTTGGCTCCATCTGCATCACCTTGGTAAATAAATCCAGAGCACCCTGAAAAGCATTTAACTCCAGGAGTTCTTTCCCCAACGCAAACATGGTTTTAGGCATATTGGGATTGTTTTGTAACTCACGCTTCATCTCTTCAGCAGCTTCTCTATGATTACCTTGCACTGAATAGAGAGCACCCAAATAGTAATGCAAATTTGGATATTTTGGATAGATATTATAAATTTTAGTAAGCTCCTCTTTAGAATGCTCGTATTCTGTTTTTTTAATAAAGATCTTATATCTCTCTAAATACCCAGAAGGATCTGAATGATTTCTTTCAGAATATGATTTATATGCAAAAAGCGCTCTATCGAGAGCATCTTTATCAAGCCCCTCTCGATTCATATAAATCTGAGCCTGAATTTTCCATGGATAAGCATAATTAGGATTCGCCTGCATTGCTTGATCAACACTCTGTTGAGCTAAATCCCAAGCTCCTTTTTGAGTTTGAAACTCTGCAATTGCAGCTAGATATTCAGCCCTAGTACTGGTACTTTGCTGTAACTCATCCTGAAGCATGCTAATTGCCCTATCTATAGAATCTGTCTCTGCCACACATTTTGCCGTATTAATGATTACCTCGACATTCAGAGGATCAAATCGAAGCGCGAGTGCAAAGAAAAATGGAGCATCCTTATAATTTTTTGTTGACATGAGACTTTTTGCATAATCAATGTAAACTTCAGTATCAATAACATCTCGTCCCATTGCCTTTTTATAAAAAGTCTGCGCTTCAATAGGACGCCCTTGCTTTTGATACATATCTGCAGCTGCTTTATCGATAGAGCTTTGACTCACTGGAAGCTTCCTAAACTTATCCATTGCTTTACTTGCTTCTTCCCATTCAAAACTTTGAATCAATGTTTTAATATACTTTGACCAAACATGAATATCTCCGGGAGCACGCTCAGACGCTAATTTATAATTCATTTTTGCATTTTCTATATCATTAAGATAACTAAACATGTCGCCCATTTTCAAAAGTGGAATAGGAGAGGAATCGTTAGCCTGCCGAGCTTGAAGAAAAGGTATAATGGCTTCTTGGTACTTCCCAGTTTGAACCAACTTTTCACCTTCACCCAAAAAATAGTACATTCTGGCAAGAGGTTGAACCTTCTTAAGTGAACCGCCTGCTTTGGCTTGCAAAGTATAAAGCTCCAAAAGATAATCATGATTCTCTGGATCTAATTTTACAGCTCGCTCAACATCTCCTAAAGCTATATCCCATTTTCCAAAGAGTTCCGATAGCTGTGCATGAAGATAGTAGGTTAAGCCCAAATCGCCGGACGCCAACAAGGTCGGGTGATTTACCAAAAACTCTAGATGTCTTGCCGACTCCTTCAATGCTCCCTGCTTATTCAAAAGATAGGCAATTTTTAAGTGCGACTTTGCATGCTGAGGATTGAATCTGACTGCATTATTGTAATCCCTCATCGCTGCCTCAATGTCATTTAGCTTTTCAGCCACCCGTCCTTTGAGGTAAAAAATTTTCGCACTAAAAACCTTATTATCAGGAAATTGACTAAGATATCTTGCTGCAGTAGCTGCATCTCCTCTTTCCATAAAGCAAAGCGCTAAATAGTAAAACAATTCAATTCCATAATTTTGATGAGTTTTAGTATATTCAACAATTCGATTTTGGGCTGCTTCTGCTTTATTCACTACTAAGAAAAACTCAACATCGGCAATGACCGTCTCAGGTAAATCAACCGCTTTGGCTCGAGACATATCAATCAACTTAGAAATGACAGAAAAGTAGTTTTCATCCTTATTTGAAACATCAATTAAATTGAGATAACTTGAAGCCAGCATTGCCAACGCTCTAACGTTGTTACTGTCATAGGATGCAGATTCTCTAAACTGTTCCGAAGCCTTCCGATAGCCAGCAACTGTATCTTCAAGATAAAAGCGAATCCCTTCTTTAGAATATAATTCTTCACTTTTCTTAGAATCGGACCTCCCCTCTATGTAGGAGGGAAGTTTCGGACGAATAGGTTCAATACGAACCAAGGGCTTTTTCTTCGGCTCTGCAAGAAGGAACTGATATCCCACAACTCCAAGAATCACACCTAGGATGGTTTTTCGAACCAACTCCTTTAGACTAAACCCTTTTTTTACTGGTGCGCGAGAACCCGCAGTGGTTGGTCTCTGAAAAACAATAGTTTTCTCTCGAGCAATGTTTCTGTTCTCTCTCTCGGCAGCCAATCCCACTAGCTCTTGACTACCCCGTCCCCCATTGTGTTGATCGCTACCTAGCTCAAGCTCGATACCAGCATCAACAATAGTACGATCACTATCCTCTTCTGTTGCATTATGGGTGTTCAGAGATTCTACAACGGTTTTGTCCCCACTCTCCTGCTCTGAAGCCTCGCTGGAGTTGGAAGGAATACCAGAACCATCCGGCACTGGAAGTAACACATCAAAATTCAATTCATGTACTGGAGCTGCAGCTAGAAGATTTGCATTTTCATCTGCCAACATTTCAGTATTTCCAAAAGGATCTGGAATTTTGGCTTCTTTAATTAACACCCCTTGAGCTTGCTTGACCAATAATTCAGCTATTGCGGGAAAATCACTAATATTTTTCCACTCGCCATCGGGATAGGCTCGAGCGTTCTCAGCACCGGTAATTTGATTTTTTTGTATTAATAACCGAATGCGCCCCTGATCAACTGGTCCCAGTACTCTACCGGAAACAAGCTTAACTTTATAGAGTAATTTCCCAGTTTTGGGATTAAGTGACATCTTTGCCGACCCTCCATGGCAGCATAAGAAATATTATAATCTATCAAAAGTTAATCCGGTCACTGCCTTCTTCGCAAAATCTACCATTCTCCCTGGAAACACTCCCAGCTGAAGAGTTAATGCCACCATCGCAGCCACACCTATACCCGACCACAAAGACACCTTCATAGAGGGAGGACTGCCTACTGGATCACGCATATACATATAAACAATAACTCTTAAATAATAGTACACCGAAACTGCGCTAGAAAGGACACCAATTAATACTAAGACGATCTCATTAGCCTGAATGGCAGAATAAAATAGTAAATATTTTGACACAAAACCTGCAGTAGGCGGAATACCTGCCATGGAAAATAAGAACACTGCCATAGAAAAAGCTAGCCAAGGCTGCCGACGGGCAATCCCAGAAAAATCATGAAGATTTAATCCAGAATCTAGCCTCGATGCCATAATAGCCAAAATGCCAAAGGCACCAAGATTCATAATAGCATAATTTGCCACATACATGACTATAGGCGAGAATCCTAATTCACTTTTTGGTCCTGCTATTATCCCAATCAATAAATACCCTGTATGAGCAATGGAAGAGTAGGCTAGCATCCGCTTAAGATTAGTTTGAGTTAGAGCCACAAAATTTCCGACGAGAAGTGTCAGTACCGCGCTAATCCATAAAATATTATGAAAATGCTGTTCTAGGTACACTGCCGCACTATTGCCGTAACCTAAAGCAATGATGACTCTAACAAACCCGGCAAAAGCTGCAGCCTTAAGGCCAGACGTCATAAATCCAGTCACATTGAGTGGAGCACCCTCGTAAACATCCGGCATCCACATATGAAAAGGTACTGCGGCAACCTTAAATAGAAAGCCAAAAAGGACAAGAAGCTCTCCTAAAATCAACACAGGACTTAAACTTCCCGAGTGAGTCCGCACAAACCCAAAAATGGAGCGAATATCAGTATTCCCTGTTACCCCATAAAGCAAAGCGATTCCATAAAGGAGGACTGCCGATGCAGCTGAACCTAAGATAAAATACTTGATTGCCGCCTCATTCGACCTGCGATCAGCCCTACGAAAACCGACCAAAACATAGATAGCTAGGGACATGAGCTCTAGCGCTATGAACAATACAATCAGATCCAAAGAAGAGGCCATCAGCATCATTCCCAGAACTGAAAACAAAACAAGAATGTAAAACTCAGGATGCTGAAGTTTCTCCCGATCCAAATATCTGAGCGACCCCAAAACAGTAACAGCGGCCGATGCCAAGAAGATTACATTAAAAAAACTTGAATACGTATCCGATACCATCATCCCATTAAAAAGGGATAGATGCCCCTGGGACATGAGATGATATGAAAATCCTATTCCACAAAAACAGGCAGCAAGAGTAATCAAAAAAACTGGCCACTTTGGTTGAATAAAACGTACCGTACTCATCAAGATACCCAATATAGCACCGCCAAAAACACAAAAGTATGGCATAAGTACCTGAATCTCTTGGGAACCTAAGCTAAGCAATTCTGGACGGACTATTTTAAGGGCTTCCATTTGTATAATTTCCTCTACTTATGATCTTTAGCTGATACGAGTGAAATGCTGAATCCTGAGGAACTTCTCGCCAGAAAACGCTGAATGGAAGGTTCCATCTTTTCAAAAAAAACATTTGGAAAAATTCCCATCACAAAAATAGCAATCACTAGAGGAGCCAAAATAACCATTTCTCTCAAATTCAAATCGGTTAATTTTTCATTTTCAGGATTTTTAATAGGTCCAAACATAACACGCTGAAACATCCACAACATGTACACAGCCCCAAAAATCACCCCTAAAGCTGCTATCGCTGTAAGTCCTGGGTACACCTTCCAGGAACCTAAGAGTATGAGAAACTCCCCAACAAATCCATTAGTACCCGGTAAAGCAATGGACGAGAGAGTTACAATCATGAACACTACAGCAAAAAGCGGCATCACTTTCGTAATCCCACCGAAAGCCGAAATTTCCCTGGTATGTCGACGCTCGTAAATCATCCCAACTAATAAGAATAGAGCACCAGTTGAAATACCATGATTTAACATCTGATAGAGTGATCCCATAACGCCTATTTCATTAAGGGAAAATAGACCTAAAATAACATATCCCATATGACTAACTGAGGAATAGGCTACCAATTTTTTGATATCTGGTTGCACCATCGCTACCCATGCCCCATAGACAATAGCAACTGAACCTAAAATCATAAAAAAGAGTTGGAAGTATGAAACAGCCTGTGGGAACAGGGGAAATCCTATCCGCATAAAACCATATCCACCCATTTTTAGTAAAACAGCTGCCAAAATAACACTTCCAGCGGTAGGTGCCTGAACGTGTGCATCTGGCAACCAAGTATGCAATGGAAAAAGTGGCACTTTAATGGCAAAGGCCAGTGCAAACGCCAAAAATAGGAGATTCTGTGGGCTACAAAAAGCTCCCCCTGGAATTTGGAGATGGTAAAGATCAGCAATCAAAGTGGAGTAGCTGCCAACCTGAACTTTATGCTGGTAGGAAAGGTAAAAAATTGCAACCAGCATCAACAGGGATCCTACTAACGTGTAAATAAAAAATTTCATCGCCGCATAGATTCGATCTTTCCCTCCCCAAATTCCAATCAAGAAATACATTGGAATCAGCATTGCTTCCCAGAAAACGTAGAACAGGAAAATATCCAGCGAGGCAAATGCGCCCAACATCGCCGTTTCAAGAGATAAAAGTAAAAAATAATAGGCTCGAACCTGACTTTCTATCGCCGTAAAGGACCCTAAAATAGCAATTGGCATCAAAAACGTAGTTAACAAAACAAGCCAAAGACTGATTCCATCTATTCCTAATGCATAAGAAATTCCTAAACTCGGCAGCCACTGAGCACTTTCAACAAACTGGTAGTCGGCTCCCTGAGAAGAGAATCGGACAAAAAGCAGGAGCGAAATTAAGAAGGTAATGAGGGATCCTAGAAAAGCCCAACCTTTCATGCATTTTGGAATAATAAGTCCAATAAATGCCCAGATTAACGGAAAGAAAACTAAAGTTGTTAACAAATGTCCATCAAACCAATCCATAAATGAGATACCCCGCAGCTGCAACAAGCCCAATCAGAAGCATTAAGGCATAAACCTGTAAAGAACCTGTTTGAAAGACTCGAACTGCTTCGCCGGTCCAAGCCGATATTCTTCCAAAATTTAAAACGATGCGATCGATCAAGGCCACATCCAGGCCTTTCCATAGAAATTCAGAAAATTTTTGAATAGGCCGCACTAGTGCGGCATCATAAATTTCATCGATGTACCACTTATTTTCCAAGAGTCGGTGCAACCCAGAAATATTCTTGGTGAAAGTTTCGACTCTTTTTAAATCTTTGTACCAGTTTCTAGCCGCGCAAATACCTGCTACTGCACCAACTACGCTGACCGCCATAAGAATCCACTCCATTGAGGATCCCTCGCCCATTTCTACCGCATGGGCTGGAATGACTGGCTCAAGCCAGTGCTCCAACCAACTCCAATGAGGAATTCCGATCAAACCGCCAACTGCACTTAATACCGCTAAAACTTGAAGGGGGATCACCATCAGTGGAGAAGACTCATGCACTTTCTTGTGTGAATCAAATCGAGGCTGCCCGAGGAAAGTAAGTGAAAAAAGACGGCTCATATAAAACGCAGTCATAATTGCAGTCACAAAGCCAAAGAACCAAAATACTATCGAACCATGCGGCGAATGAAACGATTGCCAGAGAATTTCATCCTTTGAAAAAAATCCAGAAAAAGGTGGGATTCCACATATGGCCACCCAGCCGATTAAAAATGTCAAAAAAGTCTTTGGCATCTTAGACTTCAAGCCGCCCATTTTCCAGATATTCTGTTCCTCATGCATTCCATGTATAACACTCCCAGCGCCTAGGAATAAGAGGGCTTTAAAAAAAGCATGAGTGATAACATGAAAAACTCCGGCTGCATAAGCACCTACACCGCATCCTAAAAACATATATCCCAATTGAGAAACGGTCGAATAGGCGAGGACCTTCTTAATATCACTTTGAGTGATCGCAATGGTCGCCGCAAAAAATGCGGTAAAAACTCCAACGGTTGCCATGACACTCAAGGCAGTGGGAGACAAACTGTAGAAAAAATTTAGTCTGGAAACCATGTAAATTCCAGACGTCACCATGGTTGCCGCATGGATAAGAGCCGAAACAGGAGTGGGCCCAGCCATAGCATCGGGCAACCATACATAGAGAGGCACTTGAGCAGACTTGCCCATACAACCAATAAATAATAGCAAGCAAATGGAAGTCATTGTTCCTTCAGCTACTCCGCTGGGAAGGCCATGCGCGCCATGTCCAATTGCCATTTGAAGAGCCTGGAAATCTAGCGTTCCAAAAGTGCTAAAAATAAGAAACATACCGAGTAAAAACCCAAAGTCTCCTACTCGATTTACTACAAATGCCTTTTTACCCGCTTTTGCTTTATTCTCGTCGCTGTACCAATATCCAATCAACAAATAACTGCAAAGTCCCACTCCTTCCCAACCTAGAAAAAGGATAGGAAGCGATGAACCAAGGACAAGCATCAACATAGCAAAGCAAAATAGGTTCAAATAAGAAAAAAACTTCCCCGGTGTTTCATCATGACTCATGTACCCAATAGAGTAGATATGAATCAATGTACCCACACCTGTAATGACTAAGGTGAAAAGTGTTGAAAGAGAATCAACTCGGAATGCCATACTCAGGTCAAATTTTCCAACCGACATCCATGAATAAAGTACCTGCTCAAAGGCCCGATTCTCAGGCGACATCCCGAGGAGCCTAATAAATACAACGAGTGATACAATAAAGGATCCAAAAATTGCCGCAGTGGCTATCCAACCAGGAATTTGGGCACCAGCCTTTTTGCAGCCAGCAGGGGCCTGTCCAAATGCATACCAGCTTCCGTTAATCAAAAAACCCATGAGTGGAAAAAGTGGGATCAGAGCTAACATGAGTTACTCCCTTAATAACTGAATGTCATCCGTATCAACACTCCGAAGAGTTCGGAACATCGCTATCACAAGCCCTAAACCCACTGCAGACTCTGCAGCAGCAACAGTGATAATAAAAAATACGGACATTTGCCCACCTAAATGATGGAGCTGTTTGGAAAACGTCACAAAGGTCAAATTGACGGCATTGAGCATGAGTTCAATACACATCAAAATCACCAGAATATTCCTCCGAATAAGAACACCTGTAAAACCAATAAAAAAAATGATCGAGCAAAAAGTTAGGACAACCCAAGGTTCAACTTGCATCTTTAAGATCTCCCTGAGGCTTGCTTCCGTTTTACAATAGCAACTGCTCCGACAATAGCAGCAAGCAAGAGAACAGAAGTTAACTCAAAAGGTAAAATATATTCTGAAAACATCAGTTCCGAAATAACTTGAGTATTTCCACCTGAAGCTTCAATTTTCTCCGGTGTAAACTCACCCATAGCAACCGGTGCTGGACTCTCCTTAAAAGCCCAAATAAAAATACCTAGCAACCCTATGGCAAGAATCCCAGATATGAGTCGCAGCACAATATGCGATCGTCCTAAATCAAAAGAAGGCACATCTGCATTCAGCAACATAATGACAAAAACAAATAAGACCATGATTGCACCGGCATAAACAAAAATCTGCAATGCAGCAATCAAGTGTGCATCTAAGGCTGCATAAATGCCAGCAAATGCAAAAAATACCATCACCAAGCTAAAGGCACTAGATACAGGATTTTTTTTAAACACAACAAAGAGCGAACACGCAATTGCGAGTCCTGAGAACAAATAAAAAAAGACTGGTGAAATACCCATTTACTTGCTCCCTCTCTGTTCCAGCAAAAATTCTTTATCAAAAACCTGCCGATGATTCGTCGTCATTTCATAGAGCGTACTCAATTTAATAGCGTCTTTTGGACAAGCTTCTTCGCACATTCCGCAAAAACAACACCGAAGGAGGTCAATCTCAAACTTGACCGGATATTTTTCCTTGTCAGGTCGCTCGCCCGCTTCAATATGAATACATTCGGCAGGACACACCGTAGGGCAAAGCATACAGGCCGTGCAATTTTCAACGCCATTGGTTGCCTTGATGTAATGCATCCCACGGAAACGATCTGAATAGCTCCGTCTCTCCTCAGGATACTGGATAGTAACTTTTGGGGCAAAAAAGAAATTCCTCAATGTAATCCACAATCCCTTGATGATCTCTATGAGATACAGTTCCTGGAGTATCCCTTTTTTCTTATTTACCAGCATAAATTAGATCCACCCATAATAGGTCAGTACACCCGTAATGACTATGTTAGCTAGCGAAAGGGGCAACATCACTCTCCAGCCCAAGTCCATCAATTGATCGTATCGAAACCGTGGCAAAGTCCATCTGACCCAAACAAAGACCCACATGAAAAAACCAACTTTGATACCAAAAGAGGTCATCTCAAAAAGAATTCTCAAACCATCAGCTCCCAAACCCTCTAAATGAAAAAATCCAGTGAACCATTTCAGTAGCAAACCCATGCCTGGAAAAAGCTGCCATCCACCAAAGTACAGAGTAGCCAACAATCCAGAGGCAGTCGTCATGTTGAGGTATTCTGCCATCATAAAAAGAGCAAATTTCATCCCTCCGTACTCAAGGTGGTATCCTGCAATCAATTCTGACTCCCCCTCAGGTAAATCAAAAGGAAGACGATTTGTTTCAGCAAATACGGCTGTAAGAAAAATCAAAAATCCCAGGGGCTGAATTAGAATTCCCCATTTAGGGATTGCGATAGGACCGAGTTGAAAAAGAATTTCACCCTGCTGCCTAACAATATCTCCCAACTTTAAACTTGAAAAAACTAGGATCAATCCAATCACGGAAAGACCCATCGAGAGTTCATAGCTGATCATCTGAGCAGAGCTTCTTAGACTTCCTAGCATCGCATATTTATTATTAGAAGCCCAGCCTGCCATGATAATCCCATAAACACCAAGTGAGGCTATGGCGAAGACATACAGCAGACCCACATTCAAATCAGCTACCTGAAACTGAATGGTTCTTCCAGCCACAGTGATGGAACTTGCAAACGGAATCACAGCAAAAGTCATGAATGCTGGAACCACTGACACCACTGGAGCTAAGAGATAGTAAAAACGATCCACATGGGAAGAAATGGGTTCTTCTTTCCAAAGCATCTTGATCACATCAGCAATCGACTGAAATAAGCCCAGTGGACCTACTCGGTTTGGACCCAATCGATTTTGCATTAAAGCAGAACCTCGACGCTCAACCCAAACCATAATGGGGACCACTTGCAAAAGGACAATAACAAGAAAAGCTGCCTTCGCGCCTGTAACTATCCAATCGAAAGTATCTAAAATTTCGTGAGAATTATGCATATTATTATGCAGCTCCAGAAGCAGATTTTTGGTTCGACCACATCATTAAAATCTCTGAAATAGACTTGCATTGCCCCGGTGGAGAAATAGCTCTGCGAATCCTTTGTTCACGGCCTTCGTAATTAACCACAGTGCCATCCTTTTCTGCAAATGAAGTTCCGGGTAGAATGACTGCAAATTGTTCAGCTTCCTTCTGCGTAAAGACCCCCAACCCCACTGTACCCACGCCCTTCAACTCAGGAAGCACAGCGCGGCCTCCACGAATCAGAAAAACAAATTGAGTATCAGACGGAAGTTTTCCCAAGCCCTTAAAGCCAAGTTTTTCTAGACCATGAAGATTACTTGTTTTGCTCTTTCTCTTCAGAATCCGATCTGCATCGGCATCGTCCATGGAGGACTGGATCCCCGGAGTTCCAAAATGAAACATGGAGGCATCTGCAAAATGTTTGGATACAAACTGTTGAATAGCACTTCCTTCTTCCTGCGTTAGGTCCGACCCCACTAAAACAGCAATTTTCTTCCCAACAAGGGTATTTCTCGCCGAGCGGATCGAAGCATCCCACTCCGAAGCCTTTAAGCCTTCACTTTGCTGAATGAATGGCTCTACAACCCTATCCTTTTGGTTTACGTAATGGAAATTAAACCTACCTTCATCACATAACCAATATTTGTTTATTTCCATATTCTCCCGAGGAATGCACCGATAGATCACATTGGCATCTTGATGAATTTCCATGTTGCAACCTCTTGAGCAGCCTTCACAAACCGTAGCAGTCTTCTTGAGATACCAAACCCGCTTTTTAAATCGAAAATCCTTCACTGTGAGTGAACCCGTTGGACAAACATCAGCGTAGTTTCCTGCGTAATCCGTTTCCAGCGGACGCCCATCGACTGTGGTGATCTCAGTATTATTTCCGCGCTGAATAGCAACCATTTCATGAATGCCCGCAACTTCGGTTCCGAACCTAATGCACCGAGTACAATGAATACAGCGATTCATGTTCTTCTTAATCACGGGCCCCATATCTAAATTGAGATAGGTTCGTCGCTCCTCCGTGTATCTCGAATAGGCATCTCCATGGTTAAATGAATGATCCTGAAGATCACATTCACCGGACTTATCACAAATTGGGCAATCCAGCGGATGATTGATCAGCAAAAATTCCATGACGGACTTTTGATTTTGAAGAACCCGAGGTGATTTCGTTTTTACTACCATGCCTTCAGCAGCTGGAGTCGAACATGCAGTCTGAAGTTTTGGCATTTTTTCAATTTCAATTGAGCACATTCGGCACTGCGCCACTACCGTCAGTCCTGGATGGTAGCAAAACACGGGAATTTCAATCCCGATCTTCTTGGCCACTTCTACAAGATTTTGTCCTGGCGTAAATTCAACTTCACGCCCGTCAATTATGCACTTGGGCATTTTCCACCTCGAATATGAGCTACAAAGTCAGCTCGAAACTTTTTCACAAAACTGGTCACAGGGCCCGCTGCTGCATCACCCAGAGCACACAAGGTCTTTCCACTGATGTTATCTGCAACTTCAAGCAGTAGTCCTAAATCCTGCTCACGTCCTTTCCCATGTTCAATACGCTCCAAAATATCCTGTAGCCACCTAGTCCCCTCCCGACAGGGGGTACACTGACCGCAGGATTCATGCGCATAGAAATGGGTAATGCGTTTCAAAAGCTTCACTACGCAATAATCTTCACTAATCACTACAATGCCTGCTGAACCCATCATCGTGCCTATTTTCATCAGAGGCTCAATGTCCACAATGACGTCGATTTCATCGGCAGTCAGCACTGGCGCAGAAGAGCCCCCAGGTATAACCGCTTTAAGTTTTTTGTCCCCCAAAATTCCGTGACAGTGCTCATAAATCAGTTGCCTCAGCGTTACACTACCCGCAGGAAGCTCATAGAGGCCTGGCTTTTTAACATGTCCAGAGACACACAAAAGTCTCGTACCTCCTGATTTTTCAATCTTGCCCAACTTGGCAAACCAGTCTCCTCCTCGATTAATAATAAAAGGAATCGAAGCTAAGGTTTCCACGTTGTTCACAATAGTAGGTCCTGCAAAAGCTCCTGCCTGAGCTGGAAAGGGAGGCTTCACTCTGGGCTCGCCTCGTTTTCCTTCCAACGAATTCAGGAGCGCAGTTTCTTCACCACAGATATAAGCCCCTGCACCCCGATGTACTGTGAGATCAAAACTGAAACCTGTTCCCATGATATTTTTTCCTAAATATCCATTAGAATAGGCTTCATCAATAGCTTGTTGCAAAAGCTTTGCCTCACGAGTGTATTCGCCTCGGATATAGATATACCCAACATTTGCTCCGATAGCATATCCACCAATCACCATTCCATCGATCAAGAGGTGAGGGGTATACCGAAGGATATCGCGATCTTTAAAAGTTCCCGGCTCAGATTCATCAGCATTGCATACCAAATATTTAGGTTTGACCGACTGTTTTGGAATAAATCCCCACTTCATCCCAGTTGGGAACCCTGCGCCGCCACGTCCTCTCAGATTAGATTTTTTTACCTCATTAATAACATCGTCTTGAGGCAATTTAAGAGCTTTTTTTGCAGCTGAATACCCTTTCATATTCTTTAAATAATATTCTATAGGTCGAGACTGCTCATTAAAATGCTGGATAAACAAAGTTTCAGTAGGTTCTTGTTGATCTGACATGATCTTACTCCAAACTATCTAAAAGGCGGTCTAATTTTGGAATATCTAGGTTTTCGTAGTAATCGTGATTGAGCATCATCGCAGGAGCCGTACCACATGCACCTAAGCACTCTTCTTCCGCTAAAGTAAACTGTTTATCTTTGGTCGTCTCACCACATTTAATCCCAAAGCGTTTTTCGCAGTGTTCAACAAGCTCATCTGCTCCTCTGAGACAACAGGCCACATTGGTGCAAACTTTGAGGTGGTATTTGCCAACAGGCTTGAGGTTGTACATGGTATAAAATGAAGCAACTTCTCGAACCTGAGCTGGATGAATTCCAATATAATGCGCAACTTCTTCTAAAACCTCTGGTGGCAACCAACCCGTTTCATCCTGCGCGGTATGAAGAGCTGGCAACAGAAGAGCAACCTTAGAAGGATACCTAGGCTCCAATTTTGACATTTCATCATAAAATTTCTTAGAAAGAATTTTTGTTCCCATTTTTAAAGCCCCATTTTTAAAGCTCTAGCGGTCTAGCTCGCCAGCAATAATATTGATACTGCCTAGTGCGGCAACCATGTCAGCAATTTTTTCACCTTGTACCATCGGACTGAGCGCCTGATAATGATAGACAGAAGGACCTCGTATTCTCATTCGATGCGCCCGCGAGGCACCTTTACTAACGATATAAAATCCAAGCTCTCCATTGGTTGCTTCAAACTGAGAATAAACCTCTCCTACAGGCGCTTCAAATCCTGACATAAAAAATTTGAAATGATGGATCAACCCCTCCATAGTATTGTGCACCACTTCCTTATCAGGAATTCTTACTCGCTTGTCTTCTGCCCAAATTGGCCCTTTTTTCATTTTATCTGCGCATTGGCTCAAAATATTAAGAGATTGCCTCATCTCAGCAAATCGAATCATGTACCGATCAAAAACATCCCCATTTTGAGAAATCGGTACATCAAACTCCACATCTTTATAGAACATACAAGGTTGATCTCTACGAAGGTCTAGATCAATACCAGCAGCCCGAGCACAAGGACCTGTAATACTGTATTGCAAGCATTGCTCTTTATTAAAAACCCCAACTCCCACAGTTCTTTGTCGCCAGATTTTATTCTGAGTAAGAAGGTCGTCCATCTCATCAATGACTTTTCTAGTTTTTACCACCCATGCTTTAAGATCCTTCTCAAACCACTCAGGAGCATCTGCCATCAAACCTCCAATCCGGGTATAAGAAGTGGTTAAGCGAGCTCCACAGAGCTTTTCGATCAAAGTATAGGCTTCTTCTCTTTGATGAAAGCCATAAAGAAAGAACGAAAAAGCTCCCAGATCAACCGCATTAATTCCAACACAAATCAGGTGATCAATAATCCGTGCAATTTCACAGCAAATCATTCGAATCCAGACACATCGATCAGGAACTTCAATTCCCATCAACTTCTCAACAGCCATCGCATAGGTAACGTTGTTCATTAAAGCTGAACAATAGTTGAGACGATCGGTGTAAACTATGAAGTTGTGAAAGGTACGATTCTCACCCAATTTTTCTTTAGCCCGGTGAGTATATCCAAATTCGCAGTAGGACTTTTCAATGGTTTCACCATTCAGCTTTGCCACCATGCGCAGTGCACCATGCATAGCAGGATGAGTTGGACCTATATTCACAATGGTTCGAGAATCACCCCACAAATCATCTGGATCATGCTCGATAGAATAGTTTTGATTCTTATTTTCAGACATAGGTGAGTGTTACTCCAATAAGGAAGGGTCAACAGGCATGGGCTCAGCAAATATCTGATATCCCCTGAGTGGATAATCTTTTCGTAGAGGATGACCACTCCAACGAACATCCATTAAAATCCGGCGTAAATCAGGGTGCCCCTTAAACTTAACACCAAACATATCAAAAACTTCTCTTTCCGCCCAGTTGGCGGCGCTCCACAAAGAAGTCACTGTTGGAACCTCCTCGCCATCCCTAACCCTGACCTTAAACCGAATTCTATTCTTATTTTGGAGAGAAAAAAGATTATAGACAACCTCGAATCGAGGCTCTGACTCTTCATCAGTGGCTGTAATGTCAGACAAGACTTGATAATCAAAATCCGGTTGTTCCTTTGCAAATTTTAAAACCTCAACAACAGACTCTTTCTTAACATAGACAATAGGAACATCGGTTGGGTATTCAGGAGGCATCCTGACTTCCTCTAAATTCTGACTCAAGCATTCCTTCAATCGGGCCAATTGCTTCTTCCAAAGTTCTCCGAATCGAGGAAGCCAATCCCCACCATTGGTTGAAATGGGTGTTCTAACGTCCATCATTTTTTCTCCAAATTCCAAATTAAACGTTCACGCAATGACCCTTTAAAGCTGCTATCCGCCTTTGTGAATGAGTTTCTCCTCTGGCCACCTGATCTTGAAGTTGCAAAAGTGCGTGAAGGACTCCTTCTGGGGCGGGAGGACATCCTGGAACATAAACATCTACAGGAATCATGGTATCAATACCCTGGAGAACGCTGTAAACATTAAAAATTCCACCTGAAGAGGCACAGGCTCCAAATGACATCACAAACTTTGGGTCACTCATTTGGTCATAAACAGTTTTAAGAACAGGTGCCATTTTCAAATTAATGATGCCTGCAACAATCAATAGATCACTCTGACGTGGAGAAAAGCGAACCACTTCTGCACCAAAACGTGACATATCGTAGTCTGCACAAAGCGTAGCCATCATTTCAATACCGCAGCAACTAGTACCAAAAGGAAGAGGCCAAAGAGAATTTTTGCGTCCCCAATTAACAAAGTCATTCAGCCGAGTTGTTAAAAAACCAACAGATCCGTCTTTGCCCATATCATCACTCCCATTCAAGAGCACCTTTTCGTATCACGTAGATATACCCTACTAGCAGAATGCTGGCAAAAAATGCCATCTCAATTAAGATAAACGAATTTATTGAAAGAAATTTTTTATAGACAACTGCCCACGGATAAAAAAAGACCCCTTCTACATCAAATAGCAGAAAAAGAATAGCAACCAAATAAAACCGAACAGAAAATCGATGACGTGCCGTTCCTATGGGTGGCACACCACATTCAAACGGCATATTTTTTCGATGATTGGGAATTCCCTTTCCTAAGAGGGTTGTCAAAATCAAAACAGCCGCGCCCACGGTGAGCCCCACCAACATCAATATCAAAACTGGGATATAACTCATGATAATTGGTTATAGCTCTACGCAAACCTGGGTGCTACCAGAAAATAAAGCCCAGTGAATGTCCTGCCCAACTAAATACAAAATCAGCAAATATGCCTACGAGCGTCATAGGAATAACTAATGCTCCAAGGAAAATTTTCCTAGAAAGATCCGGAGAAACAGGTTTTCCTACGGTTTGTTTGAAATCCCCCATTAAATGGAAGGCTAGTCGTGCAACTGCAGCAGTCGATATGACCATCGAAATGACACCTACAGCGGCCAATGCAAGTCGTTGATGTCGAATAGCCACTCCTATCAATGTAAATTTCCCTATAAAACCCGGCATAGGTGGACTTCCCACTAGACATAATAAAAACATGACTAAACAGATGCACTCAGGTACTGCTCTTTTCAGCATTCCCCTAAGATCATCCATACGATCCGATTTCAGTTCGTTATAGAGAAAAGACAAAACAAAAAAACTTCCCATCAAAGCAAATAACTCAATCACTAAGTTATAAAGAAGAGCAGCAATTCCCACTTCATCTAACACTAAAAGGCCCATCAGTAAGAAACCCGTTTCATTCACCACCAGGTTACCCACTAAGCGTTTTGCTCCTTGCTGTCTAAAAGCCAAAAGCGAACCCATAATCATTGTGATTCCAGCAATAACTGAAACAATCTCAGTCCAGTCCAACTGCCCTAAAACCTGCCACTGCCCCTTACTGAGAGTAGGTTGGGCAAACACCACAATTAAAAATCGAGTAGCAAGTGCAAAACCAGCAGCTCGAGTCCCCAAAGATAAAAAAGCAGAAACCGGAGTAGGAGCTCCCTCCAATACATCCGGAACTAACAGGTGCATAGGAAAAGATCCCAACTGAAAGCTTAAGGCTAAAAAACTCAGTCCAAATACGACCAGCATGACTTTTGGCGAAAGTGGGATAGCTACTAAGGCTCGATGCATTTCATAGATATTCAGCGAATGAGAGGAAGCAAAAAGAATTGCAAGAGCGTAGAGCAATAAAGCACCAGCTACTGTTCCAAAGGTCAAATACTTTACAGCAGCTTCGGTGGACAAAATGGAATGTTTCCCATACGCAGCAAGGAAGTAGGAGATAACATTAAGGAATAATAATGAAAGAAAAGCAAGGAGCAAATTAGACGCAGAAGCAACTAAGCACATAGCAAGTGCAGCAGACAAAATGAGAGCACAAAATTCAGTTCGTCGCTCGGGAGCAACTTCGGAAGTTTGTGAAACTGAAGAAACTGAAAATGCAGCTAACATAATAAATAACAGCTTAAAAAAGAGAGAGAATCCATCTACAGAAAGAACTCCACCAAAAATCTGAGCTGGCCCATACTGGTATGAAATTATTGTTTGAATAAATGCGGCTATCAAACCTAAAAAAGATGTCGCAATAATCAATCTGACTTGCTCACCATAATAAGTAATTTCTCCCGTAATGACAAAAGCCAAAGTAATCACAAGAAAAATTTCGGGCATGATGAGAAAGAATTCTTTCATAGCTCAAGTACTCTCACGTCTTATTTTACCGCAGACAATAGTGTCAACACGGTGGGTCGAATCAATTCAACCAATGGTTTGGGATACAGTCCAAAAAATAACAAACTAGCAACAACTGGAAGCATGTAAGCCCTTTCTCGGAAAGTCAGATCTTGAAAAGCTTGAAAATCATCACTTGACTTACCTAAAAAGATGCAACGATACATAGTAAAAAGATAATAAGAGGCTAAAAGCAGAGCTCCACCAGCCACCAAAACTGTGAATGGATGAACCGAGGAACCCCCGATAATCACCAGGGCATGACCTACAAATCCACCAAAGCCAGGAAAGCCTAAAAGCGAAGCAACTACCACTCCAGCAAAAACTGAAATAACAGGGGCCTTAGTAGCAATTCCTCCCAAAGTCCTCTCGCCACGTAAATTCAGAAAAGTAGAATGTCCTGTCCTTTCTGAAATCACGCCCGAAAACAATCCAAAACCAGCCAAACCAAGCCCTAAAATCAATTGCTGATAAACAGCTCCCACCACCCCTGCCGAGCTTAAGGACCCTATACCCGTTAATACGAAACCCACTTCGCTCAAACAGATGAAGGCGAGCAGTTTTCTTAAACCCGTTTGAGCAACAGCACAGACACCTCCCATCACTAAATTGATCGTTCCAACTATAATGATGATTTTGGCAGCTTCATTTAATGTTTCAGGAAAAAGTAGATAACAAATTCTAATAAAAATGTACGTTGCCACTGGAACAGTCCCAGCTGCTAATGCAACAAAAACAGAAGAGGGGGCCTCTTGCGCCATTTCCGTAAACCAACCATGCAAAGGCCAAATAGGAGCTCGTAATGCCAAGCCAAAACTAATCAGAACGAAGGCAATAGGAGAAACAGGAAATTCATAGCCTAAAAAACTAAAAATTTTCCCCCCTAGCCTTCCTCCAGCAAGGTCCATAAGTGAAAAACTATGAGGATCAACAGAATAATAGACCAAAATGAGGGCACAAAACATCAACGCATCCCCCAGGGACGCTGCCATCATCGAACGAAAAGCTGCTTTTTCTCTACCCTCACCACCCCAAATTCCAACAAGAAAGTAGAAAGGCAGCGCACTTAGGCCCCAAAAGAAAAACTGAAGAAACAGGTCTTGAGCACAAACTGCACCGAACAAGGAAGTTTGCAGAATCAAAAATAGCCCGTGCATACCCCGAATCCCAATTTTTTGATTCCATTCCGAAGCAATCAAGACAGGAAAAAGAATTGCAATCAACAGCACAAGCAGAGCATTAAGGCCATCAACAGCCATCTCGTAACTAATGGCATAGGATCCAACCCAGGGAAATGACTCAATTTGTTGCAGCTCAGCAGTCTGTGTTTTCATCGAAGCTACTAAAATAACAGCAAATACACTGGCTACTACGCTGGATGCAAAAGCTATCCAGCGACTTCTGGATGAAGGCAGGAATGCTTGGAGAAGCGCACCAAGAAATGGAAACAAAACCATCAAACTAATTAAGTGATTATTCACGCTTAGTCCTTTACGTTCTTAAAAAATGGGATAACAAAGCAAAACCAGAACCCAAGGCAAATAATAGATACCAACGAATATCTCCTGTTTGAATCATCTGGAGTAATTTCGCCGGAACTTCCACGAATTTTCTAAGTGAAGATACTAAATTTGAGGAAATTCCTGCATCTACTTGAGCCAGTATCTTTGAAATACGACTAATACCGACAGTCACTCCCATCGGCACCCATTGTTTCCATATTTTTTGATCAACCCATTTTTCAGCTATTTGTCCTAAAAAAATAACACCACACGTCACTCGATGTGATACCGAATCCACTCGATACCCTAACTTTAGAAAGTTACTCGTACGAGGAATCAGCGCAGCTAATTTTTCCCACTGATCTTCTTTTCTTCCAGAAGTCCAAAAGGCTGTCAAAAAAGCAACGAGAGTGACCCCCCAATAAAGACCGGATGCAGTAATGAAGTCCTCAAGCTGTGTAAATTCAGAATGTCTTCCAAACAAGTCTTCAAAAAAAGATCGAAAAAGCCGATCGGGATTTCCAATAAGAATCTCCCCCGTAACAGTGCCAGTCCAGAGTAACCCTACTGTGAAGAATATCCATAAAAACACTGAAAGTACCGAAAGCCAGGAGGCTTCCGTTGCATTTTGAATTTGACTCACCTTCCAGCCCATTCTCCATCCCAGCAAAACAAAGAGAAAGAACACAAAAAGAAACAACGCTATTTCACCTGGTAAAGGCATGACTTGGGCTATCCACCGAAGCCCTCCTGTCGCCGAAATAAAACCAATACCTCCTGTCCCTGCTGCTGCTGCAATCAAGGAAGCTCCCTTAAACCAGATAGCTTTTTTCTTATTAGCGAAAGTTTGAGCACATTGTCCCTCAAGCGCTGCACCAGCACCTGATAAAGCCAAGGCGCCTAAGCTACTCCCAAAGAGTAGTCCGATCGCTGTTAAAGGTCCACTAAACGCCAGAAAAGCACAGGACAATGACAATCCAGCCGCTAGCCAAACGCCTAACCCCTGCCGCCAGGAATTTTGAAAAAATCCTGTCAAAACTGTTAAAGTACAGGAAAACAAAGCTACCCATCCAAAAATTGGGAAAATTCCTAAACTAGAAAATTGGGGCTCCAGCCTTAGGAGTAATGCAAAGGAAGCCCAAGCTGGAAAAATCTGATTCAACAGAGTTCTCACCGGCGAATACAACTTGGAATCAGAAACTATCCATCCCAAAAGAGGAAAGGATTGCATCTGAACAAAAAGCCCTACCACCAATAGAATCGATCCTACCCAAGTTGAATAAATGTGACCCGTTTGGGTCAGCCAATTTTCTGCAGGACTAATTAATAATGCTGGCCTAGTTGTCGCCAAAACACAGGCACCAAAAAACGCCAGCAGGAATCCCGAAGCCCGTTCCCAAGCAAAACGCGATGCAATGTCTGCCTCAGAATCAGAATCCCATTGAGATCCTAAAGCAATGAAGCCCCCATAGAGCGTTAATATCATTCCAGCAAAACCTAGCCACGGGGTCATGGAATTCCACGCTAAAACCACTCCTGACGTTGAAATCGCCACCCCTGCATAAATTTTTTCAGGTTGATGCTCACGGCCCAAGAAACTTCTATTGAGCAATAGGGCACCAGCAACTACGGAAGACAACACACTCATTGCAAAACTTAAGGGATCATGCAAGATTCCAACAGTAATTGCACTTTGATCTTGTCTTGGCCATATCCAACCAGCCATCCATATCTTTATTTTAAAAGGGACATTGAGTAGTGCTCCTGAATCAAGAGCAACTCCCGTAAGTAATAGTAATAAGGCTGCCCAAACAAGCCAAACCCCTCTTCCTGGAAGCTTTTTCCCCCAAGCAAAGACAATAAGGCCAGAAAAAAGCAAGAAAAAGATAGAAAACGAAAGGAAAGTGGGTGCGGTTTCAGTTGGACTAATCATTGCTTGAGTCCCTGCAATTCATCTAAAGAGATCCTTTTTTTCAAGAAAAAGAGTCGAATGGTCAGCGCGTATCCCACAACCAACTGAGCAATCCCCCCAAGTGTGATAAACAGTCCAAAAATATATCCTTCAATTCTTTGCCCAGAAGACATGCCAGCTAAAACAAACATCATAGTAGAACCCAGAACCAGGAACTGAACTCCAATCAAAAGCCCCAGCATAGTCTTACGAGAAATCATGCAAATCAAACCTAAACCGCCAATCACCCCAGCGAGCATCATCATGATTTATCTCCTTCGGAGCGTGCTACAACACCCCCTCCGACTAAAACAAGAAAAAGAGTAAGCGCAAGTACTTCAAGAGAAAGCAAGTTATCTTGAGTCAGCATTTTTCCTACTGACTGAAGATCTCCCCCCTCTTTACTCAATACTAAGGAAATCTCAGGCAGCTCCCTCGCCCCCAACCAAATCACCGATGTAAACCCAATTCCAAGAAGGATAGATAGAATCGGCATGAGGAGGCTGCTTTTCTTTTCTATTTTTTCTTGAGGAGGGTTAAACTCACCAAACATTACGGCAAAAAATATGAACGAAATTGCAACGAGCGTAGATACGATCCACTGAATGATGGCCAAAAATTCGGCGCCAATGGTTAAATACATACCCCCTACGCCAATTCCAGCCATCCAAAGCGCTAGAATTGCCCGCCGCATCTTTTTCTCAAAGGTCGCCATTAACACAGCAAAAAGAGTAACTCCGCCAAAAATCCATCCCATCATAAAATGGTAGCCTCTTCATTATCCGTTTGTTGCCTCATTGCCGCCCACTTTGCTCTTTGCTCACTTGTTATTTGTCCTCGTCCAAAACTTGCGACCAAATCAACAAGCTGATAAGCAGCACCCTCGTACTGCCGAGTATGAACTAGTGATGCAGGGTGACAGGCCTCCACGCATAACCCACAAAATGTGCAACGAGCAAAATCGATATCAAAAATTGAAACCCAAATTTTTGCAGCATCTGCTCCCGGCTCCTCTTCAACTCGAATACACTGAGACGGACACACTTTCTCACACTCTTTACAACCGGTACATCGGTCGATGTCATTGAACAGCAACCCTCGGCTTCGAGGAGGAAGATCATCGGCTGTTTTGGAAGAAATCGGATCAGGATATTCTTCTGTTACTTCCTTTCTATTGTCTCCCCAGCGAAAAACATAGGGCAGTGCTGTCTTACAGGATTCAGCTATAGACCACGCCCCAGAAAAAACATCTCGAAGGTAAGACCAGAAACTGGAAAAAACTGAGTACCTCATACCAGCGCCTTCCATCCCGCCCAAAGGCCTGACCCCACAAGTGCCACCAAGGAAAACGGACTTAGGACTTTCCATGCAAAATCAGTGATCTGATCTACCCGACTTCTTGGATTGACGCGTGCTACCCAAACAATAAGCAACATAATGGAAAAACTTTTCAAGAGCAAAACTCCCAGTTCAAGAGCCGCCAAAAGATGAAAAGCTTCTTGCTCGACCAGCAATCGACTCAACTGTGAGGGTAAATTCCACGCCCCGAGAAACAGAACCACTGTAATAACTGACCAAAAAAAGAATCCAAAAAAACGCCCAAAATGAAATAAACTGAGTCTTCGGCCAAAAAGATGAGAAGAAACTCCTCCATGGATATCCGACATTGAAAGACCACCATCCAAAGGAGAAATTGCTAATAAAACCAAACCGCTCATGACAAAAACGACAAAGGCTGCAAACTGAAATGGGTTGGATAAGCAAGTCCAAGTCCAAGGAGCGAAATGTTGGGAGTTCGCTAAAATACTCCAGCGAAAACTTCCCGTTCTTACACCAGCACATAGAAGTGCAACTAATGCGGGAAAAGACCCAGCCAAAGTCTGAGCAGCAACTCGAATTCCACCAAACCATCCAGGAACTGTTCCTTGACTTAATCCAAGTAGCATAATTCCTAATGCTAAAACTAGTGCTGACCAAAACGGGACAAAGGCACTCATTTCAGTGTCAACCAAAAGGGCAAGTGAGCCCAGTGGCATGACTGCCAAGGTTGAATAAAGTGCCATGGTATGCACGCTTAGCCAAAAATTATCCGCCCAAGTCCAGTTCTTTTTTGATTCCTTTTGTAATAATTTTAGTAAGTCAGCAAGGGGCTGAAATAAACCGACAACACCAGATCGGTTGGGTCCCACTCGAGCTTGCAGATCAGCGCTAAACTTACGATCCAAATAGAGCATTAATGCACCACTAGGAATTACTACAAAGCAATAAGTGCAAAGCAACGCCATAAATGCAAAGGCCCACTCAGGCAAACTTGCTGAAATACCAAAGAATTCGCACCAGGCAACAATCCAGGAATTATGTGAATTCATTAGCGATCAGCCTCCGCAATTCCCAAATCTAAACTCGCCAAAACAACCGGGAGGTCTTCAATTCGAATCCCCTCAACCAGTTTTGGAATTGCCATAATGCTTGATACGGTGGGAACTCGAAACTGGACCCTACTAGGATGATGAGTCCCGTCGGATACCACATGGCAACCTAGCAACCCCCGAGGACTCTCAATGGTTGAATACGCCTCTCCAGCTGGAATAATGGATTCTTTTTCTATATTACCGTTGATATATTCACCTTGTGGAACAATCTCAACAATCTGACGAAGTATCTCCATAGATTGACTAATTTCGCGCAATCGAAGAATAAATCGATCATGAACATCTCCTAAATTTCCACCTTCACCAAGACCTACAGGTACTTCAAAGTCAAGTCGATCATAACCTAAATAGGGAGACACCTTTCGAATATCAAAAGAAACACCGGATGCACGAGCATTCGGACCTGTAATTCCACAATGCTTAATTAATTGCTGAGAGAGGGTTCCAACAAAAGAAGTTCTTTTAAGAAAGCCATGATTATAAGTAAAAAGATCATTATACTCTTTCATACGAATATGAATTAGATCGCAAACTTCTAAAATTCTCTCAACAAATCCATCTGTAATATCAGCACTCACTCCGCCGAATCTGAGAAAATTAAGTGAAAATCTTGCACCTGTCAAAAGCTCAAAAAGATCCAGGATTTTTTCCCTATCTCTTAATAAATAATGAATGATCGTTTCCGAACCCACTGCTTTAGCCATCCTCACCATATAGGCTAAATGAGCCGAAATCCGAGTCAATTCAGCCAGAATGACTCGAATACATTGTGCGCGACTAGGAACGGGAATTTCTCCTATTTCTTCCACCGCCAGGCAAAGAGCTAATTCTCCAAAAACAGCTGATTCAGGATCTAGGTGATCGGCATAGGAAATAGCAGCTCTCCAGGTATGCAGCTCAAATGTTTTTTCCAGTCCTCGATGCAAAAAACCTGTTTCCACATCACAAGAAGCTATGATTTCTCCGTCTAAATGAAGTTTAATTCTCATCGGAGCGGGGAGAGAATTGTGATAGGGGCCAATTTCCCATACCGTTAAGTCAGTGGAAAATATTTCAGCTATTGTGGCACTCATGGGTCAACGCTCTTCTGCACTGGGCGATTTAAAGATCTTGAATGGTGGATTCCAAAAAAGTCCTCTGGAAAAACGTAATTCTTCCTCAGTGGATACCCTTTCCATTCCCCTGGTAACTTAGCCATTCGCGACTCACGAGAGTTTACTCCCTCAACGCGAAACAAGATACCAAATAACTCCTCTGCTTCTTCTTCCATAGGTTCACCCATCGGCCAAACCGTACGAATCGATGGAAAAAATACCTCGGCATGAGGCGCTGATGGAACAGCAGAAGCTCGAATGATGACATTGAACTGACTCTCACTGGATCGCACAAAATAGGAAATCACAAAAACCTTCTCAAATTCGACTACTGAAAGGTTTTCGAGCCAATCAAGACCAAGCACAGCATCAGTCTTCAGTGCGTTAGCTACTTTCTGTATCGTTTGAGCTTCTACCCAAATAGATGAGTGCGAAGATCTTCCAAAACGCCGAGCCTCCAGCACCGCCCCAGGGACAGCTTTATTCAATTTCGCTACGAGTAAGTTCTTGTCCACAAATTTTTTCCTGCAACGCTATTAGTCCATTCATAATTGATTCAGGCCTCGGCGGACACCCAGGTACGTAAACATCTACTGGAATCACACGATCCACTCCCGGCACAACTGAGTAGCTAAACTCTGGAGAAAATGGTCCTCCACAGTTTGCACATGCACCCACCGCTAAAACGTACTTCGGAGACAACATCGAATCATAAAGCTCCTTGAGATAGGGAGCCGCTTTATAAGAAACCATTCCACAGACAATCAGCAAATCAGCCTGCCTCGAATCAACCTGTGGTAAACAGCCAAATCGCTCTAAATCGTATCGGCAGCCCATCGTATCAAGAACTTCATCGGCACAACATCCTGTTCCAGTAGAGATGTACCAAAGCGAAGAAGATCTTGCCCATTTTAAAACTTTCCCTACAGTTGATAAATAAAAGGATCCTGACATGCGTTAAATGTTTCTCTTTTCATTATTTGTAGAATTTTTTTGGTATGAACTTAGCCAACCCATATCACCCTTTCTCACCGAGTAAAGCAATCCCAACACTGCAAATCCAGCAATAGTAACGATCGAAATCAGTCCTTTTACTAATCCAGCTTGGTTTTCCGATTTCAGAGTCGTTGCACAGGGAATGAGAGCCAAAGCCAGTGTAATCAGTATCAAAGCAGCATTTGCTGCCAAAAAAAATCGAATGTTGATTCTTTGCCCAAGTACCGTTCGATTTGCACCAAAACCCACCTTGCCGTTTTTTCCATTAAAGTCCGGCAATTGCTGAAGCCCCTTCGTTTTGGAAACGAGGGGATTCCTTGGAAAAAGCAATAGAGAAATAATTGCCAATACCGCTGGAATTCCCAACGACAGAATGGCAGACAAAAACACTATATAATAAGAATCCCAACTACTGGTCATGGTCGCTGAATTCTCCGAAGCTTGCGAAAAGGTTACTGAAGTTGAAAAATAGTGTCAAGGTAAGTAGCATGCTAGACATGCATTCAAGCAGTATCGCTTCCATTCTCCGTTCATCAGCTGAACTTACGGAACCCATCCATATCTTTGGAACGACTCCTCCAACCCGTGCTTTTCTCATCGCACGCTACTTCCAAGCACTTCACCCCGGACATCAGCCCGAGAACTATCTTAAGCAGCCCCCCTTAGTCGTCTTATGTCCCACCGATGATGATGCACTAGAACTTCAAACAAATCTAGAGAGCTTGGCTTCCACACTAACAGAGACATCTCTGCAAATCTGCTATTTTCCTACTTGGGAGCAATCTCCTTTTTGCTCCATTACCCCCTCCCTGAAGACACGTTTTGAACGACTGGCTGTATTGAGCTCTTTAGCAAACGGGCACCCCCCTGATTTGATTATTACCACGATCCCTGCATCTTGCCAGGCGAGTCTTCCTAAAAGCATTTTTCAGAACATCTCCCTTCTAGCCGAAACGAATCAAACCATCCAAGGCCGAGAATCTCTCATAGCGCGCCTTCAGGAAGCAGGATATCTTCGTGTGGACCCGGTCGAAGATCCAGGAACCTATGCCGTTAGAGGGGACATCATCGACGTATTCCCACCTGACTCGCACTATCCCTACCGAATCGAACTTTTTGGGGATCTCATCGAAAAAATTCGTACTTTCGACCCTAATTCGCAGCGAACCCACCCCTCCAAACCTGAATTAATTTCCCGACTGATCATTCCTCCCGCCCGGGAGGTTTTAGTTCGACCGTCCACCGCTGCATTTCTACGAGAACGAATTAAAGCCAGAGCTGATGACTTGGGGATTCCGCGACTTCTCCGAGATCCAGTACTGGCAGCGATTCGCGAAGGGTTCTATCCAGATCCAAGTGACACTTGGGCACCCTTTGCTTATGCTCAACCTGAAACACTTTGGAACTACCTTCCTCCATCCAGCACTGTCATCTGGGATGATGAGTCCTCTTGCCAACATGCTTGGAATCAATTTATTCAGGAACAAAAGCAGCTTGCTGAACGAGCAGGACAAACAGGAAGAATTACCCCCGAGCCAGAGAGCCTATTTCAATGGAATGATGAGTTCTATGCTCGAGTAAAAAAGAGAACGAAACTCCATTTAGATCGAATTGAATTGGCTGAAATCGCCGAAATTGGAACAGAAGCACGAAATTCCTTACCTAACTTCAGCTCGAAAGTCGTTGCACCTCGTCATAGAGTTTTAGTTGCGACTAATAAAGACCTTCTTCGTGGGAACCGCCACTCTTTAGGGGAACTTGAGCCTCAGCTGCGCCTGTGGATCAAGCAAGGCTTTCAAATCTTGACGTTTGCCTCAACACCCAGCCAATTAGAACGAATTCAATTCCTTCTAGAAGAAAGGAAAATCCCTTGCCATCGGGATGGCCATCTGAGTCAAGGCGGAATCTTTTTGAAAAACGGTATTCTAACGGAAGGTTTTCGCTGGCCATCAGAAGGCCTGGTTGTTCTTTCAGAAGAAGAAATTCTAGGATCTCAACACAGTCGAACTTGGTCAAAAACTTCTACAGCGAAAAAGAGTTCTGCAGCAAAGGAGTGGACAGGACTTCAAGTTTTGTCTGACCTCTCTGTAGGCGACACCATCGTACACCTCGATCATGGAATTGGGCGCTACCAAGGTATTGTTCGATTAGACCTCACAGGAGCTCCGTGTGACTTTCTGATGATTGAATATGCAAATAAAGACAAGCTCTACCTTCCTGTTTATCGTCTCAACATCATCCAAAAATACATGGGAGGAAGCGACACCATTGCGTTAGATCGACTTGGAAATCAACAATTCCTTAAAACGAAGGCCAAAGTCAGAGATGAAGTGAGAAAATTGGCTGTAGACTTAATACAATTATATGCTGAAAGAAAAATTAGGCCAGGAATTCAGTTCTCTCCTACGAATGCCGAATTTCGGGAATTTGAAGGCCAGTTTCCCTTTGAAGAAACGCCAGATCAACACAAAGCCATAGAAGCAGTTTTGTCTGACCTAGAATCAGGTCGAGTTATGGATCGACTCGTGTGCGGAGATGTTGGCTACGGAAAAACAGAAGTCGCGATTCGAGCAGCATTCAAAGCTGTTTCTGAGGGAAAGCAAGTAGCAGTATTAATTCCTACTACCATTTTGGCTCAGCAACATGAACAATCTTTCAAATTAAGATTAAGAAATTATCCATTAATTATTGAATCAGTCTCTCGATTTAAAAACACAAAAGAACAACGTTCAATCTTGGAAGCTTTAGCAAAAGGCCGAGTGGACATTATCATAGGAACACACCGTCTTTTATCCAAAGACGTCCACTTTCATGACTTAGGCTTGATCATCATCGACGAAGAGCACCGATTTGGAGTTGACCATAAAGAGAAGCTAAAGACTTTAAAAATCAACACTCATGTTCTCACCCTGACTGCAACCCCCATTCCTCGTACCCTTCATATGGCACTCTCAGGACTTCGAGACATTAGCCTCATCAATACCCCTCCGATGGATCGACTTCCCATTCGAACGTATGTTTCAAAATATGATGAAAATTTGATTAAGAAGGCCATTGATTTCGAAATTAGCCGAGGGGGACAAGTTTTCTTTTTGCACAATCGAGTTGATAGCATTCATGACACAGCGAAAAAAATTAGTGAATGGATTCCCACGGCCCAAGTCTTAATTGCTCACGGTCAAATGCCTGAAAGAGAATTAGAAAATAAAATGACCTCCTTCTATCAGGGACATGCCAACGTTCTCGTTTGTACGACCATTATTGAATCAGGACTGGATGTTCCAACGGCAAATACCTTAATTATAGACCGAGCAGATCAGCTGGGTTTAGCTCAGCTCTATCAAATTCGAGGCCGTGTAGGCAGAGGACGACAGCGAGCTTATGCTTATTTACTCATTCCAGCAGAGGGATCTGTCACCGATCTAGCCCAAAAAAGACTTGAAGTCATTCAAAGATTCGTGGAATTGGGAAGTGGCTTTAGTATCGCCTCCCATGATTTAGAAATTCGAGGAGGAGGAGATATTTTAGGAGCTCACCAGTCTGGCAATATAGCCTCAGTTGGATTTGACCTTTATACAGAACTTTTGGAGGAGGCTATTAGAGAAATCCAGGGAAAACCACCATTAGAGGAAAGCTCTTTCCGCGAGCCTGAAATTAAAACACCTTTTCCTGCATTTCTGAGTGAAGAATACGTTCCAGAGGTCCATCAACGACTGTCACTTTATCGACGCTTTTCAGCTGCATCAGCTGATCCAGAAGTTGATCGACTTGAAGAGGAACTTCGAGATCGTTTCGGAGACCTACCCACAGAAGCTCAAAACCTGCTCTGGCTAATCCGAATCAAACTCTTGTTGAAGCAAATGGGAATAGAAAGCTTAACAGCTGGCCCAGAAAAAATCTCCCTTTTACCTGGCCCCAATAGCAAACTGGATCCCGTTCGGGCAATCGCCTTAGTCTCAGCCCACCCTCACCACTACCAACTTATGCCTGATTCTAGGTTAATCGCCAAAGTTCCAACAGGCTCTTTAAAAGACCTTCTCTTTGGTTTGGAAAAGCTATTCAGGGACTTTCTTGGATAGTTGCAAAGCCTCCAAACGACTGGTAGCCTTATTAAAAGGGAATTAAATCACTTGAGGTATGTTTATGAATTCTAAAATTGTTTATGGAATGTTTTTATTTTTAATATCAATTCATACGCCATTAGTATATTCAGCGACTGAACTTGCTCGAATTCATAATACAGTCATTACACTAGAAGATTTCAATAAAAAGTATAAAGAAAGTCTTCGCTTTTTCCAATCTCAGCAGCCGACAAAACAAACTTTACTAGATAATATGATTAAAAGGGAGCTGGCAATTAAAGAAGCCAAGCGGTTGGAACTAGATAAGGACCCTGAAGTTATTGACCGCATTAATACAGTACTTTTCAATGCCCTTTTAGAAAAAAAATTATCAAAAGACTTTGAAAGCATTCATGTCAGTGACGATGAAGCTGAGTCTTTCTACAGCCACAACCCAGAAATCCGAACCAGCCACATCTTTATTGCTTTACGACCCGATGCGACACCGGACGAACAGAAGAAAGCTTATAACAAAGCGAAGAAGATTTATGATGATTACTTTTCAAATGGAAAGGCCGCTACCAACAGTTTCGCGGAAATTGCTCAAAGCTTCTCTGAAGGGCCGACGGCCGCATCCGGAGGGGATTTAGACTATCAAACACGAGATCGCCTAGACCCCGCTTATTATGAAGCTGCCATTAAACTCAGCACGCCTGGAAAAATCAGCGGAATTGTAAGAAGCCAATTCGGATATCACATTATCAAACTTACAGCAAAGCACTCCTGGGATGAAGCTGATAAGGGCCTAGTGAAGCGTATGGTTTTTGATGAGAAACGAGCAAAGATTTTTGAAAACTACATGGTTAGCTTGCGAAATCAGGCTAGTAGCTCGATCAAAATTCGACCTGAATTGATTAATGACTAAAAAGTCTGCTCAATGTCGTCTGTGGACCTTATTTTGCTTGATTTCTTTTTTCCTTTCAGCTTGCTATTCTTTTCAAACAAAGCTGGAACTCGGGGGACACCGACTCCCTTTGCCAACGAAGGATGAAGTTGCACTGGTGGACGGGAGGCCTTTCACCCTTTCGGCTTTACTCTCCATTCGAACCCTCCTTCAAAAACCCACAACAGAAACAGCCTATTGGATAGGCATTAGTGGCCTGCTATTAGAGCAAAGGGCATCCTCAGAGGGAGGTTCTCTTTCTTTAGAAACGGCCACCGAAATAGCACGATACGCGATTGGCGACATAAATGCTGCCCAAGCATCCTCCCAGGCAAAAAAGTTCCTCAGTCGATCTAGTTTTAGGCAAGCGCTTCTTGAGCCAAATGAAGTCAAAAACGAAGTTGACTCCCTCATCCGAACCGCCGTGATCCAGAGAAATACCACCCTTCTTTCCTTGATTGATTAGGTAAGGGAACTCAGGTACTGAGAAACTATGAGTCGGTTATTTTTGGCCTTACTAGGTTTTATTTTAATGCTATCAACTCATTTAGTACACAGTTCCTTTGCCCTTGAGCCTAAAAAAGAGAGAGTCACGCTGGATCGATTGGAAGCATCCGTAAATGCATCCATTATCTTACTTTCCGATGTGCAGAAGTTTCGAGATGTCGTCAAACTCAGATCTCAACTCGATCCCTTATTCTCTGGAACTCCCTTAGCCAGCAAGGGTGCCAGCGTCTCTGAAAAAGAAGTGGTCGATTTTCTCATTAATGAAAAGCTAATCACTCAACAATATCCAAAAACCGATTCTGAAATTGAGCTAGAAATAAACTCCATCCAAACTAACAACCATTTGGATCGCTCAGGTCTGAAGTCTGCTCTTGAAAGAGAGGGCTTCAAGTTTAATGATTATTTTGAGCTCATACGTGGATCCAGCAGCAAAAGAGAGCTTATTGACCGAGACATCCGCACGAAGGTCATTATCTCAGATGATGACATTAAAAATTATTTTTACAATCATTATGCACGCAATACAGCAGTTCCAAGAGCATATGAATTGAAAATTATTTCGATTTCAAATTCGAGCTTTAAAACCCCTGCGGCGGCCAAACAGGCGGCCAATGATGCACTTAAGAGCATTCGATCTGGCGAACCCTTTGAAGAGGTCGCAAAGCGAGTCAGTGACGGTCCCACTGCTTCATCAGGAGGTGACTTGGGAATCATGACCGAGGATCAAATGTCCAAAGAAATCCGCGAGCAAATTAAAACCCTCCAAATAGGGCAGGTAAGCGATATTTTTGCCGGTAGCCAAAATAATCGATTTTATTTGCTTAAACTAGTCAGCGTAAGATCCAGCGAAAACGACCGGCTTGAAAAAATGAAAGATGAAATCAGAAGCCATCTAACAGCAAATGAATATCAGCATCAAATCAATTTATGGCTAGAAAGGCAGCGTCAAACCGCTTTTGTCCATCGAGCAGGCGAATTTTCAGTTAAAGAACTGCCCTCTGTTCCGTAATTTTTATGCGAAATATTTTACTCGCCATCACTCCTGGAGATCCTAAAGGAATTGGTCCTGAAATTGTCTGGAAAGCGATTCGCACTGGGCTATTTCATAAAAGAGGAATTCGCCTTTTATGTATCGGAGCAAGGCTTCCTTTTGAACAACTGAAGAATCCCACTCCTGAAATCATTGAAGTTTCAGAACTCAGTGACTTGAACTTCTGCAAACTTACCCCAAAGCAATCGACAGTCTATCTTTTACCTGCTCCAGAAAGCCCACCTGACTCCAACCTTTTGCTAGAAGGCTTTCAATCGGGATGGGCAATTCAAAAAGCCACTCAGCTCATTCAGCAGGGATTTGTAAACGCCTTAGTCACTGGCCCTATTAGCAAGGAACGATTGCAAAGGGGAGGATTCCTGTATCCTGGCCATACAGAATTTCTTGCTGACCTTTGCAAGCTACCAACGAGCAGAGGAAAACCTCGTCTGGAAGACGCGGACCGTAGCCCCCCGAGTACTACTCCGAGCGTGACGATGATGCTAGCCAACGAACAGCTTCGCATTTCCCTTGTCACAACCCATCTCAGCTTAAAAGACGTCCCCACTGCAATCACTCGGGAAAAAATAAGACGTGCTGTGAGCCAAACTGCTGAAAATTTACAGAATTTTTGGGGAATTCAAACTCCCAAAATTGCAATAACCTCCTTAAATCCTCATGCAGGCGAGGCAGGTCGCTTAGGTCGAGAAGAAATTGAGATCATTCAACCAGAAATTTCACATTTGAAGCGAATTTATCGAAAAAAAATCGAAATCCATGGCCCCTTCCCGGCAGACACTCTTTTTGCTAAGCATATTCTCAGTCTAAAAAAAGACCGTTGGGATGCAGTGGTATGCATGTACCATGATCAAGGATTGATTCCTGTGAAATTGCTGGATTTCAAAAAGACGGTCAATATCACTTTAGGACTTCCCATCATTCGCACCTCCGTGGATCATGGTGTCGGGTTTGATATTGCTGGCAAAGGCATTGCGGATCCATCCAGTCTTATCGCTGCTATTGACTTGGCTGCATCTATGGTAAAAAAGAGGCAATCGCTGGCCTTTCAGAAAAAGAAAAAGACAAGGTGGGTAGAAAAATGACGGTAAAAATCAATGCTTCCATTTTCAGAGAGTACGATATCCGCGGAATTGCGAAAAAAGATTTGAGTGCTGAATTTGCTGAATGTTTAGGAATGGCCTATGCTCAATTCATTAGCAAAAGAACTCCCGCCGCGTCCCGAAAAAACTTGACAGTATCGGTTGGGCAAGATTGCCGTATCTCAGGAGATAGCTATACGGATGCTTTGGTATCTGGATTGCTGAAAGGAGGGGTTGACGTTATTCGATTGGGTATTTGCCCCACTCCTTTGACTTACTTCAGTATTTTTGAACTGGACTTGGACGGCGGAATCATGGTGACAGGATCCCATAATCCTGCCAACTACAATGGCTTTAAAATCTGTGTAGGAAAAAACACTATCTATGGCCATCAAATACAGGAACTCAGAGCATTGATGGAGAAACAACCTCATCCATCCTCTCAGCCAGGCCAGGTTTCTGAATTTGCTGTCATTCCAAAATATATCAATCACCTCGTGAAGTCTTCGAGGCCTCTCAAGAAAAAAAAGATTGTGATTGATGCTGGAAATGGAACTGCAAGCACTGTGGCACCTCTTTTATTCCAGCAGTTGGGTGCTGAAGTGATTCCCTTGTTCTGTGAATTGGATGGCCGTTTTCCTAATCACCATCCAGATCCAACAGTCCCTGAAAATCTCAATCAGCTCATTGCCAAAGTTCGCGAAGAAAAAGCAGATTTTGGTTTAGCTTTTGATGGAGACTCAGATCGCCTGGGACTGGTTGATGAAAATGGCAAAATACTTTTTGGGGATGAACTTATGGTACTTTTTTCAAGAAGCATTCTGAAGGAAATACCAGGTGCCACCATCATCTCTGAAGTAAAATCCAGCCATAAGCTTTATAGCGATATCGCTGCTAAAGGGGGTAAGCCGATCATGTGGAAAACGGGCCATTCTCTCATAAAGTCGAAAATGAAAGAAACAGGTGCTGTTTTAGCCGGTGAAATGTCAGGACATATTTTTTTCGCAGATCGGTATTTCGGATTCGATGATGGAATCTATGCTGCACTACGAGTCTATGAAATTGCCTCCCTCCATGATGGCCCCATGTCGACCATGCTCAAAGATTTACCGGCCACCGTGTCCACACCCGAAATCCGGGTAGATTGCGATGAGGAAAAAAAGTTTAAACTCGTAGATGAAACTAAAAAATTACTATCAGCTCATCATAAAAAGATAACTGATATTGATGGAGTTCGAGTCGATTTTGGTGATGGTTGGGGCCTAGTGAGAGCTTCAAATACTCAACCCGTTCTGGTTCTGAGATTTGAGGCACCTTCTACCTCTCGCCTCATTGAAATTCGCGAGGAAGTCGAAAGCGCCTTGAGAACTGCTGCAAAAGCCATTGGCCATAAACCGATCCACACGGAAACCCATGCCAGCCACTAAACCGGCTACTCAACCAGACCATTCACCAGACACTTCCAATGACGAAGCCATCATCGTCCGGGGAGCTCGAGCACATAATTTAAAAAATATTGACGCAGTCATCCCCAGAGACAAGCTCACCGTCATTACAGGGCCCTCTGGCTCAGGAAAGTCATCTTTAGCCTTTGATACCATTTACGCAGAAGGACAGAGGCGTTATGTAGAAAGCCTTTCTGCCTATGCCAGACAATTCTTAGAACAGCTGAGTAAACCAGAGGTAGAATCCATTTCCGGACTGAGCCCTACCATTTCCATTGAACAGCGCACCACCAGCTACAATCCGCGCTCAACTGTAGGCACTGTTACAGAGATCTATGATTACCTCAGGCTCTTGTACTCTCGAATAGCAAAACCCTATTGCTGGCAATGCAAAAAACCCATTCATTCCCAATCTCCTCAGCAAATAGTGGATCATATCCTTTCTTCAAAAGAAGGAACTAAACTTTCAATTCTGGCTCCTATCATTCGAGGAAGGAAAGGAGAATATCAAAAGGAGCTGATTCAACTCAGACAACGAGGGTTTGTTCGTGTTCGAATTGACGGCGAAGTTTTAGATCTTTCCCAAGACATCACCCTAGATAAGAACAAGAAACATGAGATTGACGTCTATGTTGATCGGCTCGTAATTCAAGGAACTCAGAGCATACCGGGCTCCCTTGGCACACGAGTATCCGATTCCGTCGAATTGGCACTGAAGCTTGGAGAAGGATTGATCATCCTGGAGATTCAAGAAGAAGCGAAGAAGACCGAACTCCTCATGTCAGAAAAATTTGCTTGCACGGATTGTCAAGTCAGTTATCCGGAGCCGGAACCTAGAACTTTTTCATTTAATAGTCCCATGGGCGCATGCCCCCATTGTGATGGCCTGGGTATTGACCCAGATGCTGAGATTCAGGAGGAACCCACTTCTGATCCAGTAGGTATTCCTATCCTTGCTCAAACAATCACTTCAGACACCTCGCCCTGTCCGGATTGCTGCGGTGCGAGGTTACGCAAAGAAAGTCTTCACTATCGCCTATCTCAATTGAACTTAGCTGAACTCTGCCAACTTTCGATTTCTAAAATGGCGGATTTTTTTACTAGATTACAGATTTCCGATCGAGAGCATCTCATTGCGGATCGAATCCTTAAGGAAATTCGGGAAAGACTTTCTTTTTTGGAAGAAGTAGGAGTGGGATATCTGAGCTTATCTCGCTCTGCCCAAACTCTTTCTGGAGGAGAAGCTCAGAGAATTCGCCTGGCAACTCAAATTGGTAGCTCCTTAGTAGGTGTGATCTACGTTTTGGATGAGCCTAGCATTGGGCTTCACCAACGAGACAATGAAAGGCTCATCTCAACACTGACCCGTCTTAGAGACTTAGGCAACACAGTCTTAGTCGTTGAGCACGATCGTGAAACCATGGAACATGCAGATTGGATCCTAGATCTAGGCCCTGGAGCAGGCACTCAAGGAGGAAATGTTGTTGCTGCTGGCACATTAAATCAGATTCTAAAATCTAAAAAAAGTATCACTGGGCAATACCTTCGAGGTGATCTTGAAATTTCAGTCCCTCGATTGAGGCGCCCTTGGAATGCTAAACGTATTTTGAAATTAGTAGGAGCCAAACAGAATAATTTAAAAAATCTCACCGTAGATATTCCACTGGGAGTATTCACTTGTGTGACAGGTGTATCCGGAAGCGGCAAAAGCACGCTCATCATCGATACCCTCTATCGATACCTTGCCCAACACCTTTACCGCGTAAACTGTGGCGACCTTCAATGTAAGTCCATCCAAGGACTTGAACACATTGATAAAGTAATTGATATTGATCAAAGTCCTATTGGCAAAACTCCAAGATCCAATCCAGCCACCTATACAGGAATTTTCAGTTTGGTCCGCGATCTTTTTGCACATCTTCCTGACTCTGAAATCCGAGGCTATGGACCTGGCCGCTATTCTTTTAACGTCAAAGGTGGCCGTTGCGAAGCATGTGAGGGTGATGGGGTTACAAAAATTGAGATGCATTTCTTGCCTGATGTTTTCGTACTTTGTGAACGATGCAAAGGTAAGCGCTACAATCGTGAAACATTAGAAATTCGATATAAGGGAAAAAACATTGCTGAAATTCTGGAAATGACTGGAGCTGAAGCCTACCCATTTTTTGAGGCCATTCCAACCATAAAAGCTAAACTCAAAATCCTAAATGAAGTTGGGTTAGGCTATTTGCATTTAGGACAAAATGCAGCAACTCTTTCCGGCGGCGAAGCTCAGAGAATTAAGCTTGCTAAAGAACTTTCCAAAAGAAGCACTGGCAGAACTGTCTATATTTTAGATGAGCCATCTACAGGATTGCACTTTGATGATGTCAATAAGCTCATTTCTATTCTTCAATCCCTGGTGGATCAAGGAAACACCGTTATAGTCATTGAACACAATCTAGACATTATCAAGATTGCTGACCATTTGATTGATATGGGACCAGAAGGAGGGGAAGCAGGGGGAACTATTCTTGCTTCTGGTACCCCAGAAGAAGTATCTCAGGCCACTCATAGCCACACTGGCCGCTTTTTGAAAAAATACTTACCCAAACACTAAGTGCCCTAAGGGTTCTCAGCGAACAGAGGAACGGGGCTTTGTACCCCGTCCCAACATTCTGTAATCCGAATCTGAGTGTTTTTCAGGTTTTGATTTTAATAAACGCAATAACAAATGCGTAAAGAACCAAAGACTCAATCAGAGCAAGACCGATAATCATCGGAACAAAAATCTTGCTTTGAGCAGCAGGGTTCCGACCAATCCCTTCTAGAGCTGCTGCTGCAGTCTTAGCTTGCCCCAAAGATCCACCCAGAGCAGCAATACCAATAGCCAAAGCTGCTGCAAGTGAAGAATAAGCATCTCCACCTCCATGTGCTGCAGCTTCTTCTGCTAGTGCAAAGTGGGCACCCAAGGTCATCATAATAGTCCCAATTAACAAGAGGTTCTTTCGAAAATTCATTTTACAACTCCATCCTTTCTTCTCAATGGTCGTGCGATGTCGACAGGGAAATATAGACCATCGTCATCAGACAGAAGACGAAGGCCTGGATAAAGGCTACAAACACTCCTAAACCGTAAAAAATTACGGGCAAGAGTATAGGAACCAAGCCGCTAAAAACTCCAAGTACAATATGATCGCCCATAATATTTCCACGCAAACGTAGAGCAAGCGAAAGAGGTCTGAAAATATGTGAGGCAATTTCAATCACAAGTAACAAAGGGGATAACCAAATCACTGGCCCTAGAAAATGCTTAAGATATGCCGCACCATGGGCCCTAATACCTGCGTAATTATAATAAATAAAAACAAAGAACCCTAAAGCAAGGGTTGTATTAAAATTATCAGTTGGCGGCAAAAATCCTGGAATAAGTCCAACTAAATTACAAGTCAAAATAAAAATAAAAAGACTTCCAATCACAGGAAAATAAATCGGTGCATCATGATGGCCAATAACGGATTCAGTTAACTTATAAAGGCTTTCCGCAATAATTTCGAAAAAATTTCTATAAGTTATTTTTGATTCAGGCACTAAACCCCCATCAACACCGCGCATCACTCTTAGTAACTGACTTCTTGCAACAAAAGTGGTCACTATTAACACAGCTGCCACTATCATGCTCATAGCTACATGATTAGGAAGATCCTGAAAGACAGGAAGGTGAGATAGAAAATTAAAACCATGCTCTTCGTGCATTACAATTTACCCTCTGACTATTAGAAAACCCGGACTTCACAGCATTGGGATTTTTTGTCGTTTTAGCAGAATTGAAATAAATCACAACTCTCTTTGTGAGACCCGGTAAATTCTATAAAAAGCCAAGGTAAGTCCAACTAAACTCGACAATAGAAGCACCCACCAAGGAGCCCCCCACTTAGTCCAAGCAAGGTATCCTATACCAACCCCAGCACCTACGAAGCCTACTAAATCAGAGACAATAATAGCTAATAATCCAATTTGTCGTATCATAAATAGGATTTGACTACTTAGGATTACCTCTTTGACTTAATCGTTCTCGAATACGGGCAAGTTTCACTGCCACTACCTGTGGAGAAGGGTAGGTTTTTTTCAGGGTTTGATAGATTTCATATGCTTCCTCGAGCCGATCTAGTTCCTCTAAACACGATGCAATTCCAAAATTGGCTTCAGGCACTTTTTCGCTTTGAGGATACTTTTGAATATACTTTTTGAATGATTCCATCGCTTTCTCATAAGACTCTTGAGTAAAATAGGAAGTTCCAATTTCAAATTCAGCGCTTTTTGACCACGAACTATGAGGGTAAGTTCTAATTAGCTCTTGATAGGTACGCACAGCTTCTGAAAAATGAAATAAGAAGAAATGACTTTTCCCAATTCGGTACAAAAGCTCAGGAGCCTCTCCTGCATTAGGTTTCTGTTTTAAAAGAAATTGATAATGAATAATTGCCTGTTCATACTGTTCAGCTTTTGAAAATAAAATTTCTCCCACTTGTATCTGTGCATCCCAAATCCTTTGAGAATCACTACTCAGCTGAATATAAGATCTCAGCTTTCTTACTGCATCGCCGTACTGAGATAAGAATAAATACTGAGTCATTGCCGCGCGATACATAGCCTGAAGGCCCAACTGTCCCCCAGGATCTTTCATGATAACTTTTTCAAATTCAACTACAGCTGCACTATATTTCTGATCTGCCCATAGCTTTTCAGCCAACAAATAGTGGTTCCTCGCATGATCCCCACTACATGCACTCAACCAAGACACCATGAATATAAGCACTACACCAATAGGCTCAGTTATTAATGCTTGGGTCAACCCCATCTTGGGAGACTTCTGCTTCATTTGAATTTTCCACCATATATTCAAACGATACCAGCTTTTCACTTCCAGTGAGTGAAATTAAGCGAACTCCCTGGCTATTACGACCCTGTTCAGAAATTTCACCTACTCGGATCCGAATCATCTGCCCCTTATTGGTCACCAGCATCAGATCATCCTTAGCAAGGACTTGACGAGAACCCAGGACGAAGCCATTTTTGTCAGTAGTCTTCATATTGATGACTCCAACACCGCTTCGGCTTTGGATCCGGTATTCAGTCACAGGAGTACGTTTCCCATAACCATTCTCAGTCACAGTGAGTATTTCATATTCTTGGCCATTGGAGTTATCTAAGACTTCCATAGCAACTACCCTGTCTCCGTCGCTTAGGTTGATTCCATTCACCCCTCTGGCCGTTCGACCTACGACTCGAACATCTTGTTCGTTAAATCGAATACTCATTCCCTCACGGGTACATAAAAATACGTCGTTGCCTCCCCGAGTAATTCTTGCACTTACCAGCTCATCCCCTTCATCAGTGGAAATAGCCGTCAGACCATTTGTACGAACGTTCCTGAATTCACTCAAGGCTGTTCTTTTTACTATCCCTGCTCGGGTAACCATAATAACAAACTCATTCTCGGAAAATTCCCGAACAGGAAGAATAGCCTTAATTTTTTCGCCCGGATGGAGTGCAAGCAGATTAACGATGGCCTTACCCTTAGCGCCTCGACTCGCTTCAGGAATTTTGTAGACTTTGAGCCAATAGAGTCTTCCTTGATCAGTAAAACAAAGTAAAAAACTTAAAGTATTACACCGATAAATGGCTGTAACAAAATCTTCATCTCCTGTACTGACCCCTCGTATACCTCGCCCGCCTCGGTGCTGACTTCGAAACTGACTTGGATCTGCTCTCTTAATGTAACCAGCATGAGTAATTGAAACAAGTGCATCTTGATCAGCTATCAAGTCTTCATCTTCAAATTCAGTAGCTATTCCCTGAATAATTTGAGTTCGGCGCTCATCGCTATATGACTTTTTGATTTCGATCAATTCAAGCTTTATCACCTGATAAACTAAAGCTTCGCTTTCCAGAATTCTTTTAAACTCTTCAATCAATTTAAGAACTTCATGGTATTCTGCTACAATCTTTTCTCGCTCAAGTCCTGTCAGTCTTTGTAACCGCATATCGAGAATTGCTTGAGCTTGAATTTCAGTAAAATTAAAATGGGAAATGAGCGAAGAACGTGCAACATCAGGACTATTTGCTCCCTTGATCAAGGTAATAATAGCATCGATATTTTCCACTGCACGTTTTAGTCCCTCTAAGATATGTGCTCGAGCCTCAGCTTTTTTCAGATCGAAAATAGTTCTTCGAATAACTACATCTTTACGATGTTCAATAAATGCCCAAATGAGATCTCTAAGGTTAAAAGTTTTGGGTTGGTTATGATGAATCGCTAAAAGATTAATTCCAAAATTCTCCTGAAGCTGAGTGAGCTTATAAAGCTTATTGAGTATGACATTTGAGTTTTCCCCCTTTTTCATCTCAATCACAATGCGCATTCCTGTACGATCCGACTCATCTCGAAGGTCAGAAATCCCTTCAACCTTTTTGTCTCGAACCAAGTCCGCGATTTTTTCAATTAGCTTCGCTTTGTTCACTTGGTAGGGAAGCTCGCTTACTATAATTCGCTCCCGATCCCCCTTCCACGTTTCAATCTCCACTTTTGCCCGAAGAGTGATCGACCCTCTTCCTGTGCGGTATGCATCTCGAATCCCTGATCCACCGAAAATATAGGCCCCAGTAGGAAAGTCAGGCCCAGTCACATACTGAAAAAGATCATCTGTTTTCAGCGATGGTTCATCAATTAACGCAATAGTTGCATTAACAATCTCAGTCAAATTGTGAGGAGGAATATTTGTAGCCATACCCACTGCTATTCCAGAAGATCCATTTATAAGTAAATTTGGAATACGAGTAGGAAGAACAAGTGGTTCAGACAGGCTGTCATCGTAATTAGGTCCAAAATCAACAGTCTCTTTCTCAATATCAGCCAAAAGCTCATCGGTAATTTTGGACATTCGCACTTCGGTATAACGCATTGCCGCAGGTGCATCTCCATCGATCGACCCGAAGTTTCCTTGACCATCCACTAAAGGATATCGAAGGGAAAACCCCTGAGCCATTCGGACAATGGCATCATAGACAGCAACATCTCCATGGGGGTGGTATTTACCAATTACATCCCCAACTACACGAGCTGACTTTTTATAGGGTTTGTTGTGAACATTCCCCAGATCGTGCATAGCATAAAGTACGCGCCGATGAACCGGCTTTAATCCATCTCGGGCATCCGGAAGAGCTCTCCCTACGATAACACTCATAGCGTAATCTAGGTAGGCTCCACGCATTTCATCTTCAATATTTACAACTATTTCATTCATTTTAAATTACCATCGATAGATTGCTGCAGCCCATGTAAATCCACTGCCAAATGCCGCAGAGGCCACTAGCATTCCTTTTTTCAGTTTTCCAGCTTTAATCGCTTCGTCCAAACCCAAAGGGATAGTCGCAGCTGTTGTATTGCCAAATCGATCAATCGTATTAAAAATTTTCTCACTTGGAATACTCAGTTGCTTAGCTACCATCTCGTTAATTCGCAAATTTGCCTGATGAAACACAAAAAGATCAATATCTTCAATCTTGCATTGATTTGCACTCAGCGCCTCCATCAGAACTTCTGGCATCCTTCTTGTGGCATGCACAAAAACAGACTTCCCATTCATTTGAGGATACGCTTTTGTATCTTTTAACGATTCCTCAGTAAGACGATCCCCTGGGCGATCCATCCCTGGCTCCGGAATCCAAAGCTCCCGAGCAAAACGACCATCTGCATGCAGATGCGTAGAAAGAATCTGGGATTCACGTTTATCCACTGGACCCTCGCCAACACCCAACACAACTGCACCAGCTGCATCACCAAAAAGCACAGCCACATCCCGACCCCGAGTGCTTTTATCAAGTCCTTTAGAATGGACCTCAGCTCCTATTAAAAGGATTTTTTTATACATTCCAGTTTTAATAAATTGGTCGGCAATCGACATTCCATAAATAAAACCAGTACACTGCTGCCTCACATCAAGAGCAGGAATACCTGGAACACCCAGTTTTGCTTGAAAAAAACAAGCAGTCCCCGGAAAGTCGTGATCTGGACTCAGAGTCGCTAATATAATCATATCTAGCTCCTCTTTTTGAACTTGAGCAGAATCCAAAGCCCGCTTACTCGCCTCCAAAGCTAAATCAGAGGTACAACAATCTGAATTTTGCTCAACCCAGTGCCTTTGCTTAATTCCCGTACGTTGCTGAATCCAGTCATCTGATGTATCCATCAACTCCCTTAAATCATCATTAGTCCAAACTTTAGGAGGCACATAAGAACCAATTCCAAGAATTTTTGAATATCTCATATATCTAAATTCCTTACCCTCAGAGCATTCTCTTCAATGAATTGTCTTCGGGGCTCCACCTGATCCCCCATTAATATTGAAAAAATCCCATCAGCTTCAACTGCATCATCCACTGTAACTCGCAATAAAGTTCTCCGAGCCGGATCCATGGTCGTTTCCCAAAGTTGCTCAGGATTCATCTCTCCCAGCCCTTTATACCGTTGAATAGACAACCCAGCCTTAGCAAGTTCAAGAACTTTTTGAGAAAGTTCTTCGCAAGTACTTACCGTCACTTTCGGCTTTCCTTCTCTAAGAATATCAAAGGGACCTATCCCTATCGTTTGCATTGCTTTAAAGTGCTTACCTAACTCTTCATACTCAGGAGAATCTAAAGTAGCGACATTAATTGGAGCAATACGTTTAGACCCATTAATAACATTCTCCACCGTAGCAAACCAAGCATTATGTTCTGAATCTTTCGAAATAGAATATTGAAAATTAAGAATTCTTTGATCTCGAAGTCTCTTACTTATTTGACTCAATACTTCTTCTAACTTCTCTTGTGATTCCAAAATAGACGAAGCAACTCCCGAAGTTACCAATCCCCTGAGTATTTCAGGATGAAGTTTTTTTGCCACACGATCAATAGTTCGACCAAATCGGGATGCCGATTTTAGCGCTAAGACAACTTGACTTAAAGGCAAGACCCCTAACTCTGACTGAATCTGTAATCCTTCAAGTCCACTCGTTAATAAATGTTCAGCTAGATCCTGTTCATTTTTAAGATAGCGTTCCTTTTGTCCTTTTTTCACTTTATATAATGGAGGTTGAGCAATATAAAGATAACCCTTTTCAACAACTAATGGCATTTGACGATAGAAAAAAGTAAGCAATAAAGTACGAATATGAGAACCATCAACGTCTGCATCCGTCATAATAATTACTTTATGATATCTTACTTTACTAATATCAAAATCATCTTTACCGATCCCTGCTCCTAAAGCGGTAATTAATACTCGAATTTCCTCAAAAGAAAGCATTTTATCAAAACGAGCTTTTTCAACATTCAATATTTTACCTTTAAGAGGCAAAATGGCCTGATTTTTTCTATCACGACCTTGCTTTGCAGACCCACCGGCACTATCTCCTTCTACCAAATAGATCTCACAGAGAGCTGGATCTCGTTCTTGACAATCGGCCATTTTCCCTGGCAGCCCACCAAAGTCCAATGCTGTTTTTCGTCGAGTCAAGTCTCTGGCTTTTCTTGCTGCAATCCGAGCTAATGCTGAATCAATAGCTTTTTGAATAATTTTTTTAGCAACCGCAGGATTTTGCTCAAAATAATCAGTTAGTTTTTCGTATGCTACCCCGTTGATATAACTTTCTACTTCGCTATTTCCTAATTTAGTTTTAGTTTGGCCTTCAAATTGGGGTTCTGGAACTTTCACACTAATTACACAAGCTAAGCCCTCTCGAATATCTTCTCCAGATAGAGATTCTTTCAAGTTCTTCATAGATCCCGAATCTTGAGCATACTTATTCACAACTCGGGTGAGTGCGTTCCTAAAACCAGAGACATGGGTCCCACCTTCAATCGTGTTGATATTATTAACATAAGACGAAATAGTTTCTGAATAGGAGTCATTCCACTGCATTGCTATTTCAGCACTGATATAATCTTTCTGATGAGCAATATAAATTACTTTATCGTGCAGTTTTTGTTTTGATTTATTAATGTGCTCTACAAACTGAACTAACCCACCTGAATAGTGAAAATCAAACTTTTTAGCAGGCTCTTGTCGCTCATCGGTAATGTCGATTGTAATTCCACTATTTAAAAAAGCAAGTTCTCGCAACCGATTAGCAAGGGTATCAACACTAAACTCGATCACTTCAAAAATTTCAGCATCTGGCTTAAACGTTGTAACAGTCCCACGCTTAAGAGTAACTCCCACTTCTTTTAAAGGGGCAACAGGGGTTCCTCTTTTGTAAGTCTGTTTATAGACTTTTCCGTTCTGCCTTACCTCAACATGAAGAATTTCAGAAAGCGCATTAACAACAGCAGCTCCTACTCCATGCAAGCCTCCTGACACCTTGTAAGCTCCGCCTTCTTCGTTAAACTTTCCACCCGCATGAAGCTTGGTCATAACTACTTCAACTGCAGAAACTCCTGCTGCCTTATGAAGACCGACGGGTATTCCTCGACCATCATCCTCCACCGTCACACTATTATCCACATGAACCGTCACATGGATATTTTTGGCATAACCTGCTAGCGCTTCGTCAATTGAGTTATCAACTATTTCATAGACACAATGATGCAGCCCTCGCGTGCCGGTGTCTCCAATATACATTCCCGGCCGTTTCCTGACTGCTTCAAGTCCCTCCAAGATCTTGATTTTATCTGCAGAGTAATCGTTGTTTTCACCTAATTCAGAATGTCTTTGTTCGGTCGTCATGCCGTCCTTCTTCTATTACACCAGAGAAAACCCAATACCTTTTTCCACTAAACGACGTATCTTCTGTCGTTGTTACAAAGGTTTGAAGATCCGTCTCCATTAGAAACTTCAACAAAAACAACCTTCTTCTTTGATCCAACTCCGAAGAGAAATCATCTAACAAGAAGAGCGGTCGATGCCCTGTGAAGTTTCTAAATAGCTCAATCTCGCAAAGTTTAAGAGCCAACAATGCAGATCGAACCTCTCCTTGAGAACCATGCCCTTTGAGGATCTGATTCCCTAAAAATAATGCCCAATCATCTCGATGGGGTCCAACTAGAGAGTGCCCCACTCTCCACTCCGCCCCCTCTAAGGCAGAGACCTTGGCCCAGAATGATCGCTCTAAAAGTTCTAATGAAGGTAAGGGCCCTTGTCCAGAGAAATGAACAGAAGTTAACTTATTGTTATTAATAGCTAAATCTTGGATCTCCGGAAGCCAATTAGATAAGATAACCCATCTCAGCTCAGGTTGCCCTGGGGCAATCCTCTGAAGAGTCTCATTAAGCCTCCCAACGAGGCGCTGAGCCCAGTTTAAACGCTTCTGGGTGAGGATTACGGTGAGTTTGCCCAGCTGTTCAGTAAAGCCATCCAAAATTGCTTTCTGAATGCCATCCCCTGCTTTCAATACTGTATTTCTTTGTTCAAGTACACGTTGGCATTTTTGGAGTGTTTTGAGATAATCGATATCTTCTGCTGCAATCACCCGATTCAGATAGGCTCGTCGAATGCCAGGATCTCCTCGGACCAAGTCATGATCGGAAGGATTAAAAATAATACTATGAAAACCCAGTTCAAAGGATCCAAATCGTCGACTCAAAAATTGAGTGGAACTTCGGTAAGGTTTCCCATTGATAAATGCAACTTTCGTGACGTGTTCCCTTTTCTCATCTTGAGTAAAAAAGCTAACTTTCAGTTCTGTATTCCAAACTTCAGAATCTTGCGTGGAGGTAAGATAGCAACAGATCTCCGAACTCAATTGCCCCCAACGGATCAGATGGGCACTTTTTGAATCCCTAAAAGACCGAAGAGTCGAAAGAATCCCTAGAGCCTCAACAAAACTGGTCTTTCCTTGCCCATTTGGACCCACTAAAAAATTCACTGTCGGGCTAGGAACGAAAATAGATTCCCGTATGTTTCTAAAATTCTTTAAAATCAGTTTTTCGACAATCATCGACTCAGGGCCATTTACTAAATACGCATAGGCATAATCACGTAAGTGTGATTTTGATACCCTGACTCACGAAGGACTCCTGGACATAGTCGATCTTTCAGATGAAACTCGAGCTTCTCTGATTTCATAACAGCCAAACATTCAAGCAAGTATTTTGAATTGAATCCAATTTCAAGTAGCTCATCAGGGTACTCTACATCGATTTCTTCTCGGGCTTCTCCCATATCAGGATTACTGGAGGAAATTACCAAGGTGCCTGCTTGAAAAGCTAGTTTAACTCCTCTGCTTTTTTCGTTTGCTAAAAGGCTAACGCGCTTTAATGCAGAGTTAAACTCTACTCGATCGACTTTTACAAGGCGATCCGAAGATTTCGGAATAACGGGCCTATAATCAGGATATTCACCATCAATCAGACGTACGAATAAATACGAATCATTCAGCTTTGCGAAAACGTAGCCCCTCTCAAAGGAAAGCCCAATATTGTCAACCCCCTCTCCTAGAAGCTTTCTAAACTCGCCTAGTCCTTTTTTTGGAATAATAATTCCTCGTTTAAGGTCAGGACTGTTCAGAAATACTTCTTGATCTACAAAGGATAACCGGTGGCCATCGGTAGCAGTCATTCGCATTAAACCACTTTCCAAATTTTCTAAAAATACGCCATGGATGTGATAACGAGTTGCATCGGTAGATGCAGCAAATTGCGTTCGATCAATCATGTCAATCAAAGCAGTAATTTTTCCGTCAAAATAGGTCTTGTCTTCAAAACCAGGAAGTACTGGATACTGGTCAGCAGGCAAGCTAACAATATTAAATCGGGATTTCCCACAAATCAGCTCAACCCAACTATTGTCTTTGCGAGTAATTGTCAGTTTCTTCTCAGGAAGCTCCTTAACAATATCTAAGAAATGTTTGGCAGAAAGAGTCAGTTTTCCTTCTTGTTGAGTTTCAACAGGAAGGGTGACTTTAATACCAACTTCTAAGTCAGTTGCACACAGGGATAGCTCCTGATTTTTCACAGAACAAAGTATGTTGCCAAGAATTTGGACTGTATTTTTTTTCTCCACCACTGTTTGAACCTTTTGAAGAGCTGCCAGAAGTGGGGACCGATCAATTGAAAAGTTCATTCTCAAAATTCCTCTCTCATATTCTCTCGTTCTACCACACCCGTTTTCCTAGAAGAGAGTATATATATAATACAGTAGTAGTAGTAGGGCCTGTGGATATGTGGATAACTCACTTAACTTATTGAAATCAATTAAAATATCGTGTGGATAAGTGTGTGGATAACTCTGGGGATAACTTTTCTAAATTTGTGTATAACTTTTTTACCCAGGAAATTGAGAGTTAACCACACACTTAACCACACGATACCCCCCCCCCCCCAATTTATCCGACTATTTTATTTATTTTTTATCAAAAAAAAGCACCTTTTTTATCAAAAAAAAGAAGTTATCCACAACTTCTGATAGTTTTAATCTAGTAAAAAAAATATTCCAATAACGATCGTCGAT
>Ga0302320_10001194_pt1 | contig 62345 bp, 44 predicted proteins | sample Bog_T0_3_FD_202130 | JGI IMG/M metagenome (GOLD analysis project Ga0302320, IMG submission 202130) | Peat permafrost microbial communities from Stordalen Mire near Abisko, Sweden - Bog_T0_3 | ecosystem: Environmental > Terrestrial > Soil > Wetlands > Peat | place: Sweden: Abisko, Stordalen Mire...
CTCCGCCGTGGCTGCCGATGTACTTGCCCCACGGGAAGTTGGCCATATAGACCTCAACGGGCGTGCCCTTGGGGCTGACACCCATTTCGCCGTAGCCGCGCAGCGCGATAGGACGGATGTAGCAGGGTGTTACGCCATTGGCCTCGATGAGCGAGACCACGCCGGCGCAAAGCTCCTCAAGCGTGAAGGGCAGATCCATGCGGTAGATCTTGGCTGAATCAAGCAGGCGCTGCATGTGCTCCGGAAGCCGAAAGACGGCCGAGCCCTGCGGCTGCCCGTAGCAGCGGATGCCTTCAAAAACACTCGAGCCGTAGTGCACGACGTGGCTCATGACGTGGAGCGTAGCCTGCTCCCAGGGAATCAGCTTGCCGTTGTGCCAGATGTTGGTGGTGGTTTGGATGGGCATGGCGGGGTTCAAGTACTCCTTCAAAACGCTTCGCGAGTATCTATGAGGGTACCGCGAATCCAAGCCGCGTGTCACGGAAAGGAGGGAATGAGGATGCAAGGCGTATCTACTTGCGCCCCGGTTGTTGCCCGCTTTGCATGCCCTGACTCGGGCTCAATTTTTGGCAATCTTCGCTCGACAGAGAAAATACTCGAGCACGTCCCTGGTAACATTCCCCGTTGGCACGTCGAGAGTTGCGTGCTTGCGGCGACGCCCGTTGTCATCCTCCAGCACGAATTCGAAGCCCACACCATCGTTCCCCCATCGAACGACCCTTGCGTTCACGGTGAGCGAACTCGCAGTCGAGGACTCACGCCGATCGCAGAAGGTCAGCCGGAGTATCGTTCCCAGGTACCAGCGCTCCTCCGTAACGATATAGACGCCGGAAGCGCTGATATCTCGAATCGCGTGAGCTGTTGGGGCGCCACCCGTAAAGAAACGGGCAACGATTCCAGGAGCCGACTCGCGTTGCGACCTTCGCAGATTACGCGGCCCACGCTGAAACATTCGCTGCAGCCAGCCCTTCTTTAGGCCAGGCGCAGAGGTCAATTGCTCGGCATTTCCCGCTTCCATGCTGGGCAGCGCTCGCAGTCGTTGCTTCATCTCCTCTGGACCACAGAGCAGGAGTTGGTCGCCCGGTGCGATTCCGACGGATGCAATCGTGTCCGCCGGCAACGCAAGCAGGCTCGCTGCCGGTTTACTGGAGGAAGAAACGCGGCCAATCGGAAAGTACTCCACGACGTCAAGCACCACGTTGTCCTTGTCCAAATACACAAGGTCGATCGGAACGTGGGTACTTGCAGGGGATAATCCGCGAAAAGGAACGATCCAGAGAGCCAAACCCGAATGCGGAATGAGAGCAGACAGCCGGCCCTCGAGACTGGCGGTGGTGAAGTCCGCAACCTCGATATCGACCCCCAGAAATCGCCCGCGCGTCAGATCATAGGCGCTCAAAGATCCGCGCTCTGCAACAGGTTGAGCATCCGGCCATTCGTCTTCGGCCACGCCGCGTTCGCTAACTCTCCCGGTAGCCGATGGATCAGGAAGATGGAGTTCGCGCTTAGGGCCCATGCGTGTCCTATCGGCGCATTGGCAGCTTTCCTCTAGTCTGGGGCTCGGAAGTCCACTCCCAGGTACCGAGTCGTCGTCGGGTCAGCCGGTCTCAACTCGTGCAAAACCTGGCATTTGCCGGGGTTCCTGCCTCGAAACCGGCGCTAACCTATAATGATTGCCGGATTCAGAAGGCCACAGGACCGAACTTGAACGACAAGCCAAATCGACAGCGCCGCGGTGTCGCGTCAAGCGAGACGGCGCGCGAAATCAACCGCGACATTGTGCTGCATGCTATTCACCGGCACCAGCCGGTGAGCCGCGCGGATTTGGCGCGTTTAACAGGTCTGCAACCGAGTACCGTCTCCGTCATCATCGGCTTGCTGATTGACGAAGGCTGGGTGCTTCCGGGTACTTTGGGGCGGCTCCCGCGCGGCAGAAGACCCACCTTTGTCACCCTCAACGACCGGCACGTAACGCTGGCAATTGACCTGCGGCCCGGATCCGCGAGCCTCGCCGTCGTCGACATCAATGGCCGCTTTTTGAGCCGCGAATCCGTTCCGCTGGCGGCGCAAAGAGATTCGAAGGAAGAAGTCCACCAGGCAGTGATGAAGATTGCCGAGGCCGCGCGAGCGCTTCAGAGCACCTTCCGAGAGCGCTCGTTTGCCGGCGTGGGCGTAAGCGTTTCAGGACGCGTGGACCAGAAGACGCACAACGTACTGTTTGCGCCCAATGTCTCGTGGATGCAGGTGGACATTCACAGCGAGTTGCAGCGAGTTCTTGAGAGTCCCATCGAGCTGGAAAATGCGGCCAACGCCTGCCTGCTGGCGGAACGCTGGTTTGGAAATTACGGCGAAGCAGAGAACGCGATTGTCGTGAGCGTGTCGGATGGGCTCGGAACAGCACTGCTCATCGATGGTCGGTTAGCGCGCGGCAAAGACGACATGGCAGGCGAGTTCGGTCACATGCCGATTGAGCAATCCGGTCCCGTGTGCGGCTGCGGCAACACAGGCTGCTGGGAGACGTTTGCGTCCAACCGCGCGGCGCTCCGCTTCTATCGCGAGCTTGCGCCTGAAAGCACGATTGGCACCTTCAAGGAATTGCTGGACCTGGCTACGGGCGGAGACATTCGCGCGCTGCGTTCCATCGACAAAATGGCCACTTACCTGGCACGCGGATTAACGATCATGGTAGCGGGTCTGGCCCCGGAGCTCGTGATCATCGTGGGCGATTGTACGGCGCTTTGGTCTCGCATCTGCCCGATTCTCGAGAGCGAAATCATCGCCAAGTCATTTACATCGCACCGCCCGCGCATCGTGGCCGCTCTGGATGGCGACGCCGCCCGTTTGCGCGGTGCGGCAGCTCTCGCTCTGCACAAGGTTCTCTTTACCCGTGAGGAAATTGAACCACTCGATCAGCAGACAAAGGATCAGGCGGTCGCGCTCGCCGTTCCATCAGGTGCGGAGCTCGAGTTCTTGCGCTGAAACGCGATCATGGAGAACCAGTAAGCGAAGCCCGCGATGAAGAAGATGAGTAGGGAATAGTGGGTCCACAGCACGCCAACCAGAGTGATTGCCAGGCTGCTCCCGATCGATCCCACCGCCGCTCCGATGCCCGCGACCGAAGCAACCGAGCTGGAAGGAAAGTTATCGGATGGCGTTGACAGCAGGTTCGACGAGAACCCCTGGTGTGCTGCTGTAGCCATGCATAGAAGCGCAATCGCCTGCCACTCCAGATGAACGAAGGGCACCAGGATCACGACGAGCGCACAGCACGCACAGATGCTCATGGCGAATCGCCTTGCTTGCCGAAGTGTACGCCCGTGGCGCATGGCGAAGCCCGCGAGCCATCCGCCTCCGATGCTGCCCACGGTCGCCCCAACATACACAATGATGATCGGCAAGCCGATCTGGCTCATGTTCACCTTAAAGCGTTCGTGAAAAAATTTCGGAAGCCAGTAAAGATAGAACCACCAAACCGGATCCGTCGCGGCCTTGGAGAGCGCAAAGGACCACGTGCTCCAGTTTCCCAATAGCGACTTCAATGAAGCTTGTGGCGCAGGTTTTCCGGTTGCCGTGGGAGCCGCGGCGGGTTGACCGTACTTCAACTGCAGCCGGTTGTAGGGAAACAGCAGCCAGCAAATAAGCCAGAGTATGCTGAAGCTGCCCGTAGTGAAAAATGCTGCCTGCCATCCGAAGCGAAGAGCGACAAAGGGAATCAGCAACGGCCCGATGAGCGAAGCGGCGCTCGTTCCGGAGTTGAAGATGCCGGTGGCGAGCGCACGCTCTTCTGCAGGAAACCAGTCGGCTGTGGCTTTGAGCGCCGCTGGAAAATTGCCTGCCTCTCCCAAGCCAAGAGCGAAGCGCGCAACGCCGAAGCCGAGAACCGACCGCGCGAAAGCATGACCGACCGACGCCGTCGCCCAAAACACGATCGAGAGTGCGAGCCCCATCTTGGTGCCAACACGATCGATCACGCGTCCGGCAATCAGCGAGCCCAGACCGTAAGCAATGATGAAGCAGGTAACGATGTTGCTGTAGTGCCGGTTGTAGAGCGCCAAGTCGGTGTCGCCGCCGAGAATGTGTTTCAGGATCGGCTCAACCAGCCCAAGGGCCGATCGATCCATGTAGTTGACGGTGGTAATCAGGAAGAGCAGCGCACAAACCACCCAGCGCAGGCTCGAATTGCGGGACGGTTGCGGCAAGGCGACTCCTGTGGCGGACGAAACACCAACGCAGCCTGTTGCCGAGCGCGTCAGCTCACTCGAGACATCGATCAGCCGCCGCAGTTCATTCTATCCACAAATTTCGCGGTTCGGTCGCGGCCCGAACTTTCGCGGATCATTGCTTTCGCCTTCGCCGAACTCGGTCCGCTTTTATAGGATGGATTGAACTAAAAGGGTTCGCACACCAGGAGCGGAAACATCCATGAAAGTTGGAATCATCGGTACGGGCGCCATCGCCTGGAAGCATCTGCAGGCTTACAAGAATATCGGCTACCAGGTTACGGTCTGCACCGACAGGACCGAAGAGCGCGGAAGAAAATTTGCCGAGGCCGCAGGCGCGGAATATGTTCGCACGCCTGAGGAGCTTTGCAGCCATCCCCAGGTGGATTACGCGGACGTCTGCACCTTTCCCGCGTATCGGCTGGCGGCCGTTGAGCTCTGCGCGAAAAGTCACAAGCACGTGCTGGTACAGAAACCGATGGCTGTGAATTTGGAAACCGCTGCCAAATTGATTTCCACTGCGCGTGTGGCCGGTATTCAATTGGGCGTGGTGAGCCAGCATCGCTTCGATGACTCGATCCTGTTTTTGAAGAAGGCACTGGCCGAAGGTCGGCTCGGCAGAGTCCTCCAGGCCGACGCGTACGTAAAGTGGCATCGCACCGACGAGTATTATGCGCGGCCCGTCAAAGGAAGCTGGGCCGGCGAGGGCGGAGGCGCGCTCATCAGCCAGGCCATTCACCAGGTGGACGTGCTGCTGTATCTCATCGGCGCAGTCGAAGAAGTGTTTGGCTACTGGCAGCTTGGGGCAACTCACAAGATCGAGTCGGAAGATAATGTGTGCGCCGTGATGCGCTATGCCTCGGGAGCCACCGGCGTCCTCCAGGCCGCAACCGCGCTGTGGCCGGGCTATCCGGAGCGCGTCGAGATCCACGGCACCAAGGGCAGCGCAATCGTCACCGGAGATCAGTTGACCACGTGGGATGTGCAGAATGATTCGGGCGAGCCGGCGCCGGTGGCACAGCAGGCAAAGTCAGGAGCATCCGATCCGATGGCCATTTCGACGGTGCCCTTCGAGCGCCAATTGAAAGATTTTGCCGAAGCCTGCGAGGCTGGCCGGACTCCCTCGTGCTCGGGCATCGAAGGCTACCACGCACTGGCGCTGGTTCGCGGCATTTACACGTCGTGTGCGGAGGGACGAAAGGTACAGATTCCGGCGGTCGAATTGTAAGGGCAGACGACTCTGATTCTGCTGATCTTAGGTGTTTAGTTTGCTATGGAAATGAAAATTTCTGCAACCTGCCTGCGGGCTCTCCTTTTCAGTTAAGAGTCCCATGCTTTGCTCGGAACCGAAGCCGGCACGGGATGAATCCGATCACGGCCAAGACGAGACTCCTGCGAAATTTCCCGTTTTTTCTGGTGCAAGCCTCGTCGCGGTCGTTCTATAATTCGAGTGGCAAACTATATGACAACCACTGTAGCTCCCACGAATTCAAGCTCAACTCTCGATGCTTTTGAAGTCCGGAATCCCGATCTGGACCTGAGCCCCATGACGGGCATGACCCGGCAGCACTATATCGAGTGCGCCAAATATGTCCTCGGTCGGGCCTTCCGGCATGTGAAGTCTTTTGACCAGCCGATCCTCTTTCCGCTTGTGCCGGGCAAGTCTTACCCGCAGCCGGGCGCTCCGGAATGGCGGCAGCGCTCCTACGAGTTCGAGGCCCTCGAGAGGACGTTGAACCTCGCCGCGCCGCTCATGCACGTCGATCCCGAGATTTGTATCGGCGACATCAAGTTGCGGGATTACTACTGCCACCATCTCTACAATGCCCTGACGCCCGGCCACGCCAACAGCCTGCCCATGCCGGAAGATCTTCCTGACGCGACGTATCAGTTCACGTGCGAGTTCGGTGGATTGACGAAGACGCTTTTGCTGATGCCGGATGTGGTGTGGCCCTATTTGACCCAGCAACAGCGGGATGAGATGGCGGTCACCATTTCCAAGTGGGCGCACTGCAGAACGACGCAGAATAACTGGCGGCTCTTTAATATCTGCGCGCTCTCATTCCTCAAGAAGAATGGCTACGCCATCGATGACGAACTGCTCAAGAGCCACCTGATGTGGATCGCCTCGTACCATGCGGGCAATGGCTGGTATCTGGAACAGAGCTACAACTACTACACGATCAGTCTTTTTGTTGTTTATGGAACCATCTGGAGCCGGTCGTTCGGACGGGAACATTATCCGGAAATCGCGGCCATGCTGGAAAAAAGCTTCGTGGAGTTGTTTGAAACCTACCCTAACTTTTTCGGACGCAATGGCTACATCAACATGTGGGCCCGAAGCATCTGCTACCGGCTTTGGATCTCAGGCGGCTTCCCAGTGTCGCTGATGCTTGGCGAGAAACCGCTGATCGATCCGGGATGGGCGCGGCGCTTGTGCTCAGGATCGCTTTTGCAATTCATGGGCCGGGAAGATTTTTACCATAACGATATTCCGAGCCTGGGCTTCTATGGCCACAGGGAATTTGCGATTCAGAACTACAGTTGCCCCGCCAGTCCCTTCATCATGTTTCTGCCGTTCATCAGCCTCGCGTTGCCGGAAGATTCACCGTTCTGGACTGCGAAAGAGAACGATGGCATGTGGGTGGACCTGGGGCAAGAGTCGAAGAGGACTGTCCTGGAGCGGCCGGGGATTGTGCTGGTCAATCACGGCAGCAGCGGCAGTTCGGAGATTATCTCCGGCAAGGTTTACGACGACGACCACAACTATTCGAAGCTGGTATTCAATACGCATTTTCCATGGGAGGACCACAATCCCAAGGGGGGCACCTCGCAGGAGTACAGCTTCCGCAGCCGGGATCCGCGCGATCTTCGCGGAGTGGATATCAATTTCTACCTCACTGGCCGCGCGGTCGATAATCGTGAATCGGAAGCCGGCTTATTCACGACCTCGCAAAGCATTCTGTTCAACGGCGTTCGCGGTGGAGTGCTCTACAGGCAACTGATCATGCGCAAGCCTCCAAACAACGGGGTCGGATACATCATTGACCTGGCCGAGATCACCGTTCCGGGCGGCGTGGTGAGAGTGGATCGCTGCCGTCTCGCCTTTGAGCACCAGCTGACACTTGGCCACTTTGGTCTGCCCCACGTTGGTGGGGAAGCCGCGGTGGTGCGGGCTTTCGAATCGGAAGGCGAGCGGGGGATAACGGCCTCCGTTCCCGGCCGGCAGGTGGCGATGATTGCTTACTCCGGATGGGATCAACTCAAAAGCCAGGTGCATCAAGGCTTCAACGCGGAAACAGAAGAAAGCACGGTGTTGCACGCCTACCGGCAACGCATTGCCAAGAATCCGCGAATGGAATTGATGATCAGTGCCATGCTCCACAAGACAGACGACAGTGCATGGACGCCGGAGGAACTAAAGCCGGTGAAGAATATCCGCATCTATGAAGTGACGCCCCTGGGTTCCGTTCTGGGGGCCGATATCACGCTGGCGGATGGCAAGGTTTATACGGTGGATTTCAAGGATATAGACGGTCTGAAAAACTGCTGAGTACCCGTGTGTGGTGGACGGACCCTGCTTTGGAGAAGTTCCAGGGCAGGGTCTTCAACGCTCATGCGCCCGGAAGTTGCTGTTGCGATATATCATGCAAGGTGATTTCGTTCCTAGATCCAGATTGGTCTTGAGTCTTTGGCCGGATCGCCGGGGCGATTCCCGTTCTTGAAAGGACAGTGTATCCATGAAGGCTAAGCAAGATTCACGCCGAGTATCGCGCCGCGGTTTCCTGAAGACAGGACTCGGCGCCGCGGCGGCTATGGGATTTCCGGCAATTGTGCCGTCCTCGGTGTTCGGCCAGTATGCTCCCAGCAAGCGAATCAACATCGGCTGCATTGGCGCGGGGCGCATCTCGCGCGGTCACGACATGGCGCTTCTCTTGCCCTATGACCAGGCGAAGATCATGGCGGTCTGCGATCTGGATGCCCACCGCGTCGAAGATGGCAAGAAGCTGATCAACGAGTTCTACGCAAAGAAAGCCGGCAAGCCCTACGACGGCGTCACCGGCTACGCAAACTACCACGACCTGCTGGCTAACAAGGACATCGATGCCGTCGTCGTCAGCACTCCCGATCACTGGCATGCGCTCATCGGTGTGGACGCGGTGCGCTCGGGCAAAGATGTGTACCTGCAGAAGCCTGCTTCGCTCACCATCGCGGAAGGCCGCGCCCTCAGCAATGCTGTCCAGGCCTCCGGGCGCATTTTGCAGATTGGCAGTCAGCAGCGTTCGACCGTTCAGTTTCACTACGCTGCGGAGCTTGTGCGAAATGGCCGCATCGGCGACTTGCAACGAGTCGAAGTTGGACTGCCTGGCGACCCGGCCGGCGGCGACAAGACTCCGATGCCCGCTCCCGCATGGTTCAACTACGAGATGTGGCTCGGCGAAACGCCGTACAAGTCCTACACCGTGGACCGCGTTCATCCGCAGACCGGCTACGATCGCCCAGGCTGGCTGCGCTGCCGCCAGTTCGGCGCAGGCATGATTACTGGCTGGGGCGCGCACCACATCGATAGCGCGCACTGGGGCATGGACACGGAATACACCGGACCAATCGAAGTCTGGGGCCACGCGGAGTTTCCCGATCACGGGCTGTGGGACGTGCATGGACCGTTCAAAACCGAAGCGATCTACGCTCCGAATCACTTGTCGTCCAACGGCGTCCACATGAGCGTCAGCGGCGACTATGCCAACGGCATCAAGTTCTACGGAAGCAAGGGATGGATCTTTGTTTCACGCGGCAACGAACAAGTGACGAAGAGCGATCCCGTAGCCAAGCTCAACGACGCCACGGCACTCGCTGCGAGCGATCCGGCCATCATCAAGTCGGTCATCGGGCCGGATGAGGTTCAACTTTACGAAAGCAAAGAGCAGCACGGCAACTGGCTCGACTGCATCATCAGCCGCAAGGAACCCATTTCGCCCGTAGAGATGGGCCATCGCGCCTGCTCCACCTGCCTCATTCACGATATGGCGATGGTGACCAAGCGCAAGCTCTATTGGGATCCGGTGCTGGAGCGCTTCAAGAACGACGACGAAGCCAACAGCATGCTCCATCGCCCGCAACGTTCGCCTTACATGCTTTCGTAAACGAGAGGAACCATGATCACACGACGCGATACATTGATGAGCCTGTTGGCTCTGCCTGCTGCCCTGAGCGCTACCGCCGCGGAAGCTGCCAAGGAGCCGATTCTCGGCCCCACCGTCTTTGCATGGAAAGATATGAAGGCGACCAAGACAAACTTGGGCGAGGTTCGGTCGCTCTGCAAACAGCCGACGGCGACACTCGACCAGCTTGAGATGCACGTGAGCACCCTAAATCCCGGCATGATGTCGCATCCGCCGCACCGCCATGTAAATGAGGAATTGATTATTCTGCGCGACGGCGAGTGCGAAACACTCTCGGATGGCAAGTGGCTGAAGGTCGAGCCGGGGACTGTGGTCTTTAACGCGTCGAACAGCCTGCATGGGTTCCGCAACATAGGAACTACGCCGGCAACCTATCACGTCATCAACTGGAGCCCGAACAAGGACATGGCAGCGAAGTCTTAGTCTCCGCTCAGCCCGCGAGGTGCTTGGCCCTCGCGCCGCGCCAGTAGAGAAGCAGACCGATCAGGATGGAGCCGGCGGTTCCTGCAACGAGCGTGACAAAAAATCCCGCCTTGTTCTCCGTGTTTCCCGGTGGCACGAGTGCAAGCAAAATGCCGCCGAGCACGACGACAAAGCCTAGCCCTCCGCAAATCCACACACCCAGAGTGCCGCCTGGCACCAGCACCGCGTGGGCATTCTCCGTTCGGTCTTTTCGGCCGGCAAGCTTGATGACCGCCGCGAACATATACAGGAAAGGAACAAAATAGAGAATGATTCCCGCGTCGATCAGCTTCTGGTAGGCGCCCTGCGTCGTTTCGTTGATCTGGCTCCCCAGCAGAATCGCCGCTGAAATCAATGCCTGCACCAGAATCGAAACCCAGGGGGTCTTCCAGCGCGGATGAATTTTGCCGAAGGCCGCCGGCAGATACCGATCGACACCGACAACAAACGGCACGCGTGCGATTCCCGCCACCGTACTTCCAACGCCACCCGCATTGCCAAAGGTCACAAGCACGGCCGCGATGACACCTAGGGCCCCAACCTTCAAGGCCACCGACCCAATCGTGATTGCGTTGAACACGCCACTCTGCGCATCGATGTCAGCCGCCGGCATGAGCGAGAGAATCGCAAAGGTGCCAACGATGTACATGAGAGCAATCAATGCGCCCGCTCCGAACACGGCGCGCGGCAAAGTCCGTCGAGGGTCGCGCACTTCTTCACTCATGGCTGAAACGAGTTCGAGACCGGTAAAGGCAAACGCAATCTGCGACCAGAAGTTGACCGTGTCCCAGTTCCACGTGGGCAGCATATTCGCGACGGTGAAGTGCGTTGCCGACCCATGCTGCCAGCAGACGACCGCGGCCACGCCGACCAGGATCACCAGCGGCACATACGTCCCAACGCCCCCCGCATTCTGCAGCCACTTACCGATATTCAGGCCGATGATATTGAGCACTACAGCCACCAGCAGAATGCCCAGCGAAACGCTCAACTGGAATGTCCGATTCTGCGCGAGTTGCGTTCCGCCGTTGCCCATGATGTAGGCAGCCATGGATGCGCTCGCAAGCAGCAGGCCCGGAAAATAGAAGAACGTGTAGATCCAATACGTCCAGCCGGCAATGAACCCGTGAAACGGCCCGAACGCTTCGCGCGACCACGCGTACAAGCCGCCTTCTTCAGGGAAGCGCGACGAGAGCTCGTTGATGACCAGCGCTCCGGGGACAAAGAAGAACACCGCGGCAAGCGCCCAAAGGCTGATGGAAGAGGTCCCGTTATGGCCCGCAGCCGCAATCCATCGTGGCCCGAGCACCGTGGCGATGTTGAAGAGCAGCACATCCCAGAAGCCCATCGTCTTGCGCAGTTGCGATTTCGGGTCGTGCGGGACAGGCGCGGAGGCAGTCATGCTTTTCCCTTCCATGCGTGATCAAGCGCGTCGGGCATTTCAAGAATCATATCTCTTCATACAACAAACGCCTTCTGTCTTCTATGATGGATGGAAGCCGCGTTCGTTTACCGCGTGAAGCATGACCGCAACCTGCAGCACGAGAGGATCATCGATATGCCCCCCACAAAAGAGACGACTCCCAAAGCCAAAGCAGCAAAACCTCTCACCTCGCTGAACTCCTGGAAGGCACTCAAGGACCATGCCAAACAGGTGAGCGAGATGCACCTGCGCGATCTGTTCGCGGCCGATCCCAAGCGGGCAAAGAAATTTACCGTTGAGACTTTGGGGTTGTACTTTGACTACTCAAAGAATCGCATCACCGGCAAAACGGTCGATCTGCTGATGGACCTGGCGCGGGAGTCCGGGTTGTCCACGCGCATCAACGCCATGTTCAGCGGCGAAAAGATCAATGTCACAGAGGGCCGGGCAGTGCTGCACGTTGCCCTTCGCGCGCCCAAGGGCTCCAGAATTTTTCTAGATGGCAAGAACGTCGTCCCGGAAGTGCATGCGGTGCTTGACCGCATGGCGGCCTTCAGTGACCGCGTACGAAGCGGCAAGTGGAAGGGGCACACGGGCAAGCGCATTCGCAACGTCATCAACATCGGGATCGGCGGATCTGACCTTGGGCCGGTCATGGCCTATGAGGCGCTCAAGGCCTACAGCGATCGCCGCATGACGTTCCGCTTCGTCTCCAATGTTGACGGCACCGACTTTGCTGAAGCTGTGCTCGGGCTCGATCCGGCGGAAACGCTCTTCATCATCTCGTCCAAGACCTTCACCACGCTCGAGACCATCACGAATGCGAAGTCCGCGCGTGCCTGGCTGGTCAAGGGCCTTGGCGGAAACGAGAAATCGGTTGCCAAGCATTTCGTCGCCGTTTCAACCAACGCAACCGAGGTGTCGAAGTTCGGCATCGACACGCGCAACATGTTCGGCTTCTGGGATTGGGTCGGCGGACGCTATTCCATGGACTCGGCGATCGGCCTGGCAACCATGCTCGCCATCGGGCCGGCGAACTTCCACGACATGCTCGACGGATTCCACCAGATGGACCGTCACTTCAAGACAGCGCCCTTCGATCGCAACCTGCCCGTGCTGCTGGGCCTGCTCGGCCTCTGGTACACCGACTTTTTCGGAGCACAAACCGTCGCCGTGCTGCCCTACGAACAATATCTAAAACGCTTTCCAGCCTACCTGCAGCAGTTGACGATGGAGAGCAACGGAAAGCACGTGACCATTTCCGGCAAGGACGTGAATTACAACACAGGCGCTATCTATTGGGGCGAGCCCGGCACCAATGGACAGCACTCGTTCTACCAGTTGATCCATCAGGGAACGCGGCTGATCCCCTGCGACTTTATCGGCTTTGCAAAATCGCTCAACCCGCTTGGCCGCCATCATGACATGCTGCTGGCAAACGTGTTCGCGCAGAGCGAAGCGCTGGCGTTTGGAAAGACGCTGGAGCAAGTGAAGGCGGAAGGCACGCCGGATTGGCTTGCGCCTCATCGCGTGTTTGAGGGCAACCGCCCTTCTAATACCATCCTCGGCGAGGAATTAACGCCGAATGTTCTGGGCAAGCTGGTTGCCCTTTACGAGCATGCCGTGTTTACTCAGGGAACGATTTGGCAGATCAACTCATTCGACCAATGGGGCGTGGAACTCGGCAAGGTGCTCGCGCAGCGCATCATTCCCGAACTCGAAAGCAAGGACGAGCCGCCTCTGAACCACGACAGCTCAACCACGAACCTGATTCGGCGTTATCGCAAACTTCGCGGGAAAAAATAGCGGCCTGCGCGGAGTTCGTTGGGGAAATTTGCCGGCGGGTAATTTGTTCAGCAGACTAATCGGCCGACGCGATGGCGGTTAGTCGCTCACCGGAAGGTTCTTCCCAGGCGCGCCCCAAGGTGGATTGGCGCGCTACAAGCTTCGGCTTCAGCAGCAGATACTTTGCCGCGGGTTTGGATTTTCCCTCAATGAGAGAAAGGGCCATGCTGGCTGCTTCTTCTCCCTGCTGCTGGGGCGACTGATCGATGGAACTGAGCGGCACTTCCAGGTACGAAGACAACAGCAGGTTTCCGCAGCCAATCACAGCCACATCCTCTGGAACCTTGAGGTTGTTGGCCAGCAGGCAGCGGATGGCTCCCACGGCAGTGAGGTCGTTGTAGCAGAACACAGCGTCCGGCCGCTTCTTCAACTGCAGCAGCTCGCTCATCGCGCTGGCGCCAATCTGCACGCCGGCTTCTTCCAGTCTTGAACGGACAACCACAAGCTGCTTGCGAAACGGAATCTCATGCGCCTTGAGCGCTTCCTTGTATCCCTTCAAGCGGTCGACGGAGGTACTGATCAGCTCGCCGCCGATGTGCGCAATGTTGCGCCTGCCAAGCTGGATCAAGTGCTCGGTGGCCATCCGGCCGGCGGCGATGTCATCGGTTCCCACAAAGTGCGGGTTCAAATCTTCGAGGTGGCGGTCAAGCAGAACATACGGAATTTTTGATTTGAGAAGCGAAGCAAATCCATGGGAATTGTTCTGACAGGATGCGATCAGCAACGCATCCACGCCGCGCGCCAAGAGGTGCTCGATCTCAAGGGACTCCAACTCCGGCTCTTCTTCCGCTGAAGCCAGGATCAACTGGTACGACTCCTTGCGCAGACCCGCGCTCACACCTTTGGCGAGTTCCGCAAAAAACGTCTGCAGCAGATCGGGGACAATCAACCCAATCGCATAGCTCTTGCCGGAAGCCAAGCCGCGCGCAAGCATGTTGGGCTGATAGTTCAGTTCCTTGGCACGCTGCAGAATGCGTTTCCGGGTGGCCTCGCCTACGTCCTTCTTGTTGCGAAGAACTTTTGAGACTGTGACCAGGGATACGCCCAACTCCGCGGCAATATCCTTCATCCGAACCGCCATGCGAACTTACCTCTCCAGCCAAGCCAGCGTTATGCCAGCGTCAATGTATCACAGCAGCATGCGCTTCCATATTAAAGCGACGTTATCGAAGACGCTCGCTGGCACAAGCCCTGCAGATGGTGGAAGCCTCCGTTCGCCTCGCAATTGCCGATGGCGCAGCTCTCGTGGGTCGCGAGGCATTTTGCCGTTGAAAAGCGTCTTTTGTTCCAGCGCTTTCGTTGAAAGTTCATCATCCGTTCATCACCGATGCGCTAGGCTCACCCTGTGTCGAGGGAAGGGCTGAAAGCGGCGGAAAAAGCCGCCAAGGAACTCATTTATTGAAACTTAGATTGTGTTGACGACTTGATTTGAGCTGAAACCTGCGAACCGCGAGGGAAATGTCTTGACAACTCTCTCGCGCATCTTCTAGGGTTCTCTAGCGTAAGCGCTAACGTTCAAGTGAAGAGAAGCTCGGCAACGCAAGGAACGCTTGTTTCAATATTTTTGGGGTCCACTCATGCGCAACTCTCCAATCGCTATTTGGAGGAGCTTATTTCATGCGCATTTCCGCGTACTTGAAACCCACGCACCCCGGTGCACAGGTTTCAAGTGAGCTGTTGGTTACCCCAGTAGGACCGCCGCTGTTTTCTTCCTGCGTGATCCTTCAAGCCAGGGCCACCATGGGCCGGAGCTGGAAGCGCGATTCTGTCAGGAAACCAGCGGGGTGATTGCAATGGGCCTCAGGCCCGAATTGGCGACTGGCATCTCCGGTCCCGCCTGAAAGTATGCACTCTCTCCTTCCCCCGGAGCGGATGCTGGTGAGGACTACCGATGCTGGTTGTTGTTGTTCATTTCAGGAGGCCGGACGTCGAAAGATGCCCAAGCCAAGCCAAAAACGCAGAGTAACCAGATATCAGAAAGGAACCAAGAGAGATGAGTTATTCCAATCCATCCAAAAAGTTTTCGCGCTTTCCGGGAAAACTTCGCGGGCTCGTCGCTGCTTTCCTGTTGGTCGCCGCCGGCATGTTTGTATGCCTTCCGGCACACGGGCAGTTCGAAACCGCATCCGTGCTCGGCTATGTGCATGACAGTTCAGGCGCTGCTATTCCGAACGCGAAAGTTACTCTGGTCAATGTGGCCACCGGCGTTGAAGTCACGGTGAACGCCGACGCGCAGGGGCAGTACGAATTCACAAGCGTGCGCATCGGGCAGTACAAAGTCCGTGCCGCTGCGACCGGATTCAGTGACACCGTTACAGAAGCCTTTACGGCTGAGGTCAATGCTCGTCAGCGTGTCGACGTGGCGCTCAAGCCCGGCGCCGCAACTGAGACAGTGACCGTCACCGGTGCAGCCGCGCTGCTCAACACAGAAGATAGCGAACGCGGACAGATCATCTCCGCGCGCGACGTCAACAACCTGCCGCTGAACGGCCGCGCCTACGCCGACCTGGCGCTGCTCACTCCTGGCGTCCGCGCGAACGTTCTGGAAAACCAGACGGTGACCAGCCGCGACGCTTCCTACAACGTAAACGGCAACCGCAGCGAACAGAACGACTTTCTGCTCGATGGCCTCGACAACAACGCGTACGGCACATCGAACCAGAGCTATTCCAACCAGGCCATCCAGCCTTCGGTAGACGCGATCAGTGAGTTCCGCGTTGAGACCGACAACTACAGTGCCGAGTATGGCCGCTCCGCCGGCGCCGTTTTCAACGTCAGCATCAGCAGTGGTACCAGCAAGATCCACGGCAAAGCATGGGAATACGTCCGCAACACTGACTTCAACGCGATTGGACCCTTTACTCCCCCGACGAACATCCTTACGGGAAAATCTGTAAAGCCGGTGCTGATCAAGAACCAGTTCGGCGGCGCTATCGGCGGACCTGTTCCGCTGTTCTTGCGCGGAAAGATCTTCTACTTTGGCGACTACGAAGGCAACCGCCAGGTGCAGGGCCAATATGCAGCTTCGACTGTGCCCAATGCCAACCAGCGCCAGGGTATCTTCACAGACACCAACGGCAATCCTGTTTCTTTGCACAATCCTCTCACCGGCGCTGTCTACGCCAACGGCATAGTTCCGCAATCGGATTGGAGTCCGCTCGCAAAGCTCGTAATTCCTGCTCTGCCAGCACCAAATGTCACAACGGCGGGCGCTGCCGGATTCTCGAATAACCTCGTGAACGTACCGAAGGCAAACTTCACGGATAACAAGACGGATGCGCGCTTTGACTTCTTCCTGAACCCGCGCACGACGGCCTTCTTCCGCTGGAGCTGGCACCACCTCAATATCGTGGACGCTGAGCCAATCACCGGTCCTGCAGGCGGAAACGCAAACGGAACTCTCCACGACTACAACAAGCAGATCGCAGCTGGATACACCTTCCTTTTCAGCCAGAACTCCATACTTGATGCACGCGTCGCCTTTACCTGGACACTGGGAGGCAAGACTCCTTATGGACTCGGACTGCCGAGCTTGATCGCTCAGGCTGGCATTCCCGGCCTGCCCACTGATCCGCTCATTTCGCGCTCGCTCAACGATCAGAACGTCTCCAGCTTCTCGCAGTTTGGCTCCCAGAGCAGCAACCCGCAGTTCCAGAACCCTTTTGCCATCGACCCCAAGTTCAACTACACGATCATTCACGGTCATAACAGCATCAAGGTTGGGTATGAGTATCAGGCGATCAACACCGAGATCGACGACTTCAATCCGACCGATGGAAATGACAACTATGGCGGCGGCTTCAGCGCGGGCGCGTCGAATGCGAACATAGGAGCCTACACCGGCAGCAGCGACGCCGGCATCAAGGAAGCGGCATACCTGACCGACTTCCTTGTGGGTGCACGAAACAGTTACACCTTGAACAACTTCCGCATCGTCAATTACCACCAGATGATGAATTTCATGTATGTCCAGGATGATTTGAAGGTGTCCAACAAACTCACTGTGAATGCCGGCCTGCGCTATGAACTGGTTACGCCGCAGTGGACAAGTGGAAACCATCTGGCGAATTTCATTCCCGGCAACAACACCACAGCTCAGGCGCCTTACCTCGGAATCACGAGCGGGACCCTGGTGCAGGCCGGCCCCGGTTCGGTGTCTCAACGGGCGTTGGTCAACATGCCTACGAAGGACTTCGCTCCGCGTCTTGGTTTCTCTTATGGATGGAATGACAAGACCGTGCTCCGCGGCGGTTACGGAATCAACTACATCCAGTTCAATCGTGAGGGCGGCGAAAACCTGCTTGCCTACAACGGACCGTACATTGTGAATTCCGCCGTCACCCAAACCGTTGCCACCAACTCCGGCGGCGTTACCACAAACACACCGATATGCACTGGTGTGCAGACGGCCGCTTGTTTCAGCCCCACTCAGCAGGGTTACACCGCAAACTTTGTGACCGCTGCGGGATTCAGCACATTGCTGGCTCAAACCCGCTACCTTCCCAAGAACTTGTCGACCGGTTATGTGCAGGCATGGCATTTCGGTTTGCAGCGGAAGCTGAGCGAAGGCACTCTCATCGATCTCTCCTACGTCGGCGAACACGGCGTGAAGATCTGGGTGCTGGACGACATCAACCAGGCTCCGCCTAACACGCCGAGCCCAACCTGCCAATTCAACACAGCCACCAACAGCTATGTCACAACCGGCTGCGTACCGCTCCTGAACCGCCGTCCCATCGTTGGCTTTACCGGCATCGAAGGATCGGCCAACCTCGGCATGCTCATCTACCACGGATTCCAGGCCCGGATTGAGCATCGTTATTCCGGTGGGCTCTACCTGCTGAACGCATTCTCCTACTCCAGGGACATCGACAACGCGTCGGGCCACCTGGATACGCCCAACAACGACAACTCGCGCGTGAACATCGCCAACCTCAGGGGTGAGCGCGGCCAGTCTGCGTACAACCAGCCGGTGAATGACACATTCACTGCGATCTGGGATCTGCCGTACGGCCGCGGACGCCGCTGGGGCGGAGACGCCAACTACGCCATGCAGACTCTTGCAGGCGGATGGCAGTTTACCGTCATCAACACGGCCACTGCCGGCGCCCCGATCAACTTGATCTATTCCGAACCGTCGCAGATGGACGTCAGCGATCTGCTCAACTATCGTCCCAACGTGAACGGGAACCCGCGGAATCCGCGCGGCTCATGGGTCAAGACAAACACCTCGCTGAACGGCTATCTCAGTTCCACGGCTGTCACGCTCCCCACCAACGTTGCGCAACCCTACGGCAACGCAGGAAGAAACTCGGTCCGCGACAACCCGTTCTACCAGATGAATGCCGGCCTGCATAAGCAGTTCCCACTGTGGAGCGAATCGTCGAACCTCGATTTCCGCTGCGAGGCATTCAACGCACTGAACGCTGTCAACTACAACAATCCTGATTCCAACCGTTCCGACGGTGGATACGGCAACATCACCAGCTACTTCCCGCCACGGCAGATCCAACTTGCACTCAAGTTGACCTTCTAGCATCGCGGAAAAGCGTAGCTCAAACAAAGAACCTCACGCGTCCGGTATGGACGCGTGAGGTCTTCTCATCAGAGCCAAATTATTCTTTGAGTTCTTGCAAGCCTTATCCTTCCATCCGATGCGTCAAACCCCAGGAGCCTTCCATGTCTTCCCGAAACATTGCTTCGCTCGCGTTTGCCTCTTGCGTCCTCGCATGGGCCGCTGCTTCCCCGGCCCAGAACGAAAGTCAGCTCCGGCTCAATCAGATTCAGGTGATCGGTTCGCATAACAGCTATCACGCCGGCATTGCGCCCAACGAGATGAAGATCTGGCAGGCAAAATATCCCGATGCGTTCAAAGGACTCGACTATCAGCATCAGCCGCTCACCCAGCAGCTCGACAGCGGTGTCCGCCAGATCGAGCTCGATGTCTTTGCCGACAGCAAGGGCGGCAAGTACGCGAACCCCAATGGCCCGCACATCGTGGAAGCGGCCAAGCTGCCGCCGGATCCACCATTCGACCCGAACCACATCATGGACAAGCCCGGCTTCAAGGTGATGCACATGCAGGACATTGACTATCGCAGCACCTGCGAGCCGTTCGTGAACTGCCTCAAGGAAGTGCGGCAGTGGTCGCATGCGCATCCAAAGCACATTCCGGTTTTCATCCTCGTCGAAACCAAGCAGGAAAAACCGCGGCCCGGCATTCAGATGGCCGTTCCCGAACCCTTTACCGAAAGCACCTTTGACGCGCTCGATGCAGAAATCCGCTCGGTCTTTCCCGCAAAAGAAATCATCACACCCGACGATGTGCGCGGCCACTTCGACACTTTGAATGAAGCGGTGCTTGCGGGCAACTGGCCGACCCTCGCCAAGGCTCGCGGCAAAATTGTCTTTCTTATGGATCAGCGTCCGGTGGGTCCCGTGTATCTCGCCGGTCATCCATCGCTGAAAGGCCGTGTGCTGTTCACGAACGCTGAGCCCGGCGAGCCCGACGCGGCCTTCATTGAGCGCAACGATGGACCAGCCGACGACATTACCGCGCTGGTGAAGAAAGGCTACCTGATCCGCACGCGTACCGACGCCGACACCAAGGAAGCCCGCACCAACGACACGTCGCGTCGTGACGCCATGATGCAGAGCGGTGCTCAGATTCTAAGCACAGACTATCCCGTCAACGAACCGGCGCGCTGGCCCGGCAACTTCGTCGTCACGCTCCCGGGCAAGGAGCCAGCGCGCGCGAATCCTGTGGATGCGCCAACCGCACTGCAAGGCCAGCCGCTGCGATAGTCTCTCTATGTCGAAGAGCGTGTGCCATCCGGGGCCCAGAAAATCTGGCGCCCCGGCGTGGCCTGCCGGAGAATCCCCGTGAAGGTTTTAAAATTCTTTCTGCCTCTGGCCTGCCTGCCGGCATTGGCCTTTGTCTCCACCGCGCGTGCGCAAACCGGGGTATCGGCCATCCTGCCCAATGGGCGCGCAATTCATCCCGTTGGTAACTGGGTCCCGCTGGCTCCCTATCCCTTCGCGCTTGCGGTTCGGCAAGACGGCGATCAGATCGCCATTCCTTCCATCGGGTTTCCCTTCGCGCTCAATGTCATCGATCATCCCTCCGAGCCCAGCCCGCCGGTCAGACGAATGCCATCCGGTTCAAAGAAGGATCCGGACGTCGAAGTCCATGCGGGCCTCGCCTACTCTCCCGATGGTGCTCTGCTTTATGTGGCCACGGGCGACTCGGGAAAGATTCGCGTGTATCGAACCAGCGATTGGAAGGCCACCGGCACTGTCTCGCTCGATGGCCCCATCGGCGGCAAAACGTCGAGCGGCAGCTTCTCCGCCGCAGTGATTCTCTCGGCCGACGGAAAAATCCTTTACGCGCTCGACCAGGCAAACTTTCGCGTCGCGATTCTCGACGCCTTGAAGCTCGAAAAGCTCGCCGAGATTCCCACGGGAAACTATCCCTTCGGCATCACGCTTTCGCCCGACGGCAACCGCCTCTACGTTGCCAACAGCGGGCTCTTCGCCTACAGCACCATCCCCGGTTACAACAAGGACGACGAGTTGGGCACGGGTCTGCATTTTCCGCCCTTCGGCTATCCGTCAAAAGCGGCGCGCGAAGGCGTGATCGCCGAAGGTAAAAAGATCCCCGCCCTCGGCGATGAAAACTCTGAACGCGGCAGCTCGCTCTGGACCTGCGACGTGCACAATCCCAGGCATCCCTCGATCGCTGCAAAGCTTCGCCTCGGCTCGAAAATCAGCGAGACCGCCGGTGGTGTTGTGGGGGGCGCCGCGCCAACTGGACTTGCAGCTACGGATCACGACGTGTTCGTTTCACTCGCCCATGACGACGTCGTCGCAAAGATAAGCGCCGACGGCAGTCGTGTGCTGGCGCAGACTGCCCTATCGCCGTTCAACGGCGCGCGCTTTCAGGATGGGAAAGGGGGCGCACTGCGCGGCGTCATGCCAAGCGGACTTGCGGTGCGCGATGGCCGCCTGTATGTGGCCGAATCTGGTATCAACGCGGTGGGCGTGCTGGATGCTGCCACGCTTCGCGTCATCGAACATATTCCCGTCGGCTGGAACCCCTCCGCTGTCGCCTTCTCGCCCGATGGCAAACAGCTCTACGTGGTGAACACAAAAGGGAAGGGCACCGGCCCAAACGGCGGCAAGCAGCACGACCCAGCGAGTCCCAATTACATTGGCGAGCTTGAAATGGGTAGTCTGAGCACTATCTCTCTGGCCGATCTTGCCGCGCCCGACAAGCTCACACAGGACGTGGTCGCCTCCAACCTGGCCAATCTTTCCGATCGTCCGCCGCTGCCCCGCCTTCGCCACTGTTTCCTCATCATCCGCGAGAATCGTACCTACGACGAAGTTCTTGGCGACGTCTCTGGCGCCAACGGCGACCCAACGCTCGCTCGCTACGGTCTGGATGGCTGGGCCGATGAGCAGGCATCCGCAACCCATCTCCACGTCACGCCCAATCTCCATTCCATGGCCTCCGTCTTTGCAATGAGTGACAACTTCTATGTCGATGGCGATGTTTCCAACGACGGTCATCGCTGGATCATGGACATGGATCCCACGCCCTTCTTCAACACTGCGTGGAGTTCGCGCTACGGCGGCCGGCGCACGTCCGACTTCGGCGCAGCACAGCCCGGACGCAGGGCCGTCTTCGGCGATGCCGACTCGCCCATGCCGGAAGACGAGCCCGAGTTCGGATCGCTCTGGGAGCACGTCGCCGCCAGCGGCAAGGGACTGCTCAACTACGGTGAGGGTCTTGAGATTGAAGGCGACGATGAGATAGAAGGCGCTGAACCGGAAGGGCAGCGCCTGTTCCTGAATGCGCCCATGCTCGAACCAGTCTTCGAAAATACCGATCGCAAGTTTCCCACCTTCAATCTCGGCATTCCCGATCAGGTCCGCGTGGAAGAATTCGAGCGCGACTTCAGCCAGCGGCTCGCTGCGGGAACCGTGCCCGCTCTCATCGTGATTCGCCTGCCCAACGATCACACCACCAAGCCGCGTCCGGCTGACGGCTATCCTTATCGCGCCTCCTACGTGGCCGACAACGACCTTGCACTCGGACGCATCGTGGAGTTCCTCTCAAAAAGCGCCATCTGGAAAGATTCCGCAGTCTTCGTAACCGAGGACGATGCACAGAGCGGAGTGGACCACGTCGACGCGCATCGCAGCATCCTGCTCGTTGCCAGCCCCTGGGTCAAGCCTGGGGTGGTTTCGCACGGGCACTCCGACATGGGCTCCATTACGCGCACAATCGACGAACTGCTCGGCCTTGGGCCGCTCAATCTTGAAGACGCGCTCGCTGGCGAAATTACCGGCATCTTCGATTCGGCTCCGCACCTTGAGCCTTTCCATTTAATCCCATCCGACCCGCGCGTCTTCGATCCGGCCAAGGCGAGAATCGCCCGCCCCAAAACGAAGAAGGAAGCCGACGCCCTGCACAACATGGACGACTCCAACGAGATTCGCAAGGGAATGGAGAAATCCGCAGGCAAGCTGAAGAAGCCGAAGGCCGACGACTGAGGCGGAGCCCTTTCGGCTCTATGGATTCTCCTGCAGAGTTTGCCGCTGCCTGTCTCCTTTCGTAAGTCACTGCGGCAGCGCGAATGCCACGTAAACGCCGCCGGTGGGCAGCTTGGGCTCGCGCCCACCTCCTGAAGCCACAACAAGATATTCCCGCCCGTCAATCTCGTACACTGCCGGTGTCACATTCGCGGCGAACGGAAGCACATATTCCCAAAGCAGCTTTCCGTCCCGCTTGTCGTAGGCGCGAATCTTCTTGTCGATCACGGTGGCCGCAATGAACATCACGCCGCCGGCAGTCACAACGGGTCCGCCATAATTTTCTGAGCCGGTTGTGCCCAGCCCCTGCGCAACCAGTTCGGGATATTCGCCGAAAGGAATCTTCCACACGTATTCGCCGGTATCGAGGTTGATCGCATTCAGCGTACCCCATGGCGGCTTCACGGCTGGGTATCCGTCCTGGTCAAAGAACTTGTGGTAGCCCGTCGTGTCGTATGTTTCTTTTTCCGTTCCGTTCTCCGCCGTCGCACTTTTTGCCGCTTCACCGTTCAGGACGAACGTCGCCAACGCACGCCGATCGGCTTCGGAGATCCCCGGCAGCGCCGGCATGCGCCCGCGCCCATTCCGGATGATGTCCATCACCTGCTCCACCGAATCTTTCTCCTGCAGGTTCTCAAGTGACGGAAACGCCGGCGGCTGGCCCTTCCTGTTGGCCCCATGGCACAGCGCGCATTGCTTCTGGTACATCGACTCGCCTTCCGATTTCGCTTCATGCTTTACCAGCATTTCGGTCAGGCCAACGTCATTCGCATTCAGATACAGGATGTGGGTCGCCGGATCAAACGCCGAGCCGCCCCACTCCGCACCACCGTCAAAGCCCGGAAACATCACCGTGTCTTTGCCGACGCTGTTCGGCATGTACATCCCATTGCTGATGAACGTCCGAAACTTTTTCAGCGCATACTCGTGCGCCTCCGGCGACCGGTTCGTCAGCAGGTCATCTGTAAGCAATTGCCGCGAAAAAGGCACAGGCTTCAACGGCACCGTTTGCTCCGCGGAGGCCACCTCGCCCGGCACCGTACTCGCCGGATACTTCCGGGTCTCCATCGGGAACAACGGCGTTCCGTCGACGCGATTGAACATGTAGAGGTAGCCTTGCTTCGACGTCTGCACCACCGCCGGGACTTCCTTGTGATTCCGCAACACCGTCACCAGTGTCGGCGGCGAAGGAAAGTCGCGATCCCAAAGATCATGGTGCACACCCTGAAAATGCCACAACCGCTTGCCCGTCGCCGCATCGAGCGCAATCAGGCTGTTCGCAAAAAGGTCGTCGCCCACGCGATCGGCGCCGTACCAGTCTGTCGCCGCAGATCCGGTTGGCACATACACGATGCCGCGCACCGAATCCACCGCCATGCCGCACCAGTTGTTTGCGGCTCCGCTCGTCTGCCACGCGTCCTTCGGCCATGTGTCATACCCGAACTCGCCCGGATGAGGAATCGTGTGAAAGATCCATCGCATCTTTCCCGTGCGAACGTCGTAGGCTCGAATGTCTCCCGGAGGAGCAGGCAGCGATTCGGGCTCCCCGTCGCCCACAATCAGCAGATCCTTGTAAATCGATCCGGGACTGGTGATCGTCACCGAGAGCGTCTTCGCATCGCCGCGCAAATTCTCGCGCAGATCGATGCGGCCCTTGTCTCCAAAGCTATCGATCGGTTTGCCGGTAGCCACGTCGAGCGCATACACAAAGTGGTTGATGCCCGCAAGAATGCGCTTGTCCTTGCCGTCGGTCCAATACGCAAGGCCGCGCTCCGGTCTCGTGACACCTTCGCCGGAATTGAATGTCCAAAGCAGCTTGCCCGTCGCGGCGTTCAGCGCGAACACCTCCTGGTGCGGCGTGTATCCGAACAGCACGCCGCCGGCAATCAGCGGTTGCGTCTCAAGCCCGCCGGTCTCTTGCGTGTCGTAGCTCCATACCGGCTTCAACTGCGCAACGTTGGTGGTATTAATCTGCTTCAACGTGGAGTAGTGCAGGTTGTCCGGCGAGCCGTTGTAGGTGGCCCAATCCGCGTTTCGCTTCATGGTCCCCTTGCCGCCCGCGTGGTCCTGCCCGTCTACACGCAACGCAAACAGCATCGTGAGTGCCGCTGCCGCGCACACCACCACGCAACTTCTCAACCGTAAATGCATTGTTGTTGGCTCCTGCCTCAGTTCGAATTCTTCCAGGTGGGAAATCTCGCGCACACGCCGCGCCGCTCTATCGCCGCTTCAACACCACAAGGTCCTGCTGCTGATCGATAATCCCCGGAATGAACTGTCTCAGTTCGAAGTCACTGTTGTCCCAATTCTTCCTGACGAAGCCTTCTGACAGGTACGTATTGCCGTAGTCTTCCTTGATCAGGTGAAGCGTGTTCCCCTTGTCCCACAGCTCTGTCGCGACCCGTTGAAAATCCGGTCTCTCGTAGTTCTGAAATAGATACCCTTGCTCTTCCAGCAGTTTGCTTTGATCCGTGGCTCCGGGGCCGCCGGACGCATGCAATCCCATCGCGTGACTCCCGAGGATGGTCAGACAGCACAGGCCTCCCGGCCGAGTCACTCGTGCCAGCTCCTTTAGCCAGATCGGATTGTCTGTGATGCTCAAGTGAGAAAAAATGGAAACTGAAAGTACGAGATCAAATTTCGCGTCGGGATACTTCAACGGCGGAGAGAATGCGCTGGCATAGGAATCTATCTTCGGGTAAGCCCGTTGAAGATAAGCGATCGACCGCCCGTTCACATCGCACGCAGAGAGACTGAGTTTCGGGTACCGCCTGGCGAGCTGCAGCAGCTGGCGTCCCACGCCACAGCCAAAATCCAGCACGTTGGCCGGCTGGCGCAAATCAAGACCCTCTATATAGGCGGCAGTAACAATCGGGAGCGTCGTCGTCAGCCCGGATTCGTAATAGTGCCGAATATTTGTCGAAGAACTTTCCCGCATGCTGGAATTCGGCGGGACCTTGAAGTCGATTACGCCGACTGCACTGAGCAATTGCACTTCGATCCATTGACCCTTATCAATGAAAAATTTGGCCACTTTCTTCAACAGGAATGGGATTGCGCGCGGGTCAGACAGAAGAATTCTTATTTTGCTCGGCATTCGAGGATATTACGACATTGAGGATTGCTTTCACATCCTTTTTCTTTTCCGTGACACGGCGACCCGTCCTGCTCAAATTGAACAATAGAAGTGAGTTGCCGCGCTTTGCCGGACCCCTGCTCCGTCTCCGTAAAGCACATTGGAGCGAGTCCTGCCGTTCTTTCGTTTCGCGCCCATGCCACTCGAAGCCCCTGTCCTGCATCTAATTTATGAGCGTCTTCAAATCAACCCGTTGACGAGGCGATCGACGTCGCGGCTTTTCCAATCAGGAATGACTGAAGGCCCTTCCCAGGGTCCCGCCGGATTGGTGAAGTTAGCTTCGCGTTCTTGCGCCCTATGTCTTGCATAAAACATCTCAGGAGTACTCAGCGAAACTGCGATCGTCCCATAGTTTGCTTCTGATCTGAAACTTTGTAAGGGGCATTCACCGTCAGAATTTTGTCAGGGATTGCGTCCGGTCTGAAATCGAAAGGAGATCCCTTGCCCATGAATCCCAACGAGCCCGAAGCCGGCTCGATTGAACCAACTTCAGTTTCACGTTCTGAGCATCACAAGCAGAGCCGCCTTGTTCGGATCATTGTCTGGGTTGCCGTCCTGCTCGTCTTCGCGCTCGGCTTTTACTGGGTCCTCAATCACCACGAACAAGCCACGAAGGGAGCCGGTGCGGGACGCACATTTCAAGGAACCGTTCCTGTTGTCCCGGTCACCGCGCGCCAGGGCGACCTTGGCGTGTATCAGGACGCGATCGGAACTGTTACGCCCATCTACACCTCGACCATCACCAGCCAGGTGAATGGAATTGTCACGGCCGTGAAATTCAGCGAGGGCGCCTATGTAACCAAAGGGCAACCGCTCATCGAGATCAACGCTGGCCCCTTCCAGGCGAACCTTCTGCAGGCGCAGGGAACGCTCGAGCGCGATCAGGGCGTGCTTGCGCAGGCAAAGATGGACCTTGAACGCTATCGCTCCGCCGTGGCCAGCAACGCTATCCCGAGACAGCAGTTTGAAGATCAGGAAAAAATCGTCCAGCAGGATGAGGGCACGGTCAAGCAGGACCAGGGAACTGTGCAGTACGACCAGGTGCAGGTGGATTTCTGCCACATCACAGCGCCCATCTCGGGCCGCATCGGTCTGCGTCTTGTCGATCCCGGCAATGTCGTATCGGCTTCCAGCAACACACCGCTCGCAGTCATCACGCAGATGCAGCCCATCACTGTCATCTTCACCATTCCTGAGGATGCACTCAATCAGGTGGGCCCGCGACTTCGCTCCCACGCCAAGCTCACGGTGGATGCCTATGACCGCAGTGGACAAAAGAAGTTGTCCACCGGCAACCTGATCACCATCGACAATCAGATCGACACGACTACTGGGACCGTCAAGGCGCGCGCCCAGTTCGACAATCGCAACACCACGCTTTATCCCAACGAGTTCGTCAACGCTCGCCTGCTCGTCAACACGCTCAAGAACGTCACGCTCCTGCCCATCTCCACCGTCCAGCACAACGGCAACGCCACCTTCGTATACGTCATTGCAAACAACAAGGCGCAGATGCGCTCGGTCAAGACGGGCGTCACCGACGGCAACACCGCGCAGGTTACCGGCGTAAACCCTGGCGAGGTCATCGCCAACTCAAGCTTCGACAAGCTGCAACCGAACGCCCCTGTGCGCATCTCCAAGGAACCGGCTGAGCCCACTTCTTCCAGCGAAGGTAATGTTCCTTGAGCCCTTCGCGCCTATTCATCCTTCGTCCCGTCGCGACTGCGTTGCTGATGGCCGCCATCCTGCTGGTTGGTATCGTGGCCTATACGCAGCTTCCTGTCTCGGCTCTGCCGCAGGTTGACTATCCAACGATCCAAGTGCTCACGTTCTATCCCGGCGCGAGCCCGCAGGTGGTCGCCACCACCGTGACTGCGCCGCTCGAGCGGCAGTTTGGAGAACTACAGGGCCTGAGCCAGATGACTTCCACCAGCTCCGGTGGCAATTCGGTCATCGTGTTGCAGTTCAGTCTCTCCCTCGACATCGACATTGCCGAAGAAGAAGTGCAAGCGGCCATCAACGCGGCTCAAAGCTTTCTTCCTGCCAATCTTCCCACGCCTCCCATTTACAGCAAGACGAATCCAGCGGACGCTCCCGTACTCACGCTTGCCGTTACCTCGAACACCATCCCCTTGCCGCAGGTTGAAGACCTGGTCGACACGCGTATGGCTCCCAAGATCTCCCAGCTCGCCGGCGTCGGCCTGGTGAGCGTCAGTGGAGGACAAAAACCCGCGGTCCGCATTCAGGCCAATCCAACGGCGCTTTCTTCCTATGGCATCAACTTGGAGGACCTGCGCACTGCTGTTTCCAACTCCAGCGTCAACGCCGCAAAAGGCAGCTTCGACGGGCCCAAGCAGGACTATCAGATCGATTCGAACGATCAGCTCGTCACCAGCAAGGATTACCGGCAGGTGGTGGTTGCTTATCGCAACGGCTCGCCCATCATGCTCACGGACGTAGCCAGCATCGTGGACGGCGTCGAGAACACCACGCAGGCTGCATGGATGAACCAGACGCCGGCCATCATTCTCAACGTCCAGCGTCAGCCTGGCGGCAACACCATCAGCGTTGTAAAAAGTATCAAGGCCCTGTTGCCCCAGCTTGAGGCCAACCTGCCTACCGGCATTCAGGTCACCACGCTCACCGATCTCACAACTCCGATTCAGGCCTCGGTTGACGACGTTGAGTTCGAGTTGCTCCTCACTGTCTTCCTTGTTGTTCTGGTCATCTTTCTCTTTCTGCGTAGCCTTTACGCCACCATCATCCCTTCGGTCGCCGTTCCGCTTTCGCTCATTGGCACATTTGGCGCCATGTATGCGCTGGGCTACTCGCTCGACAATCTCTCGCTGATGGCGCTCACTATCTCGACTGGCTTTGTGGTCGATGACGCCATCGTGATGGTCGAAAATATTTCGCGCTATATCGAGGAGGGAGTTCCGCCCCTCGAAGCCGCACTCAAAGGCGCAGAGCAAATCGGTTTCACCATTATGTCCCTTACCGTTTCGCTCATCGCCGTGCTCATTCCCCTGCTCTTCATGGGCGATGTGGTCGGCCGGCTCTTTCGCGAGTTCGCTGTAACGCTTGCAGTCACCATCATCATTTCCGCCATCGTCTCGCTCACGCTTACGCCCATGATGGCCGCGCGCATCTTGCGCCATGACCCCGAAGCGCAAAAAGGCCGCTTTTATCAAATCTCGGAGCGTGCGTTTGAGCGAATGATCGCCTTCTATGGCCGAACGCTGCGCGTCGTTCTCGATCACCAGCCGCTCACCTTGATGGTTGCGGTCGGCACACTCCTGCTCACCATCGTCCTCTATATCATCATCCCCAAGGGCTTTTTCCCGGTACAGGATACGGGCGTCATCCAGGGCATCTCGCAGGCGCCGGCCACCATTGGTTCCAAAGGCATGATGGCCAAGCAGCAGGAATTGGCAAAGGTGATTCTTGCCGATCGCGCGGTCGAAAGTCTTTCTTCCTTCATTGGCGCAGACGGCACCAACACCACCACCAACAGCGGCCGATTCTCCATCAACTTGAAGCCGCTCAACCAGCGCGACAGTAACGCCTCTGACGTGATTCGCCGCCTGCAGGGCAAGCTCGCGGACGTGAATGGTATTCAGCTCTACATGCAGCCGGTGCAGAACATCACCGTCGACGACCGTGTGAGCCGCACCCAGTATCAATACACATTGGAAGACCCCGACCAGGACGAGCTCGATGAATGGACTGCGAAATTCGTCACTCAACTCAAGCAGCAGCCCACGCTTGAAGATGTCGCCACGGACCAGCAGCTCGGCGGTCTCGCCGTCTCTCTTGTTGTTGATCGAGTAACCGCATCGCGCCTCGGCATTGCGCCAACCACCATCGACAACACACTCTATGACGCCTTCGGTCAACGCCAGATCAACACCATGTACACGCAGTTGAACCAGTACCACGTGATCCTCGAGGCGCAGCCGCAGTTTCAGCTTGATCCCGACAAGCTGAACCATCTCTTCATTCAGGCCAACGCGGCAAGCGGGACATCGGGCGCTGGGGCATCCTCATCCTCGGGCCGCGGGTCCACATCGGCAGGTTCGAATGCGCTCACCGGCACCGCGCAATACACGCCTTCCGCCAACACGCTCGCGCCTCCGCAAACCGCCCTTTCGCCAAAGTCTGCCGGCAGCACATCCTCCACAACGGCCACGACGACCAGTTCCACCTTTGCAAGTGCCGTTCCGCTCAGTGCCTTCTCTCACTTTGAAACCACTTCCGAGCCGCTTTCCATCACGCACCAGGGTCAGTTCCCGTCTGTGACCGTTTCCTTCAACCTCGCACCGAATGCGTCCCTCGGCACGGCCATCGACAAGATCACAAAAATTCAAAAAGACATGAACATGCCGGCCAGCATTCAGGCCGACTTCCAGGGAACCGCCGCATCTTTCCGCAACTCTCTCTCGAACGAGCCGCTCCTGATCCTCGCCGCGTTGGTCACGGTCTACATCGTTCTCGGCGTTCTCTACGAAAGCTTCATTCATCCCATCACGATTCTCTCCACGCTGCCCTCCGCCGGGGTCGGCGCATTTCTCGCGCTCATCCTCTTCCGGCAAGACCTAAGCGTCGTGGCCATCATCGGCCTTGTGCTGCTCATCGGCATCGTCAAAAAGAACGGCATCATGATGGTGGACTTCGCTCTCGAGGGAGAACGCAAGCACGGCAAGAGCTCGACCGAAGCCATCTTTGAAGCGGCCACGCTGCGCTTCCGGCCCATCATGATGACCACGATGGCTGCTCTGCTCGGCGGCTTGCCACTCGCATTCGGCCAAGGCATCGGATCGGAGCTGCGCCGTCCGCTCGGAATCTGCATGGTTGGCGGACTGCTCGTGAGCCAGGTGCTCACGCTCTATACCACGCCGGTGATTTACATCTTCTTTGACGGCCTCGCGCAGCGATTCTCGAAAAAGAGGAAGACCGAGCGCAGCGAGCCGAATCAGATCGCGCCGAATGGGCAAAATGCGCTTCCCGAGGAGACTGGCGCATGAACGTCTCCGCACCATTCATTCATCGGCCTGTCGCCACCACGCTGCTCACAGCCGCTGTTGCCCTCGCCGGCGCAGTCGCCTATGTATCGCTTCCCGTCTCTCCGCTGCCGCAAGTCGACTTCCCCACCATCTCAGTCGGCGCCAGTCTGCCAGGCGCCAGCGCCGAGATCATGGCGTCGTCGGTAGCCACGCCGCTCGAGCGCCAGTTCGGCCACATCGCCGGCGTCTCGGAGATGACTTCTTCGAGCGGGCTCGGCAGCACCAACATCACCATTCAATTTGACCTGAGCCGCGATATCGACGGCGCGGCCCGGGACGTGGAAGCCGCCATCAATGCGGCGCGCAGTTATCTGCCAGCCAACCTTCCGGGCAATCCTACCTATCGCAAGGTCAATCCGGCCGACGCGCCCATCATGATTCTGGGCCTTACCTCCGATAAGTACGGACCCGACAAACTCTACGACGAAGCCTCCACGGTTATGGAGCAGAAGATCTCGCAGATCCAGGGCGTAGGCCAGGTGAATGCCGGCGGCGGAGCGTTGCCGTCGGTGCGCGTTGAGGTCAATCCCAACAAGCTCGCGGGCTATGGAATGACGATGGCCAACATCCAGTCCATCCTCAGCCTGCAAAACTCCAACTTGGCGCGCGGACAAATTACCGACGGTGATCGTTCCGCCGACATCGTGGTCAACGGCCAAATCTCCCACGCGGCCGACTATCAGCCCCTCATCATTGGTTCACACAACGGAACTGCCGTCCGCCTTTCCGACGTTGCGGACGTTGTCGACTCCACGCAGAATCTGCGCGCCGCGGGCTATCTGAACGGAAAGCGCGCGGTCAATCTCGTCATCTTCCGCCAGCCAGGCGCAAACATTATCGATACCGTGAATCGCATCTACGCACAGATTCCGTCCCTGAAGGCCACGATCCCGCAGGGCATCGATGTCACGGTCGTCCTCGATCGAACCACTACCATTCGCGCCAGTGTGAGCGACGTCGAGCGCACGCTCGTGCTTTCTGTCTTTCTGGTCATTGGTGTTGTCTTCGTCTTTCTCCGTAATGGCCGCGCAACCCTCATTCCCGCCGTCGCCGTGCCGGTATCGCTCATCGGCACCTTCGCCGTCATGTATTTTCTGGGCTACTCGCTCGACAACCTCTCGCTGATGGCGCTCACCATCTCCACCGGTTTCGTGGTGGACGACGCAATCGTCGTCATGGAAAACATCACGCGCCACCTTGAGGGCGGTATGGAGCCTTTCGAAGCCGCACTCCTCGGCGCAAGGGAAATCGGCTTCACGGTCATGTCCATCAGCATCTCGCTCATTGCCGTGTTCATCCCACTGTTGCTCATGGGCGGCATTGTGGGCCGGCTCTTCCGCGAATTCGCAGTCACGCTGTCCACCGCGATCATCGTTTCCATGTGCATCTCGCTGACCACCACGCCCATGATGTGCGCCTATTTGCTCAAGGACAACAAGAACGTCAAGCACGGTCGCATTTTCACGGCAACGGAGCGCGGCTTCGAGAGCGTGCTTAACGGATATCGCCGCAGCCTCCATTGGGCGCTCGACAACTCCGCGCTCATGCTCATCGTTCTCGCCCTCACCATCGCGCTCAACGTCGTCATCGTGTTTCATATCCCCAAGGGCTTCTTCCCGCAGCAAGACACCGGTGCACTTGGAGGCAATGCGCGCGGACCACAGGATGCCTCCTTTCCCGTGATGAATGCTTCGCTTCAGGTAATTCAGGGCGTCATTCAGAAAGATCCCGCGGTACAAAACGTCATTGGCTTCACCGGCGGTGGCGGCGCCACCAACACGGCCAACTTTTTTATCGCGCTCAAGCCGCTGGCGCAGAGAAAAGTCAGTGCCGCAGCGGTGATTGATCGTCTGCGACCACAGCTCAATCGCCTGCCGGTCGCCTCAGCCTTTCTCCAGGCACAGCAGGACCTGCGCATCGGCGGCCGCTCGAGCAATGCCCTTTACCAATACACCATCCAGGCTGACACACTGGCCGATCTGCAAACCTGGGGACCGAAGCTGCTCGCCGCCATGAAGAAAATTCCAGGGCTCCAGGATGTGAGCAGTGATCAACAGACCGGCGGCCTTGATGAGAACGTCACCTTCGACCGTGTCACGGCAGCGCGTCTCGGACAGACTGCGTCCTCAATCGACAGCGCACTCTACGGCTCGTTCGGTCAGTCAGAAGTCTCCCTCATCTACACACAGTTGAACCAGTACTACGTGATTCTTGAGGTCGCGCCGCAATACTGGGCCAGCCCGGACGGGCTCAAGACCGTCAACTTCCACAACGCCAATGCCTCCAGCACCACCGCAATGGGCAACACTTCCCTTGCCTCCTTCAGCAAGGCTCATGCCGGCGTAACGCCGCTGGCCCTGAATCACACGGGAATGTTCCCCTCCGTCACTGTCTCCTTCAATCTCGCGGCAGGACTCTCGCTCAGCGACGCAGTGAAAGCGGTCGACGAGGTGCAGCAACAGCTCGGCACGCCTTCCACGGTGCATGGTTTCTTTGCCGGAACCCTCCAGGCCTATCAGGATTCGCTCAGCACGGAGCCTTACCTCGTGCTCACCGCGCTGCTCGCTGTTTACATTGTGCTCGGCGTTTTGTACGAGAGCCTCATTCACCCGCTCACCATCATCTCCACGCTGCCCTCGGCCAGTGTTGGCGCCATGCTTGCGCTCATGCTCTTCCACCAGGACCTCAACGTCATCTCCATCATCGGTATCGTTCTGCTCATCGGCATCGTCAAAAAAAACGCCATCATGATGATCGACTTTGCCTTGCAGGCCGAGCGCGAACAGGGAATGGATACGAAGGAAGCCATCTTTGAGGCCTGCATGCTGCGCTTCCGTCCCATCCTCATGACCACCATGGCCGCGCTCTTCGGCGCACTTCCACTTGCGTTCGGCAAAGGCACTGGGTCTGAGTTGCGCCAGCCGCTCGGCATCACCATCGTGGGCGGCCTCATCGTCAGCCAGATGCTCACGCTGTACACAACCCCCGTCGTCTATCTGGCACTCGACCGCCTGCGCATCCGCGTAGCCGGCAAACAAAAGATAACGCACCTCGCAAACGATCCACTACCGTCGGAGTCGAACTAAGCCATGGACATCCATCCAGCAACACTGCAGCTTCAGCGATCGTCCACGAAATCGAAAAGGCTCGACCAGGTTGGCCGTCTCCTCGCGCTCACACTTTCCCTGGCAACGATTCTCGCTTCAGGCTGCCGCGTAGGGCCGCACTACTCCAAGCCTTCCGCTTTTCCCGCGCCTCCACCCGACCAATACAAGGAAACCACCGCGCCGCCCGTCACAGATTCTCAATGGAAACCGGCTCAGCCGCAGGACGCCATGTTGCGCGGCAAGTGGTGGCAGATCTACAACGACCCCGATCTCAACGACCTGGAAGACAAGCTCAACATTGATAACCAGAACATCAAGGAGTATTTTCAAAACTTCATGGAGGCGCGCACCCTCGTCGCCCAGGCGCGTACGCAGCTCTTCCCAACGCTCTCTACCAGTCCTGGATTTTCGCGTTCGCGCTCTTCCGCCAACCTGGGCCGCAACGCCGTCGCCACCACCGGTTCTACCGGGGCCGCTGCCAGCACTGGATCGCAAAATTCCGTCTTCTCCCTGCCTCTTGACGCCTCGTGGGAGCCGGACCTCTTTGGCAGAATTCGCAATCAGATCCGCGCAGCGCAGTATTCCGCGCAGGTAAGCGCCGCCGACCTCGAAAACGAACGGCTGACCGAGCAGGCAAGTCTCGCCACCTATTTCTTTGAAATCCGCGGGCAGGACTCGCTCATCCAGCTTTACAACGACACGGTAGCCGCCGATCAGAACGCTCTCGATCTGACCCAGAAACTTTACGACACCGGCATCGATAACGAGATCTCGGTAGTCGAAGCGCAGAATACCCTTCAGAACGCGAAAGCAAGCGCGACCAACCTCACCGTCGCGCGGGCGCAATACGAAAATGCAATCGCGGTTCTCATCGGCGCCAACCCGTCCACATTCACCATTCCGGCCAAACCGCTCAACGCCACGCCACCGCCTGTCCCGCTGGGCATGCCCTCGCAGCTATTGGAGCGCCGGCCTGACATTGCAGCCGCAGAGCGTCAGATGGCCTCATCCAACGCGCAAATCGGGGTTGCCACCGCAGCCTTCTTCCCCACGCTCGACCTATCGGCTTCCGGCGGCCTCGAGAGCTCCGCCATCTCTACGCTCTTCAACTGGCCCAGCCGCTTCTGGTCTGTCGGCGCCACTCTGCCTGAAACCATCTTTGACGCCGGACTTCGACGCGCGGAAGTCAATCAGTACATCGCCACGTATAACGCGAACGTCGCGTCGTATCGCCAGACCGTCCTCACCGCCGTCCAGCAGGTCGAGGACGCCATCGCCGAGCTGCGCATCCTGTCGAACCAGATGGAGCAGCAGCAGGAAGCCGAACAGTCCGCGCAGAAGTTTGTGGACCTCGAGACCACCCGCTACAAAACCGGCATCGATCCCTACATCAACGTCGTCCAGGCGCAGACCACGCTGCTCTCTGACCAGTCCACGCTCGCCAATCTGCGCATCCAGCAGATGACCGCCTCGGTTTCGCTCGTGCAGGCTCTCGGCGGCGGCTGGAACAGCAGCGACCTCCCCACCCCCGCGCAAATCACCACCAAGCTAGCGAAAACCGATACGACGATCCAGAAGTAGACTCGTCCCCAAGTGCTTTGCAGACACCCGCCAACGCAAAAACGGCTTCCGATGTCGGAAGCCGTTTGACTAAACAGAACTTTTGGTTGCGGGGGCTGGATTTGAACCAGCGACCTTTGGGTTATGAGCCCAACGAGCTACCGGGCTGCTCCACCCCGCAATGACAGTTTACCAACCGCGCTTGGCATGGGTCAAATCACTCACTTCGCTGGAAATCTCCTCCATCCGGTACACTGCTCTGGAGTCCACCTCAAGACGCCCCGAGGATCCCGCCGATGTCGCATCTCTATGTTGCCGTTCTGGTTGTCATCGTCGTGGCTCTGCTCTCGGTGGCCCTCTACCGCAGCTCCCAGGTCAAAACCAAGGCGGATTACCTGGTCGCCGGCCGCTCCCTGCCCGCCTTCGTCCTGGTTCTCACGCTGCTCACTTCCTGGATCGGCGCCGGATCGCTCTTTGCCGGGGCGGAAAATGCCTATCGCAACGGTTTCGCCGCCCTTTGGCAGCCGGCTGGCGGCTGGATTGCCCTGCTGCTGATTTACTTCATCGCCCCGCGCGCGCGAAAGTTCGCCCAGTTCACCCTGCCTGACCTGCTTGAGGTGCGCTACAACCAGACCGCTCGCGTCCTCGGCACCTTCGCGATTCTCTTTGCCTATGTCGGAATCACCAGCTACCAGTTCAAGGGTGGCGGCAACGTGCTGCATCTCATCTTTCCTGATGCCGTAACTCCGGAGCTCGGCACCTACATCATCGCGGCGTTCGTCATCGTCACCACGGCCCTTGCCGGCATGTCGTCCGTAGCCTATATGGATGTGGCCATCGGCTCTCTCGTCACCGTGATCTGCGTGATTGCCGCGCCCATGTTGCTCTTCAAGGCGGGTGGATGGTCGGGTCTGCATGCGGCGTTGCCGCCTTCGCACTTTCAGGTTCTCGGCAACCTCACCCTTGTCCGCGCTCTAGAATTTCTTGTGCCCACCATGCTCCTCATGCTCGGCAACCAGGTGATGTATCAGAAGTTCTTTTCCGCTCGCAGCGAGCGCGACGCACGCATCTCCGTCATCGGCTGGATTCTCGGCACTCTGCTGCTTGAAACGCTCATCGTCACAATCGCTGTCGTCGGCTCCGCGCTCTATCCCACTGGCGAAGCCGCGCAGCAGCCTTACGAAATCATTCCCTACACCGCGCGCCACGGACTCCCCGCGCTGATGGGCGCGCTGCTGCTCGGCACAGTCTTTGCCAAGGTCATCTCCACTGCGTCGAATTATCTTTTCTCACCCGCCACCAACCTGATTGAAGATGTCTTCGTCCGCTACATCTCGCCCAACGCTTCCAACAAGCGGATCCTCATCGTCTCCCGTTTGGCGGTCGTATTGCTCGGCTGTTGGGCTCTTTACCAGGCCATCTACGCTCCCAGCATCCTTCAGAAAATGCTCTGGGCCTACACCATCTATTCCGCCTCGCTTACGCCCGTGGTGCTGGCAGCCTTCTATTCAAAGCGGGTAACAGCATGGGGCGCGGTTGCGGCCATCGCCGCGGGCACCATCGTCACCTTGAGTTGGGATGTGCCCGCCGTCCACGGACTCTTCCCGCCGATCCTCGCGCAGCGCGACGCCATCTTCCCAGCGCTCTTCGCCTCCGTCGCCTCCATGGTTGTTGTGAGCCTCTTTACACGGGCACCGGAATCCGCACAGTTGGCCCAGTTCTCCGACTAGTTCGCGACGGCCGTTCCCTACCCTCCTGTAGGCCATCTACAATCAGGAAGCGATTTCTGCGGGTTCTGATGCCAGCGCCGAAGCGCAGAATTCCCAAGTTGGGAGCACATTGATGACGAGAAAAACTATGAGCCGGCGCACCTTTGCCGGAGGCTTACTATGCGCCTCAGTAGGGGCCTCGCTCGCGTCGGAAGGTCCCGCGGCCGCGCAGGTTACAGGAGCCGGTGCGACGCCATCGGAACAGGCTGCAGCCCTAAAGCTGAAGACCGCCGCCCAATACAACAAACATCCTGCCATCGTGGAAGAAGAGCCGTTCGCGGGCGAGCTCGCGTTTGAATGGCGCGAGTTTTCTCCGCGCGCGGTGGCGTTTTCGCCCGCAGAAGTGGAACTCCTGTCCGGACCGCTGCAGCAGGCTCGCGACTGGAACACAGGCTTTATGCTGCGGATGGAAAACGACCGGTTGTTGCACAATTTCCGCCTCACAGCAGGGCTCCCCTCGACGGCAAAACCACTCGGCGGATGGGAATCACCGAAGCAGGAACTGCGCGGCCACTTTGTCGGGCATTACCTCTCGGCCGCGGCAATTCTCTATGCCTCGACTGGGAATGAAGCGATCAAGACGAAAGCCGACGGACTCGTGGCCGGAATTGCCGAGTGCCAGAACAAGCTGAATGACAACGGCTACGTGAGCGCCTTCCCGTCCGAACTGTTCGATCGTCTCGACCGGAGAGAGCGCGTATGGGCACCCTTCTATACGCTGCACAAGATCATGGCTGGCCTGGTCGACGTGCACGTATACTCCGGCAACCGTCAGGCCCTCGACGTCGTCACGCAACTCGCCGCCTGGGTCGATGCGTGGACCGCATCGAAGACTCACGAACACATGCAGGAGATTCTCGACAACGAATTCGGCGGAATGAACGACGTCCTCTACAACCTTGCCGCGGTCACGAAAGATGCGCGCTGGGTGCGGACCGGCGATCGCTTCACGAAGGAGAAGTTCTTCAATCCGCTGGCGTCAAACCGCGACGAGTTGAAAGGCCTGCACGCCAACACGCACATGCCGCAGGTGATTGGAGCCACGCGTCGATTCGAGCTCTCCTCTGACCCGCGCTTCGCAGCCGTGAGCCGCTTCTTCTGGGAGACGGTTGCGGAATCCCGCACCTACGCTTCGGGTGGCTCGGCCAACACCGAGAGCTGGCTGACGAACGCGAATCACCTTGCACTCGAGATGCAGGCCAGTTCGCATCACCAGGAGTGCTGCTGCTCGTACAACATGATGAAGCTGGCGCGGCACCTGTTTTGCTGGAACGCCGATCCGCGCTACGTCGACTACTACGAGCGAAACCTGCTCAACCACAGGCTGGGCGCAATTGAACCCGAAACCGGCCATAGCACCTATTTCCTCTCCATGTCGCCCGGAGCATGGAAGACGACCGGTACGGATGATGAAACCTTCTGGTGCTGCACCGGCACCGCGGTCGAAGACTTCGCCAAGCTGAACGACTCCATTTATTTCCACGACGGCGATGGCGTGTATGTAAACCTCTTCGTTGCATCCACGCTGCACTGGCAGGACCGCTCCATCAAGCTGCGCCAGACAACCAGCTTTCCCGAGAGCGATCGCACCGCGATAACGATTGAAGGCGCTCCCGCCAAGGCGTGGTCCATGTACCTGCGCATTCCCTCGTGGACATCACAAGAGGCGAATGTCCTGATCAACGGAAAGCCGGTCGACTCCGCAGTCATGCCAGGCAGCTATTTGCGATTGCATCGCACCTGGAAAGCTGGTGACCGGATGGAGCTAACCGTACCGATGAGGCTGACCGCTGAGCCGCTGCCCGACGATCAGCGGCAGCAGGCCTTTCTCTATGGCCCGCTTGTGCTCGCCGGACAGTTTCCCAAGACCGGCATCAGCTTCGATCTCGATCACAATCAGGGCCCGGAGCTTCAAGAGGCGCCAGCCATCGTTGTTCCCGCACTCAAGGCCGCTGCCCCCGAGCCCTCCGAATGGATCAAGCCCGTGGCCGGCCAGCCTCTCACATTCAAGACAACCGGCCAAGCCACAAATGTCACGTTGAAGCCTCTCAACCAGAGCTGGGAGCGCTTCGCCGTCTACTGGAAAATGACGTAAGCAATGAGTGGGCGGACGTGCAGCGGACGCCTACTTGTTCACCTGCCCGGCCACCAGCATCGATTTCAGAATCTGGTCCGACACTTCTGACACAGCTGCCGGCGAGTGCGAAAGAAACAGCGTATTCGTCTTGTCGCTTTCCCCAATCGACTTCAGCGTGTCGAAGTACTGCGTTACGAGCACCAACTGCATCACTTCCTTTGACGTCGCACCTTCCACTGCTTTCTGGAACTGCTCCACGGATGTCTGCAACCCTTCGATGATCGCTTTGCGCTGGTTCGCAATGCCCTGTCCCTGAAGCGCCTTGCTCTCTGCTTCGGCCTCCGCCTTCTTCACCACAAGGATCTTTTCCGCCTCGCCTCGCGCGTTCGCCGCCACTTGCTCCCGTTGCGCCGCGTTGATGTCGTTCATCGCCGACTTCACCTTCGCATCCGGCACAATGTCCGTCACCAGCACGTTCACAATCTCGTAGCCGAAGGCCGACATGTCCGCATCCAGTTCCTGCTTCACCGCTGCGGCAATTGACGACTGCGTTGCAAACACTTCGTCCAGCGTCATCCCCGGCACGTGGCCCAGGATCACCTGCTCTACATACGACTTGATCTGCGCCACCGGGTCAGACAGCTTGTAGAACGCGTCGAACACCTTTTCCGGCCGCACACGGTTCTGCACCGAGATGGGAATCGTCACGAACACGTTGTCCTTCGTCTTGGTCTCCATGGTCAGCGTGATCTGGTTTACGCGCAGGCTTACGATCCCCGCCACCGTATCGAAATAAGGCATCTTCCAGTTCAGCCCCGGCTCAGCCACGCGCAGAAACTTTCCGAACCGCGTAATCACCGCCATCTGTGCGGTGTTCACCGTGAAAAAGCTGCCCAGAATCGTTGTAAGCGCGATGATCACCACCACTGCCGCAAAAATCATCAATACGATATCCATCCCAGTCCTCCGTCCCCTCGAACAACAAGCAACGGTCGATTATAGTCCCGCGCCACTTTCGGCCTGTGAAGTCGGCCTGCCCGTAATCCATGCTCCAATTCCATCTGCGCCTAAAATAATCGCGCGCCTCAAGGCCAAACGGGCTTACACTGCATCTGTAATTCGCAGGAACGCCCATGCCCGTCGCTCAGTTGACTCTCGAAGTCCGCATCGAGCACGCCCAGTCGCTCAAGGACCGGCGCCAGGTGGTCCGCTCGCTCAAAGACCAGCTCAAGCAGGGGTTCAACATCTCCGTCGCGGAGATGGACGAAGCCGTCACCTGGCAGTCCGCCACCATCGGCGTGGTCGCCGTCTCGCGTTCGCGCGATTACCTGCACGGCCTCATTGAGGAAGTAGAGCGCGCCGCGCGCCGCATGTTGAACGAGCTGGGCGCCGAGCTCACCGACTCCTTCTGGGAATACCTGGAAAGCTGACTCGTCCGCCCCGGGGGCAGTCTCCGCCAAAGTTCAGGTCCGTGTTCGTCCTCATCATTTCTGTTTTGCCTTCGGGGAAGTCCTCCCGGTCAACGTCCTTTTCTTTTTCGCCGGTTCCGCCAACGGGCGAAACGGCGGAATCAGTGGCGTGGCATCGTGCTGCGCCCACCGCCGATGCGTCTCCAGCAGCAGTTCTTCGCGATTCTTTTCCAACTGCAGGCTCAACCCACACGGCGCAGCGGTTTCTTCGTGGCGCGCACCCCAGATCAGCAGATCGAGCAGGAGCGGCGCGAGCGCGATGCCTTTTTCCGTCAATCGGTAATAAACGCTGCGCCCATCCCGCTCCGATGGCTCCGTCAGGACAATGCCAGCCGCCTCCAGCTTGCGCAGCCGGTCCGACAGAATGTTGGTCGCAATCCCCTCGCCCGCCCGCTGAAACTCGCGAAACGTCCGATAGCCCCGCACCATCAAGTCGCGCACAATCAGCAGCGTCCACCGGTCGCCCAGGACTTCCAGCGACACGCTCACCGGACAATCCGACCGCTGCTGCGACTTGGATTTGCCGGCCATCATCAAAACTTACGCAGCCTCGCTTGCAGATTGCAACCTAAATGTCTTGATTGTCGGCAGGCGCGCCAAACTCGGGCCACAGCCCATTCCAGATCCACCCCCTCCCTCTGCTATGCTGAATGGTTTACCCCCGCAAGGAGGCGCCATGCCAGAGCATCGAGCTCGAAAACACCATCAGGACCGCGTGGCGGAGACGCTTCGGTTGGAAATAAGCACCATGATCGAGGGCGAACTTTCTGACCCACGCATCGACTTCTGCTATGTCACCGAAGTGGCGCTCAACCCGGGCGGCAAGTCGGCCCGTGTCTACGTCGCCATCGACAGCTCGGTCAAAGACGTCGTCCTTGCCGAAAAAAACACCATCGCGGGGCTGGAGGCTGCCAAAGGCTACATCCGCTTCGAGATCAAAGAGCGCATGGGCGTGCGGCACGTTCCCGAACTGACCTTTCTGGCCGATCGTTCCGGCCGTTTCCAGGCTCGCATTGACGAATTGATGGACCGGTCCAGAAAGCGCAAGAAGGCACAGGCGGAGCAGCCCGCGCCCGTCGAACCGGCGCCGGCGGCCGAAGCTCCCACGGAATGAGTTCGCCCTTCATGGAAATCACTCCCATACCATCCCAACCCGGCGGCACTCCCCGATCCACCGAATCCGTGCCCCACTCTGCCGCCATCATCGCGGCCATCCTCAAGGTCCTTCGCGAGGGCGAGCGATTCCTCGTCTGTTCTCATTCGCGCCCAGACGGCGATGCCGTCGGCAGCATGCTCTCCTTCGGCATGCTGCTTCAGCAACTCGGCAAACGCGCCGACCTGGTCACCGCCGACAGCGTTCCCGAAATCTATCGTTTTCTGCCCGGCACCGCCAATATCCGCCACGCCCTGCGCGTCCACGGCCTTTACGACGCCGTCATTCTGCTTGAGTGCGACAGTATCGAGCGCGCCCGCCTGTGCGGACTTGAGGACTTCTTCCTCATCAATATCGATCACCACGTCAGCGGCCACGCTTACGCCAGCCTCAACTGGATTGACCATAGTGCGGCCAGTGTCGGCGAGCTCGTCTATCAACTCGTAAAGGCCGCCGGGGCCAACCTCACTGCCGAGATGGCCACCTGCCTTTACACCACGCTTCTGACCGATACCGGCGGCTTCACGTATGGCTCCGTGCATGCCTCAACGTTTGAGGTTGCGCACCAGCTGGTGCTTGCTGGCGCCAATCCCATCAAGATCGCCCGCGATGTCCTCTATTCCATACCCACTTCCAAAGTCCTTCTGCTCGGCGCGGCCCTCAACACGCTCAAGCGCGAAGGCCGCATTGCCCTGCTCTGGGTCACGCATCAGGACATGGTCCGCACCTGCGCCGCCGACGAAGACTGCGAAGGCATTGTCAACTTTGCCATCGGCATCTCCGGCGTCGAAGTGGCTGTCTTTTTGCGCGAACTACCGGAGCGGTCCATCCGCCTGAGTCTGCGCAGCAAGGGCAAAATCAACGTGGCTGAAATTGCCGAACGCCTTGGCGGCGGTGGGCACGGCAACGCCTCCGGTTGCACCCTTGACGGTCCCTTGGCGGCAGCCCTTGACATTGTCATGACGGAATTGCGCCAGAGCGTAGCCGGCTTGTCGCTTGCCGCTTCCTGAACCAGCCCTCCCTCCGTACCCCAGACGCAACGGACCTTCTCCTCTAAAACCCATGAAACAAAAGGCTTGATGCCACCTGTCCGTCGCGCCTTTTTTTCGGTACTTCACAACCCGGCGATGGCGGTTGACCCTGTCAATGGACCCTTTTCGGTCCTCGTACTCCCCCGCGCGGGAATCTGTTAGCCTTGACCAAGTTGAAACTTCTCGACCGACGGCCCTTCGTTTCCGGCCGCGATCGGAGCCAGGGCCAGATCGGTGCCCCAACCGCTCTGAGCAAGGCCCAAGCAGCCTTGAGCCAGGCCGAATCAATCGTTTTAGCTCATTGCAAGGGATCGATCCCTGTTGGAGAATTGCTGGAAGTGGAAACCACCTTGGAACCTCCTGCTGCTGATCGCTCCAATCCACGGCCAAAGTGGCTGCCACCCTGGGCAACCGTCCGCGAAGTCGCCGTCTTTCTCCTCTTCACTGTCTTCTTTCTTGCGTACGGACTCACTCCCCTGCTTGGCGGCGACGGGCTCGGTCTCGTCGGCGCCGACGAGCCACGCTATGCGCAGATCGCGCATGAAATGCTGGTCCGCTTTGACTCTGCTCACACCATAAAGGAACGGCTCAGCGCCTGCGTCACCCCTTACCTCTACGGCCATCCCTGGCTTGAGAAACCAGCCCTCTACTACTGGCGTGCCATGTTCCTCTTTCAGGACTTCGGCGTCCACGACTGGAGCGCCCGCCTACCTTCCACCACCTTCGCCTTCATCATGATCGGCCTCATCTACCTGCACATGCGACGATTCCGTCCTGGCGGGCACCTGGATGCCGCACTCATCACCGTCGCTTGCGTCGGTGTGATCGGTTTCGCCCGCGGCGCATCGACAGACATGCAGATGGCGGCCCCTCTCGCCATCGGCCTGCTCGGCTGGTACGCGTGGTATGAAACGGGCTCCAAGTTCTGGCTCTACGACATCTATTTCTTCACGGGGCTGGCCACGCTCGCCAAGGGACCCGTCGCCCCGTTCCTCGCGTGCCTCATCATTGCCGCCTTCGCCTTCCTGCGTAAGGAATGGGGCATTATCCTTCGTTCTTTCTGGTGGCCTGGCGTCGTGCTTTACTTCGCCATGGTCCTGCCCTGGTTCATTGCCGTCCAGCACCAGAATCAGACCTTCTTCCGCGAGTTCTTCCTCGAGCACAACCTCGAGCGTTTCGCCACAGACCGCTACCAGCACAGCCAGCCCCCCTGGTACTACATCATCGTCATTCTCCTCGGCACCATGCCGTGGACGGTCGTTGCCGTGCGTGCCCTGGTCGACGGCGTCCTCACTTCAGTCGCGGAATGGCGTCTGCGTCACTCCCGGCACGAAGCTCCTTCCGTCAAGCGCCCAGGCGACGCCTTCCCGGAGTTCCTGGTGCTTTGGGCCCTTATTCCCATCGTCTTTTTCTCGTTCTCCCGATCCAAGCTTCCCGGCTACATCCTGCCATCCATTCCGCCAATCACTATTCTCACTGGCGACTTCCTGTTTCGCCAGCGACGCATGGGCCTCAACCGCTGGATGCTGATCGGCCACTCTGTTTTCTGCGGATTCATGACTGTCGCCGTTCTGCTTCTTCCCTGGGTTGTCTCCCATGGAGCCGAGGTTCCTCCCACCCATGCCCTGGTAGCCGCGCTGCTGGCTGGCGCAGGCGCCGCCCTGCTGATCCTCATCGTCACCAAGGGCTATGGTGTGGCTCACCTCAGGCTCGTCACCTGCTCCGTGCTGGTCGTTCTTGTGCTCTTTCTTTACGGCGTCGGCCCTTTCTTTGGCATTCCTCCCGTCGGGGCCACCAAGCGCGTCATTCATCTGCTCGATCGCTCGTACTCCGCACGCCCGCTGGCTGAAAAGCTGGCCTCCATCGCCGCTCCTGGCGAGAATGTAGCAGTCTTCCGGGTTCGCCGCGACGTCGAATACGGGCTCTCCTTCTATCGCAACGCTGAAGTGGTCAACTACGAGCAAGACGGCGTGCCCGACGATGAACATCTCCTCGTCGCCCGCATCACCGGCCGTGGCGGCGCTGACCTTGACACGCCCGCCGCCCTCGCCGAATTCCTGCAGGGCCGCTCTTATCAGCAAGTCTTCAGTTGGCCTGAACAGGGTCTGGAAATTTATCGCGTAGGCCGCTCCACCTCGCCCTTGATCCTGCAGAAGTAACAACCTAACACCCGACTCAAGTTGCAGTTGGCCGGTAACTCATGTCAAAGTGTCGGGAAGGGATTCAAATGGCGGAAGACGTCGCGAAACCGTCTCTCGCATAGCCACAGGCCCTGGAGACATCAATGGCAGCTGGCACCACAAGCGAAATTCTCGACCTGCGCCACTTCGCAGGCGGAATGTTGCGCCCGGTGCTCGAAGCGGAAGGCGCCCTCTGGAACAAGCGCCTCCATTGGGATTACCGAGCCTCCGCCCGCCTCCTGATGCAGTACCTCGACAACCACATGCTCCCCGGCTATGCCGCCGTCGCCAACGACCTCGTCACCGGATACGTTTTCTGCGTCTACGAAGAAACCAAGGCCGTCATCGGCGACGTCTTCGCCATGCCCGAGCAGCCGTTCAACGGCACGCCCACCCACGAGCTCGAAGAAACTCTACTCCGCCACCTGCTTGAGCTGCTCGTCAACTCACCCCAGGTCGAACGCATTGAATCTCAGTTGCTCGTCCATCCTTCCGGCCTGCATGCCAATGCTTTTCGCGAAGCGGGCTGCAGGCTATTCCGCCGTCTCTTCATGGTGCAGCCGCTCAAAGGCCTCTGGACCCCGCCCCACCCCAACCTGCCCTCCGAACTGGAGCTCCGTCCCTGGCGCGATGAGGATCTGGCGCCCGCCGCGCGCCTCATCTCCGAGGCCTATCGCGACCATCCCGACAGCCTCATCAACGACCAGTACCGCTCCGTCCACGGCTCCATGCGCTTCCTCAACAACATCGTGCGCTACGCCGGATGCGGCACTTTCTCCGCGCCCACCTCGCATGTGGTCGTCCACCGCACCACACGGGAATTCGTTGGCCTGATCCTTGGCTCGCGCGTCAGCGCGGAAAGCGGACACATTACCCAGGTCTGCATCCACCCCAACTTCCGCCGGCAAGGAATGGCGCGCATGCTTTTGTCCATGGCGGCGTTCCACTTCATGCGCCAGGGCGCGACGGAAATTTCCCTCACCGTGACTGAGGCCAACCAGTCCGCCGTGGAGCTCTATCTTGCCGAGGGATACGCCTGCCAACACAGGTTCGACGCCGCCGTATGGCAGCGTAACCAAGTCGCCTGATTGTCTGTGTGTCTTGCGCCTAGCGCGCGATCAGAAACATCACCCAGCTCAGCACCACCGCCGAGCCCACGAACATCGTGAAGCAGTAGATGCCGTAGCGAAGCATACGCCGGGGCGTCTCCCGCTGCGTAATGCCAAACACCACCGAAGCGCACAGCGCGAACAGCACCACGGCAAGAAAGTGGGAGATGTGCGTCAACTCGCCTTCCTTCCGGTCCGTAGGTTGTGCGCATCCACTGCGGCAATAATGTTCAGCAGCCCCGCCACTTCCATGAACTTTGACCCGTAGTCGGCTGTCGTCACCATCACCTGGTCCCCGCCCCAGCCCAGCGTCCTGCCCGCAAAATACAGCAGCCCGTTGCCCATCTCGCCCGCCATGCCCAGCATTTCCAGAATCTCTGAGGCCCCGCCGTAAATCTTGCCCTTCATCGCCAGGCCCAGCGCGAACATTCCCACAATCGATCCGCACAGCAAAGCACCGCGGCCCCACTTGCGCAGCAGAAAATGTCCCGCCCCCGGAAACAGCCATCCGGCAATCAGAGGAAGGTACACGAATCCCTGAGCGGACTCCGGTTGGACAGCGGTCTTGTTTGCGGCGGTTGCCATTCCTTTTTGACTATAAATCACGCGGGGCGGGGCCAGCCTTCGGCGCTAAATTTCTCGCGCCGCATTCGGCAGTCAACCTCCCGTGCGGTTTCACGCTCTTTGTCTCACAAACAGCCGTGCCGCCAGCAGAATCGCCAGGCAGCCCATGACGGTGAGCACTGCGGCGTTCGGCCACAGGTCCGCGAACGAGGCGCCCCGCAGGATGATGCCCCGCAGAACGCGAATGAAGTAGGTAGCCGGGATGATGCGGCTGATGCCCTGGAAGACGACCGGCATGTTCTCAATCATGAAGATGTAGCCGGAGAGAAAAATCGACGGCAGAATCGTGCCCAGGGCAAGCTGAAACGCCTCCGCCTGCGTTTTGGCCTTTGCGGAAATCATCAGGCCCAGCCCCAGCAGCGTGAGGATGTACGGCAGCGACATGAGCAGCAGCAGAATCACACTGCCGTGCACGGGCACCTGAAACACAATCCGCATCACCAGGAGAATGGCGCAAAGCTCGAAGAAGGCAAGCACGCCGTAAGGGATCATCTTGCCGACCATCAGGCCGAGCGGGGCGACGGGAGTCATGGTCAACTGCTCAAGCGTCCCGCGCTCGCGTTCGCGAACGATCGAGAGCGCAATGAGCAGAATGCACATCACCTGCAGAAGTACAGCAATCAGCCCAGGGACGAAAAAGTTCGCCGATCGCATCGCCGGGTTGTACAGCAGCGAGGGGCGAACCTCAATCGGCAGATTGCCCTCCGGCAACACGCGCGCAAGCGACTGCTCAAGCCCAACGCCGGTCGATGTGCTCACGGCCATGCCCGCAACCGTTGAGTCGGAGCCATCCACAAGCACCTGCACGGTTGCCGTGCTTCCGTCCTGAAGATGCCGCGCATAGTCGTAGGGAATCCGAACGCCCACACGCGCGCGCCCCGAGCGAATCGCATCGTACATCTCGCCCACAGAGCGAGCGTTGGTTTGCAGCTTGAACACATCCGACGCGGCAAAGCGCTGCAGCAGTGCGCGGCTGTCTTGCGTTTGCGACTCGTCCAGCACCACCGTCGAAACCTGGCGAACATTGGTGTCAATCGCAAACCCGAACAGGAACAGCTGCAGCATGGGAATCACGAGCGCGAAGAACAGCGTGCCCGGATCGCGCACGATGTGCAGAAACTCCTTGCGGCAAACCGGAATGAGGCCTCGAAAGAGATCTTTCACTTTGAGTCCTCCATGATCTTGTACGTCAGCGTGACGAACACGTCTTCAAGGGAAGGCTCAATCGTTTCAATGTGCGCCTCGGGCAGTTCAACACGTAGCGCGTCGATTCGCTCCGTATCCACCAGCGCATGAATCGCGCGCCCAAAGATCGTCGCCTCTTTCACGCCCGCCAGGTGGCGCACAGAGTCCAGTCGTTGCGAGGCGTTGGGCACCGTGATCTGGATTCGCGAAGTCCCCGGAGGATTCGCCGCGGGCAGCGCCTGCAGTTCGGGAACCGTGCCGATAGCCACCAGGTTCGAGAGATAGATGTAGCCCACGCGCCCGCAGCGTTCGGCCTCGTCCATGTAATGCGTCGTCACAAAAAACGTGACGCCTTGTCCCGAAAGCCGGAAGAACAAATCCCACAGCGTGCGCCGCGCCACAGGATCAATGCCGGCCGTTGGCTCGTCAAGAAACACAACTTCCGGCGAGTGGATTACCGCGCAAGCCAGCGCCAGCCGCTGCTTCCATCCCCCGGAGAGTTGGCCCGCGCGGCGTTCGAGATACGGCCCGATGCCCGTCAACTCCAGCACATCTTTCTTGCGCTCCGCAGCCTGCGCGCCGCGCAGCCCGTAAACGCCCGCATAGAAGTCAATGTTCTCGGCGACCGTCAGGTCCTCATACAAGCCGAACTTCTGAGACATGTACCCGACATGCCGCTTGATTTCGGCCGCGTCTTTCCGTATGTCCATGCCGAGAATCGTCCCGGTGCCTTCGCTCGGCAGCAGCAACCCGCACAACGCCTTGATGATCGTGGTTTTCCCGGAACCGTTCGGCCCGAGAAATCCAAAAATCTCTCCCTTGTTCACTTCGAAGCTCACGTCGTTGACAGCCGTGAAATCTCCGAAGCGAATCGTCAGGTGCGACGCTGTAATCGCCGCCGTCACTGGAAGCGCACCGATGCCGACATCCCCGACTTCAGCGTGCCGGCGGAGTTGTCGACATACACCTTCACGCCGAACACCTGGTGTTGCCGGTCGTCGGGCGTCTGCACATTGCGCGGCAGAAACTCCGCCTCAGATGCGATCTCGCCCACGCGCCCTTGGAACACGCGCCCCGCCAGCCCATCAACGGTGACAGAGGCCCCCTGGTCAACATGGACGCGCGCAAGGTCCGTCTCCGGCACGTAGACCTTCACCCACAGCTGCGAAGATTCGAGCGCTGTCACAACAATGCGGCCCGCAGGAACAAGGTCGCCGGGCCGCACGCTGACTGTTTCCACAATGCTGTCGGCGGGAGCGATGAGCTCCGCTTCCTTGAGAGCCACGTCGATCTGCGCCACATGGGCCTGCGCCAGCGCCAACTGTGCGCGTGCCGCGTCGATGTCCTCTTTGCGAAACCCTTTGCGGGCAAGTGCGGCTGCCGCCTCCGCCTGGCGGTCGCGTGCTTCGGCTCCTTGCACATCCTCGCGTCGCGTCCCCGCCTGAAGCAGCGCAAGATGCTGCCGCGCAGACTCGGCACGTTGTGCGGTGGCATCGCGTTTGTTGCGCGAGTCGTCGAACTGCTGGTGCGAAATTTCTTCCGCAGCATTCAGCTTTTCCATGCGCCCGAATGTAATTTCCGCATCCACCGCATCGGCCTTGGCGGCGGCATAGTCGGCTTCCGCCTGCGCAATCTCCTGCGCGCGCGGACCATTCACGGCCGCCTCTGCTGCGGCGTGCTGTGCCTTGGCCAGAGCCTCTGCCTGCTCAATCTCTTCAGGACGGTTGCCGCGCAGCATGCGGTCAAGGTTCGCCTGCGCCTGGTCCACGCTCGCCGCGGCCTGCGCGCGCTGCGTCTTCAAATCGTCGCACTCAAACCGCACAAGCAGCGCCCCAGCCTTGACCGCATTGCCCTCTTCCACCGGGACAAGCGTCACGCGGCCGCCAACCTTCGAGCCAATCTGGATCTCGCGCGTCTCTACGGTGCCCGAGTACAAGTAGCGCGCGCGATGGGCCGACCACGTGTAATAACAAATAAGCGCGACGACGAGCGCCAGCACCAGCGCCGCGACTCCGATCACGATCTTTCTCTGCTTCATTCAAAAACCTTCCAGGACAACTTGCATGCGTTCGCGCATCGTATCCACCAGCCACTTCTGGGGCACGCTGTCGCGCATCAGCCACTCCAGCATGGTGGCAATGTAGACAGCCAGGATTGTCTCGGCCTGCGCCTTGGCCTTCCGCTTCTTCTTGCCGGGTATCGCCGCAATAAACTTTTCGATCGCAGCCACAGCCTGCTCGCGCGCGCCAAGCATGGTCTTGTGCGACACTTGGTGAAAAATGGCCTCGATCATCAGCTTCTTTGAGTGAAGCGTGATCCTTGCATTCTCCTCCGAGAGCTTCAGCACCAGTTGCAGAGTGGATTCGGCCGAGGGCGTGTGCCCTGCCAATTGAAGATCGCCCAGGATGCTTTTAAGCTTTTCTGCCCGCGCCGAGGCTACCTCATGCAGGATGAGCTCTTTTTGCGGAAAGTAGTTGAAAAACGTAGCGCGCGAAATGCCCGTCGCGGCCGCGATCATTTCGACAGAAACCTTCTCGAACCCATGCTTGCCAAACAGCTCGAACGCCACCCGTACAATCTCAGCTCGGGTCTGCAGTCGCTGCCGCGCACGGAGAGAAGTTGGGCCTTCGTTCATAAAATAGACTGTAGTCTAACTTGCAGATTCTCGTCAACCGGGGCACGCCGAAGATGTTCAGGGTGCCCCATTCTTCGCGTATTGTGCGAAGGGTGGGCTCGCAGTTCATTCAAGTCCGGAACCGGGTTCAGAAACCGCCCGTCAGTGCGCAGCCCGCGTGCCGTCGGACCAATGATCGACGACCACCATCAACACCGTCATCCGGTCCTGCGGGACATACCCGGACATGGCGGGCACTCCCGCCAGGTTCGCTCCCCAGCTTTTCTCAGCATCGCCCGGAACGTACCACATCATGTGCGGATGCCAGTGCCCGCCGTTGTCCTGCAGATACTGGTCCTTCGACATCATGTAGCACATCGCATTCGGCTCCAGCTTCGGCAGTTCATTCCGGTTCCATGCCCCTTCGAGCGCCTCTCCGATTTGCACCTTTGACTTCCCCGCGAGCACCAGCTTCGTCTTCATCAGGTAAATCGGCAGATAGGTCTTCGCAGCCGGCGCATTCAGGCAGTGCGGCGCACTGACTTTGGGATTCCAGAACTCCGCATCGTCGGTGGACTTGCCCCAGGAACGCTCCACCAGGCAGACAAATCCATTCTTGCCTTTGACTGCCGTGGTGTATCCGTCGCGCGCGAGCACAAGTACCTCCGCTTCGCCGGAAATCGATGCGGGAGCTGCACTCCGAGCCAGCTCGATTTCAGCAGCCTGGTCTGCAATGAAGTATTGATCGAGCGGAGCCGCCACCGCATACGAAGCGGGCTGCGCCTGCGCAACCAACGTCGCTGCAGATAAGCCAACCCCAAGAGCGCAAAGCAAGGTCACAAGCCGCACAAACTTCTTCGCCATGGATTCCTCCTATACAGACGGCTCCCGCTTCCGGCACCCGCCTGCCAGACACATCTAATCCCTGTTTCTCAAATTCTCACCAGCTCCCGCTGCACCTTCCCCGTCACCCACGCTTTCCCCGGCGCGGTCATCATGTTCACTTCGCTGCGCACGCCAAACTTCGGCAGATAAATCCCGGGTTCCACCGAGAAACACGTATGGGGCAAAATGCGCCGCTCGTCGTGCGTCTCGAGATTATCCAGGTGCGCACCGGGGCCGTGGATTTCGTGCGCGATGTTGTGGCCGGTGCGGTGCGTGAAGTAGTCGCCGAAGCCGGCGTCGCGAATGACGGCGCGGGCAGCGTCGTCGGCCTCGAAGCCGCAGATGGGCCGGTTCGCAGCGAAGGCCTGCCCGACGGCGGAGATGGCGGCGTCGCGCGCGTTGCGGACTGTCTCAAAGACGCGCTGCTCTTCCGCGCTTGGTTCGCGGCCGATCACGCCCGTCCACGTGATGTCGTAGTAGACCGCCGTCTTGGTGGCTTGCCGGCCCCAGATGTCGATGAGCAGAAAATCGCCTTCGCTCAGGCGCGCCGTGTGGTCTGCGGTCGGCTCGTAGTGCGAGTCGGAACAGTTCGCATTCACGCTCACGTTGGGCCCGAACTGCCACACGAGTCCCGCGCGCCGCATGGCCTCGCTCAGCCACTGCACGTGGTCGAACTCCGTGTATGGCGCGGCCGCGCCCGATGCCGGCCTCAGGCGATTCGCGATCTGCTGCCAGCCCTCGGCCAGTAAATCATCAATGGCCCGCTGCGCCACCTGGTGCGACTCCACTTGCTCTGCGGTAAGCACCGCCTGGAACTGGCTCACCAGGTCTGCCGAGCTCACCACCTGCTTGCCCAGCGAACGGACAAACTCCACGGTCCCCGCGTCCACCATCGACACATACATGATGTCGTTGTTCGGCGAGTACTGCATGGCCACGGTCGTCGCGTTAGCAAGCATTACGACGACGCCGGCATGCAGTTCCTGCCAGCTCGAGTAGAGTGCCTTGCTTCCCGGCAGCGTATCCAGCCGGCCCTGCTCGATGCGGTGCACCAGCTTGGCCGGCTCGCCACTAGCGGGAACGTAGTAGTACCAGCGCCGCGTAATGTGTGCTGTCGGATCGAGCTCGAGAATCTCCGCCGCCAGCGGATCGCGATGGTGGTGATCGTAAAACAGCCAGCCGTCCACGCCGGCTTCCAAGAGTGCAGCCTGAATCGCTTCAATACGCATGCAAGGATTTTAGTCGCCGAGAGGAAGGGCAAGAATCAGGGGAGCATTTGGCCCGCCGCGGAACTAGGCGAAGATTCGCACCGGATCGCCCCCTTGGGTTTTTATTGCCGTCCAGGACCCACGAGATTGAGATTAAGCAACAAACGAAAGGACTAAACAGTGGAATCCGATCCCCCTGTGCAGAAGACCGAGACCGCTCCATCCTGCGAGCAGATCAACATTATTCGCGGAGGTCACGTCCAATATGGAAAGGTGGAAATTGCCAGGTCTATAGGATTTTTTAGAAATTTTTATGGAGCCGAAAGTCGGACTTGAACCGACGACCTGCTGATTACGAATCAGCTGCTCTACCAACTGAGCTACTTCGGCCCTGCTGTCGATTGTATCGTTGTGCGGGAGGAAGGTAAAGTTACCCTCTCAGGCGAGGTGAAGCATGGCATTACTGGCACAGACCCTTCAACTGGCATTCAGGATCGCGATTGTCTGGACTGCTGGCTTTCTGCTGGCGGCCGCGGTTCATGCGCTGCTCCCCAGCCAGGCAGGAATCACACTCTATGGGAAGCAGGCACCGATGGTGGTGCCTTTCAACCGGATTGGTTTCTGGATCTGCCTGCTGGCGGCGCTGACCGTGACGGGCCTGGTGGTCTTCAGAGCTATGGCCGCCGACATCGGGTGGGGATCGTTTAACTAGCGCGGCAATGAACGACACCGCCAGGTTGCCACCACCCGAAACGAGATCGTCGAAGAGTCGCAGATCCAGGTCCCCGAGTTCCACCTGCCGGTCTGTACAACATGTGGCTCAGGCGATCCCGTACAGGAAAGTGCGGATATGGTCAACCTCTGGTGCTTCGATGCCTGCGGGAACGAATGACCGGAAACTTGGGGAGCGGGTGGGAACGGCTCGGAAAGATGTGAAATCCGGCCATAAAACGGAAAGAGCCGCCCGGCAACAGGGCAGCTCTTCCCTCAGGGAGAATAGTTCCAACGGAGGCAAAACCATCAGAACTTTCTGGCTGCATAGTAGGAGCGGGGGGACAGAGTGTCAAGGAGAAATCTTGGCCGAAATAAGGCGTTTAGTTTCAGTCGCTTGCAGGCGAGCATCCACAACGAAGCCTGGAGGGATCTTCGATGGATGTTCGCCTAATTGAATTTGGGATTTGCCGTTATTTCGGGGTGTTTCTTCGGGTTTATGCCTATTTTTCCACAGGCAGATGCTTGAGTTAACCGTTTGAATGCGGCCCTTCGGCTGGCTGTGGACTACGGTCCAAATCTTCTCGTAGATCGATGCGGATGAACTCCTCGTCAAAAACCGAAGATGCAGGCTTCCCGCGCATGATGCGATACATGGCCCTGCCGCCGCCGAGGAAGAATCCGAGCAGGAGAGCCGCGCTGCTGCCAACGATCACGATGGCTGCAATCCCCGCAAGCAACTGGGCAGTCTTTTTCACTTCCGACGTCGTTGGCTGGGGAATCGACGTGAGGTCCGCTTCATAGTGCACCATCTCGAGAAGCTTGTGGCTTTCGTCGGGAATCGCATCTCCGCTGACAACGGCGAGCAACGGCCCACTGCGCCTGACGTCGAGCGAGGCCACATCCGAATCAACGAGCGGCTTGGGCCAGGGCGGCTGCGCGGAGCCGCCGGCCTTCAGGTAGGCGCGAATCAGGGGTTCCTGGCCTTCGGCCATCTGCGGGGTCGGATAGTCGATGATGGTTAAGGTGGCCGGCCCGGAGGTGAGCGTGTAATTGGCGGTCACAGCCTCAGCGCCGCGGTCAAAGCCAACAAGGCTCGCCGGCAGCACGCCGCCGCCACCTGCGTACCCTGTGGGTCCAATTGCATAGTGGGTGGTTTGCCCGTCGAGCGAGGCTTTCGGCAAAGCTGAAAGGACGGGAGGCATCAGCGAGCGGGTTCCGGGAGGATCGGGCACACGGCTGGCGAGTTCTCGCATCTCCGCGGCCGACATGGTCCCGATGTGCGAGAACGTTGCATCCACAACCGTGTCGCCCTTCCAGAACAGCACGCGATTGTGGAACGAGGTTGCACCCGCGCCGATGTCCTCCTTCAACCAGCCATTCTGGCGATAGAAGGAGTAGGCGCCATATGCACCGGTCGCATCCTGAAATCGGAGCACATGAATATTCAGCGTTTCGTCGTCCCGCTTGTACGTTGCGGAAGCGGCCCCGGTAAAGTCGTATTCCTTGAGGGCGGCCGCGCTTGCGGGATCTGCCTGCGACGGGTCGGCAAGAACCTTCGGAGCGGAGTCCCTAACCCAGCCGTCAAGAGCCTCCGGCAGCAGCGAACTCGGAGTCGCGGGCAGCACCACGGACGTCACTGTTTCGTTGGCCGCCGGCTTGGCTGTCGCCTTGACGGGCGCAGTCTGCGACATAAGGGGATATACGCTCGCCGCGATTGCCGACGACCCAACAAGAACTCGAATCCAACGCGTCAAAATGTGCTCCATAGTCAGGGTACACGTCCGCGCTGGAACGAAGAGCGGCCGACCCCTTCTACTTTGACACTGCTGGCACAGGAAAGGTTCCCAAGCTCATGACCGCAAACCATTCCGCGGCTTCAGTCTTGCCATCGTCAGGCCAGCCCAGCCGGCCCTCCAGCAAGCGCCGGCGGCGCCGCAGGGTAGAGCATCTTTCCCAGCACGGAATAGCGGCCGCCGTAAAAGATCAACGCATACTCGCGAATTCCCGTGCTCAGCGGGCCGCCCAGGCAGATTCCGGCCAGCAGCGAAAAGCCGAACGCGAGCACGCCAAAGAATGCTTCGAGCAGAATCCCGACCAGCGCCGGGCTGCCAGTCGTATCCGCGAAGTACGAATGAAGACCGAGTTCCACCGCCGCCAGCGACCCCGCCAGTGCCAGCCCCGGAATGATCAACACCATCAACACGCAAACCGCCCCCAGAATGGGCAGCGCCACGCGCAGCAGCACATACACAAAGAACTCTTTCTTCTCAGCCCTGATACGCGCCCACACGCTTTCCCATGCTTCGCCCGCGGTTGCATCCTCGAGAGCGATGTGCGGCAGCATCCAATCGCGCAGAATGATTTCCGCAGCGCCCGCGGCCAGCGCCAGCAGAACAATGATCGGAATCAGCGGCAACACCAGAAGCAGAATCGATCCGATGTCTGGCTTACCGCCCTGTGTAATCACCTCAAACAGCTTCAAAAATCCACCCGCAAAGGGAATTGCGATGAGCCCCATCACCACCAGGAAGCAAAGTCCCACCGCCAGGTTCAGCCCGAAAAAGCGCAAAGCCTGGCTTCCATAGATTCCCCAGCCTGTTCGAATCAGCCGGGTGTTGGTGGTGAGGCAGTGAAAGTAAGCGAACCGCAGCCGCGTGACGAGATAAAAAATCCAGAGCGACAAAAGGATTGCACCAACCAGGGCAAACACGATCGTTGCGATCACGCCGGGCGTGAGCCACGCAGGGTGCGTCCACCCAGGCGAGAAGTTGAACGGCGAGTTAACCATCGATCGGTGTTCATCCGTCGTAACCGTATGCGAAGAAGAAGAGCGGAAGTTGCTCCCCAGCCCTTCCGTAACGATCGCCACCAGGCCCAGTTTCAGATACGTTCCCCAGGTGAATGGCCTGAAGAGAAAATCCCGCGTTCTTTGAATGGCAAGCGAGACGGAATCAACGGCGGAGATGGCGCGCATGGCAGACCTTTCCAAAGCAGGCACAGCGTACCACGAATCTACGCAGAATCCTGCCGCAAAGTTCCGCAGCCCGAAAGCAGATAGCTGTCTATGGCTCTCCAACAGCCGAGCGGCCCGCAACGCTCCACCACGCATCGAACGCCGCCAGCGAGCGCTCGCACACGATCCTGTGCCGCTCCTTCTTGTCGCGGACTTTCTTGCGCAGCTCTTCTTCCAGCGGCTCCAGCAGATCGAAGGTGATGTTGGCGGGTTGAAAGTTCTTCGGGTCGGCGTGCGTAATGTAGTGAACCAGCGAGCCGAGCGCCGATGCACGCGGGGCAGGCGCCAGTTCTTCGCCGCGCACGATTGCCGCCGCATAAATACCCGCCAGCATGCCCGTAGCAATCGACTCCGTGTAGCCTTCCACTCCGGACAACTGTCCTGCAAACAGAATGCGCGGCTCCTTTTTCATGCGCAGGTTCTCGTCGATCAGCAGCGGAGCGCAGATGTAGGTGTTGCGATGGATCTGCCCATAGCGCAGGAAGCGCGCATTCTCAAGGCCGGGTATCAGGCGCAAGACCCGAGCCTGCTCGCCGAACTTCAAATGGTTTTGAAAGCCGACGAGGTTGTAGCTGTCAGCCCTGAGGTTTTCCTTGCGGAGTTGCACAACCGCCCAGGGAGTCTTTCCGGTTCGCGGATCGCGCAAGCCCACCGGCTTCATGGGACCGAATCGGAGCGTGTCGCGTCCGCGCCGGGCCAGCACTTCGATGGGCAGGCATCCCTCGAAATAGTCCAGCTTCTCCCACTCCTTGGCCTCCGCCGCCTCCGCCGCAAGCAATGCATCGAGAAAGCGGTCGAACTCTTCGCGATCCATGGGGCAGTTGATGTAGTCCGCGGTTCCCTTGTCCCAACGCGCAGCCATGTAGACGCGGTTCATATCGATGGATTCGGCCTCGACGATCGGCGAGATGGAATCGTAGAAGGCCAGTTGACCCGCCCCGGTGATCCCCGCGATTTCGCGACTGAGCGCATCGGAGGTGAGCGGCCCCGTCGCCAGAATGGTCAGCGCATAGGCCGGATCGGGCACCAGGCTCGTTACTTCTTCGCGGAAGACGCGAATGTTTGGCTCGTCCGCGATGGCTTCAGAAATCAGCCGGGAAAACTCGACGCGATCGACAGCCAGCGCATGGCCGGCAGGGACGGCCGTTTCGTCAGCAATCTTAAGCAGTGCCGAGCCTGCGCGACGCATCTCCTGTTTCAGCAGCCAGGGGGCCGTGTTGGGCGATTCACTTTTGAGCGAGTTGGAGCAGACCAGCTCGCCGAAGTCCGTGGTCTGGTGAGCAGGCGTCAGGCGGGGGGTACCGTCGACCATGGCGCGCATTTCGTACAGATCAACCGCACACCCATGGCGCGCAGCCGTAAGTGCCGCCTCGGGGCCGGCAAGCCCACCACCCACCACGCGAATCGTCAAAATTCAGACTCCGCAACGCCGGCCAAACGCCTTATCGCTTCACCGGAGACGCGAACATTGCGCCATTCGTCAAGGAATTCGGCGCCCATGGCTCGATAGAAATCGATGGCCGGCGTGTTCCAGTCCAGCACTTCCCACTGCAGCCGGGAGCAGCCCTTTTCCACAGCAAATGCGGCTACTTGTTTCAGCAGGGCCTTTCCAATGCCCAACCCGCGAAATTCCGGTTGAACGAACAGGTCCTCGAGATAAACGCCGGGGCAGCCCTTCCAGGTGGAGTAATTGAAAAAATAGAGAGCAAACCCCGCCGGCTGTCCCTCCCGCTCGGCAATGTCGCAAAAGTAGAACGGGTTCGCGCCAAAACCATCCCGAAGCAAGCCCTCTTCGGTTGCGCTCACGGCGTCCGGTTCGCGCTCATAGGTGGCCAGGGCACGAATAAAGGTCAGAATCTGCGGGACATCCGCAGCCGTTGCGGCCCGAATCTTGGTTCCCATGTCTCCATTCTAAAGTGTGATACAGACCACACGACTTCCCGCCACCGTAGGGCTAGGATGGGCTTTGTGCACCGAAGGGAGAGCTGCCACCAAACCGTCGGATGCAACCTTGGGGCTGTCTCCAGCGTCCACCAGATACCCGGTAATCGCATGTTTCGATCGATGTTGGGTTAGAAGATGAGAACCAGCCCCTTGTGCCGGGTGCGCGGTTGGATTTAACTTTGGTTCTGCCAGGAAATACGCTCTGCGCCGATGGTCCAGCCATTCTTAACGGACCTCAAGAGCAGAAACGCAGGATTCGCGGCATTTTAAGAGATTCGAGAGTTTGATTTCTGAATGATCCATCGCATCACCTGAATGGCTCGAGGGAAGGCGCTGAGTCTTGCCGGCGGGTTGAAGAGAGCTAAGAATTTTCGAGCACGTGGACACCATGGTTCCGCAACGCTCCAAGGAGAAGAACATGAAGCGCAACATTTCACTTTTGCTGGGCCTGCTGGCCTTTGCTCTTATGCCCGCCTTTGCCCAGGCACCTGCGGGTCCTACGGGGAAGGTGCATGGTCACGTAACCAATCCCACTGGCGAGGCCCAGGCAAATGGCACGGTAGGCCTTTCGACGGACGGCGGAGCCACCTTGAAGTTCACCTTCCCGGTTGGCGCTGACGGAAACTACTCCGGCGAAGCGGCCCCTGGAACCTATTCGGCAATTTATCGCGCGCCCGATACACCCCCCGGAAAGATGGTCGATATGCTCCGCGGCGTAAAGATCGTTGAAGGAACCGACGTGGCTGCCGACCTCGACATGTCGCGTCAGGAATTCATCGACAAGATGCCGGCAGACCAGAAGAAGCAGCTCGAAGATCTGCGCAAGGCCAACGCCGAAGCCCTTAAGGCCAATCAGGTCATCAACACTCTGAATGCAGATCTGAAGGTCGTCAACCAGGACATCAAGGATGCGGAAGGCGCCCGTGCGCAAGCCGCTCAGGACCTCGGTGCTTCCGCCACTCGCGACGCCATTGAAACCAAGTCGCAGGATATACGGACTGCGAAGTACACCGAGATCGAAACCCTGATGAAGAAGGACACCGGCGTCATGCCCGATCAGTCCATCCTGTGGACGAATCTTGGGCGCGCCGATGTTGGTCTCAAGAAATATGACGACGCCGAGACCAATTACAAGAAGGCCCTCGACCTTGAGAACGCCGCCAAGAAGCCGAAGCCTGAAGTAATCGGTGTTGCCGATGCAGGCCTGGGCGAAGTTTACGCGCGCACGGGAAAAGTGCCGGAAGCGAATGCGGCCTTTGATGCTGCGGCCAAGGCCGATCCTACGCGTGCCAGCTTCCACCTGCGCAATGAAGCGGTCATCTTCTTCCAGGAAAAGAATACCGATGCCCAGGTGGCAGCTTCGGATGAGGCGCTTAAACTCGATCCAAACCAGCCCATCCTTTACTACATCAAGGGCCAGGGCTTGATTCAGAAGGCCACGATCGATCCCAAGACGCAGCGCATCGTGCTTCCTCCGGATTGCACCGATGCCTATCAGCACTACCTGGCGCTTGCACCCACGGGCCCGTATGCCGCCGAGGTAAAAGGCATTCTCGATCAGGCTGGCGAAAAGGTCAGCTCCACCTACAAGGCTCCCAAGAAGTAAAAATCTGCTGCGTAGTCACGATTCTGAAGGGCGCGTCCGAAACTCGGGCGCGCCCTTCGGCTTTTGCGCAAGCGTCAAATCGTAGCGCCGATCTCCAGATCGGGGTCCCCGGCGACAGGTCTTCTTCGCGGGGGTGATAGATCGGCTGTACCGAGGGCCTCCCGGCCCACGACCATCTCCCCTGATGCCAAGCCCTAGATCGTTTCATAGATCACCGATGCCATCTCGAACCTCTACAATCCATCTCATGAGTTCCGATCTGCCCAGCTATGACGAGGCCGCTGCACAAGTCGCCGCCTATTTAAGTGGAGCGGGCCAACCGAAACCACCGACAGAGCGAGTTAAGATCAGCCGAGTTCCGGGCCGCATCCTCGCTCGCCCCCTCCGCGCGGATCGCGATCAACCACCTTTCGCCCGCTCCACACGCGACGGCTTTGCATGCCGGGCCAAAGAGGCCTCAGCGCATTTGCCCCTGAAGATTGCCGGCATGACGCGCGCGGGCGATGCGCCAGCCCGAAAGCTAGCCCCAGGATCGGTTCGAGAAATTATGACCGGCGCTCCGGTTCCTCCCGGAGCGGACGCCGTGGCGATGCTCGAGCATGTGGAGACGAACGACGGCTGCATCACTCTGTCGCCGAAGCGCACGTTGAGCCCCGGCGAAAATATCGTTGCGCGAGGAGCACAGGCCCGCAAGAGAGATCTTCTGCTGCCTTCGGGAACCACCCTCACGCATGCGCACGTGGCACTCGCGGCGACGTGTGGATCTTCCTCACTCGACGTGTTTCTTCGGCCACGCGTGGCGATCCTCTGCACCGGCGATGAGATTGTTCCGATCGAGTCTTCCCCAGGCCCTGGGCAGATTCGCAACTCCAACGGACCCATGCTCGCAGCCCTCGTAGCTGCCGCAGGCGGTGAGCCGTGGATTTTGCCGACGGCACACGACAATGCAAGGTCGCTCGACGCCGCACTTGCCAAAGCCGCGAAAGCCGATCTGCTCCTGATCACAGGCGGCGTATCCGCAGGCAAATTCGATCTCGTTGAGCCGGCACTGGCGAAGGCTGGCGCGCGCTTTCACTTTACAGGTGTGCGCATCCAGCCCGGCAAGCCTCTAGTCTTTGGGGAAATGCCAAAGCTCGCGGAAGCCCCTCGAGGAAAGAAATCCTCGTCTCGCGGTGGCCGCGCTTTGCCCTTCTTTGGACTGCCCGGCAATCCTGTTTCCTCGGCCGTCACGTTTCTGCTGTTTGCCGCGCCTGTACTGAACTCGCTTGCGGGCGGCCTTGAGCCTCACTCCCGCTTTGCATTGGCGAGGCTGACTGCGGCGGACAGGACCGCAAAAGCCGGCATCACGCGATTTCTCCCAGCGAAATGCACGTTCGGCGCCGGCGGCAAGCTCCCTGAAGTTGCCTTCGTCCCCTGGCAAGGCTCCGGAGATTTGGCGGCCATGGCCCTCGCCAACTGTTTCATCGTGATTCCTGAAGGCGCGGAGTCATTCGAACCGGGCGCAATTGTAAAAATCTTGATTTACTAAGGAACGCTATGCCTCGACCACCCAAGCCAAAGCCCACCAAGGAAAAGAAATCAAGCTCGCGACTTTCGCACTTCGATGATGCTGGGCAGGCCAGCATGGTGGACGTAAGCGCCAAGCCGCAAAGCCGCCGAACAGCAACTGCGTCTGCCTTCGTCTCGCTGTCGAAAGCCGTGCTGGCTGCGCTCCCGGCCAATCCCAAAGGAAATCCGCTTGAGGTGGCGCGCATTGCCGGCATCCAGGCGGCCAAGCGCACCGCCGACCTGATCCCGATGTGCCACCCGCTGGCGCTCACCCGCGTCGACGTGCAGATGGCGATCGAAGAAATGGGCATTGCCATCACCGCAACCGTGGCCACGACAGGGCAAACCGGCGTTGAGATGGAAGCCCTGACGGCGGCGGCCGTTGCCGCTCTTACCGTCTACGACATGACGAAAGCGCTCGACAAGTCCATCGTGATCCGCCACATTCAGCTTGAGACCAAGACCGGTGGCAAAAGCGGTAACTTCCAGAGAAAGTCCCTCTGAGGAAAAAACAAACCGGGTGCCCCATCCTCGCCACGTTTCTGTTTTTGTGGCTAGGATGGGATCGAACCCAGCCTCTTTCCCTCCGTTGCCAATTGGACTACGATTTCCCTTCCAAC
>Ga0302320_10001195_pt1 | contig 62313 bp, 58 predicted proteins | sample Bog_T0_3_FD_202130 | JGI IMG/M metagenome (GOLD analysis project Ga0302320, IMG submission 202130) | Peat permafrost microbial communities from Stordalen Mire near Abisko, Sweden - Bog_T0_3 | ecosystem: Environmental > Terrestrial > Soil > Wetlands > Peat | place: Sweden: Abisko, Stordalen Mire...
AAGCGTGCAGCCATACATGACTGACACGGCGTCGCCCTTCCGCGTTCAGATTTTCAGAAAAAATCTTCGCCCTAAGTCCGACAGGCTGCTAGCTGAAAAACAGGTTGTTGATCTATTGCGTGTGCCAGCCATAAATCCCAATAAATGAAAGGGTTTTGAGTGTGTACATCACCTCACAAAATGGCTTACAGTACCGTCACAGTGCAAGTTTGCTTGCAAACATCATGCAATCGCCCGTATTGAAGAAAAAAGCAATCGAGGTTTGGTTCTTCGAGGTTCATAGTGGGTAGAGATTAAGCTTTCCGCAGAAGAACAGGATGCGAATCCGGTAGTTGCGGAAGTTGCGGAAGCCCCGCGCATTGGATTTGATGCTCTGGATTTTCGAGTTCAATCCTTCGGTCACCGCGTTGGTGATGTGATGTTTCAGATACGTCAACAAATTGTCCAAGTGACGCTTGAGCATCTGCGCCACTTCCACCACCGGCTTGAGCCGGCTCCGGCTTACCCAGCCAAACCAATCCTTGAAGAATCTCCGCGCCCAGCCTTCCTCCTGATATTCCCAGAACTTGCTGAACAGTTCCTTGGCTGCCCAGGCGCGCGCCACTTTCAAATGCAAGTCCTTCAACCTGGCAAATTCCGACCTTTGTTCCGGGCTGAAATTCTCCGGGTTATAGAGCCACAGTTGCCGGCTGCCTTTGAGCGTTTCATCTCCTTCGGCCATCAGTTCCTTGTGCTCCTGGCGGCGCACTTGGTCCACCGCCTTGCCCAGATAGCTGCTGACGTGATACTTGTCATGCACAATGTCGGCGTCGGGCACCTCCTTTTCTATCGTCCGGATGAACGGCTCCCACATGTCCACCGCCACCGCTTCCACCGCTTGCTTCTGCTCCGGCGTCAGCGCCTGCCACAACTGCTCGGCCGCCTCGGCCGTCCGATCCTCCACCACGTCAATGACGCGCGATTGCTCCAAATCCGTCATCAGCGTGACATAGGACTGCCCGCGCCCAAAACTCTTCTCATCCATCCCCAGGTGTTTCATGGCCTCCAGTTGCCGCCGCTCCAGACCCCGCTCCACCGCCCGGCCCATCATCTCGTGCGCCGTCTCCCAGCCGATGCCCAGCAACTCGCACGCCTGGCTGACGCTGGCGCTGGCCAGGAGCACCTCCACCGCAAACCGCTCGAAGAGCAGCGTGAAACGCCCCTGCGGCTCCGCCCACGGCACTGGCATCGTTTTGACTCCGTGCTCAGGACAGTCCGAACGCGGCGCCCGCGCCCGAATCAAGGTGGCAAACTGCATCGTGTCCAGATGCCGCCACGTCCGCTCCGGCGCGCTGTCGTGGATCGAACAGGCCCGGCCGCATTCCGGGCATTTGGCCGACTGGCCCCATTGCCAGCCCAACTCGATCTCCACTTTCTTCTCCCCAATTTTCAATTCCACCGTCCTGACTTCCCAGGGGCTGCCGATGCCTAAAAGTAACGCGTAATGTTTTTGTAATTCAGTGTCCATGCTCATGCCCGCCACCCTCTCAAAAACCGGCCTCCCCTTCCAACCAAAAACCTCCGACCGGCGGAGCGGAGCGGCAGCGGAGCGCAGTCCGGCGCGAAGCGGTGCGATCTAAGTTCCGCCTCACTCAAACAAAGAAAGCCCATGGCCTGCCCACCATTTCCATCCTAAATGCTCTTCCTTTTTCTTCAATTCTTCCACCGGTTTTGCATTTGTTAGCCACAAAAAACCTCGAATATCCCGAGGTTTTACCCTCCACGGGCATGCGTGGAAAGTGTGCCCGATGAAGTGCCACAATAAGACACTTTACCGTGTCGTCCACCGAGTGAATGGCGAACGTCGCCCCAAAAATGTTGGTCGCTGGCTGATGCCAAAGCTGACGCCAAGAATATCATCAAGGGAATTTACACTCAACGTGACAGCAAAATCCACTTGGCCGCCGATGAAAAGCTCGATTGGCAGGCTGCGATGAATGTTTTGAAGCAAGCAAGCATCCGGTCAAGCCTTGAGATGATTTGCCGCCAGAATGCCGATTTGTGCGCCTCCGCAGGCGGGGCCGGACTTTTGACCGACATCGTGCGGAAGCATGTCTCCAGCGGCCCGGCGAAACACATGCCGATCCAGTTCGGCTGGCTCAAAGACAGCCGCTTGTAATGCGCAACGGCGGTGTCCGGAGGTCGATTGGGAGGCCGATAGGGATGAACGCTGACGCCACCAAATAAATCCAGCACGCCGGATTGCAAGAAATTCTTCATATATTTCCAGTCGAACCCTGGCATGGCCGAAGCGATGATGGTGGCGGAAGGTTCAGCTTCCCGGACAGCTTTCGCAGTCGCCAGAGCCTTGGTGGCATACTCGGCGGTGTCCGGTTTGGGCCGCAAAAATCGCCGTTGGGTTCGTTGTAAATTTCCCACAAGATATGCTGGCCACGAAAATGAACCTCCGCCGCCGCCCAGCGCGCGAAGGCGGCCTCGCTCTCGGGATGGCGCAGAGAGGCCAGATACCGTTCCAGCGATGGTTCTCCGATCGTGCGACAGGCATTCACCAGGTTGTAAAGGACTCGCAATCCGCGTTGCTCACAAAGTGGGATTGGCAGCGAAAAAGTCGGGGTCGTCCTAATTGACGAAATCGCAGCCGGTCACGGGCCAATAGACGGCCAGGGTGATGCCGGCCAAAATCAGGCAAACCCAAAGGGCCCGGCGGCGGGGCGGCGGAGTTGGCGCCGGCAGGGCAGGAGTCACGATCTGTGAACGAAGTTCCGGATTTTTTGGACGGTATCCTGGATTGGCCCGATGACGCCCATTTTTACGAGCGCCACGATCAAGACTGTGTAAAGAACAGAGATCACTAGGTCCCGATACAAACATTTCCGGGAATAAGGCACATCCTTCTCGCTGATGATTTTCGCGCCGCCCTTTTGCATGAGGACAAAGCCCAGGATGTTGGTGAGCCAGTAACCCAGGATGAGGCTGGCGGTGAAGGCCGGTTTCCAGAACCAACTGATGATCCAGGCGAATACCAGAGCGATGGGCCAATTAACGTAGAGGTCGTCCCACCATGTAAGCGGCGAGAGCAGGTAGCCGATGAAGGCCACGGTGCCGCCCGTCACCTTCCGTTTTGTGAGCTTCAATCTCGCCATGCGGTGGCAAGTCTAGCAGGCCACCGCAGCGTTTGGCCATACCTATCCGGCCTTCACCAGACTTCTCTCCCCATCGGCGCGCCCGACTCGGTTTCTGAATACCTGTTAGTCTTCTGCACCTGGGCCAGAAGATCGAGCAAGCCGTATCGGCTTTGTCGCGCTCGACTGATGACCAACATCCCCGATTTAAACCGGAGGTCCACCTCAGTGCCATTTCCCAATCGGGTCAGGTGAGCGTCAGCGCCGGCGTCCTGAATGCACGGGGGTACCCGCCGCGCCTTCATGACCTTCGCCATCATTCCGAGCGCCGGATTATTCCGAGTGGCGCTTCGTAATTCCGCAAAATACTGGGCTTTTTGGACTTTTTGAGCTTTCGGACTCGGCATTATCAGAGGCCTTGGAGGAACGCTAAAAGTTGCTCACTGGGCCGATAACGAGTCGGTCGCCCGTTGAACGGCTCGGTTTTGGCTAATGCTAATGCCTGTTCTTTGAGTTCAAGATTGGCATGGAGATAGACCTGGGTTGTTTCCATGGATTCGTGACCCAGCCATAGGGCGATGACAGAATGGTCTACTACCTGCAATGGCATGTCCACACCAAGGCGGACGACCAGCAGCAGAAAATTGCGGACTTATGCCGACACTTGGCGGCATAAAAGGCAAGCGTTGTCCAAAGCCAAGTGCGGCGATTGTTGTCGCCACAAGGGGCGCCAGTTGTATCCAGCGGTGAACCTGCTCAACCCGACACTTCCAGCCGCTTCTGCCGCATCGGCTCACCCTGAGGTGGCAGGTTGGGGTTAGCCGCGAGACGCGCCGGGGTCATCCGGCGACGGCTCCAACCGAGGAGGGAACCATCCATCCCCACGGCAGCGCCATATCATTGACATCGAGCGGACGCGCTTTGCCGGCGTGCAACACCACGCCGCGCACGAGCGTTGCCTTCTGCTTCAGCGAATCGCGCAACGCGCGAATCCCCGCCGTGTCACTGGATGTCACTTGGCTGCTGGTCTTGATCTCCAGCGCCACCAGCTTGTGGTCCTGCTCCAGGATGAAATCCACTTCATGCCCCGCGCGGTCGCGCCAGAAGTGCAATTTTCGACGCTGTGGTTCCAAGGCGCGCCAGGTTTGCATGGTCTGAAACAAAGTCTGCTCCAGCCAGAATCCAGCATCGGTGCGGCGGGCGAGGTCCGTCGAGGTTCTGATCCCCGCGAGCCAGGCCGCGAGACCGCAGTCAGCCCAGAGCAACTTCGGAGCTTTGACCAAAGCCGCCGACGGATTGGTCGCCAGCGGCCGGATGCGGGTAATCAAACAACCTGTTTCCAGCAAGTTCAAGTAGCGGTGCGTCGTGGGATGACTCAGCGCGGCATCGCGGGCCAAATCAGCCTGGTTGAGCAGTTTCCCGGTTCTTTGCGCGGCCAGAGCCATGACTCTCTGGAAATCGGGCAGGCTGGAAACGGCGCTTAACTGCCTTAAGTCCCGCTCCAAATAAGTTTGCACGTATGCCGCAAACCACAGACTCCGGTCGCCTTCCGAGGCGATCTGCAAGGCTGGCGGAAACCCGCCGCGCAGCAGCCACCCTGGCCAGTCGCCCGGTTCGTCGGGCCATTGCCGCCAATCAAAATCTGGAGAAAACAACAGATCCAGTGGGGCCAAGGCATCCGGGTGCTCCTGCCACTCGGTTGGACAGAACGGCGGCAGTTCCAAATAAATGGCGCGTCCGGCCAAAGTGTCCGCCACTTTTTCCATCAGGAGCAGATTGGCGGAGCCGGTGAGAATGAAATCGCCGGCGCGACGGCGTTCGTCCACGGCGCGTTTGACCGCGAGCAAAAGCCGGGGCGCGCGTTGAACCTCATCCAGGATGACCGGCCGCGTCGCGAGCAACGAGTCCGGATTCCTCTGCGCTTGATCCAGCACGCCCATTTCGTCCAGGGTAAAATACGCGCGAGACGGGTCGATGAGCCGGGCAAGGGTGGTCTTGCCGGTCTGCCGTGCGCCAGTCAGCACGCTAACCGGGAGCACACGCAGGGCCGACTGCAAATTCTGAAGGAACCAACGAGGTTTCAGGTTGTCCATGCCGTGCAGTAAATCATTTCATGGCATGAAACACAATACATTTCAAAGCGGAAATGCAGCACTGGCAAGAGCCGGTAAGAACCACTCGGTTTCGATCCTCCGCTGGGCATTTGTTCAAATGCAACCAACTCCGGCATCGCAGGGCGAAATCTCGCTGGTTATCACATTGGGCGCGGTCAACAGATCGGAGCAATGCACGTTTGTTCCCAAGACAAGGCCCGTGACAGTTGTTCCAGCCGCGAAATGCTTGGCGCGGCGATTTGCTCATGCAGCGGTTGGATCGCCAGCGCTGCACCCGTATTGGTGCCGATATGGAAGTGTTTCCGGATGGCGGAGCCGATAGCAGCATCGAAATACCAAGCCATGTTCTACAACCCGCGGTACGCAATTTCCAGCGCCATGAGCGAATAGGACGTGACCAGCACCGGATCGCGCTCCATCCAGCGCTCGTTTTCATTCCTCCAGGAACCGTTGGTTTGTTGCAGCTTCATCAGTTTCGACACCAGTTGCCGCCGCCAATCCACGGTCTTGCCGTCCTTGAGCGGCAGGTCGTTCACCCCATAGGCCGACAGCGCCTTGCTCATCATCTGTAAATAATAATAATAACCGGACGGACCCATGCCGGGATTCTCCTCCAGCGTGTAATTGTCGCGCAGCCAGTCGAACGCCGCCGTCACCCGCGGATCGTCCCGCTTGAGGTCGGCGTAAATGTAACTCAGGAATCCGGCGTAGGTAATCGTGCCGTAGGACCGAAAGGCCACCCGCCCGTCGGCGTTGGTTTGGGTGCCGGCGGAGCTGCGTCCTGGGAAATAGATAAAGCCGCCCTTGTTGGCCGCGTCGTCCGAGGCCCACGGCTCCTTGTTGACAGAGGGCAGATTCTGACAGCGCTCGATGAAGTGAATCGCCGCCTCCCAATTCAAATCCCTGGCTCCAACCAGCGGCTTGTCCTTGGCCAGATCCTTGCTGTAATAGAGGGCTTCCAGGGCCGTATAGGTGTTGTTCATGTCGGTGTGCGGCCCGGTGGCGCTGGAGCCGTAGCCGACGCCGCCGTCGAAGGGCGAGCCGGTCGCCTCCTTGCCGCCGGCCTGCTGGCCAATGATCCACTGCCGCGCCCGCAACGCCACCGCGTCATACTCCGGTTTGTGCGCCGCCAGCAGCGCCATCAGGCAGATGGAGGTGTTGTAATTCTCGTCGTCCTGGTCGTAGATGCCGCCGTCGGGCCGGACGTTGGCGAGGATGAATTTGTAACCGCGGGCCACCGTCTCCGGCGCGCGCTCCGCGGCATGCGGGGAAGGATTGCCCATGAACGCGCTCACCGCCAGCGCCGTCAACGCCGGATGTTGCGGGGTGGACCACCAGCCATTGCTGTTTTGGCTGGTCTGCAACCAGAGCAGCCCGTGGTCAATGGCGAGCTGCACTTCGTTGCGGAAAGAAATGTCCGGCTGAGGCTGGACGGCCGCGGGCTGGCTGGCGGCGCGGGCGGCGGCAACGGGCAGCAGGGCGGTCAGGATCACCATGGGGAGGATTCCTTTGACTGATAAAATGTATTTTTTCATAGGTCTTGCATTCACTTATGGCAGGGCAGAACTGCCGCCCTGCCCTGAAATCCTGGGCGGCGCAGCAGCGCCGCCCTACCGAGTGTATAATTGCGCAGGTAGCGATTCTTGTCATGCGCGGCATTTGACTTGCGGCCGGCTTAGGGCGGAGTCTGCGCCGTGTTCAGCACCGCCATCATCGCCGCCCGCGCTTTGGAAGCGTCGTCCGCTTCCCCATGCACGCACCCGGCAAACACACGGCCACCGACCACGAAAAAGACCACCTCCGCGTTGCCCGGATCGCCGTCATCGGCCTCGTTGCCCGAACCGGTGACATGCTTGGCGGGCGCGCCTGCGATAACCATGTCCATGATGGCGTTGGTTTTGAACTTGAGGAACTCGCTCTTAATGATGTCCGCCGCGCGCGGCAGGGCGTCGTTTGCGGTTTTGGCATTGGGCACGGCCCAGACGTAAAGGGTGAGATTGGCGGTCTGGATTCTGAGGAATCCATTGGTCGAAATGACTTTGGCTGCCGCCGGAGCCTTGAGAACCAGCGCCGGTTTGGCGTCCACGGACAGCGTGACGTTTGTGTCCTGGGCCGAAGCCAGGGCGGAAAAGGACATGATAACAAGAGAGGCTAAGATGTGCCGCCCATTCAAGGGCCGGCGGTTATTTGAGTCGTTATTTGTTTTCATAAATTATGGCTTTGATTTCCTGCGGACATTCTATGTGAGAGAAAACTGCCTGGCAAGGCAGGTGGCGGCCGGCGAGCCTTACTGTGCGCGCAATGATGTGGGCGCGTAATGCTCCTTCTTGGCGCCGGTTCCGAAGTCTATGCCGAACACCAAAAAAGCCTCTATCTTGGGCGAATCATGTGTGCAGCCGATGAGCGGCGCAAAATCAAGATGCGACCATGAGGTGGGACGCCATTGCACACTCGGACCGATCAGAAATTCGTTCTGCTCCGGAGACCCTTTCGCCTTTTCGTGGGAATACTCCATTTCAACGCCCACACCCAGTTTCTGGTCCAGAAGCGTGTAACTGAACCCCTGGCTGACGGCCAGCTCCGTGGTTGCGACGCCGCTGAGCCCCTGCTCGCAGACCAGATTCAACCCCCAATGCCAGCGCGGCGCAAGGTCCGTGCCGAGCAACAGTTTGCCTTCGAGCGTGTTGGCGTCATGGTCATGCTCCGCGTATTCAAGATAGAGGGTTGGGTTCAGTGGAATTTTCCCCCAATCGGCCAGCGCGTAGCGCAACTCCGCCGAGTATTCGTCCTGCTCCGCGCGCCGGTCCTGATCAATGGCCCAGGTCTCGTAGAGATCAAGCTGGAAACGATGCGGCAGGCCGATCTCAATTTCCTCCTGAAACCGCGTCTGAGCGGTGCCGTCGCGGAAGGTCTGAAGCCGCGCCCATTGCTCCACGCCGACATTCCATGGCATTTGCTGCAAATAGACGCGCGTGCTGGGGAACCGCCGGTCCGTGGTCCACTCCGGCTGTTGATACGGTCCCACGCCTACTTCTTCCAACAACGTTGAAGGCGGTTTTGCCACCACAATAACGTCGGGCTGCGGAGCGACCCCATTGACCACAACGCCGGGCAGCGGCGTAACCCCATTCGTTTCCTGGGCGCGCGCCATGGAGTTCGCGAATCCAGCCAAAAGCACCCCAAAAATCGGCAGCAACGAGCAGGCGGTGGTATTTTTCATTGTTCACGCATTAAGCAACACGTATGCCAGGCGCGTAGCAAAAGTCCCAAGCAGCTTGGCACAAGCATATTACAGCAAGCAGAACCCCTGAGGCGGATGGTTCATCGGAATAAACCTTGCTCTTCTCTGCCGCAGCCGCGTATAAAATCCATCCATGAGCAAAAGCCTTTGGGTTCGTGTCGTCGTCGCATTCGTGCTCTTTCTCTCCGTTGGAACCATCGGGCTGGTTTTCGTTCTGGATGCCGCTTTTGAGCGGGTTTCGCTGGGGCAATTCCAGGCGCTGAGTGAGGCAAACGCTGATTTTATCCGTACGATGCACCTTCCGCCATCCGACCGCCTTGCGGGATACCTGAGCCGGATGCTGGGCGCGGAGGTCCAATTCCACCGCCTCTCTTCGCCGGACAATGAGCACGAAGCCGTGACCGTCCCCATTGAAAATGGCGTCGAGATGACGTTAATCCGGCAACGGCCCTCGCTACGGGAGTCGTTGATGAGGCCGGTGAGCCTGGGAGCGTTGGCGGCGTTTTGGGCATTGTGGTTTGCGCTGGCCTGGGCGGTGTTGCGGCCTTATCTCAAAGCGCAGCGGTTGGCCTTTCTCGGTCAGATGGCGACGGGGCTTGCTCATCAAATCCGAAACCCAGTTGCCGCCATTCGATTGCACGGCCAACTTCTTCAAGAAACTGAGTCGGCAGCCGCTTCGCTGATTATCGAAGAAGCGGCCACGATTGAGAGCCTGGTCAACCAATGGCTGTTTCTGGCGCGGCCCGAGCCACCCCGCAAGACCGACGTCGCTCTCCCGGACCTCATTGAACGAACGGTGCGCGTTTTGGCGCCCACCGCCGAACACGCCGGTGTTCGGGTGGTGGTGGATGCTGCCTGTGGACGGAGCGTCCTTGCCGACGCCAGCCGGCTCGGCCAGGTGTTCCAAAACATCCTGCTCAACGCCATTCAGGCGATGCCAACCGGCGGCACGGCTACGATCACCGCGTGCGACCAAACAATCACTTTTGCCGATACAGGACCGGGCTTTTCCGCAGTGGCGCTTAGGCGCTGGGCGGAGATGTTGTTTTCGGAAAAGGAAGGCGGCATGGGCGTCGGCCTTTGTGTGGCGAAGGAAATCATCCGCGCCCACGGCGGGCGTCTTTCCGTGGCCAACCGCCCCGACGGCGGTGCCGTCGTGCGCATTGATTTATGACAACTCCGCGCATTCTAATCATCGAGGATGAAGTGGCACTGGCCAAGGCGCTGGCCGTGGTTTGCGAAAGGCGCGGCATGTCGTCCGTTCTTTGCGCCTCCGGCCAGCGCGGCCTGCGGGAATTGTCGGGTGGCGATTTCGCGCTGGTCATTCTTGATATTGGCCTGCCGGACATGAGCGGCTTGCGTGTGCTGGAATTTGTCAACCAATCCGCCCGCCGCCCGCCGGTGCTCATCATCACGGCTCATGGGACCCTTGATAACGCGGTCGCCGCCCGGCAACTCGGGGCGGCGGCCTATCTGGTCAAGCCTTTGGACCTCGCCCAACTCGAACAGACCTTGCATCAACTTTTGGCCGTTGACACGGGCGGAGGAGTTGGCTCGTCTGTGTCCGACTCCACCGCGCGCCCTTCCGATCACACCGCCACTCTTCTTGGGGGTGCCGCGCCAATCATGCAACGGGTTTTTGCCTCCATTGCGCACGCCACCGCTACGGATGCTCCCGCGCTCATCACCGGCCCCACCGGAACGGGCAAGACGCTCGTCGCGCGGGTGATCCACGACAACAGCGCGCGGCGCAAGGGACCGTTCGTCACGCTGGTGTGCGGCGCGCTTCCCGAGCAACTGCTGGAAAGCGAACTTTTCGGTCACGAGAAGAACGCCTTCACCGGTGCGGCCGCGATGCGGCCGGGGCACCTCGAGCGCGCTGCGGGCGGCACGCTCTTCCTGGACGATATCGGCGATATTCCATCCGCTGTCCAAGCCAAGCTCCTCCGTTTCGTCGAGGAAAAGACATTCACCCGCCTGGGCGGGCGTGTGGACCTTCATGTTGACCTCCGGCTCATCACCGCCACGCACCGCCAACTGCGCGCGGAAGTCAAGGCGGGCCGCTTTCGTGAAGACCTGTACTATCGCCTCAACGTCCTTGAGATCGAATTGCCGCCGCTGGCCGAGCGCAAGGAAGACATTCCGACGTTGAGCGCCTTCCTGCTGGCCAGGCTTTCCCCCGGTCGCGACCTTTCACTGGGTCCCGACGCCGCCCGCATGCTGTCGGACTACAACTGGCCGGGAAACGTGCGCGAGCTTCGCAACGTCCTGGAACACGCCGCCACAGTCTGTTCGGGCAAAACCATTCGCCCGCACCATCTGCCGTCCGCGATCTTCCGTCCGCACGATGCCGCCGGGACGCCGGAAGCGGGCATGGATCGCGCGTTGCAGCAGTGGGTGGCCGCGCGCGTTGCCGCTGGCGCAACCTACAAGCAGATTTACTCGGGAATGGAATCAACAATCTTGAAGCATTTGCTTCACCACTTCGACCACAAACCGACCATTCTCGCTCGCGTCCTCAAAATGAACCGCGCCACCCTCCTCAAAAAGCGTCGAGATCTTGGTCTTGACACTTGAGGAGGCGGCCCTTTCCCGAATGTTAGGAGAATTCTGAAAACTCGACCCCGCGGGGACGAGCCAAGAAGCACCGCATGTCATCACCCTTCTGCCGGATGAACTTCCGGGAGCCGACACCACACGGGCGGTTACGCTTACCCATCCCGCGTGACGCCCGGCACCCAACCGTCATTTCAAGATGTTCACCATCCCGTCGAACCCTTTCAAGTGCGGGTCGGCCTGACTGCGCGATTTTAGTTACTGGATCGAAGGAACGGAAATAATCGGGCGTTGGCCGGCGGGACCGCGCCACTCGCGCCATTCGGCCTTGATCTGACGCGCCGCTTCGGTGCTGACGGCGTGCCACGAGGCTTCGCCGGGACGCTTGACCAGCGTGTTGTCTTGAAAGTCGGGGCTGTTCTGCGAGGGAATTTTCTCACCGAACGGCCGTTTGGCGGCATGGGCCGCCTGCGCCCGCTCCAGCAGCGCCTTGAATTCGGGACTGTATTTCTCCAGGTAAGCAACTCGAAGCTGACTGATTTCGTTCCCCATGCCTTGAAAGCCGATTACAACGGCCCTCACCCGATTGTCGTTGTTGCCGTCCGGCGGAATCAGGTCGCGCGGCGCAGGATAGAGCTGCTTCACGCTTTGATTGTAAAACCAGACCCTGGCCCCGGCCTCGCCGTCGCTGCGAAAATGCCCAATTTTCGCAGCGGCGAAGACAACCGCCAGCGCAGTCAGCACGACAACGCCCCCCGTGATGAGGAAGGTTTTGAGTCGTTGCGTCATGGCTGCTGCGTCTGGTGATACAGAAGATTGACCGACCACCAGCACTCCTGATTGTCGCAGCGAATTTCGTTGGCGTTGAGCAATTGCACATGGCCGTCGGCGAAAGCGTAGTTGGCCTTGCCCTCGTGGCGCTGGCATCCATATTGATCCTGCTGCAGGCGATTGAAGCCCGCTTTGTCCTCCGATCCACCACCACTGGTGTCAGTGTTCTTGATCCACCAACTGTCATCCGCCCAAGTCGTCGGGCTGCCGCATCCGCCGTCCCCGTACCAGATGAGATGGGCGGGCGCGGTGATTTCCGTGGAACGGTGCAACCCTTCGTAATAATCGGGAGTCGGCCGTCCAAACGGCATGCTGCTAACCTGGGCCTTCGGGTCTGGATTGCCACCCACATGAATCCAGTGTGCGCCAGCCACGCCGATGCCGCTTTGGTTCCACTTTTCGTACGGGCCGGCCACGCCGTAAATGTCACTCCAATCCGTGCCCGGGGTCAGCGTGAAGCCGCCGTACGACGCATCGTAAGGGGAGACGCCGTCGGCATAGACCGCGTTGCGCTCGGCCGGACAGTCAAAAATTCGGGGCATGTGCGCGACATAGTCCCACAGAATGACGCGATAGGTCGTTTCGACATCGGAGTTGGGCACGGCAGTTTGGAGCGGGTTGAGCCAGTCGCCGTTGTCCAGCGAATAGGTCATGGAGGCGACGCCCAACTGGCGCTGATTGGACTCGCAGACTGCCCTCCAACCCGACTCCTTGGCCTGCGACAAAGCCGGCAACAACATCGAAGCCAGGATCGCGATAATGGCGATGACGACCAGCAGTTCGACAAGCGTAAAGCCTTCTGGTTTGCGGACTGCTTTTCCTAATTTCATGTTTGCGATACTCAATGGCTTCCGGCCCCTTGTTCTCACGCTGGGATGACTCGACTCAACGGCATCCTGGAACCTGGACGCGGCCACGCAAGAATCTCTTTCCACCTCTCCGTCATGTCAAGCCATTGCCACGTTCGCCCGAAACAAGGCTTTTCAGCGTGACACCGCTGAAGCTATGTAGTCAAATCAGCCAAGAGTATGGACAAGCCGTTCTCACTATTGAAATCTGATAAGACCCCAACCGCGCTTTCTGCCGCACGGGTCGCCTTGCTGGTATTCGTTTCACTCGTCCAACCGGCGCACTTTGCCGCCGCTGGGGAGCCGCTCGTTAAAATTGGCTCAATCCCGCTCAAAGATGTCGAGGGCCGACTCGATCACCTGACGTTTGACAGCCGGTCGCAACATCTGTACATAGCCGGGTTGGAAAATCACAGCGTCGAAGTGGTTGACCTAGCCGGGCGACGAAGAGTTCACCAGATCACCGGTATCAGCGAGCCGCAAGGGCTTTTGTATATCCCAGAGAAGAACCGTCTCCTGGTTTGCAGCCGGGGCGATGGCACATGCCGCAGCTTCGATGCCACCACATTCCAGGAAGGGTCGTGGGTTGATCTGGGGCGCAATGCAGACAACATTCGCTTTGAACCTGATTCACGAAGCATCTATGTCGGCTCAGCCGGAGAGCCCGGCAATGGATTGTTTTCAGCCATTGATCTGATTTCCTTGATTCCGGCTTCGCAAGGCGGCCAACCCGCCCCGCCTCACTCACCCGCTGACTTTCTCCTGGACCGACCTCGGCAAGCAGATCCAAGGATGGACGTTCAACTCCCGGCACACCCTGAATCGTTTCAACTCGACCCGGCAAACCACCGTGGCCTGGTAAACGTGCCGGACGAACACGAGGTCGCCGTGCTTAAAATCGGGACGAACAGCTTCACCCAGATCGCCGCCTGGACGGTGACCGCAGGTGACAAGAATTTCCCGATGGCTCTCGACCCGCTCTCCGAACGGGTTTACATCGCATGCCGAACGCCTCCGCTCCTGGCCGTTTACGACAGCCTCAACGGGAAACTCCTATCTCAAATCTCTTGCGTTGGTGACGCTGACGACATGTTCTATGACGGAAAGCTCAAGCGCGTCTACATCATCGGTGGCGAAGGTTTTCTGGATGTATTTCAAGTTTCAGACACTGCGCAAGAACTAGTGCGTCTTGCCCACGTCCCAACAGCGCCGCGCGCGCGCACTGGCCTGTTTATTCCCGAATTGCGGATGCTGACTGTTGCCGTACCGCACACCAGCAACAACCCCGCCTCTGTGCTTCTCTTCCAAGCCGAGCAATAGAGCAGCCCAGTAGTTCTGCGGCAATGCGGCGGTTAATTCTGTGGCATTCCAATCGGGTGTGCGTCGGTTCATGGCCCTGGTCTCCATTGGCGTATATCGGCCGGAAGCTGCGAACACTCCGAGGTTTTGACACTCGCCACCTTCATATGAAGCTCGTGGCGTTGGATGGCGCGTTATTCAAGTCTCCATCATGGATTCACCGCCATTGGCATCCGGGAAAGCATCGTTTCAAAATGCGGATTCCGAGCGGGACTGATTCCGAAAGGGCAGAGCAAGGGAGTTGGTGAGCCGCAGGTTCGTTCGTGCGCGAAGAACGCATGTAACGATGGCGACCTCACGCCGGGCGCTGCTGCCCAGATTTGACAGCGGCCACGCGGAGTGATATTTTCACTGCTGTCGTGTTCGTGAAAACATCCAATTGGTTGCTGGTGGCGATCCTCTCGCTGACGGTGGGCTTTCATTGGACGCTCTTGCAATCGGTCGCGTGGGTCGGGATGATCATCGAATACTCAGGACAAGGCTCCTTTCAGCGGGCCGTGGCCAACACTTTCGACGGCCAACATCCTTGTCCCATCTGCAAACTGGTGCGCGCTGGAAAAAATGCGGAAGGCAAATCGGAAGGCCGTCCGACGCTCCAGAAGTTTGATCTGTTCGCGGATCGTTCCGCCGGTTTTTATTTCCCGCCATCCTCAGAATCTCCATTTTTCCGCCTCCCGCTGATGACAAGCCGGTTGGAAGCCCCTCCTCTCCCGCCTCCACGGACGATCCCCGGCTAGTTCGCTGATCAGCCAGGGCAAGTCGAGCCAGGCATATTCGCCTGTGCCCGGAAGTTTCCATAAGAACCAAGAAAGGAAGGCCGTCTGCCTGCCTTGCAACCAAGATTTTAGCAATATGAAGATTAAAAGTGTTTTAGAAATGGCGCTTTCCGCCGCGCTGTTGAGCGTGGCGCTGGCACCTGGCGCGGCCCGTGGCTGTGCCTGCGGATGCGGTGTTTTCGACGTGGCTACCAGTTCCATGTTTCCCCAAGGTGCCGGCGGGATGGCGTTTCTTGGGTACGACTTTTCGGACCAGAATCATAATTGGCATTCAGATTCGGAAGCACCATCCGCGAATAATGCTGATAAGGAAATCCGGACTCATTTTTTCACGGCCGGCATTCAGTACATGTTCAACCGCAGTTGGGGTGTTCAAGCCGAACTGCCTTATGATAATCGCGTTTTCAAAACGACCGGAGGCGCCAGCGGCAATGATCCGGTGTCGCTGCACTGGAGCGCCATGGGCGATGTTCGACTGAAGGGCATTTACACCGGATTTTCACCGGATTTATCCACCGGCGTGACCTACGGTTTCAAACTGCCGACTGGCAATTATTCACACAACAACGCTTTTGGCGATGTAGATCGAGACAGTGAAATCGGCACCGGGAGCACCGATCTTCTTCTGGGGGCCTTCCATCGCGGCAACGTGACAAAAGACAACAGCGTGAGTTGGTTCGCGCAAGCGGAATTGGACCTGCCGACGCTCACACAAGCCCACTACCGGCCGGGAGTGGAACTAGACGCCGCGGCGGGAATCCACTACAACCAATTCTCGCTAGGCCGAATGCGGATCGTGCCGGTCGCGCAGATCATCGCCTCCGAACGCACCCCCGATACGGGCGCAAACGCATCCAATCCCATTGCTTCTGGCTACCAGCGCATCATGCTCTCCCCCGGCGTGGAGTTCCACCTTCATCCGATGAGCCTTTATGCGGACGTGGAGGTGCCGGTTTTTCAAGATGTCCGGGGCAATCAACTGACGGCCTCCGCGCTGTTCAAAGTGATTCTGAGCTATCACTTTTAGGATCATTCTTGCGTGGGTGGCGCGCAATGTGGCGTGCTGCCCGCACCGTAGAATATGGCTTTTAGCTTGGGGACCTTTACCAAAATGAAAACAAACCACACAAATCTACTTGCTCTTGTTCTGTGTCTGACTCTCAGCGCCGCTGGAGCGCGACGGCGCGCCCCAGGACAATCCCAGAACCGAGGCAAAAACCAATGCGGCGGCGACGCCATTGCCCCCTGTCACCTACGACGTGAAGGGCGTGTTCCAGGAATCGCGTTCCGCCGGACACACAGCCGTCATCGCGCACGAAACCATCCCCGGTTACATGGCCGGGATGACCATGCCGTTCAACGTGAAAGACCCCGCAGAAGTCAGCGGCCTCCAAACTGGCGATAAAATTACGTTTCGGTTATCTGTCACCGGCACAGATGCTTGGATTGATGAAATCAAGAACACCGGAGAACGCGTCGTGATACCAAAGCCTGTCGCACCTGAGCCAATGAACTTCGTGCAGGAACTTGAGCCGGGAGCCCTGCTGCCGGACTGTATTCTCACCAATCAATCCGGGCGGGCCTTCCATCTGGGTGAATTCAAGGGCCGCGCGCTTTCGTTCACGTTTTTCTTTTCGCGCTGCCCGCTGCCGACGTTTTGTCCGCTGATGAATAGCAATCTTGCTGCCGTCCAACGGGCCTTACGATTGGAGGTGACCCGAACTAATTGGCAATTGCTTTCCATCTCGTTCGACCCGGAGTTTGACACACCCGCACATCTCTCCGATTACGCCAGAATCTACCAAAACGACCCACGGCACTGGAATTTCGCCACTTCCGGCCTGGAGGAAATCCACAAGCTTGGCGGCGCGTTTGGACTGATGTTCTGGAGCGAAAATGGGACCATCAGCCACAACCTGCGTACCGTGGTCGTGGATGCCTCGGGTCGTGTGCAGAAGGTCTTCACGGACAACGAATGGCAACCTACCGATCTGGTTTTGGAAATGAAAAAGGCGATGGAGGCAAAGCATTGAAACGTGCCTCTCGGAAATATGAACGTGACCAATAGCTCCCCAACGGCCGATTCAGGCGCGAAACCGACAAAAGGCGCCACGCCACAAACCAGTTCTCGCGATGAGCGCCTATTTATGGGATTCGTGGTTGTGGGTGTCCTTGTCATGCTGGCGGCAATGAAATTTGCTCACTTTGGCAATGATGGCGGACAACCGCTACGTGAATACCGTCAGGTCGGCAACTTTCAACTGATCGAACGCAGCGGTCGTGTTGTCAGCGAAGCCGATTTGAAAGGGAAAATTGTGGTCGTGGATTTCTTGTTCGGCGGCTGTTCGGAGCAATGCCTGACTTTGAGCCGCCAGTTCTCGGAGGTGCAGCAGTTGACCGCAGGAATGGACGACGTGATGCTGGTTTCCATCACCGTTGATCCCGCCTCGGACACGCCGCAGGCCCTCACACGCTATGCCAACCGCCTCAACGCCGATACCAATCGCTGGCTTTTTCTCACGGGTGACAAGAAGATAATCTATCCCCTTATTCAGGAGAGCTTCCTGCTGGCTGTCGCGGACGAGAACAGTCAGCTTCCATCCGTGAACCCCGGTTTCATTCACAGCGACAAAATCGCCCTGGTGGACCGGCGAGGGGTTGTGCGAGCATATTACGACGGGTTGGATTCCAAGGTGCCACAGCGAATTCTTGCAGGTATCAGACAAGTCCAAGCCGAAAAGCAGAAAGACTGACTTGTCAACCTGGTGGATGCCCGTGGGCTCCATCAAACGGTCGCTCGCGGAGGTCCATCAATGCGGATGTAAATGGCGGAGCATGTGCGGACGCTCCAAGCCGTGCGCCAGCATCAATTCCTCATTGTTGAGCAACTCCCGCGTCGGGCCGTCCGCAACGACGGCTCCGCGGTCGAGGACCACGACTCGCGAGCACATTTCCACCACCAGTTCCAAATCGTGCGTGGCCATGAGTTTGGTCGCCGGAATCTGCCGCAGCAGCGCTTTGAATTCGCGCCGGCCGCGCGGGTCCAGGTCGCTGGTCGGTTCGTCCAGCGCCAGAATTTCCGGGTCGCACGCCAGCACGCCGGCCAGGCAGAGGCGGCGTTTTTCCCCGTGACTCAAATGGTGCGTGGCGCGCCGGCCAAATCCCGCCAGTCCCACCTGCGTCAGGGCACCGCGCACGCGACCGGCGATCTCCGCCTCGGACAGGCCCAGTTGTTGCGGGCCAAACGCAACGTCCTCCGCGGCAAGCGGGCAAAACAACTGGTCGTCGGGATCTTGAAAAACCAAGCCAACTTGGCGCCGGACTTTTTCAAGATTCGGTTTGCCGACAATTTCACCCACAATCTTCACTGCTCCGCCGCCGTCCGGCTTTTCCGGCAGGATGCCATTCAGGTGGAGCAGCAGGGTGGATTTGCCCGACCCGTTCGGGCCGAGCAATCCCACGCATTCGCCGGCCGCAACGCGAAGGTTAACCCCAGCCAGCGCGACTGTGCCGTCGTGATAGCGGTATTGCAGATTGGTGATTTCGATGACGTTGCTCATTTCCAGCCTCTCGCGCACATGGCGTCGTAAATACGCTCCGCGCGCTCCGAGGAGCGCACAAACAACTGGCCCACAACCGTGGCCAGCGTTTGCCAGCGCAAACGGCGGCCGCGATGAAAGGTGCGGCTGTTGCGCGCCCGGCGCATGCGTTCGGCTTCCTCCGCCAGAACGAAAATGTAACGGTGCATGAGCGCGATGGTCGTGATCAGCAGCGCCGGCACCTGCACGCGCCGGAGCACCCGCAGGATGTCGCAGAACGGCGTCGTGTTGGACACCAGGACGACCGTGAGTAAACAGAGTGCGCTCCGCGCCGCCAGAACCATCCACTGGGCGCGTCCGGAAGGTTGGAGGGCGTTGACCAAAGCCGCGCCGAGCACAAACGGGGAAAGCAGGAGCAACCGTTTTCCCAGAAAAAGCAGCGGGATGCGGCTCAACAAAATCGCCAGCGCGAGCACCGCCGCGACGCCGGTAAACCAGCCCGTCCAGGCCGGGGGCGCCAGGACCGTCCCGACGATCATCGCCAGCGCAACGCCCAGTTTCAATGCGGCGGGCAGCCGTTGCATTGGGCCATTTCCGGGGCTGTGGTGATGACCGAGCGTGTCTGTTCTCACGCGTCTTTCAGGCCTCCGGTAATTCCGTTCGCCCGCTTTGGCACCAGCAGCCAGCCGAGCAACAGGGCCAGTGCGAAAACGACCAAGGAACCCGCCGCGCCCGCGATGGCTGTCGCGCCCACAGCCCAATGAATTCCCGGCACTTGGTAATCGGGTGCCAAAGCGTGGAGCAGTGGTTGCGCGGTTTTGTGCTCGAAACCGAGCCTGGCGGCGACCCGTTCCAATCCGTCCGGCCAGGGACAGGCGAAGGGGGCGACAAAAATCGCAACCCCCAGACTGACCAGCAAACCGTAACGCACCAATTCGCCCCGGCGTCGCGGCTGGCCCGGCTCGCCGTTGCCGGCAATCATTTCCGGCCGGGTGCGTTGGATCGCCAGGAACACTAGCGCGCTGATGAGTCCCTCGCCGACGCCGATGAGCATGTGAGTCCCGGCCATTGCTGGAAAGGCCGCCGACCAGGGCACCGTGCCCGAGGACGCAAGCTGGCCCGCGCAACTTATCGAAGCCAGCACGGTCGCGCACCAGCCCGCAAAGGCAAGGGCGGTAATCCGGCCGCGAACCCCAGGCAGAACACGGGACACGCTCCGGTAGATCGCATAGCCGCCGACGGAATTGACAATCGCCATGTTGAAAATGTTGGCTCCCAGCGCCATGACGCCGCCGTCGGCGAACAAGAAGCACTGCACGATCAGCACCGTCGTCACCACCACGACCGCCGCGCTGGGGCCAAGCAGCGCCGCCACCAGCGCGCCCCCGACCAGGTGGCCCGACGTGCCGCCTGCGACGGGAAAATTCACCATTTGCGCGGCGAAGAGGAATGCGGCCGCCAGGCCGAGCAGGGGGATTTTTCGCGGCGGCAGTTCGCGTTTGACCTGCCGGAGCGCCACGCCAACTCCCACCGCGGAGAGCGCGGCGGTGGCCAGCGCGGTTTTCCCATCAATAAATCCGTCCGGTATGTGCATGACAAAGGGCGAGCGGCGGGCGTCTCCGTTGGGACCATGGTTTCGCGCCAACAGAGCAACCAGTAACACTCATTGATATAAACGTAACATCGAATTGGAAGGGGCGTCAACTTAATCCGCGTCAACTCCCGCCGCAGACAGCCGCGACGGCGGTGCAGAGATTTCTCGCGGGTTGACTTGGGGGGCGATGGGCCGCCGCAAGGCGGCTTGTCTTCCCTGGAAGTTCGTGCGGTCTGCGAATCTTCCCTATTGGGTCAATCTCACTGCGGCTTAACTGGGAAAATCCTTGCCCGTTGTTGTCACCGTCAGCTTCCCGTGCTTGACGCCCTTGGCCGTGGTCAGTTCATTGGCGATCTTCTTGATAATGTCCGCCTTGCCGCGAACCTCGACCAGGGCCTTCAACTTCGGTAACCAATCCTTGGCTGAGAATTAGGATACACCATCATATCATTAGTATGGATGATGTTATCTTTACTGAAAATTGGCCTGAAAATTCGCCTGAAAATTGGTCTTGCAAATTACTATTTTGGATTTGTATATTGCAAAAGCTTTGCAATACGCAAAACACAGTTTCAAAAACCTTCGCAAACCGTGCGTGGCGGTCTTGCTGATTGGCTTGGTGTCGCTGCTGAACCTGATGGCAGCGGCGCCTGCCTTGCACCAGGCAATTCATCATGACGCCGGCAGAGCCGACCACGATTGCGCGGTCACGATGTTCGCGCACGGAAACGTGGAATTGGCAACTTGTGACATTCCGGTTGTTGTGCCAACGATTAGGATCACAGCAACTTCACTTTTGGAATTCTCCGTTTTCGGCACGGCCATTGAAAATCTTCCTTTCGGTCGCGCTCCTCCCTCAGTTGTTTCTCCCCCATTGTAAATCGGTCGGTCACTTTTGGCTGATCGAATTTGTCGTTAGTGATTCCGTTTGAAATTGGCGCTCACGCTGGTCGTGCGCGCCGGATTGGAGAAGAAAATGAAACTGAAGAATATTTTAGGGTGGTCTTCTGCCCTTTTCCTGAGTGCGATCATCGCTCAGGCCCAGGAGACAAATGACAGCGCAAAGTTCAATAAGCAGTTGCAGGAATTGCAGGAGAAGTTTGAAAAGCAGCAGGGCGAATTGCGCGAGAGTTTCGAGAAGCAACAGCGCGAGTTGCGGGAAACCTTCGAGAAAATGAACCTGGAACAGCAGGCGCAAATCGAGGCGCTGAAAAAGCAGATTGCGGCGGGGCCAACCAATGCGCCACCGGGCGCCCCGGCTCAGACAGCGGATCAAATCAAGGAATTGAACGAAAAGGTGGACTCCGTGGTCGAGGCACAGACCAAGACCCGTCCCAATGAATTCAATCCATCCATCGGAGTGGTCGGGGAAACGGTATTCTCTCATCGCAGTGGAGGGTCGGATACGACGGGGGCGGACCGGCCGGGTGGTTTTGATGTGTTTCAGCGTTCGGTGGAATTGAACGTGGCGGCATCCGTGGACCCCTTCGCCAAAGGCTACATCGTGGCCAATGCCTCGGCAGATTCCGCGGGCGAAGCCACCTTTGGCATTGAGGAAGCGGCCTTGCAAACGACTTCGCTGCCGTGGAACTTGGAACTAAAGGCGGGAAGGTTCTTCGGCGAATTCGGGCGTCTCAGTTACATTCACGATCACGAGCTGCCGTTTGTCAACCGCCCGCTGGCGCTGGACCAATACGTTGGCGGCGAGTCCAGGACGGACGGCGCGCAACTCAATTGGCTTCTGCCGGTTCCGCACTACGTTAGCCTGACTGTGGGCGCGGGCAATGGATTCGGCGGCGACAGCCCTTTGAATAATCCCGGCACGTACCGCGCTTTGAGCGGACTCAATTATTTCGGACGCCTTTCGAGCTATTTCAATCTGACGCCCGACTGGAATATGGAAACCGGCATGTCGGGCTTGATCAATCCAACCACCCAGGATCGCGGCGGTGTGCTGGTGCAGCCAAACGGAAGCACGCTGACAGAAAAGGAACGGCGTGTGGCCGGTTTGGATGTGAAGTTAAACTGGGTGCCGCTCCGAAACAATCAGTTCCGCAGTTTCACCTGGGGAAACGAACTGCTCTATAGCGATAGCCGCTATCTCTTTGATCCAGACGGGTCGCTCAACCCGGCCAAACCCGCGCCTGGACTGACCGGCGACGAGTATATGGGCGGTGTCGGATCCTTGGGCCTGTATTCTTATGTGACCTATAAATGGCATCGTCAATGGAGCGCCGGGTTTCTTTTTGATTACGTGCAGAACGCGCAAAACCAGGACGATGAGACGATGGCGTTTTCGCCCTACATAACCTATGCCCTCAGCCATTGGAACCAACTGCGGCTGCAATACACGCACACGGACCACAACGCCGTCTCCGGCCTTCGTCCCGACGATGCGATCTATCTGCAATGGGACTGGATCATCGGGTCCCACTCTCACGGCTGGCAACAACGCTAATTCACGAAAGGAAAATTGAACATGAAAAGAAATCTATTCCCAATTCTAGTTTTGACGGTGGCCGGGACGCTCGCATTGGCGGCGGTGCCGGCCCAAGCCGCCAAGGTCCGCGTGGTAACGACACTGACCGACCTGGCCGATCTCACGCGCAACATAGGCGGGGATCATGTGGACGTCTTCAGTCTGGCGACCGGAGTTGAAGACACGCATGGTGTGCCGATGAAGCCGAGCTTCGTTCCCATCATGAACCGGGCCGACTTGCTGGTGCTCGTTGGCTTTGGCTGCGAGCACGCCTTTCTCCCGGCCTTGTTGGAAGCGAGCAAGAACCCGCACATTCAAGACGGCCAGCCCGGCTACGTGGATTGCGCGAAAGGTGTGGTGCCCATGGAAGTGCCGAAGTCAACGGACCACTCCGCGGGCGACGTTCACCCCTACGGCAACCCCCATTATATGCTCGATCCGGTGCTGGCGAAGACCGCCATTCAGAACATCTACGACGCCCTGGTCAACACCGCGCCCGAGTACCGGGATGACTTCACCCGCAACCGCGACGCCTACCTTGCCAAACTCGATGCCAAGATCGTGGAGTGGAAGGAGGTTCTCGCTCCTGTGAAAGGAGCCAAATTTGTCTCCTACCATGAACATTGGACCTACTTCGCCCACCGTTTTGGCTTAGTGTACTTCGGCACGATCGAGCTGAGGCCAGGCATTGATCCGACGGCCCGGTACATCGAGACCCTGGTGACCTCGATGAAGGCCGAGCATGTCTCCTTGGTTGCCCGCGAGCCGCAGTTCCCGGAAAAAGTCCCGGCGCTGATCGCGCAGCAGACGGGCGCAAGGTTGGTCAAGTTGCCCATCATGCCCGGCGGCGTCCCCGACACCGAGACCTATATCAAAATGATGGATTATATCGTCCACACAATTGCGCAGACGGCCAAGTAAACTCGCCGCACTTAATAAACGACCACCGCTGGGGAGTCGGCGCAAATCATCAGCGCGCCGCCTCCTCGGCATACTTCAGAAATAATGAACACGTCCATTATATGCCAACTCCTCATCGCCTTCGGTATCGCCTTGGCTGGCGGTGCGTTGAGCGCGCTGCTCGCGAGGACGCACAACAGCCTTTGCGCCCTCATCAGCCTCGGCGCGGGGACTTTGCTGGGAGTGGCGGTTTTCGCCATCGCACCGGAATGTCTGGAAGCGTTGCGCTGGTGGCAATTTGCACTCGGCGCGGCGACCGGCTACGGAGTTTTTGCCCTCGTCAGCAAATATGTTTTTCATGTCTGCCCGGCGTGCGCCGCGAGCCATTTTGATGAAGCACTCACGCATCGTTTCAATGAGATCGCCTACGCCATGATGCTCGCGCTGGCCATTCACTGTTCCGTGGACGGTCTGGCGCTGGCGGCAGGCAACGAACCGTCTGCGAATGCTTCATTGGGCTTGTCCATGACTCTCGCCATCTGCGTCCACAAACTGCCCGAAGGTCTGGCGCTGGGGGCCTTGCTGCTGGGCGCCGGGTTCAGTCGCGCAAAAATGATGTGCTATGTTGTGGCGGTGCAATCCGCCACCCTCTTCGGCGGCATCCTCGGCTGGTTTGTGCTGCGGCAGGTTTCCGGATTCTGGGTCGAACTGGTGGTGGCCCACGCGGGCGGCGGATTTATTTATCTCGCCTTGCACGCGGTTCTGGGCGAAATCCTAAAGCATCATAAAGCGCTCGTTCTCGCAAGCTTTGCCACCGGCTTCGGTGTCATCGCCGCGTTGATTCTCATTTTCCATCTCTAACGATGAAAGAAGCAATCATCACGCTGGACAACCTCGCCATCGGCTACGACGGCCAGCCGGTGTTGTCCGGCATTTCCCTTTCCATCGCCCGCTCCAGTTTCACCGCGATCCTGGGCGCAAATGGATCAGGCAAATCCACCTTGCTCAAAACGCTACTTGGGCTTCAGTCGCCGGTCGGCGGACGAATGCAAATTGGCGCGCTCGGCGTGAAACCGGTTTTCGGGTACGTCCCGCAGGCGATTCAATTCGACCCACTGTATCCGCTCACCGGATTCGATGTTGCGTTGATGGGAACCTTCGGTCGCGTCGGCCCGATGAAGTTTCCATCACGCGTCGAAAAAGATTTTGTTCACGAGTGTCTCCGAGCGACGGCGGCGGAAGGATTCGCCCGCGAAAAATTCAGCCGGTTGTCAGGCGGACAGAAGCAGCGCGTCCTCATCGCCCGCGCGCTTGCGACCAAGCCGGACATTCTCGTGCTCGACGAACCGACCGCCGGGGTGGATGTGGCCGCCACGAAATCGTTGCTGGAATTTATTTCGCGTATTCACGCGGAACGCAATCTGACCGTGCTCCTCGTCACGCATGACCTGCCGCTCGTCCGCAAACACGCGCAGCAGATCATCTGGCTGCACAACGGCCAGGTCCTCCACGGCACGGTGGCGGAATTATTCACCCGTGAACGGATGGCGGAGATTTTTGAAATGGAGTTGATCTGATATGGAATCGCTCCGACATATTCTCTCTCCCGATTTTTTGCTGAGGAACTCGGTTTATACAAGCGTGCTCATTGGCTTCGCCTGCCCGTTGGTTGGGGTCTTTCTCGTCCTGCGGCGGCTGGTCTTTATAGGAGTGGCTCTGCCGCAAATTGCCTCCACCGGGATTGCGATTGCGTTTTCGGTTCCCATGTGGCTTGGCCTCTTGCAGCCGGAACACGCCGCGCACAGCGAACATCTCTACGCTTTTGCCGGTTCAACCTTTTTTTCGCTGGGAGCCATTCTGGTCATGGCCTTTCTGGAGCGACGCGGCGGCGGTTCGATCGAGGGCAGGCTTGGGACCGCATACGTGGTGGCGGCCGCGTTGAGCATCATCATCCTTTCCAAGAATCGTTACGGCGAAGTGGGCTGGTTGGATTTGATGAAAGGCGAGGTGATTACCATTGATAATTTTGACCTCGCCTTGACCGGCGTCACACTCGCGCTTGTTCTGGCGGTACTTGGCCTGTTTCACAAAGAAATTTTATTCGTCTCCTTTGACCGCGCGATGGCGATTACGCTTGGCAAGAACATCCTTCTTTGGGACATAGTTCTGTATCTGCTGATTGGGCTGACCGTTTCGATGGCGGTGTTAAGCGTCGGACCGCTCATCGCGTTCGGTTTTCTGCTCATTCCCGCGCTGACCTCGCACCAGTTCGCCCGGACTATGCGGCAGTTCACAATTGCGGCTTCGTGCTTGGGCGGGGTTTCGTCATTCGCGGGTTTTTGGATCGCGTATGAATACAACCTTCCGGTGGGGCCAACCGATGTCGTGTTGTTGGGCGTCGTCTTCTTTCTGGCTTTTCTGGCAAAAAAGCTGTGGGTCGCCATAATAGGTAGCAAGGCGGTAAAACCATAACCGCAGCATCTCCGCCAATTAAAGCCGCTCTATTCCACCGTCTCAAATCGTCGAAGACAGGCTGCCCCGGCGCCCGCCGCTGTTCATCAGTGCCCGTGAACCTTCTTTTCCAGAGACGACTCAACTGGGTAAATCTTTCCCCGTTGTTGTCACCGTCAGCTTTCCGTGCTTCACGCCTTTGGCGGTCGTCAGTTCATCGGCGATCTTCTTGATGATGTCCGCCTTGCCGCGAACGACCAGAACCTCCAGGCAATTGTCGTGATCAAGATGAACATGGAGGGTGGAAACAATGACTTCGTGGTGATCGTGCTGGATGTCGGTCAAGGCGGCCTGGACGTGCTGCTTGTGGTGGTCATAAACCAGCGTGATGGTGCCGGCGATCTCCGCCGTGCCGAATTTCTGCCGGTGTTCCACCAACTGGGCGCGGATCATGTCGGCGATCGCTTGCGAGCGATTCTCGTAGCCCTTCTCTTTAGCCATTCCATCCAATTGTTCGAGCAACTGAGGCGGCAGCGAGACGCTAAACCGCGATACTTGATCTTGTTTCATAATCATCTGGCCTGGCGCGAATCATAGAGCGTCTACGCATTCTGTCCAGTTCCGCCAACTGGCGCAAGTTTGGAAATCCAGCCGTCAAACCGGCCGGCAACAAGTCCCGCCGATTTGCAGGCGGAGGCAATCGGCACACGATATTTTGTTTGCGTAACACTGGCCCCGCGAGTAATACTTATTCTTATGCGCGTAACATTATATCGGGACCATAAGAGCGGCTTCACGCTCATTGAGTTGCTCGTGGTCATCGCCATCATTGCAATTCTGGCGGCGCTGCTGCTTCCCGCTCTGGCGCAGGGCAAGGCGGCGGCCAAGCGCGCGGGCTGTTTGAGCAACCTCCGGGAAATTGAACTCGCCACCCAAATGTATGCCGATGACGGCGGGGTTTACCCGCCGGCGTGGATTGACTCGCAAACCCGCTGGATGGATCTGATCAAGCCGTTCGTCAGCAAACAGTCGGGCGTTTACCTTTGCCCGGCGGATTTGCAACGAATTGCCGTGACCTGGGACACGAACATTTTCCTGAGTTACGGCATGAACGTTTTCAACTTCGCGGGGGCCGAGACCTGCTTTTGGTACGGCGTCAAAGCCAAACGCGTCACCCAGCCGTCGGGCACCATTGTTTTCGCCGATTGCACCCCGGGATTATATTATTGCGGCGGCAGCGGCACGTTCACCAATCCGGTGGTGTATGTGGACTATCGGCATCCGAAACAGAGTTTTGCGGCCGCCTACTGCGACAATCATGTCGAATCCAAAATCTTCTCCACCAAGGAGGAATGGGAGGTTTCAAAATAGCAGCCGTTTCCAAAGCATGACAATCACCCACAGACTGAAAAGCATCAAACCATGAAGAACACCAAAACAACGAAAAACCACAACATTCAATTCCTCGGAATCGCGGTCGCACTGCTGGCGTTGAGCGGCGGCGTTGCTTCCGCCCAGTTCTCCGTGCTCCACTCGTTCACCGGAGGCGCGGATGGAGCCAATCCTTATTATGACGCGCCGGTCGTTTCCGGCTCGACCCTTTACGGGACAGCGAATCAAGGCGCCGCGGGCGGCGGCGTGGTCTTTTCCGTCAACACGGATGGCACCGGCTACAACGTCCTGCACACGTTCACCAACACCGCGCCGGACGGATACCAGCCGCTCGGTTCAGTGGTGTTGAGCGGGTCAACCCTTTACGGAACGACCTATTACGGCGGCAGCGGCAACGGCACCAGTGGTAACGGCACCGTTTTCGCGGTCAACGTGGACGGCTCCGGCTACCAAACCCTGCACAGCTTCGTCACGACCACCAACGGCTACAAGCCGTATGGCACTGTGACCCTGAGCGGTTCGACCCTTTACGGGATGACCTACTACGGCAGCGGCACTGCCGTCGGTTCGATTTATTCGCTGAACACGAACGGCGGCAGTTTCACCAACCTGCACAGTTATGTGGGCGGCACGGCTGATGGGTCCAAGCCACTGGGCGGCACGTTGTTATTGAGCAGCGGGACGCTCTACGGCACGACGGTGCATGGCGGAACTGGCAGCAGCATCGGCACCGCCAACGACGGCGTCGTGTTCGCCATCAATACCGACGGCAGTGGCTATACTAATCTGGTCAACTTCACCGGCGGCACAACCAACGGGGCCAATCCCTACGGTTCGTTGACATTGGTGGGGACGACGCTCTACGGCGCAACCCGCATTGGCGGCACCTCGAACTTGGGAACGATTTTCTCGGTGAACACCAACGGCACTGGATACAGCACGCTTTTTAATTTTACCGGCGGCGCTACCAACGGCGCCAACCCTAACGGCGCTCTCACCCTGGCCGGCTCCTTTCTCGTCGGCACAACCAAGGCTGGCGGCAGCGCCAATGACGGCATCGTGTTCAAAATCAATCCCGACGGCAGCGGGTTCAGCATCCTCCATAACTTTACCGGCACGGACGGGATCAACCCGGATGGCGATCTCGCTTTGACCAACAACACCCTGTATGGCTGGACCTCGGCTGGCGGCGCCAGCGGCAAAGGCACAGTCTTCGCGCTGGCGGTGGGAGGATATTTTTTCGCGGGGCTGGGAATGACCAATGTGCTCACCGGCAGCGTGGCCAACGGCGGCCTGTTCTGGGGAACCGTTCCCACATGGCTCAGTGCGTCGCAAGGGCCGATCCCTTCCATGCCGTACACCAATGCAGTCTCCTTTGTCCTGCCGGCATGCGACAGCGTCGTCGCGAGCCGGTTGGTTATGACGCTTTGGGGCGGGACGCCGGATTACACATGCCAACTGACCGTGGCCGTCAACGGCACCAACCTGCCGACCGCCAACCCCTTCGTGTTCGGCGCGACGACCGACATGAATGCGCTTTTTGTCTCGGATTCGCCGTGCGCCTACGGTTCCGGCTATGGCGTCTGGCTGGTGACGCTGCCCGTGCCGGGCGGAATGCTTTGCACCAGCACCAACGGCTCGACCAACACGGTCACTGTGGTCAGAACGACGCCGGATAATTTCGACGGACGCATGCAGCATGTCACGCTCGTGGCAGTGTATCAATCGTCCGCGTTGACCAACGAGTTCGATTACGCGCTCGCCGAGGGCAGCGGCGATATATACGGCCTACCCATGCCTCCCGAAGTCAATCAGCGCCCGGTGGTGTTCGGCGGGGTCAATCCCACCAACGCCACCGCCGCCACACTCACCGCGCTCTATACCTACGGTCACACGGGTGAAAACGACGAGTTGTTTTTCAATGGCACACAACTCGGCGGCGACGACATTGCGCAGTGGGACATCAGCGTGGCGGATTACGGCCCGAGCGTGGTGAACTTTCCCGTGCTTGCCAATCTCGCGGCAACCAACACGGTGAATTTCACCGTCGCCGCCGGCGTGGTTCCCGCCACCACTGAACCCGATTTGCGCCCGCAATTTACCGCACTGGCGGTGACACGGCCGATCATGGCTCCGACCCTGGCCATCACGGTTCAAACCAACCAGGCCAGCCTCACCATCACCGGCGAAAGCAACCGCACCTACACTGTGCTGTCCTCAACCAATCTGCTTAACTGGAACCGAGCGGCGAGCCTTGTCAACTCCAACTCTGTTTCGCAATGGCTCGTGCCGGCGACCAACACAGCCCGCTTCTTCCGCGTCCTCGCGCAATAACTCAAATCTCATGACTGCCGTTGATCAACTCCGCGAATTGTTTCATCACATCGCTGCAATCCTCGTCTGGCCGGTTTTGCTCGGCTTGCTCGGCCTGCTCGCCGCGATCCTCGTTGCGGTTGGCGCCTTCCTGCGCGAAGCGTGGAATCGCCGCGCAGGCCGGCGCCCGGCCTTGGAGCGCACACAGAAGGCCCTGGATCAAATTGCCGCCGCCCAACCCGGCGAAGGACTGGATCTGCGTCTCGAGGAAATTCTGCAAAACACCGAGCGCGAACGCTGGCGCGCGCTCGGCCGTCTGCGCCTTGCCGTGCGCGTCGGCCCGTCGCTGGGCTTGATGGGCACGCTCATTCCGATGGCGGACGCGTTGCAGGGGCTGGCCGAAGGCAATCTGCCCGCGCTGGCCAGCAACATGGTCACCGCCTTTGCCGCCACCGTCATTGGCTTGACCATCAGCGTGACCGCCTATCTCATCGCCGCTGCGCGCGAAAGCTGGGTCCGCGCCGATTCGCAGGCACTCGAATTTCACGCGGAACGTGTCCTGCGCGCCACCAAGGGAGAAAAATAACCATGCGCTTTGTCCATCGTCACCGTCTTTCCTCCCACGGCCCGGCGCCCGGCCAGGACGAAGACCCGCTCGCCGGCATCGCGAATCTGTTCGATGTCAGCGTCGCCTTCATTGTCGCGCTGTTGATCGCGCTGTTCGCCCTGTTTTCGTCAGGCACGCTGCTCGACAAGAATTCCAATGTCACGCTGGTCAAACAGACCGAGTCCGGCGAAATGGAAATCATCACCAAGCAAGGAGCGCAAATCAAAGTCCAGAAAGTCACCGACAAGACGCTTTCCGGCCAAGGCACTCGACTCGGCACGGCGTATCGCCTCGCCAACGGCCAGGTGGTCTATGTGCCGGACGACGACACCAAACCAAAATGAGCGACGCGTGAAGTTCTTCGCCCAATTCCTTGTCATCGCCGCCTGCCTGCCCGCCGCGTTTGCCCATGCCGCGCCGGTCAAGGTCGCGTTGCTCACCGGCGACGCGCAATCGGCCGCTGCCATTGGCGCAATCTCAGAGATCAGCCATGACCCCGCGTTGAAGGACATTACCGTGCGGTCATTTCCGCGCGCTGAATTGTCCGATGCCGACCGGCAGTTTGTGCGCGAAAGCGGCATTATCATCGGCTACACTCGCTACGGCGCGCTGCTCCGGGCGCTGGCCCCGGAGATTCGCGCAGCGGCTGACCGAGGCAGTTTCGTCGCTGGCGTTGGTGGAACACTCGATCCCGAATTTGCCGATTTGGGTTTCAAGCGTGACTCCGCGCTTGCCGCATATTTCGATGCTGGCGGTCAGGCAAACTTGACGCAAATGGTCCGTGCCGCGCTGGCGCGTCAACATCTCTCTGGTCTGAAATTTGCCCCGCCGTCGGTCTTTCCTGAAATCGGCTTCTTCGACCCCGCCAGCCGCCGGGCATTCGCACGATTTGAAGATTACTCCGCAGTGTATCTGACCGGCCATCCCGATCGCGCGGGCCGTCCGTGGATTGGCGTGTATTTCTCGCGCGACACGGCGACTTCGGGCCAGACCGAATTGCTCTCCGCCATCAACGCCGCATTGGAAGCGCGCGGATTCAACGGATTGTTCGGCTTCGGCTATCCCCCCGACGCCGCGCTGCCAGTTTTATTTCTGGGAACAAACGGCCACAGCCGCGTTGAGGCGATAGTGGGACTGACGTTGAAGATTGGAAATGTACCCGCCAAGCTCGCGCCGTTGCTGGCACAGCTTGATGTGCCGGTTATCAACGCCATTGAATTGAACAGCCAGAGCCGCGCCGAGTGGGAACGCTCCGCCAACGGCCTTGATTTCATCGAACGCTCCTGGCAGGTCGGCAGCGCGGAACTCGCGGGCGCGATTGCGCCGACTGTCGTTGCGTCGAAGGAGAAACTCGTGGACATGGCCACCGGTGAAACCTATGTGATGACGATGCCGATTGCCGAGCGTGTGGAACGGCTTGCCGACCGCGTGCAGGCGTGGGTGAAATTGCGCCATGAAGCGCCAGCCGCCCGGCGCGTGGCGATCATCTACTACAACTATCTTCCGGGGCGGGAGAGCATCGGCGCGTCCTATTTGAACGTCCTGCCGGAATCGCTCCTGCAAATTCTCAATCGACTTCGCGCCGATGGTTTCGCCGCTGATGGCGCGCCGACGAACGCGGATGAATTGTTCACCGCCATCCGCACGTTCGGTAATAATCCCGCGCCGGGAACGAATGTCGCCGTCGAACTGGACAAACTGGCGCGTTCCGGTCGCGTGCAACTGCTTGCAATTTCCGAATACCGCGTGTGGTTTGATCAATTGCCCCCGAGCCTGCGCGCCCAGATTGTCGCCAAATGGGGCGAGCCGGAGCAGAGCAAGACCATGGTCTGGCGCGATGACACCGGGAAGCCGTTCTTCGTGTTTCCGGCGCAACGATGGGGCAATCTGCTGTTCGCGCCACAACCCACGCGCGGCTGGGATCAGGACATTGAGGCCGTCTATCACGATGTCACGCTGCCGCCGCATCACCAATACCTGGCGTTTTATCTTTGGCTGCAAAAGAGCTTTCAGGCTGACGCGATGGTCCATGTCGGCACGCACGCCACGCACGAATGGTTGCCGGGCAAGGAAGTCGGTTACACCGCCGCCGACACGGGCGAAGTCATTGTCGGCACAGTGCCGCAGCTTTATCCCTATATCGTGGACGACATCGGTGAAGGCTTGCAGGCCAAGCGCCGTGCCGTGGCGACCATCATCACTCATCTCCCACCGCCGTTGGATCGTGCCACTCTCAATCCCGAACTGCGTGAGATTTCCGGACTCATCAACGACTACCATGTCGCCCGCGAAAAAGGCTCGGTTGCCAGCGATGACATGCTCGGCGAGATCGCGCGCCGCTGCGAAAAAACCGGGTTGTTCAAAGACCTTGGCATCACGCTGGGGCCGACGGCGCAACTCAACAAAGAGCAGCTTGAAGAGATTGACGATCACATTGAAAAAATCGGGGAGAAACTGACGCCCTTTGGAATGCACACGTTCGGCATCGCGCCCGATGAGGCAAAACGCGCCGCTACCGCCGAGGCGATTCTTTCCCTCGAACCGAATCTCTCGCCCGAAGAGCATGCGCGGCGCAAAGAGGATTTGATGTCGCGCATCGAAGTTTCCGCCCGTGCTGAACTGGATGCCCTCGCCGCCGGACTGGCCGGTCGTTACATCGCCGCCGGGCCGGGCAATGATCCAATTCGCAATCCTGACGCGGTGCCCACGGGAAAAGATTTTTATGGTTTCGATCCGTCGCGACTGCCCACGACGGCGACGTTCTCCGCCGGTTCACGGTTGGCGACGGATCTCGTCGCATCCTATCGCAAGCGGCACGACGGACAGTTTCCCGACCGCTTGGTTTTCAATCTCTGGGGGACAGAGACGAGCCGGCATGAAGGCGTGATGGAGGCGCAAATTCTCGCGCTCATGGGAGCGCGCCCGAAGTGGGATGCTCGCGGCAGAGTGCAAGGCGTAGAGTTGATTCCGCAAACGGAACTCGACAGGCCGCGCGTGGATGTCACCTTGATCCCGTCCGGCCTCTATCGTGATTTGTTTCCGAATCTGATGTTGTTGCTCGATCAGGCGGTGAACGTGGTGAAAACCGACACCAGCGCCGACAATCCGCTCCTGCAAAACATTGCCGCCGCGCAAGCCGCGCTCGAAGCGCAAGGCGTCGCGCCCGACGAAGCCGAGCGGTTCGCGTCAGTGCGGTTGTTCAGCGTGCCGTCGGGAACTTATGGCGCGGGCCTCGATCACGTCATTCAGCAGGCGGACAGTTGGACGAACGAGGAGCAGGTCGCCGGCGTGTTCTTCAATCGCATGAGCCATTTATTCGGGCAAGGTTTTTGGGGCACTCGCGCGGCATCGGGCACGAACGCCGATCTTTCGCCAATGTTGCTCCGGCTGGCGTTGAAGGGCGCAAAAGGCGTGGTCCACAGCCGTTCCTCGAATGTCTATGGTGCGATTGACAGCGACGATTTCTACCAATACCTCGGCGGCACCGCAATGGCGGTGCGCGAGGTCAACGGCAAATCGGCGGAAACGCTCATCACGGATTTGAGCAATCCGAAAGCAGGCGAAACCATCACGCTAGAGCGCTATATGGGCCGCGAGATGCGGGCGCGTTATTTGAATCCAAAGTGGATTGAAGCGATGCTCAATGAAGGTTATTCAGGGGCGCGGATGATCCGCCAGGTGACGGACAATCTCTGGGGCTGGCAAGTCACCGTGCCCGACGCCGTGGATGGCGCCAAGTGGCAGGAGATGTATGAAACCTACGTGCAGGACCGTTACGCGCTCGGAATCCGCGAGAAATTCAAAGCCGCAGAAAACCTGGCTGCTTACAAAGCCATTGTGGATCGGATGCTCACCGTCGTCGAAAAGGGCTATTGGCAGGCCGCGCCGGAGACCATTACACATTTGCGGCAGATGCAAACCGAACTCGTCCCCGCCGTAGCCGCAGAAAACGAAGCCATCGCCAAGCGCGCAGATTTGCACCTTGGCCCTGCGCCAGGCGCAACTCCGCCGGCCGCTGCGTTGCCAACTCCAGCGGCAAAATCTTCACCCGTCGTGCGCGGTCGGGTGCTGGAAGAAAAGCCGCGCGCTGACACCACTTCGCGCGTCCCCAGAGGAAACTCATCCGGGATTTCGTTTTCTGTGGGAATGGCTGCCCTCACGCTAATTGCTCTCGGTTGGTGGGGGGAGGGGGTTCGTTCACGCCGGACAAATCGTTGAATCGTCAAACAGCCTTCGCAAATGCCCGCTTGCCTTTCCGCGCCCGTTGCAAATAATCATGGGGCATGAACAAAGACAGCTCCGCCCGCTTCAGCGTTTCGCTATGGCAGGTCCTCCCAAGCGCAATGGCGATGGCAAACTCATCCCCGCCCTGAAGATTAATTTCCCCCGTCAGCGCTATGTTGCCTTCGCCTGCTTCGCGGAATTCCCAGTCCATCTTGAAATTATCCATCAAATCCTGCCAGCCGTCGCTGGCGCCCACATACCCGATGGATCGCCGCGAAAACCCCTGGCTGCATCCCATGACCAGATGCACATCCTGGCGCTCGGCATGCAACAGGCTATTGCCGCCGATTTCCGAACACCAGCCGGAGTTGCCCGCACCATGGCGCCCCAGGTGCGGAGCCAATAACGCGTAAAGACGCAACTTGCCGCGCAACGATTCATCGAGCACTTCGAGTTTGGTGTGCTGGAGCAGGACCGAACGGTGCGGATCGGCGAGAATGTGCTTGATCAGCCGGTAGCGGCCGCCGGGTTCTGAATTGGTGAGGCGGTAGAAAACACAATCCCGTTCCGGGTATTCGATCCGGTGCTCCAAGTCGCGTTTTTCCTCGTGGCAAAATGTTTCGCCATCGCTGATCAAGAATTGAAAGTCGCGCGTGTTGGGCTGGTCCACCGACGGGTAGTAAATCTCGTTGACGATGCCGTGGCTGAGTGTGAACCTGACCCGGCAACTGGTATGATAAGCAGTGCCGAGACCTTCCTTGGCGCTGGATGTCCAACGCGGTTCGATGCCGGGCGCGCCAAAGGCAACGGAGTTTTCAGACGTATTCATTTCAGGATCGAGTCACGAATTCTTGCCCTTTCTCTTACACGATTCCACCAATTCGGTCGGCGGAGGCCAACTGTGTCCGCAAGCCAGCAGCCCCTGGGTCTCTTCAGGCCCCCAGGTGCCGGCGGGGTAATTGGGGAAATCGCTGGGCGGGGCTTGGGCCCAGACCTCGAGCACCGGCATCAACCACTGCCATGCGGCCTCCACCTGGTCGGCGCGCATGAAGAGCGTGGCGTCGTTCTTCATCACGTCCCACAGCAGCGTTTCATACGCATCGGGCGATGGAGCGTCGAAGCTCTCCCGATAGCTGAACCGCATGTCCACCGGCCGCAACTGCACCTTCGGCCCGGGATATTTGGCCTGAAAGCCCAGCACGATGCCTTCATCGGGCTGGATGGCCATGACCAGCCGGGATGGATGCCAGCCGAGCGAAGCCCCAACCGGAAACGACCGATGCGGCACGGCGCGAAATTGGATGGAAATTTCCGAGGCCTGCCGGGGCAGGCGTTTGCCCGTGCGCAGGTAAAACGGCACATCCTGCCAGCGCCAGTTATCGAGAAAGAGTTTCAGCGCCACAAACGTCTCCGTTTGAGAATTGGGCGCGACACCCTTCTCCTCGCGATAGCCGGGCACTTTTTTGCCATCGCTGTTGCCCGGACCATACTGTCCCCGCACGGCGCATTGCGCCACCGCGTCGCGGTCAATCGGACGGGCCGCGTGGAGCACATCCACCTTTTTGTTGCGAATCTCGTCGGCTTGGAAGGAAACCATCGGTTCCATGGCCACCAGACAGAGCAATTGCATCAGGTGGTTCTGCATCATATCGCGCAGCGCGCCCGCGTGGTCGTAATAGCCGCCGCGGTGCTCGACGCCCACCGTTTCGGCCACGGTGATGGTCACATAGTCAATGTAGCGACGGTTCCAGATTGGCTCGAAAAGGGGATTGGCAAAGCGGAAGGCGAGAATGTTCTGCACCGTTTCCTTGCCCAAATAATGATCAATTCGGAAAATCTGGGATTCCTCGAAATTGGCGGCGAGGATGGCATTCAGGGCGAGGGCGGATTCCAGGTCATAGCCGATTGGTTTCTCCACCACGATCCGCGCAAATTTCCGGTCGCGCGCCAGCCCCGCCCTTCCGAGGTATTTTGGGATTTCGCCGAACATGCTTGGCGGTGTGGCCATGTAAAAGATGCGGTGGACTTTGGTACCCCATTCCTTTTCCAACCTGGCGCATTGGGCGCCCAAAGCCGCATAGGTCTGGGGCTTTTTGAAATCACCCTGTTGGTAGCTGATGTGCCTGGCGAATTCATTCCAGGCGGCGTCCATCGCTTTGCCAAACCGCGAGAATTGGTTGACGCCTTGGTGCAACCGCTTGCGCAGCATTTGGTCGCTCATGGAAACGCGATCCACCGCGATGACCGAAAAATAAGCAGGCATGCTTCGGTCCTGGGAGAGGTCGAACAAGGCAGGCACGAGCTTCCGCCACGTCAAGTCGCCGGCTCCGCCAAAGATGACGAGGACAGTCGGTTCGAGTTGGTCAGTTGTTTTCATAACTCTTAGGACTTCTCCCATTCCGTGTGGAACGTGCCTTTGGCATCGATCCTTTCGTAGGTGTGGGAGCCAAAATAGTCGCGCTGGGCCTGGATGAGATTGGCGGGCTGCCAGGCACTGCGATAAGCATCGAGATAACCCAACGAAACCATCAACGCCGGGGCTGGCACCCCTGACTCAGCCGCCCGGATGACTATCTGGCGCAAATCTTCTTGATGCTCCACGAGCAGGCGCGCCAATTTGGGATCCAGCAGCAAGTTTGGCAGATCAGGCCGCGCGTGAAATGCCGCACAAATATCTTCAAGCAAGGCAGCGCGAATAATACAACCGCCCCGCCAGATGCGGGCAACGGCTTCGAGGTCAAGGCCATACTTGTATTTGTCTGAAGCCACCGCCAAAAGAGCCATGCCTTGCGCGTAGGTGGTGATCATCCCGGCAAAAAGCGCGCGGCCCAAATGCGTAAGGAACACGTTGCGGTCACCGGTGAAGGGTCGCTGGGATCGCTGATAAATCGCATCGGCCTGCTCCCGCTCCTTCGCCAGCCCAGACATGTCCCTCATCCCCACCGCCAGGTCAATCGTTGGAATCGGCACTTGCAGTTCCATCGCGCTTTGCGAGGTCCACATGCCGGTGCCGGTCTGCTTGGCCACGTCGAGGATTTCATCAATCAGCCGTTTGCCGGTATTCTCGTCCTTTTTGGAGAAAATATGGCTGGTAATCTCCACCAAATAGCCATTGAGTTCCCCCTTGTTCCAGGAAGCATAGACATCATGCACCTCGTCATCATTCATGCCCCAACCCCGTTTCATCAGGTCGTAGGTCTCGGCAAGTAATTGCATGACACCGTATTCGATGCCGTTGTGGACCATCTTCACAAAATGGCCGGACGATCCGGGGCCTAACCAAATCACGCATGGATCGCCGTTGACCTTCGCCGCCGCAGCTTCCAGCACGGGACGAACCCGCTCGTAAGCCTCTTTTGGCCCGCCAGGCATAATGCTCGGTCCGTGGCGCGCGCCTTCTTCACCGCCTGAGACGCCCACGCCCAGGAATTGGATGCCTTTCGCGGCAAGGGTGCCTGCGCGCAAGTCGGTGTCTTTGAAGTAGGAGTTGCCCGCATCAATGATGAGATCGCCCTTGTCCAGATGCGGCAACAAGTCCTTGATGACCGAATCCACCGCAGCGCCGGCGGGCACCAGCATCATCACCGCGCGTGGGCGGCGGAGCAAACGGAGGAACTCTTTGATGTCTGCCGCCCCACGGGCATCACGCTGATGGGCTTCCTGGCACAGGGCCTCGACCTTGGCTTGGTCCTTGTCATAGCCCGCCACCGAAATACCGTGTTCCGCCATGTTCAGCACCAAATTGCGCCCCATCACCCCCAAACCCACCATGCCGATTTCAGACTGTTGCTGTGGTTCCGCATTTTTCATATCATCGCCTCCAGGAAGCTCATCGCTGCCATACCACTTTAGCCGATTCCCGAGAAACTTCAAAACCCGGGCAAAGTGGCCTCATTCGAATCGGGTGATCACTCCCGCAAACACACTGGGAGGAATGGCGAGAAAGTGCAGCGGGTGCGCCGCATTGCCGAGTTCCTTGCGGAGTGCGGCGTGGGTGGCCGCAGCGCTGTAGTCGCCACTGATGTAACGGAGCCGTTTTTGGAATTTCGCGAAGACCGCCGCGTCGAAGCCGTCCTGTTTCTTGACGCTCACAAGGGCACGCGCCCGAAACTTCTCAACCGTCCAGTCCGACCTCGCGACCCCGATGATGGGTGCTTTGAGATGGCCCATCGCATACAGCGAGGGGAAAACCTTCTTGAATATGAGATCGCCAGTGGCCCCGAAGAAGACGAGGGCGTCGGAGTGAGGGAGGTTCATTCGTCGTTCCTCATTTCGCGGATTTCTCCAAATGGCCGCCGAATCCGTATCGCATGGCCGAGGGAAGCTTGCCCTGGAAATCCGCCTCGCCGCGCGAAGCGAATCGCGCATAAAGCGCTGTGGTAATCATGCGTATGTGCCGAGCGCTTGATGCACTCCCTCCACGGCAATGGCGCCTTCGCCCACGGCGGCGGCGCAGCGCTTCACCGAACCCGAGCGGACGTCGCCAACGGCGAAAATGCCAGGGCGGCTCGTCTCCAGCAGTCCCGGTGGGCGCTTCGCGCCTTTCCACGCGGGGGCATCAGCGACTGCGGTGCCTGTTTTTATGAAGCCTTTGTTATCGCGTTCGATCTCCGGCGGTAGCCAATCAGCGCGCGGCTTGGCGCCGATCATGGAAAAAATGGCGGGCGTCTGCACGGTGCGCCGCTCGTGGGACTCTATGTTCTCCAGTTCCACGGTTTTCAGGTGCTTCTCGCCCGTCATTTTCCGAATCTCGGTGTGACAGAGAATCTCGATGTTTTTCTTCGCCTCTACTCGGAGCGACAGGTAGCTCGACATGCTCTTGGAGAGATCGGCGCCGCGAATCACAAGCACCACCTTCTCAGTGCTCTCGGAGAGGAACATGGCCGCTTGTCCGGCGGAGTTGCCGCCGCCGGCCACGATCACCGTCGATTTGCGGCAGAGCTGCCTTTCGATGGCCGTCGCAGCGTAGTAAACACCTCTGCCCTCGAAGCTCGCGCACCCATCGGCGTCGATGCGATTGTAGTCTGCGCCGGTGGCTATAATGACGCATTTCGCGCGTAGTTTGGCGTTGCAGCCTTCTATTCGCAGGACGGCGGAGTAGTCGCCCTCGCTGAAGGCGAGTGAAAGCGCCTGTGCCGGCGTGGAGAATTTCGCGCCGAAGCGAAAAGCCTGGAGCTGCGCGCGATTCGTCAACTCGCCCCCGCTGATGCCGGTGGGGAAGCCGAAGAAATTCTCGATGAGCGACGACGACCCCGCCTGGCGGCCTGGCGCGAAGCTCTCCAGCACCACGGTTTGCAATCCTTCGGAGGCGGCATTGACCGCCGCGGAGAGGCCCGCAGGTCCTGCCCCGACGATCGCCAGATCGCACAAAATCTCGCTTTCCCCCTCATCCGCTAGCGGTCGGAGCAGACCCGCCACTTGCGCGACCTCTCGTAAGGAGGGCTTGCACATCGGCACGCCAGTGGCCGTAATCAGCGCGGGCAGGTCGCTGCCCGCGAGTTTCAGGCGTTCGCAAAGCCCGCGCCCGTCCTCGCTTTCAAATTGAACGAGCCGATGCGGGATATGATTTTTGTCGAGGAAATCGTGGATCAGGTGCCCATCGCGCGATCCATCCGTCGCGACGACGCGCAGGCCGACGAACTCGCGGTCGCGCAGCAAGCGCTGGCGCCGCATGATGAATGCGTTCACGATGAGCCCGCTAACGCCGGGCAACTCCGCTAGCGCACGCCTCAATTCCGCGGCGGGGATTTCGAGAATCTCCGATTCCTCGGCCTTGCCCCGGACGCCCGCCACGGCAGAGGTGCCGTTGAGCATCGCCACGTCGCCGACAAAACCGCGCGGCCCTGACGTACCCAGGATTTGCTCAATCCCGTCGCGCGCTTCAAAAGCCTCCACCTCTCCGCTAAGAACCACCGTCAGCCCGAGATCACGCTGGCCCACTTTGAAAACCAGTTCCCCGCGGCGCAGCATCCGACGGTGACCCAGTGGCTCCAGCAGCGCGAGTTGCCAATCGTCCAACTTCGGAAACGCGATCGCCTCCGTGTCCCGGTAAAACTGCTCGTCTTTATCGTCTTGGCTCATATTGGGATGAGTTCTCGGCTTATCGGTCTCGATGGGTCAGGGCCTGGGGCTCGCGTCCATCTCGGAGGCCCGCGCCAGTGCTTGCGTGTCGATATACTCCCGGACGTTCGTCAGTTTGCCATTTCGAACGGTAATGGCGAAGACCCAATCGTCCTCGAACGTTTTATTCGTGGCTTTGATTCTCCCCGTAGCGAAGCCAATGACCAGAACCCGGTCTCCCTGCGCTACAAATTCGGGGGGCTTGGGAAATGAAGTTTCCAGCGTTTCGGAAGCCTTCTGAAGCAATTCCGCCAATCCCGCGTGCCCGCGGTGCGTGCCGGCCAGCGGCCAGCCCTCGCCCGGAATGATCCACTCAATATCTTTGTCAGCCAACGCCAGCAGACCTCGCTTATCGCCGCTGCCCAGTGCTGCAAAAAAATCCTTCACAATCTGAACATTCTCTTGTGTGCGCATAAATTTTCTCCTTTTTGTTTTTCGTTGTTTTTTATGTTGAATTTACGCTCTTCCTCCAAAGCTGACATAGTCATCGATTACTGCTCCTGCTTGAACAAATCCTGGAAGATGAGCGGGCCCCAAGTTTGGCCGCGTGCATGCACCAGCGCGCCACCCTCGTTGAACTTTCCCAGCTCGACGGGTACGAACCCGAGTTTTTTGGCCAAGGCCGCCACGGGAGAGATCGCGTCCTCGTCGTCGCTCGACAGAAAGACGACCCGATGGCCGCCCTCGACGACCGGATCGGTCGCCAGGGTGGCCGCAGGCAGGTGATTGAAACCTCTCACGAGCTTGGCGCCGGTGAACGACTTCGCAACGAAGGCGGAGGACGGGAGACCGTCCAACTCTTCAGGGGGAACTTCAAACGTGTTCGTCGCGTCGATGACTGTCTTGCCTTCCCAGCTCGGCAGGGCCTTCGCAACCTCGCGATGCTCCCTGAACGGGACCGCCAAGATGATTGTGTCGGCCACGAGTGCATCCCGCAGCGACTTGGCGACGACCGTGGGACCAATCGCCCGAGCCTTCGGCGCCAAAGCCTCGGGCGGCCGGCGGCTCGCGACGGTCACGTCGATGTTTTTACGGGCGAAGGCGTGGGCCAGGGCTTGGCCTATCTTACCGAATCCTACAATTGCATCCCACATTCCGCACTTGGGGAGTGTAATTTTTCACGGCCCATTGGGCAAGCGGAGTCATCAGTGTTTTAGTGGTCGTTCATTCCAAGGCGCTTTTTTGAGGGATTGTTTCACGATCTGGCCAACCTTCTTCTGCAGGGCGCGGTAGTGGCGGATTCGTTTCTGGCATTCGGCGGCTTCCTGTTGGCTGATGGTTTTGGTGGTTCGTTTTCCGGCAATGATTCCCGTCCAGCGGTAATAGGTTCCGTGGAGCTTCGGGGGGTCCTTTTTGCAGGCGCAGTTGGGTTTGCCGCAGGTGCTCTGGGCGGTGGAGACACTGCCGGGCAACAGGGGCAGGCTCACTGGGAGGGCGATCTTTTTTGCTTGCATCTTGATGTAATAATACATTAGGATAGCCGCCATGCAAGTAAATTCTTTGCGGTTGCGCGCCCAGGCCGTCGGGCCTCTGCCCATTCTCCAGCACTTTCTGGACACGCTCCAACTGCGGGAAATTCTGGCCCGGAGCCGCCCCCTCCGGGCTTATGTCCCGGCTCTCGAACTGCTGGTCAAGAGCCTGCTGGTGGAACCCAACGCCCTCTATCGCGTCCGCCCGTGGAGCCAGCAATACGACCCGCGCTGGATCGGCCCGGGAACCATCGGCGACGACGCCATCGGCCGCGCCTTGGACCGGCTCTTTGAAGCGGATCGGGCCAGTCTGTTGACCCATTTGGCCTTGAGCGCGCTGGAGCATTTCGACCTGGACACCTCTCGCATCCATAACGACTCCACCTCGATCAAGCTTTCCGGGGCCTACGCCCACCAACTCCCCGGAGGGATTCAACTGCGCCGGGGCTTCAGCAAAGACCACCGCCCCGATCTCAAACAGTTGGTCTATAGTTTGTGCGTGACCTCCGACGGAGCCGTCCCCATTCATTACAAGGCCTACGATGGCAACCAGACCGACGACGCCACCCATTGGGAAACCTGGCAGGCGTTGTGCCGTCTGCTGGGCAAGAACGACTTCATCTACGTCGCCGACAGCAAGCTGTGCGTGCGCGAAACCCTCCTGCGGATCGATGGGCAGCAAGGGCGCTTTGTCACGATCCTGCCGCGCACCCGCAGTGAAGTCGGTGCGTTCGCCGACGATTGCCTGGCCAACCGCATCCGCTGGGCTCCTCTCTGGCGCCAGCGCTGCCCCCGCCATCAAGGCCGCTGGGAAATCTTCGAATTGGCCCAAGGGTTCTTTCAAAGGCAGGAAGGCTTTGGCCTCCATTGGTATCGCTCTTCGGAAAAACGCCGGCGCGACCACGAGGACCGGGAGGAGCAGATCGCCGCCGCGCTGGAACGCTTGGAGCGATTGAACAACCCCCAGCGCCGCGGACGCAAGGACGCGCCCGCACTCCAAAAGGCGGCCGACCTGGTGTTGGCCAAATACCACGCCCGCGATTGGATCCAGGTGCAAATCCACCTCCAGGAAGCGGTGCGGTTCCGGCAGAACCACCGCGGGCATCCGACCCCGCGCACCCTCTTCCGCCGGGCTGTCAAACAAATCTCCAAAGTCCAGGCGCAACGCAACCCAGCCGGCATCGCCCGCGCCCAAGCGATGGATGGCATCTTTCCTCTGACCACCAACACCCAACTGACGCCGCTTCAAGTGCTGCGGGCCTACAAATACCAACCGCACTTGGAAAAACGCCACAGCCTCTTCAAATCCCTGTTGGAGGTTTGCCCTCTGTTCCTCAAAAAGAACACCCGGATCGAAGCCTTCATCTTCGTCTATTTTGTCGCCCAATTGGTGGCCAGCCTGGTCGAACGAACCGTGCGCCAGAACATGGCCCGCCACGGGCGCAAGGACCTTCCCATCCTGCCCGAAGGTCGCCCCTCCCAACATCCCTCGGCCAGTCAAATCCTGGAAACCTTCGCCCACCGCTGCCAGCACCAGCTTTACGGAGAATCCTCCCTCATTAAGACCTTCATCGACCCGCTCCGCCCCATCGAAAAGCTCGTGCTCGAGCTGTTGGACTTACCCCAGGATCTTTACCTCCGACCGTCCCCTTCCACCTGACCACTGGCAAAATGAACCACTAAAAATCCATGACAAATCAATGACTCCGCTTGCCCAATGGGCCGTGAAAAATTACACTCCCGAAGTGCGGAATGTGGGTTGCATATTTCATAATGTTTCTCCGATTTCGTGTTAGAACTAAAATCTGAGAAGCGTGGCCCCGCGATTGGCGAGGGCCGGGCACGTGACCGCGCGGGGTCAGACCTGCGCCATACCTCCATCGACGGCGAGTTCTACGCCGGTAATGTATGAACTTTCTTCGGAGGCGAAAAACACGACGGCGGCCGCAATTTCCTCGGGCTTGCCTCTGCGGCCGAGCGGAACCTGCGTGGTGAAACCTTCTATCGCTTTTTCCATCATTTCAGGGGGGATGCCCGCTTTCTCAAGTGCCGCAGTCTCGATTGGTCCGGGGCTTACCCCATTCACGCGGATTTTGCGGTCTTTTAGTTCCATGGCCCAGCTACGCACGAAACTGCGCACAGCCGCCTTAGTCGCGGCATAGACAGCAAACGTTGGCAATCCCATTACGTTCGCGACCGAAGTGGTCAGGATGATCGAACCGCCATCTTTGAAGAGGGGAATGGCTTTCTGCACTGTGAAGAATGTTCCCTTCGCATTTAAATCGAAGGTTTTGTCGAAGTGAGCTTCGGTAGCCGCTCCAATTGGTGCGACTTCACCCCAACCGGCATTTGCGAAGAGGACGTCGATGTGCCCGTGTTTCTCTTTCACAACGGCATAGAGCCGGTCCAAATCCTCAAGGCGGGTTATGTCACCCGCAACCGTCGTGACGTTTTTTCCGATAAAGGCTGCGGCCTCTTTCAGCTCTTTCTCTCGTCGGCCAGTGATTACGACGTGCGCACCTTCTTCCGCGAAGCGCTTGGCTGTGGCCAAGCCAATCCCGCTGTTTCCGCCTGTAATGACCGCAATTTTCCCCGCCAATTTTTGTCCATGGTTATTACTCATATGTTTTTTCCTTTTTGTTTTTCATTGTTTTTTATGTTGAATTTACGCTTTTCCGCCAAAGCTGACATAGTCATCGAGTTCCCCGAATTCGAACCAGGTTTTGATGTCTTCCCGGGTTTTGGAAAGCCGGCCCAGGTATTTGGCAAAGAACGCAAGTGTTTCGGCGTCGCTGTCCGGCGCGCGTTTTTCCATGAAAGCAGACCAGGCCTCGATTTCCCATGGAGAGCGCGGGGTCTTGGAATGGGCCTGAACCCATTCGAGCATTTCCCCGTCGCCTTTGCCGGTCGCCAATTCCTTCAACAAGTCATCGGGATCGAAGCCAAGAAATTGTACCAAGCGCTGGTCGGTTGAGGAATTGTATTCATACTCGCCATTTTTCTTCGCGAGAGTCGCCCGGCCCTTGTCGAGCATGCGGGCCAAAACAACGTAGTTGCCCAAACGAACGCGAAAGCTCCGAGGTGGGCGTTGAGTCAGATCAATAAAGTAATGTTGCGTTTTCATAGTTTTCATAGTCCTCCAGTCTCAACGACGATGGAGACGCTGGACAAAGTGAAACTCAATGCCCGATAGCGGAGCGCCGACCTCCTGCATTGCACCGCCTGTTCGAAGCGGGCCGAGATCAATGGCGACTAGTCCGGTGCTGTTGATTAACTCGATTACACTCTGTTTGGCTTCGATGTCGTCGCCGGACGTAAAGATGACGGTCCGGGGTTTGGTCGGGGAGAAGTCCCGTATCCACTTCATCGGCATGTTGCTGATTGATTTCACAAGCCGCGCGCCAACGGCCATCTCGGCGACGATCTCGCTGGAGGTGCGACCCTTTAACGCGGCCCGCGAGCGGGTGATGCCCGCCAGACTGGTGTCAGGTATAGAATCCATATGCGCGTTAGTCGCATCCACCAGTATTCGTCCACGCCAATCAATGCCTTTGAGCGCCTCAGGCACGTTCACCCACATCGTGGCTAGAATCACGATATCGCACTTTGCTGCCTGTTGCTTGGTCCCCGCGATGGCGCCCGCACCGAGTTCCGCGACGAATTTACCCAGCGTTTCCGGACCTCTGGAGTTGGATACGACTATCGTGCGACCGGCGTTTATCAAATGGCGGCCGATTGAGGCCGTTACGTTTCCCGCCCCTATAAACCCTACTTCCATAGTTGATCTCGTTTTCATCTTATTATCGACGCTGCAACCTGCGCCTTCTCGAGCCGTGTGGCTATGGGGTGAATGCCCAATATTCCGATTTGTGATTGCAGTGATGCAAGATTTGCATCACTATTGCAATCGTGCTGGAAAAGATTCGTTTGTTCTTAGTGGTCCTTGAGGAAGGCAGCCTCCGTCGTGCGGCTGCCCGTCTGCGCATCTCTCAGTCCGCCATCACGCGACAGCTGCAAGCACTCGAACTCGATCTCGGCGGGTGCGTTTTGGAACGAACATCGGCCGGGGTGCGTCCCACGGACGGAGGACGTGCCCTTGCCGAAAGGGCAAAAACGCTTCTGGCCGATTATGATTCCACCATGGCTGAGGTCCGCCGGTTGGTTCGCGGAGAAAGTGAACGGTTGCGTATTGGCTATATTGCGTCGGCCGTCCAGGAATATCTTGGGCCGGCTCTGGCCGTGGTGCGGCGCGCTTATCCGGGGCTGAAAGTCAAAATGCTCGATCAAACGCCCGGCGAGATGATTATCGCATTACGGCAAGGTAAAATTGATTTAGCATTGACCTTGCTCGGTGTAGACCTGCTCTCTCGCGATTTCGATACTCGTAAATTGGCGACCGTAAGGAGCCTTGTTGCGCTTCCCGTCAGCCACCGGTTCGCGACCGAAAGACAGGTGTCTCTTTCACAATTAAAGAGCGAGACGTTCGTGCGGGGATCGGATGATGTGGTGCCGGGATACACGCAGAGGGTCGTTCAGTTCTGCCGCGAGTACGGCGGCTTCCGTCCCCGCCTGGGCACCATTGACAGAAAAGATGGTCTTGCGGAATGTCTCGCCGTGGCAGCGAATGAAGAAGCGATTTCGATTCAACCAGCATTCATTTCTCACCTGAAAGTTCCGAACGTGGTAATGGTTCCCATCGCTGACGCAGGTGCGACCTGGGATTTGTTCGTGGTCTGGCGGGGGGGCAAAATTGCCAGTCCATTGCGGACCTTGCTGAGCGAACTAAACCTGAAGTCTCATTAAATAAGCCTCATCCAACAACTTTGTGTTTGGACTCGTGTAGGGCATAGAGTTTGAGCCGGAAGAAATCGTTGTCGCGAAGGCCGTAGAACTGTCGGCGCATGGTTTTGATCTTGCGTTTGATTCCCTGCATTCGCCCGTTTGTCATTCCGGTCGTTGAATATGAGAGCAATCCCTCGGCGTGGTCCGTTGACGATTGAGCCACGCTCACCAACTGGTCAATGCCACTGGCGATTGCCTTCTCGCACCAAGCGGAGTAGTAGTCGGCCAGGTTTCCCAGATCCTTGAGCACCGCACAATGTCGAGTCTAATTGGGCACCTAAAAATGCCGAGTCTTGAGAATAAAAAATGACCGAACTCCTCGAAAATCGAAAATCATACCGTCTCTCAAATGTCCAAATGTCCTTCGTCAGCCGGATACGATACAAGGAATGTCTCGTCATTTCCAGATTCCGGCACTCGGGAATAATATTTTGATGTTTTGACCGCACCGCGCGGGCGAACCAGAAACGCTGCATAAAACCTCCAGAATCCCGGCATCAACTCAATCTGACAGCCACGATCTCACCAAGGACGGTTGAGGTCGGGACGCCGTTTTCGGTTTTCCCGACCGCGCGCTGCCAGACCTAGGTTTGGCGAGCTTTCGGGAGTCACCCCGGCCTGAGTTGCCGCGGTGTTTATGGCCGTCATCTGGTCGTCGATTACCTTGAGCAACTCTTGCCGGCCCTGCCGGGTCGCGGCTGAACAGGTGAACACCGCCGGCAGCTTTTCGAACCACGCCGAAATGCGATCGGTAAAGGCTGCCATGTTCGCCTGCGCCGTGACGGCGGATACCTTGTCGGTTTTGGTGAATAAGAGGACGAACGGCACGGCGTGGCGCACGAGCCATTCCACGAACTCCAGATCTATTTCTTGCGGCGCCAGACCAGACTCGATCAACGCAAAGACCAGGCAGAGGTTCGGGCGATTCTCCAAGTAATCGTTCACGGTTTGGTTGAATCGGGCTCTGTCCTCCCGCGCGACGTGGGCGAATCCGTAGCCTGGCAGATCCACCAGCCGCCAACATTTGTTCATCGTGAAGAGGTTTATGAGCTTGGTGAACCCCGGCGTGGGCGAGACGCGGGCTAATCCCTGCTCGCCCGCCAGCATGTTCAGCAGCGAGGACTTGCCGACGTTCGAGCGGCCGATGAAGGCGAACTCCGGCAGCGACTCGTCCGGACACGAATCCAGATCCGGCGCGCTGCAGTCAAAAATGGCGGATGAAATGTTCACGATGGAAAACCCACAGCCCATTGTCGCACAAATCCACCGGATTGATACCCGTATTGTCAAAAAACGGGCTGTTCAATCCACTAGGCTTGACACGCGATGGCCCCCATGGTCGCTTTTCTTACGGGCTTGGTAAGCGGCTCTCTTTTCGGCTTCGCGCAGGAAGCGGAGTTCGATCTGGAGTTTGAGGAAACTGTCATATCGCTCGCGCGGGAGCGTGCCGGCGGCGAGCGCTTCGAGCACCGCACACTGTTTCTCTTTCGTATGGGTGCAGTCGCGGAAGTGGCAACGCAGAGACAGCGCGTCAACCTCGGGAAAAGTCTGCTTCGATCCTTCATTGGCAATCCAGAGGTGGAATTCTCTCATGCCCGGCGTGTCAATGACCACGCCTCCTTGGGGGAGGAAAATCATCTCGCGCCACGAAGTGGTATGCCGGCCTTTGGCGTCACTCGTGCGGACTTCCACCGTGGCCTGGATGTCTTCTCCATAGAGGCGGTTGATGAGGCTCGACTTGCCGACACCCGAGGTGCCAATGAACACGGCGGTGTCGCCGGGCTGGATCAGTTGCGCCAATTTCTTCACGCCTCGCCCGGTGAGCGCACAGGCCGCGAGCACTAAAGCGTCGCCGGCCACGCGTGTGGCGTCCGCGAGCCTGGCGTCAAGGTCCTCGCACAAGTCAATTTTATTGAGAAGGACCACCGGGCGTGCGCCGCTTTCGTGGGCCATGACCAGCATCTGCTCCAGACACGCCGCGTCGAAGCTCGCGTCCGCGGCGGTCACCAGAAATGCCGTGTCAATATTCGTGGCGAGGATATGCCCGGTGCTGCCACGGCTGGTCATCTTGCGGCAGAGCTGGGTGCGTCGCGGAAGGACGGCCTGAATCATGGCCTTCTCCTCGTTGGCAACCAGTTTTACGGCAACCCAATCCCCCACCTTGGGAAGTTTTGCATTGGACCCGCGGGCTTCGTGGAGGAATTTGCCAGTGACTTGCGCGAGAAGTTCCACCTCTTCGGTCCAGACGCGGAAGAAATGTTTATCCTCCACCGCCACGCGGGCCGGAACCAGACCCTTGGCCTGGTGGGGCGCGAACTGCCGGTTGAGATCAGCATTCCAGCCCAACTTCGTCAGGTCCATAGGGGCGTGTTGATTGAATCATTCATGGCCTACAGCTTACGCCCTAGCCCCGGAGGGTCAAAAGATTCAAGCAGCTTGCGGAATGCACGTTTCGAAGCTATTGGGCAGTTGGGTGAAATCTCCCGGGCTTGCGTAATCGCCCGCCGTCACCCAGGCTGATCCGAATGAGGCGCATGCTTTAAACAGTAACTTGAAACCGAACACGGCCAATACCCCCTCCGACCGGGATGCGGTGGATGGTGTCATCGCCTATCACGACCGGACGAAGCATCATCCGCAGCGCTACGCTCTTGGACCGGGCGGTCTCGACTGGGCGACCCAGCCGAATCCGTTTCGCCATTTCGATGGTGCACCCGTATTCAAACTACCGCTGGCCGACCGCGACGACACACCGCCAGCAGCCGGCTTGTTCGGCGAAAGCGTTGCGCCACCGCGACCTTTCACCCTCAATGCGTTAGGTTTGTTCTTCGAATTGTCCATGGGCCTTTCAGCTCGGAAGGAGATTCCGGGCATGAGCTGGTACCTGCGGATGAACCCTTCCAGCGGCAATCTGCATCCGACCGAGGCCTATGCCGTGCTGCCGGCGCTTGAGTGGTTGCCCGGCGGCGCAGGTGTTTATCACTACGCACCGCTGGATCACGCCTTGGAACAACGGGCGCGCCGATCGCAAAGCACCAAGCCGGACGCCGTTGGGTTTTGCGTTGGACTGACTTCCATCACCTGGCGCGAGGCGTGGAAATATGGTGAACGGGCCTTTCGCTATTGTCAGCACGACGTGGGACACGCCTTCGCTGCTCTTCGTTATGCGGCCGCCGCGCTGGGCTGGTGCATGGAACTGTTGCCGGAATGGGATGACGCGCAACTCGCCCGACTGCTCGGCCTTGACCGCCCGGAAGATTTTGCCAATGCCGAACGCGAGACGCCGGAACTGCTCGTCAGGGTGATAGTGAACGGAGCGGCAGAGCCAGTCCCGTCAACCGTTGCCAACTCGTCTGTTGAATGGTTCGGACGCGCCAACCGCTTGAGCCGCTCCCATGTTGGTTGGGCGGTGATTGATGAAGCCATTGCGGTCTCGGAGCGAAAAGCCCAAACTCTGGACAAATCCGTCGTCCCGGATTCGTGGCCGCCGCCCTCGCCGCCCGCCTGCGATCTCTCGTCCGGTCAGCTGATCCGCCAGCGCCGCAGTGCGGTGGATTTCGACGGTGTCGCCACCATCACGCGCGAAACATTTCTGACCATTCTGGATGCTACGTTACCGCGCGCATCGGCCCCGCCGTTTGACGCTTGGCCATTTTCGCCTCGAATACATCTGGTTTTGTTCGTTCATCGGGTCACAGGGCTGGATCCTGGAATGTATCTCTGGCTGCGAGATCTTGCCGACTTGGGAGCTTTGCGGCTCGCCTTCCACGACGTTCGCGATTGGGAGGTCCTTCGGGACACAGCCCAAATGGTACCACTCTGGCGTTTAGGCCGGGGAGACCTTCGCGATTTTGCGCGGACCCTTTCGTGCCACCAAGACGTTGCCGCCGACGGAGCATTCAGCCTTGGCATGTTGGCGCGATTCGAAGCGGTCATACGGGAACGCGGCGCGTCGGCTTGGCGGGAGTTGTTCTGGGAGGCCGGAATAATCGGCCAGTCACTCTATTTGGCCGCGGAGGCCGCTGGAATACGAGGGACGGGGATTGGCTGCTATTTTGATGACGAGTTGCACCGCGCGCTCGGTTTGAAGGGGCATGATTGGCAGAGCCTATATCACTTCACCATCGGCAATCCCGTCGAGGATCTGCGGCTGCGGGCCATGCCGCCTTATGCCCATCTGAAAACGGGAGTGCGTGGCCCGTAAATGCGATTCTCAGCCGTTGTGGCCTTTGTTTCCGCGTCGGAGCCACTTGAGTGTGCTACAGTTCAGTGCGCCGTTTCCAACGAGCGCCTGAATTGTGCCTTTTTCACTGAGAACATTGATCGACCGTTATACGGGCCGGCGTGCGTCCTTGCCGTCATTGGATTTGCTGGTGTCTGCGGCGGCACCCGGTCAGGCATTGGAGGAACGGTTGAACTGGCTGGTGGACGTGGCGCTGTGGATTCGCCGGCCCGGCCAGGGCGAGCAAGCACCACTGGCCAACATGTCACTGCAGAGCGGACGTCTGCGGCGGTTTCTCGATATGCTGGAACGCAATCCGGAATGGAAATTGGAGGTGGCAAAGACATTGCGCTCCATTATCAGCGAGACGCGGGCGGTGGCGTTGTTTTCCGAGACGGGATTGCCGCGCCAATTTGGATTACTGACCGAGATCAGCGAGCGGTTGACGCGCAAATTCCTGCCGCCCCCGCCGGGTTCGGCGGAATTGGGAGCGCTGTTCGAGCGGCTATTTCCCTACCCCAACGATGACATCTGGATCGAGAACTTGGATGAGAAAACACTGGAGCGATTTGGGCAATTACTGGAGCACGGCGTCGGCGCGGAGGAGAAGGGCTGGAACAGGCTGTCCGAGGAATTGGAGGATGCGCTGGCATATTTGGCCGCGCAAATTCGTGTCACCGGTTGTTCCAGAGCCATCCGGCAACGGCTGACAAACCAGAGCCTGCGCGAGTTGGCGTTTTTCAAATTGGGGACCGCCCTTTCGTCCGCCATCGCCGCCCAGACAAAGGGGGATGAAGCCGCCCTCTTGGCGGAATTGAATTATTTGCGGTCCTTGATTGACGGCTGCCATCGCGCCCGCGCCAAGGTTCTGGAACACCTGGAAAGGAGTGGGGTCAGCACCGAGGTGGTCTATCACCTCGCGTTCATCGAGGCTTCATTGCAGCGGTTTCAAGACTTGCTCGACTTCGCCTTCGAGCCGGCGACGCCGATGAAGCGCAGCGCCGGATTTGTGGCCCTGTTGGCCAGACAGAACAGGGCGCGGCAAAGTGTGGTTGATTTGCTGCGTCAGAATTGCAGGTTATTGATTCGTAAAATCGTCGAGCGCACCGGCGAAACCGGGGAGCATTACATCGCGCGCAGCCGGCAGGAATATGGGGTCATGCTCAAAAGCGCCGCGGGCGGCGGGGCCATCATGGCCGCGACCGCTTGGCTCAAGACCATCCTCCTGGCCTGGGGACTTCCGGGTCTGATGCAGGGCATCGCCGCCTCGTTGAATTACTCCCTCGGCTTTGTCGCCATTCAACTGACCGGCTCGACCCTTGCCACGAAGCAGCCGGCCAATACGGCGGCTGCCCTGGCCGCGCGCATGCACAACGTGCGCGAACCGGCGGCCATCGAGGCACTGGTGGAGGAAATCGTGTGTCTTGTTCGCTCGCAAATTTCTTCCATTGTGGGGAACCTGGCCCTGGTGGTGCCTTCGATGTTGCTTCTGCATTTTTTGATTCTATGGTGGACAACAAGCGAAATCATGCCGCCGGAGAAAGCGGTCAAGGCGATGCACTCCATTTCCATCCTGGGGCCGAGCGTGATTTACGCGGCGTTCACAGGCGTGCTGTTGTGGGCCTCCAGCCTGACGGCGGCGTGGGCGGGCAATTGGTTTACCTGCCATCATATTGGCGAGTCGTTGGCGAGCGACCGCCGCTTAATTCGGGTCTTGGGACCGACTCGCGCCGCGGGCTTCGCGCAATTTTGGACCCGAAACATTGCCGGATTGATCGGCAACATCGCTTTCGGCTTCATGCTGGGAATAATTCCGGAAGTGGCTGAATTCGCCGGTCTTCCACTGGACATACGACACGTCACGCTCTCCGCTTGTTTTCTGACCGCCTCAGTGGCATCCCTCGGTGTTGGCGTGCTGGCGACAAAGGCGTTTGTGCTGGCGGCCCTGGGGATCGCAGGAATTGGCTTTATGAATTTGACCGTCAGTTTTTGGCTGGCCATGTTGTTGGCTACCCGCGCGTGTGACATACGGTCACCGGAGCGCCATGCCATCTATTGGGCCGTGGCGTGCCAAGCCATGCGACAGCCCTTGAGTTTTTTGTTTCCCGTGAACGGCACAAAGGAGATTGCGGCGCCTTCACCGAATAATATCTAACGGCTGACGCAGCAGACGTCCTTGAAAGGCCTGATTTTATTGGTTGTTTGCAACTTTTCATGTCTTGATTCAAATGGGCCAACCGGCCTCAAATTAGCTGGAAAAGTGTACTGCACAGTACTGCACATTGGCAAAGGCTCAGGAGCAGATTGCGCCCTGTTTCCGGGGCGACAGCGGAGCTTGAACGGAGCCTGAGGGATGTTTTTGGCATGCGTGCATCGCGTCGCTCAATCGTGGTAGCACCCGTCCGAGTTTACGATTATGCCAAGTTGCTTGACGATTAGCTTACGAAAAGTGGCAGGCATCAATTCGACTCATCCCTGTCCGATGGTTTACGATTAGGCGCAGCGCCTTTACGATTCCCTAACGAATCTCCGGACGCTTTGAATCGGTAGCGTGTTGAACGACCTCCTCCGATCTTCCCCGCAAAACCGAGTGCCACCAGTTTGCCGAAATCAGAAGTCGTGACAGGGCGTGTGACGTTGAACTCCGCCTCTCAGGCGCGGCAGGTAAGCTCATGTCCTTGAGCCAGCTGTTGCAGCATTTTCCGCTGCCTTTCGTTCAACTGCGCCTCGATGGCTGGTGTAACCGTGAGCCGGGCTTCCGGGACGCGGATGCGATCCGGATTCTCGCCCGGTCCGAGGAACGTGACTTGGAAATGGCCGGTTTCCGTGCCATGGAGCGGTTGATCCAGACCGTGGTTGAGCATCTGGTCGAGCATCCGGCGGAACCCGCCGCCGCGTTCCTCGATGCGGTGGAAATAGGAAAGACACTGGGCCAGCACCGTATTGCGGGAGCAGGGCCGGTATTTGCCCCGGCGCAAATTGGCGGGAGTGATGGGCGACGGCGGCAGGCCGGGACTGGAGACAACCACGCGGTCAGCGAAGACCTCGATCATGATTTTCCGCCCAGCGTCCTCGTATTGACGATGGGCCATGGCGTTGACCAGGGCTTGCCTTGCATAACCAAGCTGGCCCTCTTTGAACACCCCTCCTTGCCGGTGGCCGCTTCACTCCCGACCTCCTTTTTCACGAATCGGCGCGGGAATTGAGAGGACAAATCTAGAGATCTAGGCCACTTTAGACGAACGGGCCAAGCCCTGTTGCCTGCCTTCGATGTGCCCCTTCCCCTGCCGGGGCTGAGATCTTCGAGAAACCTCACCCTGGACGGTCCAAAACCCATTGGAAAAGACGAAAAAGAGGAAATTGTTTGCCTCTTTTGTGCTATCCTTTCGCATTGAAGGGTGAATGATCGAATTGCCCATGCCTCAGCCGTCTGAACGCGACATTGAAGTTTTCAACGCGGCGCTGGAATTGCCTCCCGCGGAGCGCGCCGCTTGCCTGGATCGGGTTTGCGCGGGCGACGCCGCGTTGCGCCTGCGGGTCGAAGAACTCCTTCAGGCCAACGAGGCGGCGGGCGGCTTCCTAGAAGGCTCGGTCGCAGTCCCGCCCGGACCGGGCGGAACCATACGCGTCGCGGGGGTTTTTACCGAGAAGGCGGGCGACCGCATCGGCCGCTTCAAATTGCTGCAGCAGATCGGCGAAGGCGGCTGCGGCGTAGTGTATATGGCCGAGCAGCAGGAACCGGTTCAGCGCCGGGTCGCGCTCAAGGTCATCAAATTGGGCATGGACACCAAACAGGTGATCGCCCGGTTCGAGGCGGAACGGCAGGCGCTGGCCTTGATGGACCATCCGAACATCGCGAAGGTGTTGGATGCCGGCGCGACGGAAGCCGGTCGGCCGTATTTCGTCATGGAACTGGTGCGCGGCATCAAAATCACTGATTACTGCGACCAGAACAATCTGCCCACTCATGACAGGCTTGATCTTTTCATGCAAGTTTGCCGGGCCATTCAGCACGCGCATCAAAAGGGCATCATTCACCGGGACATCAAGCCCTCGAACATTTTGGTGACGATGAACGACGGCGTGCCCGTGCCCAAGGTGATTGACTTTGGCGTTGCCAAGGCGACGGAAGGCAAATTGACCGACAAAACGCTCTTCACCGCCTTTGAGCAATTCATCGGCACGCCCGCTTACATGAGTCCGGAGCAGGCGGAGATGAGCGCGCTGGATATTGACACGCGCAGCGACATTTACAGTCTGGGCGTATTGCTCTACGAATTGCTGACCGGCCAGACGCCTTTTGACGCCAAAAAATTGCTCCACGCCGGCTTGGATGAAATTCGCCGGACGATTCGGGAGCAGGAGCCGGCGCGTCCCTCGACTTGTTTGAGCACGATGCTGGGCGCGGACCTGACGGCCATCGCCAACCACCGCAAAGCCGAACCGCCCGGTCTGATTCATCTGGTGCGCGGCGACCTGGACTGGATCGTAATGAAAGCGTTGGAAAAGGACCGCACCCGACGTTACGAGACCGCCAACGGCCTGGCAATGGACATCCAACGCCACCTGAGCAACGAGCCTGTTCTGGCCCGCCCGCCGAGCATGGCATACAACTTCCAGAAGGCATTTCGCCGTCACAAACTGGGGTTCGCCGCCGGGACAGCCATTGCAGCGGCCTTGGTTCTGGGAGTCATCGGCACCACTGTGGGCCTGCTCCGCGCCCAGAAACAAGGCCGGGTGGCCGAGACCGCCCGACAGGAGCAGAGCAGACTGAGAGAGATCGCCGTCAAGTCGTTGGACGGGGAGAAGGAACAACGGACACGGGCCGAAGCCGAACGCCTTCGGGCCGAGACCCAGGCCCTCGCGGCCCGCCGCAGCGCCTATAACTCCGACGTGAATCTCGTCCAAGAGGCGCTGGCTGCGAATAACCTCGGAAAGGCCCAGACGTTGCTCAACCGCCAAGTGCCGCAACAGGGTCAGACGGACCTGCGTGATTGGGAATGGCGGTATCTCTGGACACAGGCGCGGGCCGATGAGCATGAGGTCTTCCTTCCCAGCTCTGACTCTCGGTTCGAGCGTTTGTCCTTCAGCGGGGATGGCCGCCTGCTGGCCCGGGAACAAGGCGGCCATCTGGTGGTGGTCGAACTCAGTTCGCGGCAGACGGTTTTGCAGAGGACGAACGCCTGGCTGCCTGCATTCACACGCCACGGTGACCGTCTGGCCTTCGTTGTGGGTCAATTTCCGGCCAATCATGATTCGATCACACTTTTGGACATGGCCACCCAGAACGAAACCCGGGTCGAGACATCCTCGGGTGTTACCAAATGGCTTGGCTTCACACCAGATGACAGCCTGTTGCTGGCGGTCGTTTTGAAGCCCAATCCCGAGGCAATCCAAGATAATCGCCAGTGCGACCTGATAGAATGGCAGACTGACACCGGGCGGCAGATTTGGCACCGGGCGATTGGCCGCAGTCCCGCTACCTGGTTCGCTGGCTCGGACTCCTGCTCGTACGGGTGGGGACGGCCGTGTGCCATCTCCCCGGACGGCTCGGCATTCGCCGTCTGCGTGCAGAATGGGCGCACCCAAGTACTGGACACAAAAGACGGCGGAGATCGGTTCACCATAAGGACGACTGCGGCGCCATACCCCCTCGCGGTTATGTTCTCGCCGGACAGTTCCACCCTGCTCACGGCCGGAGCTTGGCTCGATACTTCCATCCGGCTCTGGGACGCGCACAGCGGCAAGGCCGACGGTTTGCTGGAGGGCCACAACAGTTCGGTGAGCGATTTGCTCTTCACGCCGGACGGCACACGGCTCATTTCGTCCAGCAGCGACCAAACGATCCGGCTCTGGAATTGGGCCACCCGCAAACCCGAAGGCTTTCTGCGCGGTCATCAGAACGGAATATATGGGCTGGCCCTGTCCCCGGACGGCCGGACCCTGGCCAGCGGTTGCTTGGATGGATCGGTTTACCTCTGGAATCCGGCCAAAGCATCCCAGCACCTTGGATACCAGACGCTTCCGGGCCGGCCCATCTTCTGGAATGCTGGCATGTTCACCCCGGACGGCCAATCCATCATCGGGATAGAGCCGGGTGGCGCGGTGGGGTTTTGGGATGTCTCGACCCTCAAGCGAACGCACCGTTTAGGGGGCGACTCCACAAATCGGCCCATCACCATCTCCCCGGATGCCAGATGGGCCGTGCGGGTCGTAGGACCCGGCCATTTGAGCGTCTGGGACGTGACCAGCGGCTTGGAGAGAACCAATTTTGTCGCCGCACCGGGACAGTTGGACGACGTGCGATTCACGGCCAACGGGAAGTTCCTCGTCACCTTAAATGGTCCTGTTACGAATCTGGTTCTTGAGGTGTGGGACACGGACAACTGGCAGCGGAAAAGTTCCCTTGCACTCCCCCCCGAGGCAGACACAGACAAATTGAGTCCGCGACTCAGGGTGGTTGCGCGGTCGCCAAATGCCCTCCATTACAAGGGCGTCACGGACGACTTTACAACCTCGCTGCCCAATTCTTACGTCATTGCATTGGAAGGGGCCTTCCGCTTCTTCGACGTGACCAAGCTCAACGAATCTCCCAAAGTAGTTGAGGCTTTAGATCTCCAAGATGAGTCGGACACTGTTCTGGATTTGGCTGTGTCTCCTGATGGGCGGTTGGCGGCGGCGGCATATAATGCGGAAACAACTTTTCGACTCTGGGATATGGCGACTCGGCAACCGCTGGAAACGCTGAAGAGTTACCGGCTCGGAGTCAGCGCAGTCTCCTTTTCATGCGATGGTCGGCGCCTCGCGGCCGGAAGCAGCGGCCCGGAAGCCATCAAGTTATGGGACCCCGAGACGCGTGAGGAGGTGTTGACGCTCAGTGCCGAGGGATCAGATATTCATGGTCTCAAGTTTTCACCCGATGGGCGCTACCTGCTGGGTGTCACCTCTTCGGAAAGCTACTACATCACCGGCTACGCCCACCTCTGGTTCGCGCCCACCTTGGCTGAGATTAACGCAGTGGAAGCCGCAGAAAGGCAAGGACAGCACCCATGAACCCATCCCGCGAAAACTGAGAACTTTCTGCAACTAATTTGCCCCTTTGTCCCCGGAATCCCGCATGGGTTGACGGTAGGCCAACCTGCCCGCTCGCTGAAAACGGAATTGAACCGAAAAGACACCATTATGATTGATCTGAACCATTCCCGAAATCTGGCGGCGCGTCCGAGCGTCGGTCGTTTCGCTGCCATGTCCCTGCTGGCCGCCAGCGACCCGGCGCGAGGTTCCACCGTGCTCAAGCGCTTCCATTCCCGCCACGTCAGGAAACTTCTCCGACGATTTGTTCTATCCGGCTTCTTGGCGCTGGCTGGGGCGATCCCCGCTCAAGTGGCTAACGTGACCGTCACCGTTTCAGCCCCAAGCACGGTCATGCCCTCAACCGGTCTGGGTGTGGGCTCCTCGGTGTATGACAATTACTTGGTGGATGCCGCCGTTCCCGGCAACCTCAAGGCTGCCGGCGTCGGGATGGTGCGATACCCGGGAGGTTCTTATGCGGATATTTTCCATTGGCAGACGACTTCAACCACGACCGGTCAGGGCGGCTATATCGCGGCCAACACCGATTTTGTCAACTGGATCACCCAGGACGTGATGGCCGCTCGTGCCAGCGCGATTATCACCGTCAATTATGGATCGAACCCCGCCGGGACGGGTGGCGCCAATCCCAGCGAAGCGGCCGCCTGGGTGAACTATGCCAACCTCACCAAAGGGTATGGCGTCAAGTATTGGGAAATTGGCAATGAGGTTTACGGCAACGGCTATTACAATGGGTCAGGTTGGGAGTGCGACCTGCATTACAACTCCACCTCCGGGCGCGAAGGCCAGGACGCGCTCAGCCCGGTTGCCTATGGCAGCAACGTAAATTTGTTCGTCTCGGCCATGAAGGCGGTTGACCCGACGATCAAAGTGGGCGCCGTGCTGACCACCTTCGGCTACTGGCCGGACGCCTCGCAGGGCGCGTCCCCCGATTGGAATGCGAATGTTCTCCAGCAGTGCGGCGCGAATATTGATTTTGTCATCCTGCATTACTATCCCGACGACGGCACTGGAAACGGCGGAACCAATATCATCGCCAAAACTTCGGAAATTCCCGCGATCGTTTCAGCCACGCGCTCACTCATCAACACCTATTGCGGAGATAACGCTTCGAAGGTGGAAATTGCCGTGACGGAGGCAAATGGCAACACCTTCGCGAATTCATATCCGGCGGAGAGTTTGTTTGCAGCGGACCTTTATTGTTCCTGGATGGAGAACGGCGCGGTCACCATGGATTGGCAGGAATTGCATCATACGCCCCCCGCGACCTTTCTCGTCAGCGCCAGTAATGGCGGTCCGCACCGCCCCTGGTATGGCGCCTTGATGTCCAGACTGCTCGCGCGACCGGGAGACACATTCGAGTCCGCGACTTCAGACAACCCGCAGGTGCGGGTTCATGCCACTTTGCGACAAGACGGCCAGGTGGGGTTGCTGTTGATAAATGAGAGCGCCACCAGCAGCCAGAGCGTTAATGTAGCTGTCAACGGCCCCGCGCTCACCAATACAGCCACTCAATACCAATTTGGCGCGGCCAATTTTGCCGGCAATAATCCGCTTCCCTCGTCCGGTGTTAAAACAAACACCGCTACTGGCGTGGGCAACTCGTTCACGATCAACGTTCCCAGTTTTACGATGACCGAGCTGCTCATACCTTGTGGAGCAACGATCTTCTATGCCGCCAATCCGAGCGATGGGACAGTCCCTTTGACCGTGCAATTCACGGCTCCGAACGTTGACAGCGGGGGAAATCCCGTTACCTATTGGAACTGGGCTTTTGGCGACGGCACAACCAGCACAGCGCAGAACCCATTGCATACTTATACGACTACAGGCGCGTTCCCGACCAGCCTGATGGCGACCAATACTGATGGCGCTGCCGTTCTGGGTATTGGGCCGCCCATCAAAGTGTCGCCCGGTTTTGGTTTGGTGCGGAACGGCGGTTTTGAAACAGGAAATTTTTCTTTTTGGACTTTAAGCGGAGACACTTCTCCCTGGACATTTGTTGATAATGGTTCGGCGTCCGGAATCCAACCTCATTCAGGCGCTTGCGTCGCAGAACTGGGAACGACTAGTGCCCGTGGGTTCTTTTCGCAGACATTATCCACTGTCGCAGGACAAACTTATTTGCTTTCTCTCTGGTTTAACAGCCCCGATGGCAAGACGCCCAATGAGTTGCTCGTCTCATGGAACGGAAATACGCTCTTCGATGAAACCAATCTTCCTGCCTTCGGTTGGACCAACCTTCAGTTTGTGGTCACGGCGGCAGGAACCAGCACGCTTCTTCAATTCGGATTCCGGGATGACCCCAGCTATCTCGCCCTCGATGATGTCAGTGTCGTGGCGGTTCAGCCCAGCTTCGTCGGTATCAGCTTGTCCGGGACAAATCTGGTGATCAACGCGAACAACGGGCTGTCCGGCCAGTCCTACATTGTGATGATGAGCACGAACCTGACGTTGCCGCCGAGGCAGTGGATGCCAGTGGCGACCAATGTGCTGAACACGAGCGGCAATTTCACACTCACCGCCACCAACGCGGTTGATCCCAACGCCCCGCAACGGTTTTATCAGATGGTGCTCGTGCCGTAACGATTCCCTATTTTCTGTCGCAACGCCGGAGCCTCTGATAATAGTCGCTGGTTGAGCGACGTTACCCGCATTCTGGAGTCCATCGAGCACGGCGACCCGAAGGCCGCCGATGAATTGCTGCCGCTGGTCTATGGCGAACTGCGCAAGTTGGCGGCATCGCGCATGGCGAATGAAGCGCCCAACCAGACATTGCAGCCCACCGCGCTGGTGCATGAAGCCTGGCTGCGCCTGGTTGGAGAGGAAAATCCGCAATTTGCCAACCGCGCTCATTTCTTTTCCGCCGCAGCCGAGGCGATGCGCCGCATCCTTATTGACAAGGTCCGTCGCAAACGCGCCTTGCGCCACGGCGGCGACCAGAAACGCGTGGAGATGGAGGGTTTGGAAGTTGCCGCGCCGTGTGACGACGACGAGCTCCTGGCTGTGAACGAGGCGCTCGACAAGCTCACCGCCACCCATCCTGTCCAGGCCGAGGTGGTTAAGCTGCGTTATTTTGTGGGCATGACCAACGTGGAAACGGCCCAGGCCCTGGGCCTCTCCGAGCGCACCGTCAAGAATTACTGGACCCACGCCCGCGCCTGGCTCTTCCGCGAAATCAAAGCCACTCGAATAGCCGGGTAATATTTCCTGGTGCCAGGCACGCACCCGCAGCCTGCGGCATCACAACCCATACAACGATTCAACAATGTTTGCCTCCAATCTTTGGCTGTCACCCAAGAATTCGCTTCACGCTATTGTCGGAAAGGCTTCCAACCCCTCCCACATCATTGAGAACAAATCAACTTCTTGCTTCAGTGATTTCCGCGCCGGGAACAAACAGGCGATTGTTCGGGTCCACGCGCATGTAGCGCAAACGCGCTTGTTCGGCCTCATATACGCCTGGAGATTGTCGCCAGGGAGAAAGCCCAGGCCGTGAAGAAAAATGGGCTGCTGGAACTGGTCGAAACTAAGGAATCGCTGGAATCCATCGGCGGACCCGACGTGTTGAAGGACTGGCTGTTGAAGCGCCGAAATGCCTTCGGCCAAAAAGCCATCGAATACGGTCTGCCCACTCCAAAGGGCCTGCTTATTATCGGCATCCCGGGAACGGCCTGTCGCCTGGCAGCGCCTGGAATGACAGGAACATCGCACCATTGACCACGAACTTGGGCGACAACGACCGGAAGCGCGGCAACGCCCTGGAAGGCGAGCATCAGGGCAACGACACCGGCCTCGACCACCCACCACGCGTAGCGCCAAGTCGGCTCAATCCCTGCATCCAGGGCTTCGAGGTTGGCGTGAATTGCGCCACCGCCGCTGCCATCATGGCACTTGCAGGAAAAACTTCAGCACAAGGGCATCATGTCGCTGTCGTAGCGCGGGCATTTTGGCCGCGCCGGAGCAGCAGCAACCGACGCTGCCTGGGGCACGAAATAGTTCAACAACCTGTTACGCGTGTCCAGTCGGGCTGCTTTTAGGTCGCATCAAGGCCGTGCGTAGGAATTGGGATGAGGCCAGGGGATTTGAGCCAACCCTAACGGCCACGAATTAATTGCGATCACCAGGCTCGGCCGTATTGAACTGGTGCGGAAACCGCGTCCTTATCAGCCTGTTGAAAAACTCGCCCGGTGAGGGCACCGGGCCTACATGACCCGTGATT
>Ga0302320_10001198_pt1 | contig 62235 bp, 64 predicted proteins | sample Bog_T0_3_FD_202130 | JGI IMG/M metagenome (GOLD analysis project Ga0302320, IMG submission 202130) | Peat permafrost microbial communities from Stordalen Mire near Abisko, Sweden - Bog_T0_3 | ecosystem: Environmental > Terrestrial > Soil > Wetlands > Peat | place: Sweden: Abisko, Stordalen Mire...
CGAAAACCCAAGATGCCACGCATCTACAACCTCTCCGGCCGCCCCGCTCTCGCGGCCGTTACTTAATCGATACGGGGTGACAAAGTCTCGTCGCAGTTAATACGACATTTTCTCGTTGCAACAACACACTTTCTGCGTTCTGGTAGTGGCTCAGTTTGAATTCGTAATGGCATCTTCGCTCGTCGATGGCGTCATCCTGAGCGTAGCCGTTCTTCAGGCGGAGTGAAGGATCTCCCACTACGATGCTGTGTGCCATGGGAGATCCCTCGGCCCGCTGGTAAAAACGCGGGCTCTTCGGGATGACGCCGTGTGAGACTCAGAATTCAATCTGAGTCACTTTCTGCGTTCTTAGCGCGATAGAATCGGATTAAGTTTACGCGTAAGGGAGAAAACGCATGTCATCCGTTCTGGGTAGCATTTCCGCGCTAGGGGCCGATTACGCCGAGGTCGCCCGCCAGTCGCTCGAAGCTGAGCGCTGCGCACTGCTCGTGATCGATATCCAGGAAAAACTTCTGCCCCCGATCTTTCAGAAAGATCAACTGGTGCGCAATACGAAGATGCTCATCCGCGCGGCAGAGGTGCTGAAGATTCCCGCAGTCGTGACCACGCAATACTCGAAGGGACTCGGCCCTACCGTCCCTGAAATCGCTTCCCTGCTGCCTGAAACCGACGCCATCGATAAAGATCGATTCTCGTGTTTCGGAAGCGACATGTTCTGCAGTTTGCTCAAGCGCCTGCCCGGCAACCGCAACACGCTGCTGCTCTGCGGCATGGAAAGCCACATCTGCGTGATGCAGACAGCGCTGGCCGCGCTACGCGAAGGTTACATCGTGCACATCGCTTCGGATGCAGTCAGCTCGCGAACGGAATGGAATTGGAAGATCGGCCTCGAAAGAACGCGCGCCGCAGGTGCAGTGATTTCATCCACTGAAATGATGATCTACGAACTGATGCGTTCCTCATCCTCGCCGGCGTTCAAAGAGATGCTGCCGCATCTTAAGGGCTAGGGGCCAGAACCCCGCTGGCGGGCCATATGCGAGTCGCGTCGCCGTTTGTGCAGCGGGTAGATCGTCGTGGTATGATCTCGTCACGATCGCTGGCTCAAGCTGCTAGGCAAGAGGCGACCCGGGCGTTCTGTGCGCAACGCGCCTCTGCGCGGAGAGAAAATGGCCGATACAACGGGCGCTTCCAAGAACGAGCTAATAGCGGTCGACAGGGTAGCGGGTAGCGCCGCGACTAGCTCCCCCCCTGGTAAGGCGGGAAGCCTTAGTACTCTCGCAGCTATATGGAAACATACCGACAAAATCACGAAGTGGATTCAGGTCGCGGCACTTGTTTTTGCTGCTGGGTGGACGTTTTGGACGTTCCGAGAGACCCAAGCGTCAAGCCTCGAAACCCCAGCCACGGTTGCCGCCAGGCTGGACTGGAGGATGAGTTCGGCCCCTCCGAAAGGATATTGTTCAATAACGGCAACTTTCGAGGTGACCGATCAGGGCACCAAGTCATTCGACGTAGCGTACGCGACAGTGCGAGCATGGCGAACCAATATGCCGGCTCAGGCTGAGGGTTATCAGTACATAAACATATCCGACCTTGAACGTAAGATCGCTCCTCTGTCGAATCTCCGGATAGAACACTCCGAGGACTCCCCCATAGTCGGGCATTATGCTCCAAGAACGAGCATTCACGCGGGCTTTCCATGGGTTTTTTATGGGCCGGCGTCGAATGATTTATTTTTCGCCCGCATCGACGCCTACGACAAGTCTGGCGTTTTGCTTGGTGAGGCGTCCGCGTGGACAGAGGGAATGTGCAACTAGAGCAGCCCGCTAAACCATCGGTGCAGCCATCGCCGCTGACGTTCAGGCAGACGCTGCCGCACTTGAGGACTAGATTTCCCGCCCCAACTGCTCCGCTTCCGGTTCCTTCTTCTTCACCCGCACAACCGTGATCTTCGCGATGCCTTCTTCAAACGCCGGCGGCTTTAGCTTCGCGGCCATGCGGCGCATCACGTCTTCGGGAACCACACGGTCGCGGCGCTGGTGGCGCTCAATGCAGACCTCGAGCGGCACGTCGAAGAAGACCGCGTGCACTTCGTACTGATAATCCTTCGCCAGCTTGATCCAGTGTTGGCGTTCTTGCGGCGTGAGGTTCGTCGCGTCCACATAATTCATAGGACGCTTGGCGATCAGCCGCCCCTTCAGCATCGAGCGCAAGTTGGAAAAAACCAAATCCTGAAAACGCTGCTCGCGAACGTCGTCAAACAGCAACGTGCGCACCATGTCGCTAGAGAGCGGGACAATGTTGTGCCGCTTAAACCAGGAACTCTTGCCCGAGCCCGGCAGCCCAATCGCGAGCACTACCACGCCTTTCGGCGGACGCTGCGCGGGTGCAGGAACTGGTGGAGCTTGCGCGGCCGGCGCGACAACCGGCGGAGCCGGCGCCTGAGCGTCCGCCTCGCCGGTATCCGGAAGTTCGTCTTCATCTTCGACCGGCACTGCTGGGATCGATCCTTTGACGGCAGCGGGAGCAAAGGCTTGAGCAACGGCCTGCTCACGCCCACGACCACCGCGTCCACGCCCTCCGCGGCGACGACGCCCACGGCTAGCATTCGAAGAACGTACAGGGGCCGACGCAGCAGACGACACTTCTACCGGCTGTTCATCTGCCGGCTGATCCTCTGCCGGCTGGCCTTCTGATAGCCGATGTTCGGACGGCTGCGGTTGAGGAGGTTGTTCCACAGAACTCGCACGCGCTCTGCGACCGGGCCGAGGCTCGGGGGGTGCCACCGTTGACGCCGGAGTGTCAGATTCAACTTTGGCCCCTTCGGGCGCCGCACTGCCTGCCTGCTCCGCGTCGAAATACGCTGGCTGCAAGGGCGGAGGAGCAGGCTGATCCGAAGCTTCTGCGGGAGTCTTTTTGCGGCGTTGCAGCCGCTCGCGCATCCATTTACGCATGTACGGCTTTTAACACAAAGCGCGGGCAGTATCAATCTGCGAAGCCTGCGGGCGAACCAGACGCGACAGCCGACTTCGAACGGAGCCATTACAATATCGCCATGCCCAAACCAATCCCTCCCGAGATCAGCGGTCAGAAATACATCTCTCTCGGCACCTTTCGCAAAAGCGGGGTCAAGGTTCCAACGCCGGTATGGTTTGGAGAAGACGGCGACAAGCTTTACGTGATGACGCTCAGCAAAATGGGCAAGACGAAGCGCATTCGCAACAATCCGAAAGTGACAGTTGCTCCCTGCACAATTCGCGGAAAACTGACTGGGCCCGAGATCGCGGCGTTGGCGCGCATTTTGCCTCCTGAAGAACATGCGCACGCGCGGAAGACCGTCAACCGGAAATACTTGCTGGCGCGGCTCTCCTCGCCCTTTAGCCGGGCAGATGTGTTCCTGGAAATAAGCTTCCCGTAAGAGTCATCAATAACCACGGCCGGCGAGTTCGCCGATGGGAATTAGAGCCTTCCGTAATCGAACTGGAATCATTTACGCCGCTCCCGCGTCCTGCTAACATCATCTGTCTACTTAACACGGAACGATTTCGATATTGCACTCATAAGAACGGAGACACTATGGCAATCAAAGTTGGCATTAACGGATTCGGCCGTATCGGCCGCAATGTGCTGCGGACCTCGCTCAACGATCCCAACCTGGAATTCGTCGCGGTCAACGATCTCACCGATCCCAAAACGCTGGCGCACTTGTTGAAATACGATTCCATTCTCGGCAACCTGCCCAACAAGATCAGCGCCACCGCCGACGGCATTCAGATCGATAACAAGACCATCAAAGTATTCAAGGAAAGAGATCCCGGAGCTTTGCCGTGGGAGTCGGTGGGGGCGCAGGTGGTGGTCGAGTCCACTGGACATTTCACCGACGCCAACGACGCCAAGAAGCACCTGCGAGGAACGGTGAAGAAGGTGATCATCTCCGCCCCGGCGAAGAATGAGGACATCACTCTGGTGCTGGGCGTGAACCATGAGAAATACGACGGCGCTAAACATCACATTATTTCGAACGCTTCGTGTACGACGAACTGCCTGGCGCCGATCGCCAAAGTTATCAATGACGAATTCAAAATCGTCAGCGGGACGATGACCACGATCCACTCCTACACCAACGATCAAGTGATTCTCGACTTCCCGCACAAAGACTTGCGGCGCGCGCGTGCGGCGGCGATCAACATGATTCCGACTTCCACCGGCGCGGCGAAAGCCCTGAAGCTCGTGCTCCCCGAACTGGCTGGAAAACTCGATGGCTTCTCGATGCGCGTGCCTACGCCGAACGTTTCGGTGGTCGACCTGGTGGTGTGGGTGGAAAAGAAAACGACAAAAGAAGAAGTAAACTCTGTGCTGAAAAAAGCATCTGAGAGCGGACCACTGAAGGGCTATCTGGGCTTTGAAGAGAACGAGTTGGTGTCGTCGGATTTCAAGGGCGATTCGCGGTCTTCGATCGTCGATGCGCCCTCGACCCTGGTGGTGGGCGGCAATTGCGTCAAGGTGATCTCCTGGTACGACAATGAATGGGGATACTCCTGCCGCGTGCGGGATCTGATTCACTATATCGGCGACAAAGGTTTGTAGTCTGTAGCGCACTTTGTAGCGCCGGCGTCTCGCCGGCTTTCGGGAGTGAGGGCGGGACGCCCTCACGACAGCCGCCGGGACGGCGGCGCTACTTTGAGGTCGGCGCTGCTTTTTGCCGGTTTTATCAATTAAGGACGAACCAGCCAATGTCCAAGCTTTCCATCCGTGATCTGCCTCTGAACGGCACTCGCATCCTGATGCGCGTCGACTTCAACGTTCCCCTGGAAGACGGCCGCGTGATCGATGACACGCGCATCCGCGAAACCCTTCCCTCCATCGAGTATGCTCTGCGCCACGGCGCGAGGCTGATTCTCGCGTCGCACCTCGGGCGGCCCAAGGGCAAACCGAATCCCAAGATGAGTCTCAAGCCAGTCGCCGAGCGGCTGCGCATGGTGCTCGATAAAGAGCTGGCGCGCGGCGAGAACGTGGGCTTCTGTCCCGATTGTGTTGGGCCTGAGGCGGAAGAAGTTGCCACGCAACTCGAAAAAGGCCAGACGCTGCTTCTGGAGAACCTGCGCTTCCATGCCGAAGAAGAAGCGAACGACGACAAGTTCGCCAAACAACTTGCCAGCCTGGCGGAGTTCTACGTCAATGATGCGTTCGGCGCGGCGCACCGGGCGCACGCTTCCACGGTGGGGATTACAAAGTTCATATCCAAATCGGCAGCGGGATTGCTGATGGAAAAAGAGCTGAAGTATCTGGGCAAGGCGCTCGAACATCCGGAGCCGCCGTTCGTAGCGATCCTCGGTGGAGCAAAAGTCAGCGATAAGATCGGCGTGATCCGGAATCTGATGACGAAGGTCGATTCGCTGATCATCGGCGGCGGCATGGCGTACACGTTCCTAAAAGCGCAGGGCCAGGAGATTGGCAAGTCGTTGCTCGAAGCCGATAAGGTCGAACTGGCGCGAGAACTGCTGAAAGAAGCGAAGGAGCGGAACGTGAAGTTCCTGCTGCCGGTCGATCACGTGGTAGCGATGAAGCCGGAGGCGAACGCAGTAGTCCAGCGGATCGGCGAAGGCCAGCCGATTCCGGCCGATCGCATGGCTCTCGATATTGGGGCGAAGACGATCGAACTCTTTTCGGAGGAGATCTCGCGCGCGCGCACGATCGTGTGGAATGGACCGATGGGCGTGTTCGAGGTTCCGGGCTTCTCGCGCGGAACTTTCAAGATAGCGCACGCTGTGGCGGAAAACGTGGGCGCGATTTCGATTGTGGGCGGCGGCGACACGGTCTCGGCGGTGCACAGCGCTGAGGTTGCGGATAAGATCACGCACATCTCCACCGGCGGCGGCGCGTCGCTGGAGTTCCTGGAAGGCAAGAAACTTCCCGGGGTCGAAACCCTTACGGACAAAAAGTGATTCGTCTGGACACGGGCGTGCGCGACTTCAAAGTTCGGATGCTGCTCGACGCCGGCAAGATCATCGAGTTTCACGGTCCCGCCGACATCACTCGCGAAACCACCGACGCAATCGTGAATGCAGCTAACTCGTCGCTTCTTGGCGGAGGCGGTGTGGATGGCGCAATTCACGACGCGGGCGGCCCCGCGATACTCGCTGAATGCCGGCAGATTGTGAGCAAGATCGGGAGCCTGCCTGCGGGAAAAGCTGTCATCACTTCCGGCGGAAACCTTTCTGCTAAACATGTGATCCACACGGTTGGACCGATCTATCGCGGCGGAGGACACTCTGAAGCGGGAGAGCTTGCGAGTTGTCATCGCGAATCGATTCGACTCGCCGATGAGCACGCTCTCCAGTCGTTATCTTTCCCCGCCATTTCGACTGGGGCCTATGGCTATCCAGTTTCGGAAGCTGCGCCCATTGCGATTGCCGCTGCGGTTGAGGCTTTGGGCGCGGCTCAGCATGTGACGCTGGTTCGATTTGTTCTGTTTGATATCTCCACTTTGAAAGCGTACACGCGGGCTGCTGAGAGGTTCGCGAACTCAGACTCCGCTTCATCTTCATTGTCATCCTGCAAAATCGAGAAGGGACCTTCATGAGAAAGAAGTTGATTGCCGCCAATTGGAAGATGAACAAAACCCCGGACGAAACTCGCGCCTTCTTCCGCGAGTTCCTGCCTTTGGTCGCCGGTCATACCCGCGACGAGATGGTGGTCTGCCCGCCTTACACCAGCGCGGCGGCGGCGCTCGAGGCGGCGATCGGGTCGAGTGTCGCGATCGGCGTGCAGAACGTGCACTGGAAAGCGGATGGCGCATTTACCGGGGAGATCTCGGCTCCGATGTTGTTGAGCCTGGGCGTGACGCATGTGATCGTCGGGCACTCGGAGCGGCGGCAATACTTTGGCGAAACCGATGACACGGTGAACCTGCGGCTGAAAACCGCGCTGGAAGCCGGGCTTACGGCGATCTGCTGCGTCGGCGAAGTACTCGAAGAGCGCGAGGCTGGGCTCACTGACGATGTGCTGCGGCGGCAATGCGTGCGTGCGTTCCATGCGATCTCCGCTAAGAAGGCGGCGAAGATGACAGTGGCTTACGAGCCGGTGTGGGCGATTGGCACGGGCAAGACGGCCACGCCAGAGCTGGCGGCGGCGGCTCATGCGGTGATCCGGCGCGAGGCTGCGGAAGTGTTTGGCGAAGAGTTCGCCGCGGGACTGCGCATTCTTTATGGGGGATCGGTGAAGCCGGATAACGCTTCGACTTTGATGGCACAGGAAGAGATTAATGGTGCGCTGGTGGGCGGTGCATCGCTGGATGCGAAATCGTTGGCGGGGATTGTGAAGTACTGAACTGATTCCGGCTCACCGAGCAGTATGTCTGTAAGATAATTTATGCGTTCATCAGCATAACTAATGTCGCATCGTGCCGTCCCTGACGGGACTCTATTCAGCTTAGGAATTCGTTCCCGGCACTGCCGTGCCGGGCTTTCACATGCCGCCCTTCGGGCTGGATTTTGGTCCGGATAGAATATTTTGGCATGCTGGCCGCTAAAATATCTGGAATCAATTAGTTACGCGCTTTGGATACCACTTTAATCCGGCTAAAATATTGATTCTAAATATTTTACCCGTAAAATGCTTGATCTAAAGGACTTAGCTTGGGTGCTCTTGGACTAAGTCCTTTGTAATCAGTTGGCCACTCCGGGGGTACAACGGGCGGTTAAATCTAAAATATTGCTTGCAGGCAAAATCTTGATGCCGGGTCAGTTATCCGATTGCTATTTTTATGTCAAAGAGCTAATGCTTTAACAAATATTAGAAACCTTCTTGCGGGTCGGAGTCAAGGGAATTCTGCGGAAGCCGACGCGCGAGCTTTCATTCAAAAAGATGTGGCCATCGCCTTGACACTAAAAAATGGCCGGATTATAGTTCTGGCTCCTCCCCGAGTGAGAGTAGCTCTCACGTCTTCAACTGATTATTGAGTGTCGGCCTAGCATCCACTCCGCCTGGGCTCGGTCGAAACCTCACTGTCATCGCTTAGAAATCACGTGTCGAAATCTGTAGGAGCGCTCGAAATGCGAAGCCAGAGAATCTTTGGTCGATGGGCTGTGGCATTGACTCTGTTTGCCGCCGCCACTATGACGGGGCCACGCGCTGTCGCGCAAGAGAAGGTGCTGCACAGTTTCGGCAGCGGCACGGACGGCAACGAGCCGACAGCTGGGGTGGTCTTCGATAGCAGCGGGAACCTATATGGCACAACGGAGGACGGCGGCGCTTATGGGGATGGCACAGTTTTCGAGTTGTTGCCAAGAGTGGGTGGGGGATGGACGGAGCGGGTTGTACACAACTTCGGCAGCGGGCAGGACGGAGGCGGTGCGATCGGCCGGTTGCTCTATGCCAGCGGCAATCTCTATGGCACTACAGCCAACGGAGGCTCTCACGGTTACGGCGTGGTGTTCGAATTGATGCCCAAGGCGGTTGGTGGTTGGGAAGAAAAGATTCTGCATGAATTCGGCAGCAACGGTACGGATGGATGCGCGCCGTTGGCAGGATTAATTCTGGATGGATCGGGAAATCTTTACGGGACGACTTACTCATGCGGCGCTTTCGGCTACGGAACGGTGTTCGAGCTGACTCCGGATACAGGCGGGGGCTGGGTGGAAAGGATTCTGCATGACTTCGCTGACAACGGCAGCGATGGATACTCTCCTGAGGCCAGCCTTATCTTTGATTCCTACGGCAACCTCTACGGCACGACTCTTCTGGGCGGGGTTTACGACGACGGAATTGTATTTGAGTTAGCGAAGACCGGCGGCGAATGGGAGGAGACGGTGTTGTGCAGCTTCGATTATGCGGACGGGGCAAATCTCCAGGGAAGCCTGCTCTTCGACTCTGCGGGGAATCTCTACGGCACGACAAGCTCGGGCGGCGAGGGTTATGGGACGGTTTTCGAATTGACTCCGGCCAGGGGCGGGGGATGGGCCGAGTCGGTTGTGCATTTATTCCAGAACGGCAAAGACGGGGACGACCCTATCTCTGGCCTCATCCTCGACAATGCCGGCAATCTCTATGGCACGACCGTCGGAGGCGGCACGTATGGTTCCGGGACAGTGTTTGAGTTGTCGCCCACGGCGGGAACCTGGACAGAATCGATACTGCATAACTTCGGCTCGAGCGGCGACGGCGTAAACCCAGGCTTTGGCGTGCTGGTCTTCGATGGCGCCGGCAATCTTTATGGAACGACGTTTGGCGGCGGGATCTACGGCGACGGCACGGTTTTTGAAATCGCGCGGTAGAGGCATTTTGGATGAGTTACCTCGCGCATGTTTTTGGAGAATTTCTATGCGAAGCAAAAAACTTTCACATTTTGATTTTGATGTTGCCCATGTTTGCACTCGCCACGATTCTGCGGCACGAGCGCGGCGGCGCGACTCGCCCTACGGAGAATAACTATGCGCGGCAAGAAAGTTTCCATCGGAATGACGGCGGTATTGACAGCACTTACGGCAGGTCTTCTCATGACAGGCACGGGCGCGGCGGCGCAGACGGAGACGGTGCTCTACTCATTTGACAGCCCGTCCGGCTACGGACCTCTTGACGGACTGACGTTCGACGCCGCAGGCAATCTTTACGGGGCTACTGCTTATGGCGGCGTCCGTTCGACAGCTCCTGGCACCTTATTTAAGTTGACGCCTGCCAGCGGCGGAGGGTGGTCGCCCACATGGCTGGAGGAGTACGGATATGGCAAGGGCGGACCCAGCGCGGTGATTTTCGATGCCGCGGGAAATCTTTACTTCGTTACAGCGGGCGGCGGCGCTTTTAGCGGCGGAGTTGTATACGAGTTAATGCCGCAGGCGGGTGGAGGCTGGTCGGAGAAGCGGCTGCATTCGTTTGGCGAGGGCAAGACCACGGATGGAGCGGGTCCGAACGGCCCCTTGGTATTCGATTCGGCTGGAAACCTTTATGGCACGACATATGTGGGCGGCGGTTATGCCACCGGGTTTGGAACCGTTTTTGAATTGACGTCGGGAACGGATGGAACCTGGACGGAGAAGGTATTGCACAGCTTCGGCGCGGGCACCGATGGCTATCATCCCGAGGGCAATTTGATTGTGGATGGCGCCGGAAATCTGTACGGCACAACCAGCGCTGGCGGAGTTTATGGCGAGGGCACAGTGTTCGAGTTGAGACGCGAGGCGGGCGGAGGCTTTGGGGAAAAGGCTCTGCATAGTTTCGAGCCTTCGATCGGCGACGGATCGCAGCCGCAGTACGGATTGCTGCTCGATGCTGCCGGAAATCTTTATGGCACGACGCGCTACGGTGGTCCGACTGGCGATACCGGGACGGTGTTTGAATTATCGCCGCAAGCGGATGGGAAGTGGACGGAGAAGATTTTGGATGGCTTTCAAAGTGGGAACGACAGCCAGCCGTGCGGCAATTTGATCTTCGACAAAGCCGGCAATCTTTATGGTACGACGTTGTTGGGCGGTCCGGGCGCTTGCACGGACGGGTGCGGAACGGTCTATGAGCTGACACCGAACACGCGCGGCGGCTGGACCGAAAATGTGTTGCATAACTTCGGGGTTGGAAGCGATGGGGCGCATCCGTATGACGGGCTCATCTTTGATGCGGCAGGCAATTTGTACGGAACGACAAATGGGGGCGGGGCTTATGGGTGGGGAACGGTGTTTGAGATTACGCCGTAGCCGGCGAAAGAAAAATGGGCGCATCCAGGAGGAACATGCGAAGCAGGAAACTCTTCTGCGCAGTGATTTCTATGTTGGCCCTGGCAATACCTACGTTGGCACGCGCGCGGCGCCTCAGACGGAAACAGTGCTGCATAGTTTTGATTCCGCCGACAACGGGGCGTATGTTCCCGCGCTCTCTGTGGTGTTTGATTCCGCAGGGAATCTCTACGGCACGACGCACTTTGGCGGGTTCAACTATGGAGGGGCTGTATATGTGGCTCCTTCCCAAGTGAGAGCGGCTCTTACTTCTACTCACGGTTGAGTGCCGCGTTGTGCGCCTGTAAGAACCGGGCCCCGATCCAAGCCCACTACTCGTGGCAACCAGGGAGGTTCCATGCCGAGGAACGTCAGATCCACCAAGTTCATTCTAGGATTGGCCGTGTTTGCGATGTCCGTGCTTACCGCCCGGCCTGCGAGTGCTCAGGCGGAGGCAGTGTTGCACAGCTTCAACAACAACGGCGTGGACGGGTCCGTTCCCAGCTCCACGTTGGTCTCCGACGCATCGGGCAACTTCTACGGCACCACTCAATTCGGCGGCGCTTACAACTACGGAACGGTGTTCGAGCTGAAGCGCAGGCCGGGAGGTGCTGGCTGGGCCGAGGAGATACTCCACAGCTTCAATAACAACGGCGTGGATGGCTACACTCCCTACGGGGGGCTGGTCCTAGACTCGGCCGGCAATCTTTATGGAGCGACGACCGCGGGTGGCGCGAACGGCGATGGGGCTGTGTACGAAATGACCCTGCAGTCCGGTGCGAGCTGGCGGGAAAAGATCATTTATGACTTCGGCTACGACGGATCCACCTACGGTGGTCCAGAGGCCGCCTTGATTTTCGATAGCGCGGGCAACCTCTACGGAACGACCAACGGCGGTGGCGCGCACGAGGGCGGGACGGTGTTCGAGTTAAAGCAAAGGTCAGGCGGGGGTTGGGCTGAGGAGGTCTTATATAGCTTCGGCAGCAACGCGACCGATGGAACGAATCCCATCGGAGGCCTGATCTTCGATGCCGCGGGCAATCTCTATGGCACGACCTTTCTGGGGGGAAAGTTTAGCGCAGGGACGGTCTTCGAGCTGTCGCCCGGGAGGGGCGGGAGTTGGAGCGAGAGCCTGTTATACAGTTTCGGAAATGGAGGGGATGATGGGCAGCATCCTCTGGCGGGCGTGGTTCGCGATCTCGCCGGCAATATCTACGGAACAACCAACAATGGCGGCGCCTACACCTGGGGAACGGTGTTCGAGCTATCGCCCACCGGAGGAGGTTGGACCGAGAGCCTGCTGTATACCTTTAGCGGCGGGGGCAATCCCGTTTTGTGCCCACTGATTCTAGACGCGACGGGCAATGTTTACGGTACCGCCGCCGACGGCGGCGATGCGACCTTCGGGGCCGTGTTTGAGCTAACGCCTGCAGGGGGTGGAAGCTGGACGTATACTGTGCTACACAGCTTCGACAACAACGGCGTGGATGGCTACGCTCCCTACAGCGGGCTGTTCCGCGACGGATCGGGCAATCTGTACGGCACCACGCTGTATGGCGGCACTTATGGCGGAGGTACGGTGTTCGAAGTCAAGCCTTAGGAGCCTACGACAGGAGCACGAGACGTCGGCAGCCCTTGTAATGGGCGAACAGACGTCCTTCGGGCTTCGCCGCGGTGGACGGCCAAGGGGGGCTGTCCCCACCATGAGCGACCCGCTTCGGGAACTTCTACGAGTGCCAAGTGCGGTTTGATCTGCTAATCTTCCTGCTTCGCAATCCTTGGGTTCAATTCTGCTGAAGATCGAGAGTGGGGATGACGGAAACTTTGCGTCCTGAACCTAGCCGTCCTGAGCTTGTTCGTCCTGAGCTTGCTCGTCCTGAACCGGGCCGGATGTACCGGTGGCTGGTTTTGATCTTTGTCAGTCTGGCGATGTTTGGGAGTTATTACGTCTACGACGCGCTTAGTCCGCTGGCCGACGTTCTCAAACAGCAACTTGGGTTCACCGATCTGGATATTGGATTCCTGCAGGCGATTTACAGCTTTCCCAACATTTTCACGGTTGTGATCGGCGGCTTCATTATTGACCGGATCGGGCTGCGCAAGTCGCTGATGATTTTTGGCGTGCTTTGTTTTGTTGGTCCGGCGATTACGGTGATGTCGGGCCATCTGTCGATCATGGCCACGGGACGGTTTGTTTTTGGGGTGGGCGCGGAATCGCTGAACGTCGCCGTGATTACCGCACTGGCGCGGTGGTTCAAAGGCAAGGAACTTAGCTTCGCATTTGGATTGAACCTCACGGCCTCACGATTAGGAACTTTCGCTGCGCTGAATTCTCCTACGTGGGCACGGTGGGCTTATGCCAGTTGGCGAACTCCGTTTCTGATTGCGCTGGCTTTCGCGGCGCTTTGCGTGGTCGGCGCGGCGGTTTACTGGTTTATGGAAGCGTGGGCCGAGAAGAACTACAGCCTGGGGGCGGTCTCGACCGACAAAGTTGTGTTCGCCGACTTGTGGAAGTTCGGCGTGAGTTACTGGCTGATTGTCGCGCTCTGCATTGTTTTCTATTCGGCGATCTTCCCCTTTCAGACTTTTGCGGTGAAGTTTTTCATGGAGGCGCATGGAACATCGCGGGAGTTCGGCGGGTTCTTGTCCAGCATGCTGACTTTATTCGCCATGATTGCGACGCCACTGTTTGGCCTGTGGGTGGATCGCATTGGCAAACGGGCGCTCTTGATGATGTTCGGGTCGTTGCTGCTGATCCCGGTTTATTTAATGATGGCTTACACGCATATCAATTTGTATGTGCCGATGGCGATGATGGGGGTTGCGTTTTCGTTGATTCCGGCGGTGATGTGGCCTTCGGTCGCTTACATCGTCGATCAATCCAAGCTGGGGACGGCCTATGGGTTGATGACGATGATCCAGAACATCGGGCTGTTCGGGCTGAACTTGCTGGTGGGATGAGCTAATGAATACAGCCATGCCGATGCGTCGAACCCGGCCGGATACCGGCTTGGTATGTGGATCTTCTCGGTTCTCGGGTTGCTTGGGGTGCTGTTTGCGTTTCTGCTGCGGCAGCGGGAAATGGGGCCTTCCGGACATGGGCTGGAGACTATTACTACGGCCAAGGGTGCGGCTTAGAGTTTCAGGGCGCTAAAATCTTTACCACAGAGGGCACTGAGGAACGCACAGAGTTACACAGGGTAGAGCAAAAGCTACCAATTTGCGAAGATTGCTACTCTTTTCTTCGGTTGGGGTTTAATTTGTGGGGTATTCCGATGCATTCAAGTGCGCGATGGCAAAGGGTTTCTGGCGGGGGCGGGGTTGGGATCGGGGTTGGCAATACGCCTTCTAAGATTGGTAGAAATAGTCTGATATTCTGGAGGTGAGGATGCCCTTGCCTTCGCACCAAAGTCACGCAAACAGTACAACACAAACTACTTATGCCGCATCCCAACGAGTGCGGTCGGAAACAGGCGATTTGACCGAGCCACGACAGCAACAGGGTGCCGAACCTAGCGAAGCCGACCTGATCCAACGGGCCAAGCTAGGGGACGCGGAAGCGTTCCAGGCGCTCTACGATAAGCACAAGCGGCGGGTATATTCGCTGTGTTTGCGGATGACTGCAAACACGGCGGAGGCGGAAGATCTGGCGCAGGAAGCGTTCCTGCAGCTCTACCGCAAGATCGCGACGTTTCGGGGTGAGTCGGCATTTTCGACGTGGTTGCACCGGCTTTCGGTCAACGTCGTGCTGATGCATTTGCGGAAGAAAAGTCTTCCATCGGTTTCGCTGGAAGAGATGACCCAGGGCGGTGAGGAAGAATCTCCGAAGAAGGATTTCGGAGCGGACGATGTGGCACTGGCCGGGTCCATCGACCGGATGCAGCTGCAACGGGCGGTGGAAAGTCTGCCTCCCGGCTATCGAATGATTTTTGTACTTCACGACATTGAAGGATACGAGCATAATGAGATCGCGAAAATCGCGGGATGCTCGATCGGCAATAGCAAATCGCAGTTACACAAGGCGCGCATGAAGTTGCGCGACCTGCTCAAGATGAATAGAGCCGAAAAGGCCGGGAAGTCTCGGGTAGGTTAGGCAAGCAGTAAATGATGCTAAGGAAGCGAGCCAAACGCGCGATTATTGTGTCGCCAAGAACGCGACACTTCGCGCGGCTCGCCCAGATCCCTCGCGGCGCGAAAAACGCTTGCTCGGGATGACAACTTGAACCTGAGCAGGGGCGTAAGAGTTGCGGTGAGAGTTGAAGTCGCAACAAAACTTGGGGAGAAGTTATGACGTGCGTTGAGCTGGAGCAGAGCTTGGCGGAACAGGAAGACGTAGGCAGTTGGGAGCAGAGAACCCATCTGCGCGAGTGTCCGGCGTGCTCTACGCTGGTGAGAGAATTGAATCTGATTGTGGCGGCGGCCGGCCAGCTGCAAGAGGCAGACGAACCCAGTCCTCGAGTGTGGAATTCCATTGAAGCGGCATTGCGGCAGGAGGGATTGATTCGTCCGCAGCGGCCGTTTGTGTCTTCGTTTGGCGCGCGCTGGGGCGCGGCGCGCTGGCTGGTGCCGGCGGCGGCAATGTTGTTGCTGGCTTTGGGAATCTATATGCGACGGGAGTCCCAGGCGGACCATGCAGCGCAGCAGGCTCTTGTGACCTCGATGGGGAATCAGGTGGCAAGCCAGTCTGACCTGAACGACGACGATTTGATGCAAGAGGTCGCGGAGAACGAACCCGCGATGAAAACGCAATACGCAGAGAATCTGCGGCAGGTGAATGAATCGATCCGCGACGCGCAAGGGCTGGTGAATGAGAGCCCGAATGATGCAGATGCCCGGCGCTCGCTGATGGACGCGTACCATCAGAAGTCCATGCTGTTTGAGATGGCGATGGACCGGCCTCTGCCGTAAAGGCGCGGCGCGAAGATTTAAAGATCGGCGGCGCGGAGATCGAAAGAACGCTTGTTCGGAATGACATTGGCTTGGGGGAGTTGTATATGGTGAGCGGACGTACCGTAAAACTCGTGGCGATTGGTGCGATCGTGGCGGGCACGCTGGTGGCCGAGAGCAAGAAGGAGTACCACTTCACGGTGGGGCCGAAGTCGGGCGTATCGGTGATGAATCCGTATGGCTCGATTTCGGTGAAGCCGTCTTTGAACAACACTGTGGTGGTGAACGCGGTGTTGCACTCCGACAAAGTTGAAGTGGATAACAACCAGAACGGCAACCGTGTGGATATTCAGTCCCACCTGCTGGCTGGCGCTGATGCCGAGTCGGGACGAGTGGATTATGAAGTTTTCGTTCCCGCCGATGCGAGTGTAACCCTGCATTCGAGCACGGGGACGTTGCGCGCGGAAAAGCTGCATGGCGATGTCAGCCTGGAAGGCGCTGGAGCGGAAGTCGATGTTCGCGATGTCTCAGATGCGCACGTGCATGTGAAGACCATGAACGGGGCGGTAAATCTTGACAACATCAAGAACGGGCATGTTGAGGTTGACTCGCTGAGCGGCGAAGTTACGATGCGCAGCGTGAATGGCCCGCTGGTGCAGGTGGTTTCGACGAGCGGCCGCATCAACTACATTGGCGACTTCGGCAATAGCGGCGAATACCGGCTGTCGACGCACAGCGGCGACATTGAAGCGACGATTCCAGAGTGGACCTCCGCCGACGTGAGCGCCCGCTCCACGCGCGGAGAAGTGCACGACGATATTCCTCTGCAGCCGAAAAATCACACCTGGTTTGCAGTCGATAAGGGACGTGCCTTTGCAGGTACCATGGGCAGGGTGGCGGTCTCGTCTACGGTAGTGCTGCGCTCCTTCAGTGGTAAAATCCATCTCAGAAAACGTCCCGAAAACAAATAAAGAAAACGAAGCGAAAAACGGATCGGCGTAAACGGTCTGCTCAGGGCCCGGCTGGAAAGACGGCTGTGCGTAGCCCCGCGGCTGGGACCATTGACCGTCCGACCGGAACCCGCGCCGTGTTCTTGATCGGCTTTATGGGCGCGGGCAAAACCAGTGTTGGCCGCGCTTTGGGCGAGCGGTTGGGTTGGGCTTTTGAGGATCTCGACGAACGTGTTGAACGGCGCGAGCGGCGGACCGTGCCGGAAATATTTCGAGAATCGGGCGAATCTGAGTTTCGCCGGGCGGAACATGCGGCGTTGAAAGAATTGTTCAGTGAGTTGAGTGCCGGGGCTGAGAAGATAGTCGCCCTTGGCGGCGGTGCTTTTGTGCAGGAGCACAATGCGCGGTTGATCGAGGCTGCGAGCGTTCCTACGGTATTTTTGGATGCGGACGTAGAGGAATTGTGGCGGCGTTGCCGGGAGCAGCGAACGGAGCGTCCGTTGCTTGGCAGCCTGGAAAGTTTTCGCAGTCTCTGCGAAGCGCGACGGCCGCATTACTTGAAGACATTGCTGCGGCAAGAGACCAGCGGGAAAACGATCGAAGAGATAGCGGCCGAGGTGGTTCGAGCGCTGGGCCTGGATCAAGAATCAGGTCGAGATCTAAAACGAATCCGCGGAAGACGGGGTGAAAAGCAGTGAATCTGACGGGGCGAATGCGATGCGGAGCAACGGTAGTTTTAGCCTGCGCGGTTTTGTTGTACGCCGGTGACAAGAAGGATAAGCCGAATGGGCCGCGGAAAGTGGATTCCGGCGCATTCGGCGTTTTCGTCAAAGGGCAGCGGGTTGTGACTGAGACGTTCAGTGTTGAGCAGGACAATGGCATCAGCTTAGTGAAGTCGCAGTTAAAAGAGACGGGTTCGGCTGCGTCGGGACAAAAATCGGAGTTGCAGATGACCAGCAGCGGAGAATTGGTACGCTACGACTGGAGCGACGGCGGCGGCTCGCTGGTCGTAATTCCCAACAATGATTTTCTGCTGGAAAAGATCACGACCTCGGCTTCGACGAAGCCGGCCGAGCAGCCGTTTCTGATGCCGAGTACTTCGGCGATTCTGGACAACAATTTCTTCGTCCACCGCGAAGTGTTGGCGTGGCGTTATCTGCAGACCAATTGCCACCCCGAGGGCGGCGAATTGCGCTGCCAGAAAGAACCGGGAGAGTTTGGCGTACTGGTTCCGCAAGACCGCACGTCGCTGCGGGTGCGGCTCGAACTGGTGGGAAGAGAAAAAGTTACGATCCGCGGAACAGAACGCGAGTTGTTGCGGCTGAACCTGATGGGCGAGTCGTTCTCCTGGGCGCTTTGGGTGGATGATAAAGACCAGTTCAAGCTGGTGCGGGTGCTGATTCCCGACGCTGGCACGGAAGTCGTGCGAGACTAGAAGAATGTGGCAATGTTGCCATCAATAGATTGGCGGTTTTGGTTTCCGGTTTCTAGTTTCCAGTTTCTAGCCAGGTAAGCCACGATGCCAGTGACGGATGGACGTACCGCGCGGGTTCTGATCACGGTGCTGCTGTTTGCGCTGGGCCTGGGGTTTCTCTACGAAGCGCGGGCGACCTTGATTGCCTTCTTATTTGCCATTTTCTTTGCCTACCTGGTGAGTCCCGCGGTGTCGCGGCTGGAAAAACTTCTGCGTGGGCGTGGGCGCGCTATCGCGGTCATTTATCTAGTAATGCTTGGCCTGGTGGTGCTGTTCTTTGTTTCCATGGGACCGCGGATCGGACGCGAAGGCGCGCGCCTGGTGCGATCGCTTCCGGCCATGGATCAGTTAAGTTCCGGCCAAATCGCCGAACAACTCGGACAGCAATATGGATGGAACGCCAGAGTGGTTGATCTGCTTCGCGATTACCTGGCAAGCCACAGCGATGAAATTGGGAAAGTGGCGCAGACGGTGGGACTTCACGTAGCGGATGTGGCGAAACAGGCGTGGCTGCTGATTGTGGTGCCGCTGTTGTCGATCTTCTTCCTGAAGGATGGCCGGGGATTCAGCGAGATTGCGCTCGATCTGGTGCAGTCGCGACTGCAACGCGAGATGCTGCAGGGAGTTCTCAGCGATCTGAATCAGATGCTCGTGCATTTCATTCGTGCGCAACTCACCCTGGCGGCGTTTACGTTCGTGATGTACTCAGCAGTACTCGCAATGATGGGCGTGCAGAATGCGCTGGCGCTGGGAACGCTCGGCGGGATGCTGGAATTTATCCCAGTGCTGGGACCGCTTGCGGCTGCAGTGATCATTATAGGCGTGGCCTTGCTGACGAGTTACCAGCACTGGCTGGTGCTGATCGTGTTTCTCGGCGTGTGGCGGTTGATTCAGGATTATGTCTCTTCGCCGCGCATCATGGGGCGCAGCCTGGAACTGCATCCGCTGGCGGCGATTTTCGGAGTGATGGCCGGTGGAGAAGTAGCTGGCATTCTGGGTATTTTTCTTTCTATTCCCGTCATGGCGAGCCTGCGAATCGTCTTCCGCCGCTGGCGGCTGTATGCGCAGAAAAGAAAGTTTGGTCCGCTCAATGAGTATGTGCGGGACGGGCAGGTTGGGATAGAGAAGTAGGCAGTTCTCAGTTCTCAGTTCTTGGCTTTCAGCTATCAGCTATCAGCGTTCCGACCTCCCTTTCAATTTTTGGCGTTGGGTTCTGCCTTCTTTTAGACGGTCGAGGCGCCTGCTCCGACTGCTTGCTCTGCTCTGACATTGCGCAGGAATTCCGCAGCGGCTTCCGGCAGAACTGTGTTGATGAACATTCCAGAACCCAGCTCGAATCCGGCGACGCGCGTCAGTCGCGGGATCACGCTTACATACCAATGGAAGTGCCGCGCGCTCGCGTAGTCGGATGGGCCGCTGCGGATGGTGAAATTGAGGTCGGGGTTTGCAAGTCCCACGTAGAGCTTGGCTAACAGACTCCGCAAAACGCGGCCGAGGTCCGCGATTTCCGTCGCCGAAATATCGCCGAAGCTGGCCATGTGGCGCAGAGGAAAGATGTGAGTGGCGAACGGCGTCGCCGAGGCGAAGACCTCCATGGCCACGAAGTGCTCGCTCTTTTGGACGATGCGGGTCTGCTCGTCAACTTCTCGTTCCACCATGTGACAGAACATGCATTTTCCGTTGTCGTCGTAGTAGGCCAAAGCTTCGTGCAGCCGATGCCGCACCTGGCTGGGGATGACGGGCGTCGCGATGAGTTGAGAATGCGGATGTTGCTGGCTGGCGCCGGCATCGGTTCCGTGATTCTTGAAAATGGTGACGTGATTGATGCGGCGGTCCATGCTGAGGCGGGCGTAGCGCTCCTTGTAGACGCGGAGAATGCCGGCCACTTGTTCATCTCGCATCATCGCCATGCACACGGAATGATCGGGGCTGTCGATGATGACTTCGTGAAAGCCGAAGCCCTCGATGCGTCGCCACACGTCCTGCAGGCTTCGGGTGGGCTGGGTCGCGCTGTCGAGCGCGGCGAACTTGTTGGGGATGACACGTATCGCCCAGGGCTCGGTGGCGTTCGCCGGAAATCGCATGACTTCAGTCGGAGTCTTGCTTTCGTTGCCGGGGCAGAAGGGACAGTTTTCCGCAAAAGAGGGTACGGTCTGCGGGGAACGATGCGACGCCAAATCTTCTGGCCGTTTGGCGCGCTCAGTCGCGATGATCACCCATTCCTTCGTAAAGAAATTCTGGCGCAGCTCGGGCATGGCTGTCCTCCAACTTGGTCTATCGGCAGAGGAGCGGGGCGGCGCGGTGACGGAAGACCTGCGCCTTTCGCGGCGAGCGTAGGCGGCTTCGAATCATAATGGCTGTTGTAGAATCGAAGCACCCTCTTATGAGCAATAAAATTGCTATCGGAATTCTGGGCGCTACCGGCGTGGTTGGGCAGAGGTTCATTCAGATGCTGGAGCGCCATCCATGGTTCGAAGTGGCGTGGCTCGCCGCCTCCGACCGTTCTGAAGGCAAGACCTACGGCGAAGCTGCGCGCTGGCGGCTGAAAACGGCGATTCCGGCAAACGTGGCCGCAATGAAAGTCTCTCCGGCTACGCCCGAGGGCGCGCCGAAGATTATTTTTGCCGCGCTCGATGCCTCGATTGCCGCCGAGATGGAGCCGCGCTTTGCCGAGGCGGGCTGCGCCGTGATTACGAATTCCAGCGCGCTGCGCATGCAGTCCGATGTGCCGCTCGTGATCCCCGAGGTGAATGCCGACCATATCAAGCTGATCGACACGCAGGCATGGCGCAAGAAATCGGGCGGATATGTTGTGACGAATCCCAACTGCTCAGCGATCGGCCTCGTGTTGGCGCTGGCGCCATTGCACCGGCGCTTCGGCCTCGAAGCGGTGATGGCCGTCACGATGCAGGCCGTGAGCGGCGCGGGTTATCCGGGAGTGGCTTCGCTCGACATTTTGGGCAACGTGATTCCTTACATCCGCAATGAAGAAGAAAAGATGGAAGAGGAAACGCAGAAGCTGCTGGGACAGCTGAATGGGGCTGGAATCATTCCCGCGCCCTTCGCCATGAGCGCGCAGTGCAATCGAGTTGCGGTGGAGGATGGCCACACGGAATCGATTTCGATTCGATTGAAAACCAAGGCCACACGGGAAGAAATTATTGCAGCGTGGAACGACTATCGAGCCGAGCCTCAAGAGTTGAAGTTGCCTAGCGCGCCGGAGCGTCCGGTAGTTTATTTGGAAGCCGTCGATCGTCCGCAGCCGCGGTTTGATGTGGATATGGGAGCGGGCATGACGACGGCTGTCGGACGGCTTCGGCCTTGCAGCGTCCTGGATTGGAAGTTCACCGTGCTTTCGCATAACACCATTCGCGGAGCAGCCGGCGCTGCGGTGCTGAATGCGGAACTGCTCAAAGCTAAGGGCTACCTTGCGACTTCCTAGAATGAAAACCGAGCTGCGCTTTTGTAAGCGGAGCTCGGCTAATCCTGCAAGCGAGTCACGCCGATGATCGTGATGAAGTTCGGCGGCACTTCGGTGGAAGACGCGCGCGCGATCGAGCGCGTGGCCGCGATCGTGAAAGACCGTCTGCCGCAGCAGCCCGTGGTGGTGGTCAGTGCCATGGCGAAAGTTACCGACACACTGCTGACGATGGCGCGAGCTGCGGGAGCTGGCGAGCGCAAAACGGCGCTCAAGCTTTGCCGGACGCTACAGGAACGGCATTACAACACTGCGAGTGAATTGCTCGGCACGGCGATGTTTACCGACTTCCATTCGGAACTGGGAAGCGACTTCGAGGCGCTCGATGAATTATTGCGCGGCATCACGGCGGTCGGCGAGATCACCCCGCGCACTACCGATCACGTCGCCGCATTTGGCGAGATGCTTTCGAGCAAGATTGTCGCCGCCGCTTTTGTGGCGCACGGATTGAATGGCGCGCACGTGGACTCGCGCGAAGTTCTGGTCACCGATAGCAACTACATGTCAGCGGCGCCGCAGCAGGAAGAAACTGCCGCGCGGCTGCAATCGAAAGTAAAGCCGCTGCTGGATGCCGGCAAAGTTCCGGTGATGGGCGGTTTTATTGGCGCGAATCGCGCGGGTGTGACCACGACGATCGGACGCGGCGGCTCTGATTTTTCTGCCGCACTTTTCGGTGCGGCACTCGGCGCCGAGCGCATTGAGATCTGGACCGATGTGGACGGGATTCTCACCACCGATCCACGCATCTGCCCTGACGCGCGGCGCATCAAGGTAATCAGCTTTGATGAAGCGGCGGAACTGGCGTACTTTGGCGCGAAGGTGCTGCATCCGGCAACGGTGCTGCCTGCCATTCAGAAAAATATTCCTGTGTATGTGTTGAATTCGCGGAATCCCTCGTGTGAAGGCACAAAGATTACAACCCGGGCGCCGCAAGGGAAAAACATTTTCAAGGCGATTGCAGTAAAGAAACGGATCACCATCGTTGACGTGGCCGCGCCGCGCATGCTGCTGGCGCACGGCTTTCTGCGCGCAATCTTTGAGGCTTTTGATCGTCATCAGGTTGCGGTCGACGTGGTTTCTACTTCTGAAGTCAGCGTTTCGTTGACGGTGGATTCAAACTACGCCATCCCGGCGCTGGCCGCGGATTTGGCGAAGCTGGCCGACGTGAAGTATGAGGGTCGCAAGGCCATTGTGTGCCTGGTCGGTGAGAGCCTGCGCGATAAGCCGGGTATTGCCGCGCTGGTGTTTGGCGAACTGAAAGACAAAAAGATTCGCATGATCTCGCAGGGCGCGTCGGAAATTAATCTGACGTTTGTGATCGAAGAGGACGAAGTGCCGGAGGTAATCCAGCGGCTCCACAGTACTTTTTTTGCGGACCTGGACCCGGAAGTGTACGCTTAGGAGCTTCTATCGCGGAGTGCGCTGAGAACATCCGCGGAGAACTCGGAGGCTTCAAGACTGCCTAGTTTTGTCTGCGAGCTCCGCGGCCTTTCTTAGCGATCTCCGCGATATAGATTTTCTATGAACATTCTCGTTCTAGGCCGCGGAAAAACGGGATCGCTGGTGGCGGAAGTCGCGCGCCGGCGCGGCCACTCCGTGCAGGTGGCAGGCGCTGTCGAGAACGCCGCCTGCGCTGCACTCACGCCGGAAAAGCTCCGTGGAATCGATGTGGTGATCGATTTCACCGCCCCCTCTTGCGTCGTCGGCCATATCGAGGCCTGTGTCGCGGCGGGCAAGAACATGGTCGTCGGTACCACCGGTTGGCATGGAGAAGTCGATCGAATCCGCAAACTGATTGAGAGTCAAGGCACGGGGCTTGTCCACGCAGCCAACTTTTCTATCGGAGTGAATTTGTTTCTCGAGGTTGCGCGCGCCGCCGCCGCAGCTTTGCGGCACGATTACTCGGGACAAATCTTCGAGCGCCACCACGTTCAGAAGAAGGATGCGCCGTCCGGGACGGCGATCGCCCTCCAGCGTGTCATCCGCGAGGGCAGCGGCAACAACGAAGACCTCGAGATTACTTCCTTTCGCGAAGGGGATGTCGTGGGCCTGCACGAGGTCGTGCTGCAGTCTGATGCTGACAGGATTTATCTCTGCCACGACGCCAAGTCGCGGCAGGGCTTCGCCGATGGCGCGGTGCGGGCAGCCGAGTGGCTCGCGGGCAAAAAGGGGTTCTACGAGTTCAAAGATATTTGGCGGGAGTTGTAAAATGTACCTGCGTACTCGCCATGACCAAGTCACGCCACAGCCTCGATTGCGCGATTTCTGAATTCGCGTTGGGCAAGCTCTCCTATAGCGACCTACCGAATGTTGCCTGTGACGCTCTGGAGCTCGGGTTCGACGGCCCCGCAATCCGCCGTCTTGCTTCGCTTCAAAAACCGTCCTACTTCGGCGTGGGTGATTTGTTCGAGAAAGCGCTGAAGGAAATAGGCATCGAGCAATGGTCGAAACGGGACGCCGCGGTGTTTCTGGCAAAGGAGATAGGACGGGATATTCTCGCTGGAAGGAAGGAACCGTTAGCTGCAGCAGAAGAGATTTGGGGGCTATGCGTCGCAGCCGGCTATCCGAAAGAACTTGTTACTTTCGGCGGGTTGGATCGGGAATTTGATATTCCTGAGCTGATCGAGGAATGCCGAATCCTAGTCGCAGAACCTCAACGGACCTATTTTCCGGAGTGAACGTTTCCCTTCGCCCCCATTCGCGCTATCTTATTAACATGCAACTTCGTGGCTGCGGTACCGCTCTGGTCACTCCCTTTCATCAGGATGGTTCTATCGACGACGCTGCCCTGCGCAACCTGGTGGCGTGGCAGGTCGAGTCCGGCATAGATTTTCTCGTCCCTTGCGGAACCACCGGCGAGACGCCGACGCTCACGCACGACGAATGGCTGCATGTGATCGACACGACGATCGAAGTCGTTGCGGGGCGCGTGCCCATCATGGCGGGCGCCACTTCGAACTCCACACGCGACGCGGTAGAAAAAGCTAAAGAAGTTGCTGCGCGGCCTGGAGTTGACGTCATTCTCACCGCGTCTCCTTACTACAACAAGCCGACGCAGGAGGGCCAGTACCGCCACTTCAAGGCGATCGCCGAGGCGGTGGGCGACAAGCCAATCATCCTTTACAACGTGCCCGGCCGCACCGGAGCGAACATTGAACCTGCAACGCTGGCACGACTGGCGGAGGTTCCGAACATTGTGGGCGTGAAGGAAGCCAGCGGAAACATGGTGCAGATTGCCGAGGCGATCAATGCGGTGCCAGAAACATTTTTGGTTTTTTCGGGGGATGACGCCGTCACATTGCCGGTGATCTCGCTGGGCGGCGTGGGGATTGTTTCGGTGGCGTCGAATGAGATTCCGCACGAGATGGCAAACATGACGCGGGCTGCGCTCAATAATGACTGGACTGCGGCGCGCACGATTCATCGCAAATATTTGGCTTTGATGCAGGCGAACTTTATCGAATCCAATCCTTTGCCTGTGAAAGCTGTGCTCGCAATGATGGGCAGAATCGAAGAGAATTACCGTCTGCCGCTGCTGCCCATGCGCCGCGATACGCGTTCGAAGCTGCAGAAGATTGTGATGGAAGCCGGACTGATCGCCAAGCCGGCCGTGCCCACGCCAGAAGCCGCGGAGTTCTACATCTATGAAAACTGGGCGGCTGGTCCGCATAAGATTGTGCTGCATCGCGGATCGTGCGGACAATGTAATCAGGGCAAAGGACGTCCGGCGGGTCACGATGCGAATCACGCGCGCTGGCATGGACCGTATGCCACGCTCGCCGTTGGACGCGAGAGCGCACATGGCATGACTGGCGTCCTGATTCGCAGCGAGTGCAAGTGCGTTTGAAAAATTACTGACTCAATGCAATCCTTAAAAACTTCCATCGAACGCCTTGCCGCACTCGGCGATCTCTCCAATAATCCCCAGGCGCGGCCAGCGTTTCTGGAATTCCGTGATGGGTTGACGCAAGGCAAAATCCGCGCTGCCGAAAAAATCGACGGGCGCTGGGTCGTCAATACATGGGTGAAGCACGGCATTCTTCTGGGCTTCCGGCTTGGCGAACTGGCTGAGACGGGCTGCGATGCGCTCACGTTCGTGGATAAAGATACTTTTCCTGCCCGTAAGTTTTCAGTCGCCGACCGCGTACGCATCGTGCCGGGCGGATCGTCCGTGCGCATGGGAAGCTATGTTGCCCCTTCGGTCATTTGCATGCCGCCAATGTTCATTAATGTGGGCGCGTATGTTGATGAGGGAACGATGGTCGATTCGCATGCGCTCGTCGGATCATGCGCACAAGTTGGCAAGCGCGTGCATCTCAGCGCGGCGGCGCAAATTGGCGGCGTGCTCGAACCGGTGAATGCCGCGCCCGTGATCATCGAAGACGACGTGCTGGTGGGCGGCAACTGCGGAATTTATGAAGGCACGCTGGTGCGCGCGCGGGCAGTGCTGGGCGCGGGAACGATCTTGACGCGTTCGACGCCGCTCTATGATCTGGTGCGCGGCGAGGTTTATCGCGCGACCGCAGAATCGGTGCTCGAAGTTCCTGAAGGGGCGGTGGTTGTTCCGGGATCGCGCGCGGTGAAAAAAGGCGCGGCGGCTGATTCAGGAATTTCGTTGTATACGCCAGTGATCGTGAAGTATCGCGACGAGAAGACCGACCGTGGGATCGAGTTGGAAGATTGGCTGCGGTGAGTGTCCGCGATGCCGCTTCGGCATTCAAACCAACAGCAGATTCCTCTCTGGTCTCGCCGCGCTTTCGCGCGGCTCCGCCCGCATTCGGAATAACAAAGTTTAACTGACGCTGACTGCCAACTTCCCTGGACCATCTTGACCTACCTGGATCTGCGCTAGCTTTTCTACCACTCCATCGGCTTCGTTCAGCGCTGACGCCGGATAAGTGCTGGCCAACGCGATCACCTTCATTCCCGCCGTGTGCGCGGATTTAATTCCCGCCGGCGCGTCTTCGACCACCAGACACTGCTGCGGATTCACGCCCAACAACTCCCCGCCTTTCAGATACGGCTCTGGATGCGGCTTTCCGTTGACCACATCATCTGCAGTAATCATAAACTTCGGCACCGGTATTCCGAAAAGACGCAGCCGCGCGCTGGCTAGCAGACGAGTCCCGGAGGTGACCACGCACCATCGGTCCTCGGGAATGGCCCGCACGAGTTCGATCGCCCCCGGCATCGCGATGACGCCGTCGCGATCGTCGGCTTCGCGGCTTTCGAGCTTGCGCACTTCCGCCTCGGCATCGAGATCAGGAGCGACGGCTCGAATCACTTCGATGGTGCGAACGCCGTGGGCGACTGCCATCACCTTGTCGCCATCAATTCCCTGCTCGCGGGCCCAGGCGCGCCATTGCCGCTCGACTGAGCGAGTGGAGTCGACGAGAACTCCGTCGAGGTCGAAAAGAACGGCGGCGCAGCGAAAGATTGTCATTGTTTTTATTATCACAGAGAGGGCTAGCGAAGTTGCGCCGGCAGAATCGTTATAGGCAACTGTGGCGCCGCATCCAACGTTGCGTGAGCTTGCTCGCGAAGCTGCAAATGCCGCTCGCGGAAGTGGGCCTTGGCGCGCGCCCCCCACGCGCGCACGAACCAATAGTTTAGACCGGCTCCGATGGCAGAACTGACGAGCGGGATCATGCGACCCGCCCACTTCTCCACCACTTCAGCGCTGGCACGCGCGGCAATGCTCCGAATCACTCGCGGGACGAATTTGTTGACCACTTCTTTTTCCAGCAGTTCGCGGCTGATGTCGACTCCCGCGGCGCTGGCGGCGGCAATCCAGAGTTCCGCAATTTCGCCGTCGGTATTGAATTGAAAACCATACACCAGGCTCAGCTTCTGAATGGTGCGCATGGTAATCGCCGACAAGATGCCGAGATCCGGAAGAATCGTGATCAGCCCGCCCAGGCCAAAGCCCGCGCCGTCGGCGGCAGCAAGTTTCATGCCGCTGCGAATTACGTCATCGGCCACCGCATCAAGCTCGCCCATCTCAAGCGAATACGTTCCGTGATATCCGCTGATGGGCATGCGGTAAGCAGTGCGCAACTGCACGAGAAATTTTTCCGGATCGACCTGCACCGTCGAATAAGCGCGAGTCAGTCCCTTGACCAGCGTCTTCTCGACGCGTGTCCGAAGCCACGATTTGGAATCCGTCGCCATTAGTTTCACCTTAACTCAGTACGCGGGAGAAAGCTATCGGGCGCGGGCCGTAGAGCCCTCCCTCCGTGCGGCGCGACACACAGTCTGTGCTAGCATCAAATATCTGATGCCAACTGGAAAATTGCAGATTATCCCCCTCGGGGGCCTCGGCGAGTTCGGTATGAACTGCATGGCAGTACGCTGGGGTGACGACATTATTGTGATCGACGCGGGCCTCATGTTCCCCGAGGCTGAGTTGCTCGGCGTCGATATCGTGGTGCCGAATATTTCTTATCTCATCGAGAACCGGCAGCGGGTGCGCGGCATACTCCTCACCCATGGCCACGAAGATCACATCGGCGCGCTCCCGTGGATTCTTTCCGAGCTCAACGTGCCGGTGTGGGGCACGGAGTTCACGCTTGCATACGTCGAAGACAAACTCGACGAGCACGGACTGCTTGAAGACGCCAACCTGAACGAGATGCAGGCCGGCGAGCGCTTCAAGCTCGGCCCGTTCACGATTCATCCCATTCGAGTCACGCACAGCCTCGTCGATTGCGTTGCGCTCGCCATTCACACCCCGCTCGGCGTGATCATTCATACTGGCGATTTCAAAGTCGATCCCACTCCGACGGACAATCATTTGTTCGATCTGCACGCCTTCGCGGAATACGGCAAACAGGGCGTGCTTGCACTGTTCCAGGATTCCACCAACGTAGAGCGAAAAGGTTACACACCCAGCGAGCGCGCCGTTCGGCGCAAGTTTGACGAAGTGTTCGCGCACACGCAGCGGCGGCTTTTCATTTCGTGTTTTTCATCTTCCATTCACCGCATTCGGCTGGCGGTGGAACTGGCGCATCAGCATGGGCGCAAGGTGGCCTTCATCGGCCGCTCCATGAACAACTCTGCCGAGATCGCCGAGGATCTGGGCTACCTCGAAATTCCCGAGGGACTCGTAATCAATCCCGGTGAGATGAAGAATTTCCCTCCCGAAAAAGTTTGCGTGATGATCAGCGGAACCCAGGGCGAGCCCATGTCGGCGCTCTCGCGCGCCGCAGTCGACAATCACAAGCACGCGAAGATCGAGAAGGGTGACACGGTCGTGCTGTCGTCGCGCATCATTCCCGGCAATGAGAAAACAATTTACCGCATGATCGATCACCTCTTCCGCCGCGAGGCATATGTAATTTACGAAGATGGCACGACGCCTCCCATTCACGTCAGCGGGCATGGCAGCCAGGAAGAACTGAAGCTGATCATCAACCTGGTGCGGCCGAAATATTTCATTCCCATCCACGGCGAGTACCGGCAGTTGAAGCTGCACGCCGAAATGGCAGGAGCCATGCATAGCTCCGTGGGGAAAGTAATTCTCATCGAAAGCGGCGACGTTCTCGAGTTCGATGAACACAACGCCCGCAAGGCCGGACGCGTCAATGTGGGCCGAGTCTGCATCGATTCCGGCTCGCGCACCGACGTGGTTGAAGACTTAATTATCAAAGACCGCCGGCACTTGAGCGAAGACGGCATCGTGCTGCCCATCATCGCCATCAACAAACTTACAGGCCGCGTCGAAACTGCGCCCGAGATCGTGACCCGCGGCTTCAATGCCGGAGAAGACGGCTTCGTGGACGGAGCGAAACGCATCGTCGAAGACACGCTGGCGCATTCGAGTGAAGAAGAAAAAGCCGATTACGGCGTGATCAAGGAAAAGATCCGCGCCGATTTGAAGCGCTACATTTCCAGGCAGACCCAGAAGCGGCCGCTGGTCATGCCGGTCATACTGGAGATTTGAATTCGCGGGACGTATCGGGACACATGAGGACGCCTTCTGATCTCCTTGCTCGCGCAGGGGTTGGTGAGCGCGAACTCCGACTACTACTCCAGCGGGTTTTTCCATCTCAGCCCCGGAAACCGCGCGAAATCCCGGTCCGCCGTGTACAGCACTCCACCGTATTCCATTGTAAGTGCCGCGATCTCGGCATCGCTCACTCGAGGACCTGCCGCCCGCCCTTCGATCACCATCCACCGAAACAACGGCCAGGAACCGACACCGGGCGTCAGGACCTGTACATTGGGATGTGCCAACCAGAGGTCGACGATCCGGGCCGCTTGCTGTGGATCAAAGCGTTCCGCAGGCAACTTGGGACTGGTCATAACCCGCAGGAAGGCGGAAACTGCCTGCCAGGGCAGTCCGACCACCTCAATGCTCGACAGCGTGTTTTCGAACCATGCGCGCGCACCCGCGTGATGAGACGAACCTCTGTTGTACGAGTAGATGAGAAGGTTCGCGTCGAATACGATCACCGGTAGTCCGGGCCTTCGAGGTACTCGAGCAATTCCTCCACTTTATCGAAGTCAGGAAGCCCTAGATTGATGGGCGTCACCTTGAACGGCTTCCGCGGAGGCTGTTTCGTCGTCAACCCCAGGCGGAGGTACCGGTTCACCACCTGCTTGAACGGTTCCCCGGTCTTCCGGACTTCCTTCTTCAACAGGGCCGCGACGTCCTCAACGAAAGTGAGAGTGGTTCGCACATCATGATGCTAATGTGTAAGACATCATGATGTTAAATCTGTTCTTCGTGCGGCCAATGGTACATTTGGAAGGTTATGTCCATGGTCAGCCTGGCAGATATCCACGAAGCACAATCCCGGCTGCGCGGTATCGCTACCCGCACTCGTCTGATCGAGTTCGATTATCCGGAATCCGGCACTCGCCGCCTCTTCCTGAAGCCCGAAAACCAGCAGCCCATCGGCGCCTTCAAACTTCGCGGGGCCTACAACAAGATCGCTTCGCTCTCGCTGGAAGAACGCAAGCGCGGAGTCATTACTTACTCCAGCGGCAATCATGCGCAAGGAGTGGGCTATGCAGCGCGGGCGCTGGGCGTCAAGGCTGTCATTGTCATGCCGCAGAACGCCCCGGCGATTAAACGCGAGGCTACGGCGGCACTCGGTGCTGAAATTGTTTTCGTTGGCCCGGGCAGCGCCGAGCGCCAGGGCAAGGCCGAAGAACTGGCGGCGCAGCACGGATACGTGATCGTACCTCCCTACAACGACGAACAGATCATCGCCGGTCAGGGCACGCTTGGATTGGAAATACTCGAAGACATGCCGGATGTCGAAACGGTTTTCGCTCCGGTCGGCGGTGGAGGCATGATCAGCGGGGTCGCTACTGCCATCAAGCTGAGTAAGCCTTCGGTCAAAATAATCGGTGTGGAACCGGAACTCGCCGGCGATGCGCGGGCAAGCTTACGCGCAGGAAAGATCGTTCAATTCCCTGCCGAAGAAGTTGTGCGCACGATTGCCGACGGGCTGCGCACGCAAAGCATCGGCCCCATCAACTTTGAGCACATTCGCCGCTACGTCGACGACATCGTCACGGTGAGTGAGGATGAAATTCGCGAAGCCGTTCGACTCCTGGCGGCGAATCCCGAAACCGTTGCCGAACCGAGCGGAGCCGTGTCTGTAGCGGGATTCCTGTTCCATCGCGATCAGCTTCCGCAGACGAAGATGAACGTCGCGATCATCAGCGGCGGCAACATCGATCCGAAGATGCTGGAAGAATTTCGACGCGGATTTTAGAACTCCGAGTCGGGAAGCTGCCAACCTTCTAGCATTGACTGTGGGTTGCCCGTTTTATTTTTTACCCCCCGGATTTGTCATCCCGAGCAACGCGAGGGATCTTGGTTCTTGCCGGAGCCGTCTGCTTCGTCGACGCATGCAAGGACCAAGATCCCTCGCTTCACTCGGGATGACAATATTTGTTCGCTGACGATCTGTTCTTGAGCTAAATACGAATTACTAATTGCCAGCCGCCTGCTCCGCAGGCTTTGGGCGCCGGTGGAACAGACTTCGCATCACATCAGGATAATATTCCGAAAGCACGTTGTAGGCGCTGTTACCGCCGAGATTCACTCCCCAGTTCGCGAAGACGCGGCTGACGGTGCGGTCTTGCGAAGGATAGTAGCTGGTCGAGATGGCGCACGAAATCAGCTGCCCGAATACTTCGGAGTTATTAAATCGAGATGTCCCCTGATCCGTGCGCGTCACCAGCGTGCGATTCACGGCATACCACACCCGGGAAAACGTCGACCCCTTGCCCTGCCGGAAATAACGAGGGTCTTCGCGCAAGATCGAAGGCAGAGTGCCATAGATCAGAATGCTGCTTGTGACCTGATCAGCCTCTGCCGCCGCGAAGCGCTCTCCGTAGGCGCCCCAGCCTTCGCCGAAATGCGGCTGCCCGTTTGCCCACTGCTGCAAGCCGGCCTGAAACGCATTTCCGATGTGTGCGCTCACGTCGAATGACTGATGCAGCGAAAGTATATATTTCTGTCGTACGGTCAACGGATGCCGGTTGTCGGGAGTATCGTTCGTGTTCTCGAAATCAGGAATCATCCCGAACATGCGCTTGGGAGGCGTCGCCAAGTCTTGTGTCGAGGAGGTCGCCGCTGGTTGGCTGGACTGAGAATTAGGAGTACTGCTCTGGGCCTGAAGGAGTGTCGCAGAGACACACAGCATCAAACTGACGCGCCCGATCTGACCCAGGAATCGATACACCCTTAGTGTCCCTCCGTTGTGATCAGCCAAGAACCAGCATACGTTGCCCCTTGCAGATTCGAACTTCAAATTACGCATTAGGTTGTAACGAAAGTGCTCGTCCGGTAGAAATACCTTTATCCGAGGCGATACAGAATCATTTTGACCGGGACGCGACCACCCAGCGCCGTAACGCAACTACGGACCACACAGCCTCGACCAATCCGAACGGCCACGCTCCCTGAAGAAAACCATAGACGGAGCCGAGCGTGCAAGCTCCGGCAAAGGCAAGGATGAACCACCGGCTGCGCGCTTCGAGCGCGTAGCAAACCAGCATCGCCGTCACTGCAAACAGACCGAAGATGGATAAAGGTGTCATCGGAACGCCCGATTCTCGTTTGGTCAGTAATGCTAACAGCTTGTTGTTCGTTCTGATCGGCGACAGCGTAACAGCGCTGCCCAAACTCGATTGCGCTTGACCGGTTGGAAACTTGGGCACTAACCTGTACTCGTTGAACATTTATTCGTTGCACATTGGCGCGTTCGAAATAAAAGCCAACGGTTTGCAACCGCTTCCAACCGAAGTCCATTCTTAGTAAGTAGTTCGATTGAACAAGCCCTCATCGTTTGGAATGTCATGAAAATAAGATTTGAATTCATCTCAACGTTAACGATTGCCGCGGTCACACTTGCCTCGACCATTTTTCTTTCCGCGCCGTTCGCCGAAGCGCAAGCCCAGCGCGGAACGCTGGTGCACGAAGAAACCATGCGCGTCGCTCCCGCCAGCGATGCCGCGAAGGTGGGAGAGGCGCAACGCGGGCGCGAGTTGATCATCCTCGACACCAGTCGAGACTGGGTTCATGTGCAGGCAATTCTTCGTCCACCAAGCCACGACGAAGGCGCGACCGAAGAAGAAGAGGAAGGCAAGACTGTTACAGGATGGGTTTCGGCGAAGGCGTTCGTGAGCGGCACAACGCAAGACGGCGATCGAATCCTCTTCGGCGAAGCGGCGGATTCGGAAGAGGAAGCGAGTCGTCGACGCGGCCGTCGCGACGCCGCGCAAGATGCGTTGCGGCTCTACTATCGCATCTACGATCTGATGCCGACTTCTCCGCTGGCTTCGGAGGCGCTTTATCGCGCGGCCGACATTCGGTGGCAAGTCGAGCGGGCTGATGTGATGACGCGGCCTTCCGCGCGCGAACGGCAATCCTACATGCGCGGGCAAATGAATGAAGAATGGATGAAGCTGGTGATCAAGAAATATCCTGGAACGAAGTGGGCTGATCTGGCTGCGTTTCGCATGATCGAGAACAAGCTCTGCGGCGAATGGGAAGGTCTCTCGAAGTGTCCGGATAAAGAGGCTGAGCTTTATGAGAGCTATGCGAAGGAACATCCGCAGTCTGCGTCGGCGCCGGAAGCCTTGTATGACGCGGCTTGGCGGCGATCGGCATTGATCGAGATTTACCGGACGGAACCGAACCAGAAGAAAGCTGCGGAATCGAAGGACCACGCGATTACGCTCGCGCAGAGGATCATGAGCCAGTATCCGCAGAGCGCTTGGGCTTTGCGGGCGCAGCGGCTGATGTTTTATGTGCAGCAAGGTATTCCAACTTACGGAAATGCTACTGATTGAGATCCTGATTTCCCTAACAAGGCAAACATGTCATTGCGCCTAGGCCTCGTGCTGGTTCTACTGACTACTGCGGGATGTGAACGGGCGAAGAATGCTTGTCCGATCGATGGGCAACCGCCCGAATGGACTGGGCGAAGAAACGGCAAGTCTTGCGAGTACTTTCATTACAGCCAAGTTGAACGCACAACGCACTCCTGGTGGGCTGATTGCTCATAGACCACTGAACGTCGTTAAGTTCAGGTCAGACAAATTCCTTCGCTCGGCGAATGAACTCTTTTGCTTAATCTCATCTTCGCACTTTTCTGAGATACTGTTTCCCTCATCTTTGGAGGACTATTGAACGATTACCTGCTGTCGCTGATTCTGGGGATTGTCGAAGGCCTCACGGAATTTTTGCCGGTCAGTTCGACCGCTCATTTGCGGCTTTCAGAGGCGTTGCTGCACATCAGCCTGTCGGATGGATACTGGAAGATGTACTCGATTGTTATTCAACTGGGGGCGATTCTTTGCTTGCCAGTTTACTTTCGCAGCCGCATCGCGACGTTTATTTCTACTTTTCCTCGCGGCGAGCGCGGCGATCGAACGGCGCTCACGCACCCTCTGGGATTGGTTACCGTCGCTTTTGTGGTGACTGCGATTCCTTCGTTTCTGCTAACCAAGGTGATCGGCAAGCACCTGGAGAACTTGTACATCATCGGGTGGTCGTTGCTGATCGGCGGTGTCGTGATGTGGATCGTCGATGCGATGCATGCGAAGTCTGAGGCTGCGGGACCGTCGGCGGGTGGTGGGCGCATCCACACCTGGAAGATGGAGAACATGAGCCTGGGACAAGCCGTTTGGATTGGCTTTTGCCAGATCTTTTCGGGAGTGTTTCCGGGTACGTCGCGGTCTATGTCAACGATCGCCGGTGGGCAGATTGCCGGCATGTCGCGCGCGGCGGCTTTGGAATTTTCTTTCTTCGTGTCGATTCCGACCATGGTTGCCGCTACAGGGTACACGTTGTTCAAGTCGATCATGGGCAAGGGCGAGAATCCGATTGGGGTTTCGCAGATCGATGCTCACGGATGGATTGTGCTGGCCATCGGCTTCGTGGTTTCGTTCATCGTTGCTTACGCATCTGTAGCCTGGTTCATGGGATACGTACGCAAGCATGGGTTCGTACCGTTTGCGATTTACCGGCTCATCGTCGGAACGCTGGTGCTGGTTTTTGCTGCCAGGTTGGGAGGGTAAGCTCCCGCCGCCTGTGTTTATTCAGTTGTCAAAGAACTGTGCTGACGCATTCCGTTCGGATTACGCGTTCGACCGATTTGTCCTGTTGACCTTCTTGTTATTGGGTACCCCCCTCCCCACCCCCCTCGATATCTGGAATCATCTGAGAATCAGTTCTCATGCACACCCTCGGAAGCCCAGTTGAGTTTATGGGGGATTTACGCGGCGCTGAAGGCGCCGCTCTTCCACGGTCGCGTCGGGGCCTGTTGCCGTCCTTGAAATAATTTCCAGGTATTGAATCGTGCTTGACAATAAAAGTTGTCAATGGTACGGTCTTTGTCGTGCTTGACCTTCAAGTGATCGATGATCCGGCGGCGGCTACGGTGGCTTTGGAGCCGGTGCGGAGTCGACTGCTTTCGGAGCTGGCCGTGCCTGCCTCGGCGGCTACTTTGGCTACGCGGGTTGGGTTGGCTCGGCAGAAGGTGAACTACCACCTGCACGCTCTGGAAGCGCACGGACTGGTGCGGCTGGCCGAGGAGCGCAAGTGGGGCGGGCTGACGGAACGGCTGCTGGTGGCGACGGCCACCTCGTACGTGGTTTCGCCGAGCGCCATGGGGCCGGTCGCCGCGGATCCGAATCGGGAAATCGATAAGCTATCGGCGAGCTATCTGATTGCGCTAGGCGCACGAGTCGTCCGCGAGGTGAGCGATCTTGTTCGCCGTGCGACGGAGACGGGGAAACGTCTGGCGACCCTGGCGGTGGATACAGAGGTTCGCTTCCGGTCGGCGACGGAGCGGGCGGCTTTCAGCAACGAACTCACCGAATGCATCGCGAAGCTGGTTTCGAAGTACCACGATGAATCTGCCCCCGGCGGCCGCGCGCATCGCCTGGTGGTGGTGGCGCACCCTTTGCCGCAGAAATCCGATTCCAAATCTGATTCCAAGTCCGATCCCAAGGAGCAATCACCATTATGAGCGTGAAGAAAGAAGCGTCAGGACGCCGTTCCGTCCAAGTGGAAGTTGAGGTTCCGGGCACGCCGGAGGAAGTCTGGCAGGCCATTGCCACCGGGCCGGGAATTTCGTCGTGGTTCGTACCCACTGAGTTTGAGGAGCGCGACGGGAAGCCCGTGGCCGTGAAGTTGAACTTCGGCCCGGGAATGGAGTCGAGTTCCCCGATTACGACCTGGGACCCTCCGCGGAGGTTTGGCGCCGAGTCGCCTGGCTGGATGCCTGGCTCGCCGACCGTTGCGGATGAGTGGACGGTGGAGGCGCGCGGGGGTGGGGTTTGCGTGGTCCGCGTGGTGCATAGCCTCTTCGCCAGCACGGACGACTGGGATAACCAACTGGAAGGGACCGAATCCGGATGGCCTGGGTACTTCCGCATCCTGCGGATTTATCTCACGCACTTCCGCGGACAACGTTCGGCGATGATGCAGTGGATGGCTCCGGCGGCGGGAACAGAGGCGGAGGCGTGGGAAACGCTGACCGCGGCATTGGGGCTAAAGGATTTGAGGGCCGGGCAGCGTTGGACAGCTCCGGCGGGTGTGCCGGCGCTGGGCGGCTTGGTGGAGCACGTCAGCCAGAGTCCTTACAGCGCGCTGCTGCGGCTCGATACGCCGGGGCCGGGCGCTGCGGCGATTGGCGCGGTGAACTTTGGTGGGCAGAGCATGGTCACTTTGAGTTTCTATCTTTACGGCGATCAGGCGGGTGCGATTGTTGGCCGCGAGACTCCGCTGTGGGAGACGTGGGTGCAGGAGCACTTTCCAGCGCCTTCGGAACCGGGGAAGGGTGAAGGGGAGTGATCGCTTGAGGCGTGGGAGCAGCTAAGGGAAGAGCGCAGGTCGCGAAGGGCTGACATGCTCCTCGTGGTCTGGATCGCGTGAAAAACCTGGCGAGTGCTTACGTCTGCTGGTAGCGTAGGACATCTTCCACTTCTTCGTTCAGTGCATCCGCCGCCTTGTTCATAAGCTCGATATCGCGAGCTTCCATCTGCGCACGCGCCTGTTGGTGCAGATACTGAGCGAGCACCGCTTCGATGAATGCGGAGCGGGACCGCTTCGATCCTGCCATCAGATCGATGGCTTTCAGCATGTCTTTCGAGAGTGTGATGGAGGTCTTCTCTTTCATACTACGAACATACTCCCTCGTTAGCATACCCTGAGGCAAGCGCGAGGGACTGCTCTTCCGCCCCTTCGGGGCTTGCTAAGCTACCCACGGCTTGCGCCCCTTCGGCAAGCTCAGGGCAGGCTGTGGGCTGCATTCTATCGCCGCTTCGCGGCTCAGTTGCCTACGGTAGCACCTGGAAACTTTTGTTGCTGGTTAACGTTCCAGTGGATGTGGTCACGGTTACTGGACCCGTGGTCGCGCCGGAGGGGACGGTTGCGATTAGGTAGGTGTCGGAGGTTGCGGCGAAGGTGGTCGCGGGAACGCCGTTGAAACTTACGGCAGTCACGTGATTAAACCCTTGGCCCAGAATTTGCGCCGTTGCGCCGACTTCGCCTGTGGGCTGGACGAACGCGACGAATGGCGCGAGACCCATATCGAGACTGTAGACAGTGCCGGGGCCATTCGCGCCGTAGCTCCTTGTTGTTCCGTAAAAAACTCCGTTTGTATGCTGCATTAAGGCACCTAGAGGCTGAATGCCAGTTTCATAGGTGAAAGACCCAAGGCGCTCATAGCTTCCGCTGGTGCTGATGCGGAAAAGCGTTCCGCCGTCGTCCGGGCCGCCTTCGGATGTGGTGCCGTAGAGATAGCCATCGGTGCCTTCGGTCAAAGCTCCGACTGGGAAATAGCCGCCTGCCTCTGACGGGAAGCTATACAAAGCGGTTACGGTGTTGCTGGTGTCCATTTTGTAAACAGTGCCGAAGCCCGCTTCACCGTGCCCTTGCCGGCCAGAGGTTCCTCCCTCCGAAGAGGTTCCATAGAAGTTTCCGTCGCTCCCCTGAATGAGGCCTGAAAACGGCGCGGCCGGGCCGGGAGGGCCAGTCAATCCGTGGTCGAAGATAAAATCGCCCGCGAGGGACATTTCAAAAATGTTGCCCCACTGCTTAGGGCCGCCGTATTGCGCAGTGGCGTAAAGATTGCCGTCGGTACCCTGAACGGGTCCCCAGAGGAAAGCTCCCGTGGCGGGATAGGACGTATAAAGGATCGTAGTCGAGCCATCGCTCGGCATGTATCTGTAAACGACCGCGCCGTCTTGTTCGCCGTCCGTTCCGACTCCCACGGTGGTGCCGTAAAAATTTCCGTCCGATGCCAAGATTGGAGGAGCGGCCGGATAGCTGTCAACAAAAAAGTCGTTGAACTCGTACAGGTCCGTGAAGACGCCTGCCGGCGTGAGTTGAAAGAGGCCACCGAAATTATAACTAACTCCACCCAACTGCGTTGTACCGTAGAAATTGCCGTCGGCGCCGAGGGTGACGCCGCCCTCGGGGTTGATGAAAGGTCCGCTTGAAAATGCGTAGAGCTGGCTGTACTGGCCTTGAGTCGTCAACCGGAATACGTTGCCCGAATCTTGGGACGAGGTTCCATAGAGCGCACCGTCGCGGCCCTGAGTGAGCGTGACGTAAATGGGCAGTCCGCCGGGGTCTGGCCCGCCGAAGTTGTACAGGACCTTGATCTGTTGCGCCGGACACAGGAGCGCGCTCATGAAGAGCAAACCTGTGAGTAAGGTTGGAAATCGGTGTGAGCTGGCGATAAGAGATGTTGCGCTTAGAGAATTTCGACTTGGCATGGAGCCTCCAAAGAGCGGATGACGATCGGAGTCCTGCGACTTTGGGGGAAGCTACTAAGTCGCTGCGATTCTACTTGCGGTGGGGTCGCGGGTCAAGCGTGGCTCGGCGGGAAGCCAACTCAATACCCCTCCCTAATTCCGCCATTGCCGGGCGGGCCGGTTCTTGTAATAATGATTGCGCTCTGGCCGATTTGCGCCACGGGATTTGTGTCCGTGTGAACAACGGCCCACATGCGTTTTCTGGATAGAATCTTTGTGCCCACGGGCAACCGGCGGCTGAATGAGCTGATCGGATTCCTGTTGTGCATCTCTGCGCTCCTCCTCTTCCTCGCGCTGGCTTCGTATTCGCCGCTGGATCCTTCGCTAAATAGCGCCTCGGTGTTGACTGGGACTCGTGTTGCCCGCAACTGGATTGGCGTGGTTGGGGCCCTGGTCTCAGATTTGACGTTACAGTTTTTTGGGATTGGGGCGTTTCTTCTGCCGGTGTTTCCTGCGCTGCTTGGAGTTCGTTGGTTTGCTTCGCGGAAGATTCAGGCTCCGGTGGCTAAGAGCCTTGGCGTTGTGTGGCTGGTGATGTTCGTGCCGGCGCTGCTGGCTTTGTTGCCGGGGCATTTGCGCTGGCTGAATGCGATGCCGATCGAGGGACTGCTGGGGCGGGTGGTCGGGGATGTGTTGATCCACTACCTGAATGTGACGGGCGCTTACATTGTTTGCGCCAGCGTGCTGGCGGTTGCGTTGTATCTCTCGACGGCGTTTTCGTTTTCGGCGATTCAACTTTGGGCGCCGACGCGGTTCGCGTTTGTGACTGCGCTGTGGAACCGCTACCAGGATTGGCGGGAGGAACGCACCAAGCGCCAGCAACAGAAGGAACTGGACAAGCGGCGGATTGCGAAGCCCGTGGTGAAGACGCAGTTGATTCCTTCGCGGCCGGTGGCTGCTGGGCCTACGGTGCAGGCCAGGGTTGCTCCGGAGGCGCGGCGTACGGGGATTGAGCGCATGTTGGAGCCGGAAGTTGAGGAAGACGCACCGGCGGCTACGGATGGAATTCTGCCTGCGTCGTTGGTTGAGGTCGACGCGGCGGTTGATCCGGAGGTTACGGAGCGGGCCGACAGCGATCACAAGCCGAAGACGACCATGCCGAAGATTGCTGCCGGCGGCTACAAGTTGCCATCAAGTAGTTTGCTGCAGCGTCCGGATGAGCAGGGAGTGGTGGATGCTGGCGAACTGAAATTGTTGGCGCAGGTGCTCACGGAAAAGTATGCCGAGTTCGACGTGCACGGGCAGATCACGCAGATTAATCCGGGGCCTGTGGTCACTACGTTCGAGTTCAAGCCTGACGCGGGAGTCAAGTACAGCCGCATTACGAATCTCACTGACGATCTTTGCTTAGCGTTGAAAGCTGAAAGCATTTTGATCGAGCGCATGGCCGGGAAATCGACCGTGGGCATTCAGGTGCCGAATCGTGAGCGCGAGATTATCTGGCTGCGGGAGAACATTGAGTCGCAGGAGTTCATGGGCCACAAGTCGAAGCTGACGCTGGCTCTGGGCAAAGATATCAACGGGCGCATCGTGGTCGCGGATCTGGCGGGGATGCCGCACCTTCTGATCGCGGGTTCGACCGGCGCGGGCAAGAGCGTGGCGATCAACGCGTTCATCATGTCGATTTTGTATAAGGCTACGCCGGAGCAGGTGCGGTTGATTCTGGTGGATCCGAAGCGGCTCGAACTGGGTAACTATGAAGGCGTGCCGCATCTATTTACGCCGATCATTACCGAACCGAAGCTGGCGGCGAATGCTTTGCGCAATGCTGTCCGCGAGATGGAGCGGCGGCTGAAGCTGCTGGCGGCGAAGGGCGTGCGCAACATCGATCAATACAATCGGTTGTTCGATAATGGCGGGACGCCTAGCTTGTTTGAGGAAGATTCTGATGACAAGCCAATTCCTTACATCGTGATCATCATCGATGAGTTGGCGGATTTGATGATGCTCGATTCGTCCAACGTGGAAGAGTCGATTACGCGGCTGGCGCAGATGGCAAGAGCGGTGGGCATTCATCTGGTGCTGGCTACGCAGCGTCCGTCGGTGGACGTGATTACGGGATTGATCAAGGCGAACTTTCCGGCGCGCATTTCTTTCCGCGTGGCGACCAAGGTGGATTCGCGAACAATTCTTGATGCCAACGGCGCCGAGGCGCTGCTCGGCAAAGGCGATATGCTCTATCTGCCTTCGGGATCGGCGCGGGTGCATCGCTTACATGCGCCGCTGGTTACGGAGAAAGAGATTGCGGCGGTGGTGGAATTCTGGAAGGCGCAGGGTTCGGCGGAATATCAGCAGCAGTTCCTGGAAGCTCCGCAGGACGAGCGGCAAACAGGCAGTGGCGGCGCGGAAGGCGCGGGGGATAGCGCCGAGGATGATCCGGTGTATCAGGATGCGGTGAAGCTGGTGGTGGAGTTTGGGAAGGCTTCGACATCCCTGCTGCAGCGGCGGCTGCGCATTGGTTACGGGCGCGCTGCGCATCTGATCGATCTGATGGAGCACGACGGGATTGTGGGAGCGGCGGATGGTCCCAAGCCGCGGGAAGTGTTGAAGCGGCCGGACTGGATCTCTGAGATTGAAGAGACCATGCGGTAGAAATTCCTGACGCACGCTCCTGCCGAACAGAGTATGTACATCCTGTGCATACTTTGATATTCTAAACGAGTATGGGTTAAGGGCGCGGCTTCGGCCCGGTCGGAGCCGCACCTATGCTTTTCGAGTGGGACGAGAGCAAGCGGCGGTCCAACCTCGCCGAGCACCACATCGACTTTCAAGATGCGCTGCGGATTTTTGATCGGCCGGTGTTCGAGAAAGCGCGGCGAAGTCATGGCGAGGACCGCGTACTGGCCATCGGTCTCATCGAGGGCATTGAGATCGTCGTGGTCTATGTAATCCGCGGCGAACACCGCCGCATTATCTCGGCCAGGAGGGCTCATCGCGATGAAAGGCAAGACTACGCGAACCACTTCACGCGGTCGATCCAAAGGCGCGACTGACTTCAAGCGATTACGAGCCATGCCGGATTCCGACATCGACTTCTCGGACATCCCCAAGCTGGACAAATCGTTCTGGGCCACAGCCAAGCTGAGTCTGCCTGAACCTAAAGACCGCCTCACGATTCGCGTCGATCACGACGTCGTGCAATGGTTCAAGAAGCACGGCAAAGGCTACCAGACCCGCATGAATGCCATTCTGCGCTCCTACGTGGAAGCCCAAGCCGATGACCCACGCTAACGTCGCACCCATGCCCGCCAGCTCGGATCCCTTCTTTCAGAACAGGGGTAGGATTGCTTCATGCCAAAACGCAATCTTCGCGTCCTGAAGTGGCTTGGAACTACGCCAGCGATTGCGGTATGCACGATGTGCAATCGTGAGTTCAAAGTTCCCCTCGAGGTGTTGAAGCGGGTGGGCGGAGCCGTGGAAAACCTCAAACTTCAATTCGCGCGGCACCAATGCGCGCAGGACGAAACCGATACCGAAAGCTAAGCTCTTGCTTCGACCAGAGTTCACCGCGGACCGAAGGTGAACTTGACTAATTCCTCGGTTTCTTTCGACGCCCCCTGATATTTCCATTGCATGACCGCGCTTACCAGGGCAGCTGCGAGCAAAGGGTGGCCGCCGAGAATCTTCACTTCTTTCACCGTTCCATCCGGCTTCACTACGGCCTGCACCTGCACGGTTCCGGTCAATTTCATGCGCTCTGCGAGGGCTGGGTACTCCGGTTCACTGCTGCGCACGACTTGCCGAGTTCCCTCCACTGGAGGGGTTGATGCGGGAGTGTTGGAAGGCCCGTAGCCGGCCTTGGCCAGCGCCAGAATTTTCGAGCTGAAATGGATCTGCGAACGGTCGAGCGCTTCAGGATTGACTTCAAAGCGGACGCTTCCATGATCCCGCACCAGATTGACCATGCCGCCTAGCCGCAGAAAGTTCTCATCCTCACCTACCACGAGCACGCCGTGCGTAAGAACCTCGATGGCGGCCGCCACATTCTTTTTTTCCGACACGCGGAAGAAAACGATCTGGCAGGATTTCATGTCTTCCGCAGAGGTCACCGACCGAACCACCAGCACATGGGTTCCGACGGTCTTGCCTGCGACAACCGCCCTCAAGACGCCAAGAAACTCTTCATCTCCGCCTCTGACTCCGATTACCAGGGGAGACGGACCGTCGGGCAAAGCGGAGCCGGGCCACTCCGCGAGTTTTGCGAAATTGAAAAGATAGGCGGCTTTTACCCGGTCTTCCGTGGCATCCTGCTGCCCCGGCGCCAGCCGCGCGATTGCTAGGAGGGCGAGCCCCAGCAGGAGGGCGGGATTTCTGTAAATTGCACCCCCTTTGCGTGACATTCGCGCTCTTCGCTCCTCTCGGCATTCCCCTCGACCAAGCTTGGCTCGGCCGGAGAACCCTGGCGAGGTCGAGGGTTCCTGGGACTCCTGCGCGGCCGGGGCGCCTGAGATTCGTCGGTACGCTGAATAGAGACTATGGTTCAGAAGTCGCCCATATCTCTCCCGGTCTGTTGCGCTCATTCCTGATCGCCCTGCGGCGCAACCCGTGGTTAGCGCTTGCCGTACGAGAACTCCAATCCGGCGTAGATCGTACGGCCCTGTTGCACGGGAATGCTGTCGATGCTGAAGAAGCCAAAGCCCGGCAGCCAGACGTTTTGATTCAAGAGATCGTTGGCATGCGCGGCGATCGCAACACTGTTTTTTTCTGGCATGTGCAGGTACTTGGAAACGTCCTGACGCACTTCCGCGTTAAGGCTGTGGCGCCAACTGGTTAACGGATTGACATTGAAAGCGTAGGGCTTGGGTTTTCCGTCGGAGACATCAAAAAGGCCAAAGACCAGCCCGCGATGGCTTTCATAACTCATACCCGTCTTAAAACCATAATTTGGAATGGGTGTGACATTGCTCGCCCCAGTCTGGTCGTGATTGGTTTGAAAGAGAAAGGAGCCTTGGGTGAAGAAGTCCTTGCGAAAATAGTATTTGCCTTCGGCTACGACGCCATCAAATACGACTCCGCCGAGGTTCTCGTAGATGATGGGAGCTTCGCCGACAGTAATGATGCTGTGAATCTGGTGGTTGTGAAAATAGTCGGCGCCGAGCTGAAGGTGGGTGTACTGCAAGGTCAAGCCCAGGTCGACGGTCTCGACGATTTCGGGTACAAGGTTGGGGTTGCCGTGAATGTCGGGAAGATTGAGTGTGGTTTCATCGAGGCTGGGCGGACGGAAGGCCTCGCCATATAGCGCCTTGACGCTGACCGTGTGCGATGGATTCCAGATCATTCCGACCCTGGGAACGGTGGAGAAGGGAATGTTCGCGAATTTATTGGATTGGAAGCCGGCAATCAGTTTCACGCTGGCCAATAACTGGTGATCGACCTGGGCGTAGAATCCACCCGCCGGACGGCTGCCGCCCGCATCCTCCGCAGCATGGTCGATGCTGGCCACCTCCGTTCCGGAGATGCGGTGGAACAGCATGCCGGCCGTCAGGCGGTCCTTGGAGGTGAGCGTAATCAGGTTTGTCCATTCCGCAACAATTTCTTTGGAATCCCGGTCGGTATAGGGATAGGCGAACGTTATAAAAGTCGTCCGCGTGTAGTCGAAGTTGAAGGTCATGTCCCAGTTGTCGCGGACTTTGTGTTCGTAACCCAGATCGCCGAATTCTCGCGCTTGCCGGGTTTCTCCCACTGCGCCTTGCACGTAGGCTTCGGTCTGCCACTCGGTGAAGGCCGACATTGCACTGAATCCCTTGTAGTTGATGCCCAGATAGTCGCCCGTACCCCGGTCGACCTGAGTAACGTTGTGGAAGGGGGGTTCGGGCGGAGCGTCCGGGTTGTCTTGCAGGGGAGGGGGAACGAGATAGTGAATGTTCCAATTGGGTGCTTCGTGAATCTGCGAAGCTCCCACCATGCTGAAATCTCCGCGCTTATAGAGAAAGTGCCCGGACGAAGACAGAGCGCCGTCAGCTCCCACGAGACCGTGGATGCCGGCATCGTTTCCCTCCGCCTTGCGGGTAATCAGGTTTATGACGGCAGAGAAAGCGTTCGACCCATAGAGCACCGAACCGGGTCCGCGAATAATTTCAATGCGCTCCAGAATTTCTACAGGAAACGATTCCAGCAAATCGGAAATAATTCCGCCTTCCATCACCTCCCGGGTCGGGCGCCCGTTGATGAGGAAAAGAATATGCGCGCCCGAAGTCTTGGTCTGGTCCCCATCCACGGCAACCAGGCTGCGGTCGGTGAAATATTGGCTGGATTGGGTCAACCCGGGAACGCGATCCAGCACTTCCCCGAGAGTTAAGCCGCCGAAGCGGCTCAATTCGTCCCGGGTAACCACTGACATGATGCCGGGAGCTTGGGAAAGCTTGTCGCTGAAGAGAGATGCGGTCGTAACCTTTACATCCATCAGTTGCTCCAGGTCCAGGGAACCGAGGTCTGCGCTCTGAGTCCCGGAGTTCTGCACGGGTGTGGTTTGTTGCGTGACCCCGTAGGGAGCGAAAATCATAAGCAAAGCCAAGCAGCGACTTGGCCTCCAATTCGAGCTTAATATTCGGCTTTGACTCAGGCTATAGGCCCGCATGTCGACTCTCCTTTTTTCGGTTCCGGGCTAACCATCCGTTCGCTCATTTTGCCGAGAGAAAGGCTGGTGGAGCTTATCCAGGGCTCCTGTGCAGCCGGCATCAACAAGCCTGCGCACACGCCTCTCCAGTCATCTTCGGCAGGACTCTAATTTTCTGTAGTGGGTGGATTGGTTACTTCAGGTCATTGCAGGCAATCTTGTTCAGTCGCAAGCGTTCTTGCCGGCTCGGGTAGAATCTCCGCAGACGGGAATGACAAATGAAAATCCTTACGGAATACCTAAAGTTTCATACCAAGACGCACAGGGCATATGTGCACATCACGCCGCAGGTGGAAGAAAATCGTGCGCAGGAGCGGGGTTAAAGAGGGGATGGTCCTGATCTCGGCCATGCACATCACCGCGGGCGTCTATGTGAACGACAATGAGAGCGGTCTCATAGAAGACATCGACCAGTGGCTGGAACGCCTGGCTCCGTTTCGGAAGAACTACAAACATCACGAGACCGGCGAGGACAATGGCGATTCCCACCTGAAGGCGCTGCTGATTCATCATGAGGTGATCGTGCCGATTACTGCCGGAAGGCTTGACCTGGGAACGTGGCAGAGAATTTTCTATGCCGAATTCGATGGGCAGCGCGATAAGCGTGTCATCGTGAAGGTGATGGGAGAGTGAAAAGCAGGGGTTAGGGACTGGGGGTCAGTTCTTTTGCGCCGGCATTTCCATTTTTTACTTGAGGATCAAGTTGCTGCTTGCTCAAGTGAGATTGAATCCGTAGGATAACTCGACCATTTGCGGAAATTAAATTTCGGAAAAACTGGCCACCGACCACTGGCCACTGACCATTGCTTTCAGGAGGATTTATGTGTGCTGATGAAGCTGCGGAGTTGCGGGAACGGGCGGAGAAAGCCAGAGAAGATAAATCGCTGGCGGGAGTGTCTTTGACGATGGCGGTGGTGGCAGTATTGGTGGCGGTTGTTTCGCTGCTGGGGCACCGGGCGCACACGGAGGAAGTTGTGCTGCAGGCGAAGTCTTCCGATCAATGGGCATACTACCAGGCTAAGAATATCCGCCAGCATGAGGACGAATTGTTCGTCGCCGGCAATAATGCCGGGGTGGCCGCTGAAGTCCGCGAAAAATATTCTCAGGAAGCCGAACGTTACAAGAAGGAAAAGGATGAAATTCAAAAGAAAGCGCTCGATCTGGAGCGGGATGTCGATAGTGAGAGACGCCGCGCCGACCGCTATGACTTGGCCGAGGTGTTCCTCGAGGTCGGGCTGGTGGTGACTTCAATCACGCTACTCTCAGGCCGGAGAATCTTCTGGCATGTAGGGATTGTGCTGACGGTTGTGGGAGTGGTGGTCGCCGTCATGGGTGCAATCGTTCATTGAGGGTGAAAGACGGCCATTCGGCACAGTGCCGACGAATCGGCATCCAAAACAGAATGCGAGGTCAAAGCGGGTGCTGAATTCGAGGAATCGAGCTTAGAAGCTGCGATAGCGTCTGGAACCTGACTTGCGAATGGCTTGGCATCTGGCCGCTCTGCGAGTCTCAGGATTAGGGTACTGTTGTGGTCCGAGGCAGGAAAGAGCTATCCAGTGGAGGGCGTCATGCTCAGCCACTGTGCAAATCCGCAATGCTCCCAACCGTTTATGCGATTGGGCCAAGGCAAGCTGTTCATGGTGGAGACGGAAAGCCTAACTGAGTCCGGAAATGCGGCACCGCCAGCCACTTCTTCTAAACTTCGACTTCGGTCTCGACGCGTCGAGCGGTACTGGCTGTGTCCCCAGTGCGCGCAGATTTTGACGCTGGCGCACGATCACCAATCGGGGATTGCATTAGTGCCCCTGGTGCGGCCTGTGGCTCGCGCCGATGCGCCTAAGTTTCGGTCGCGGGAGTCTGCGTAAAGTCGCCAGTTCCAGAACGGGCTTAAGTGCCGACGCGGCGATGCGGCGGACGATGCCCCATGCCCATGGAGATGTGGCGAGCAGCATCCTTGAGCGCTTCGAGGATGCGTGGCATGGTCTGCGGACTGACCTGCTGGGTGGTGCCGCTGAGGCCCAGGCTGGCTTCGATCATGCCGCGCTCATCGAAGATCGGCGCGCCTACGCAGCGGGCGCCTAGGTTGTTCTCTTCGTCGTCGACGGCGTAGCCCTGCGCGCGAACCTTTTCCAGTTCCTTGAGTAGGCGCGGCACGGTGGTAAGGGTTTTGGGCGTGCGCTTTTCCATCCCGCGCTTGCGCAGAATTTGTTCCAGTTGCTCTTGCGGGATGTGGGCGACAATCGCCTTGCCTACGCTCGTCGCATGCACGCTCATGCGGCGTCCTACCCAGGTATCCATGCGGATGAAACCCTCGGGTTCCACCTTCTCGATATAGACGGCTTCCGGTCCATCCAGAACGGCGAGATGGCAGGTGAGTCCGGTCTGCTGGGTGAGGTGGCGCATGATGGGCAGGGCTACACCTCGAACGTCGCGGCCGCCAAGGGCTCCACGGCTGAGACTGAGGATCTTCAGGCCTACGCGGTATTTTCCCGATTCGGCATCGCGGGTGAGGTATCCCTGGGTCTCGAGGGTGCGCAGGATGTAGCTGGCGGAACTCTTTGGAATGTTGAGCTTGCGGCTGATTTCGGCATTGCTCAGGCCATCGGCGGCCTGCGCGACCGCTTCCAGCATGGCCAGAGCGCGCTCGACCGCGGCGGATGGGGAATCGGACGAAACGGGCATATTTAAGAGTACCGCAAACAACAGTAGATGGCCAATTAAATGAATGTATGTTCATTATGCTGAACAACAGGCTTGACCACGTCCGGACCAGGGCATAGGCTTCGCCAGTATAGTGAATCTATGTTCACTATGTTGAACACATAATTTAAGTCTGGAGAAAACGCCAATGCCCGCCAAAGAAAACGGAAACCGCAACGCCACCCACTCCCCGATGATGAACGAAGAAGAAAAAACTGCGCCGTATGCACTGGCCATGGAATGCATGGATTACGAGTGGGCAAGCAACCCGCGATGGGAAGGCATTGAGCGTCCTTATACGGCGGAAGATGTGCTGCGGTTGCGCGGCTCGATTCAGATTGAACACACGCTGGCTCGCCTGGGCGCAGAGCGATTGTGGAATCTGTTGCAGACCGAGCCTTACGTCAACTCGCTGGGAGCGATGACGGGCAATCAGGCGGTGCAGCAGGTGCAGGCGGGACTGAAGTCGATCTATGTGAGTGGATGGCAAGTGGCGGCGGATGCCAATAATGCGGGGCAGATGTATCCCGACCAGAGCTTGTATCCAGCGGATAGCGTTCCGAATCTTTGCCGGCGCATCAACAGCGCGTTGCAGCGGGCCGATCAGGTGCATCATGCGGAGGGAAAAGTGGCTCCGGGCGAAACCTGGTTCGCGCCTTTGGTGGCCGATGCGGAAGCCGGCTTCGGCGGAACGCTGAACGCGTTCGAGCTGATGAAGGGCATGATCGAGGCGGGCGCGGCGTGCGTGCACTTTGAAGATCAGCTTTCGTCGGCGAAAAAGTGCGGACACCTCGGCGGCAAGGTTTTGGTATCGACTACGGAAGCGATTCAGAAATTAGTAGCAGCGCGGCTCGCGGCCGATGTAATGGGCGTGCCTTCGCTTATCATGGCGCGCACTGACGCCGACAGCGCGCATCTGCTGACCAGCGACATCGATCCGCGCGACCGCGCCTTCTGCACGGGCGAACGCACGCCGGAAGGCTTCTTCCGCATTCGGGGTGGAATTGAGTCGGCCATCGCGCGCGGCCTGGCTTATGCTCCTTATGCGGATATGATCTGGTGCGAAACTTCGCATCCTGATCTCGAAGAAGCGCGACAATTCGCCGAAGCGATTCGCGCGAAGTTTCCGGGAAAAATCCTGGCGTACAACTGTTCGCCCAGTTTCAACTGGCGCAAGAAGCTCGACGAGGAAACGATCGCGCGCTTTCAGCCGGAACTGGCCCGCATGGGATACAAGTACCAATTTGTAACTCTGGCGGGTTTCCACGCGCTGAACCTCAGCATGTTTGAATTGGCGCGCGGATACAAACTTGCCGGCATGACGGCTTACTCGCGTATGCAGGAAAAAGAATTCAGCAGCGAAACCGAGTATGGATACGAAGCGGTAAAGCACCAGCGCTTCGTGGGCACTGGATACTTTGATCAGGTGCAGCAGGTGATCAGCGGCGGGCTGGCATCGACCACGGCGCTAGCAGGATCCACGGAAGCCGAGCAGTTCGGCGGGCTGAAGGCCTTGCAGCATCCTGAGCACGGGCCCGATGCGGCTCGTCAGCCTGTCTCGGGCGATGGTCCGTCGGTGCCGGTGCAGGTTGAGCACTCTCCTGAGGAGATGCTGCTGCCGTCGGGGGATTAGATCGCATCCTCACGGATGATTAATGGACCGGACCCAGTGCGGAGCGGAGCCAACTGGCTCCGCTTTGCGCTACAGCAAACTTTAGTCGAGCTGCGCTCGACGGACAGCCGAGGGCGGCTGTCCCCACATCAACATCTTCGAAAGGGACATCGATTCCCTTCTGCTATAATCGAAGCCGCCCCTGTGGTGCTGTTTCACATCTGTGCGGAAGTGGTGGAACTGGCAGACACACCATCTTGAGGGGGTGGCGCCGAAAGGCGTGGGGGTTCAAATCCCCCCTTCCGCACCATTTTAAATGCTGTATATTTAACGGGTTACAAGGCACTTATGGTTTCCGTACAATAATCGTACAACTTCGTACGTGTCAGCGCAGGGACGCGAGCCTGGGAGCGTGCGGAGAAAAAAGCCCGACTCATGGACACCGATGCCGCCGATCCGACTCCGGCGCGAGTCACCGTGGCAGCCGCACTCGAAGCCTTCATCCCAAAAAACAAGGGCAGCGCCTGTCGCACAGTTGGCTTTACAAGTTTTCGCTGATGCAGCGTGAGCTCGTTAATTTTGCCCGCGTCCGCAGGCTAACTTACATTGACGAATTCAGCGACGACGAACTGGGCTTGCTCAGTCGATCGTGGAAGGTCGCGCCCATTACTGCCCAAAAGCGACAAGAACGCTGGCACTCTTTTTTTGCCTACTGTGTCCGCAAGCGCTGGGTGAAGCAGAACCCGGTCGAGGAGTTGGGCCCGATCAAAGTCAGACCGGTTCCCACCGACTATTTTTCGCGAGAGGAATTTCAGAAGTTGGTGGACCTAACCTATGATCCGACCCATTGGACCACGAATCCCGGACATCGAGATCGGGTGCGAGCGCTCCTGCTTCTGATGCGCTACAGTGGACTGCGTCTGAACGATGCGGTAACCCTTGAGCGTGCCCGGCTGACGGGAAATCGGCTATTTCTCTACCAACAGAAAACGGGGCTGCCAGTCTACTTGCCGCTGCCATCTCACGTCGTCGAGCTCTTGCGAAAATTGCAAAACACCAACTCTCGCTACTTCTTCTGGACTGGACATGGTCTGCACTACCGCGCCAGCAACTGCTGGCACGCGAGCCTACAGCGGCTGTTCAAGTGGGCAAACCTGGACAAGCGGGCGCACCCTCACATGCTTCGAGACACGTTCGCCGTCGAGCTGCTTTTGGCAGGGGTCCCCATCGATCAAGTTTCCATTCTTCTTGGGCACGCGAGCGTTAAGACTACGGAGCGACATTACGCTCCCTTCGTCAAGGCGCGCCAGGAGCAATTAGTTTCGTCGGTTGAGAAGAGCTGGCAAATGCAGGGAGTGCACTTGGTGGAAAAGCACGCGTAAGAGAAAGCTGCAGTCCGCGATCAGGCCCTGGTGCGGCGTCGATGTACGCGGATCAACACACTTTCAGGAATTCGCAGGGTTTGGTGCGCTCGCTTTCGCGTAGTCTCTGGGCTTCCCCACCGCAGGACTCCGTCTTCGCCGTCGAATATGCGTCTTACCGTTTTCTCGCTGACTGCCCACAGTGCGGCGACTTCTGAAACGGAATAGTGGCGTTCCAATGCTGACGAATATAAACCTTCGCTTTGTACGGCCTTTTTTTCGGCTGGGAGAGGTTGCATTTGTGTTCTTTAACCCCACGGGTCAGTTGTTTAAGTAAGAAGATTCTCATTGTGGGAATTTGTCCAATGAGTTTCAGTGCTCCGCCGCCGATGGTTTCAAGCAGGAGTGCCCTCCTGGCTGAGTGCCTTCGCCATGCCAACTTCGACTCCCCTTGAAACGCGCTACCTGCTCGCTGCGGTGGCTCTTGCCGAGGAACTCAGCTTCACCGGAGCGGCCAAGCGGCTCAAGATGTCTCAATCGGGAGTAAGCCGGCGTTTGAACGAACTGGAGCACCGATGTGGATTTCGGTTGTTCAACCGCGATTACGCCAAGGTGGTCATAACAGACGCGGGGCGTGCGTTCGTGCAGGAAGCCAAGCTCTCACTCATCCACGCCGAACGAGCCATTGAATCGGGAAAAGACGCAAACGAAGGCATCGAGTCGCATCTGACCATCGGACGGTCGCCGTACCTGGATCCGATCATAAGTTCCACGTTGTCCTCAGTTCGCCTTCCTCTCTACCCCAATCTTCTGCTCCATATGCAAAGCGATTTTGCCCCTGAGCTTGTGCACGGTTTGCTTACGGGACGACTGGATCTCGCCTTGATTGCACATCCCAGCCCTAACCGCAAGCTCACGATGACAAAAATTACCGAGGCCCCTTTCTACTTGCCATTCCCGAGAATCATCCTCTCGTGTCCAAAGAGGTTCTCACTCTGGAAGACTTGCGCGGCTGTACGTGGATCATGTTCGACCGCAAGGTTCATCCGATGCTGCACGATTTAGTTTTTCGGCGCGCCGCGGAGGAGGGGATCGCCTACAGGAACAATCAGAATGTGCTGGCGGCCGACGAAGCCTTTCAACTAGTCGCGGACAACGTTGGCGTCGCATTTTTGACTATGGCGCGCGCACTCCGAACGAAGATGCTAGGGGTAGCGGTGCGCTCTCTCGTCGATAAAGAGCTTCGCGTGGAGCTTTACTTGGCATCCCGCGCCGACAACCGATCCAAACTTGCGAGTGAATTTGTGCGCGCGTTCATGAAGAGAGTTGAGCAGATCGTCGTCCCTCCTCAAATGGTGTTGCCGTTGGACGATCGTGGGCAAGCTTACGCTCGTAAGCTCTGCGTCCTCCGGGACGGAGATTAAGCTTGTTGTTCCCGGCAGCATCATCTATCGCGAGACAACTTCCAACCGGCGGAAGTTGCCTGCGAAAATCAAAGCGGTCCTTAAACAACTGGGTCTGACATCCACCCCCGACTGAATCCGACTACTGAGACTTTCACAACAACCATCGTAGGCGCGAAGGCGCGACTAACGGGCAAACCGGAAGTTATGCCCAAGGACTCATTCTTGACGACGATGGCCAGAAGTCGGCTTCTAGGAAGTCAGCCGTTTCACAGTCGCTGAGATTCTTCCCGAGTGACGGGCAAACCGGAAGTTAGTCCGGGCCAGGAGTCGGCTTGTGCGAAGCGGAGCTATAACGGCCGAGAAAGCGCGAGCAAGGTAGTCGAAAATTATTAGAACTCTTCGCGTCAAGAGATTTTTTCAATCGGAGAAAGTTTCGATCTCGTGACTCCCGCTAGGCAAGCAGTCACACGCCAACCCAACCATGCCGATTCAGGAGCTTCGAAGTGACCACTTTCAGCCACACAATCGCCAAGGATTCGCCTTCGAACTCCTTCGGAAACCCCATCGGTTAGCGACGACTGCGCGGCTAGCACGCAGTCGCAGAGAATTCTTAAAGCTCCTGATTCCGGGTAACTTGCGCAAACGTCGGCCCTTACAGGTTTTAGACCTGTACCGAGGGGTCGAATCCTTTCCGCTCCGCCACGCAGTCTGGACTGCAGAGAAATACTCCCGCCCTTTCCTTCGAAATACGCGAAACATGCCAGTATTTCGCGATTAATCCTAGACAAACCGGACTGGAGAGAACGGACTGCTCGGCAGCGAAGGGAGGAAATATCCAACTTTTCTCCCGAGGGCACATGTGCAGTCCGGTTTCAACGGCGGCGGTAGGCGAATGCAATGCGATCACAAGTCAGGGATTAGGCCCTAGCGAGTTGACTTTTGTCCTGAACGCGAAAACCGCTTTTCGGCGCTTCCCACAAGCCCGTTTCTGGATAGCTTTCAGTCTGACCGTGGCGTTTGGCCATGCGGATAGCAGTTGCGGGAGATTCACCCCCTCATGCTTACCACCTTGAATGTTAATTCCCCCATACGGCAACGACTCATTGAGCGCGAGAAGAATTAGAAATGCTCCAAACGCCTAAGCATGCTATGATTGCGCCGGTTTCCTTAGGGGGCAACGAGCCGAAGGAACCTGTGTGCGGTCTTCTTACCTGTGAATCCGCAACTTAAATGAGAGGTGAAACATGCGCGCTTACATTGCCGGGCCATTATTCAATGAGGGAGAACGATGGTGGAATGCCGAAATCGATTCCCGGGTACGCAACTTTGGCTTCGAGACATACATGCCGCAGCGTGACGGCGTGAAGCTTCAGGATGAGAGCGATGTTCTCAGAATATTCGAGTCCGACAAGAACGCGCTAATCCAGGCGGATCTGGTCGTGGCGAACCTTGACGGCATGGATGTCGATTCCGGCACAGCCTGGGAAATCGGGTACGCGGTTGGGTTAGGCAAACATTGCGTCGGCGTTTACACCGACTGGCGGCTTCATTTCAAATTTCAAACCGTGAACCTCATGATGCAGTGCTCGATCGACAAGCTGGTGAATTCTCTCGACGAACTGGAGACATACCTGCAGCAGTTGCTAGCGGATGAAAAGACCTACTTCCCGAAGGCATCGTAGGCAATCACTTGGCGGCGCGGAATCCCTCGGGCCAGTTTTGCACTACGGCAATTTTTCCTCCGGTTGGCATTTGTACGACCACAAAGCGTTCTGCTTTTGGCCCTACATCGTAGACATAGGAAAGCGCGTCGAGCGACAAGTCGGACCCTGCCTCTGCGGACGTGAACAGACGGCGCGGCTGGCCCAGTTGCAGGTCACCTGTAACGCTTACCGCCACCAGACTATCGTCGGAATCAACGTAGAAGATTTCGTTTCCAGTCGGACTCCAGCGCGGATGCGTGCCGCCCGAAATTGAGATCTTCGTCTTCCGCTTACCATCGGGAAAGCTCACGGCAAAAATATCCGGAAGGTAGCCTCCAGACTCGGTTGACTGATAAAGCACGTAGTGTTCATTGGGGGAGATCTGAGGAAGCGTTTGGTCCGCCGGAATTTGAACCAACGGTATGCCGTTTCCCGCAAGTGGCAAATGCAGATACCAAATGTCGCGATTGCTACGGTTGGGTGAGAGGAAATCATAGAGCAGGAACTGGCCACTATGACTCCAATTCAGGAATATCTCTTCCACTGCCCCCAAGGGCAGTATCTTCCTGGCTTCGGTACTCTGGTCGAGTGGTTGAACATAGATGCTACCGCCCGAATCGAATGCGATTCGGTCTCCGCTGGGCGACCATACTGGGTGCCTCCTGTCAGCAAATTCCGATGTGATTCGGTCCTTCGTCCCACGCGGATCGTGGATCCAAACATCAAAGCCACCATTGGCATCTGCACCATCGGCTGCCACTCGCTGCCCGTCCGGGGAAATGCTCGGGTTTCGAATGACGGCTTGCGGCTGACCGATGGCTCCCAAAACCTTTCCCTGCCGGTCAACCCAAACCAGCCGGTTTTCTTTCTGAGGTCGGGTTCGATAGACGAGTGTACCGGCAGATGAAACCGTCGGCGACATTCCATCGGCAATCGCCTGGAATGGTTCACCTGTTTTTTTCAGGCTGGCTGCGTCGAACGGTAGAGCCCATACGCTGAATGAAGCGATACCGCGCTGGGTAGAGCTGCCAAGCTGGTAGAGAATGTGCCCCGTGCGAGAGTAAGAGGTCCAGGTAATGAACTCTGCGCGTTTGAGCACTGAAGTCCGCTGCCCGCCCGTCTGGACAAAAATCTCGGAGGAGTTATCTTGTTTGAGGCTTACATACATCAGCTTCTTGCTGTCTGGAAGCAGGCTCGGCCAATATAGCCAGTTCTCCCCTTTTTCTGGCTTCAGAATTTGCCGGGGTTCTCCGCCTTGTTCATCGACTTCGTAAATGCCTCCCGGACCCTGGCCAAACATGATCGTGCCATTGGGGGTCCAGTAGCCCCCTCCCCATAAATCATTGGGAAGACGGCACAGCGCGCTGATGCTGTCTCCAGCTTTGGAAATCTTGTAGAGTTGACTTCGGGTGAAGTAGGCAATGTAGTCGCTCCGAGGCGACCAAAATGGCTCTCCGGCTCCTTCGGTCCCCTCCAGCTTGCGGGGCGCGAGAGCATGCAGGTCACGAATCCAAAGAGTCCCGGAGTCGCGATAGACGACCATCGTTCCGTCGGGAGAAATCGCTGGACCATCCCATGGGCGCATTTGGCCTTTATAAGAAAAATCGAATTCCAGGAGCGGGGGCAGTTGAGCTTTCTGCGGGCTCATCGACTTGAGCAGCCAACTTACGGCCACCCCGCTGAGAAATACTACGGCTATTATTATGGCAAGACGCTTCGCGCCGATCTTGCCTTCGACGCCCGTCTTCGGTACTGGGCCCGATTCGACGGAACTTGCAGCCGCAGCGCGCAAGTCCACCAGAAGGTCGGAGCTATGTTGGTAGCGCGCCGCCGGATCCTTCTCCAAACATTTCTCCACGGTCCATTGCAATCGAAGAGGCAAACCGGGCTCAAGCTGATCCAATGGAAGGGGCGGCTCATTCAGGATGCGGTGTATCGTGCTATGAATGCTCTTGTGAATGCTCTTGGGAGTGTTCTTCGGAGTGCTTTTGGGAGTGCTCTTCCCTTGGCTGGGAAGGCTCTGACTTCTCTTGCCTTGGAACGGATGGTGGCCGGACAACATTTCGTACAGAACCACGCCAAAGGCAAAAATGTCCGCCCGTTGATCAACTTCCGAATCGCCAAACTGTTCGGGTGCCATATATCCCGGCGTTCCGATCACTTGGCCGGCAACCATGCCTGTAAGGGAGAAAGTTAGTGTTGGAGAATTTTCTCCGACCGGTTCGGTCCGCGACGGTTGCATCAACTTGGCGAGACCGAAATCGAGAATTTTTAAGTGACCCGCCGATGTGATGAAAATGTTTCCCGGTTTGAGGTCGCGATGGACGATCCCGGCGGCATTAATGGCTGCCAGGCCTTCCCCAATGTCGATGGCCATGGAGAGAGCCTTTTGCCGCGGCAATCTCCCGCGCCAAAGCAATTCCTGCAGAGTCTGCCCCTCAAGGTACTCTTCAACGATGTAACTGATCTGCGAGCCATCCGTACGTGTCTCCGAGCCAACGTCGTAAATGGTCGCAATATTCGGATGGTTAAGGGCCGCCGCAGTCTGGGCTTCACGCTCGAAGCGTGCAAGACTTTCTGCAGAAGATGCAGCCGCGGCGGGCAAGATTTTGAGGGCCACCTTGCGCTGCAGCCGGGTGTCCTCGGCAAGGTAAACTTCCCCCATGCCGCCTTGCCCAATCTTCTTCAGAATCTTGTAGTGCGAAATCGTCGATTCGAGCACGATGGTTGCTTTCTCGGGCGACCAGCCTAATCCTCGACTATACCAGTGTCAAAGTTCCGCGAAAATCGCGAGCTTCAGCTGCGGAACGTGAAGTGATGCCAACGGACTTTCATGCCGAACGAGCGTAGTCCTGCAGCGAGGATCGAGCTTCCTCGATGAGTCCAGAGTCCAATACCTGGGTTGGAGCAACATGGACATTAGTTGTATAAAACGGAGGCAGCATCATTGCCAGCTCCGACACCTCGGCTTGGGAAACACCGTCTGGCAGAAGAACGTATTGCAGATTGGAAGGAAAGGTTGCCGGGATCGGTCCTTCCATAGTTGAACCGTACGCGCCCATCATCATCAAGCCTTGCGGCGTAGTCGGATCAGGCGAGTACAACGATACAAACGTTCCATATTTAGGATGCGTCAACACATCGCCGGCCTGCTCCCGCACTGTCTTGTCTTTATGATTCATCAAGACCCACCGGATGTGGGCATAGGCGCGTGTTACCTCCAGAAACGCTGTTCGGATCGGCGAACGATCTTCCGCGCCTCCCAGGCATACAAGCAAATTACCGAATGGATCCAGAAGAGCAACCGAATTAAAGTCGCCGCCGCGGCGATGCGCCTTCTCTGCCGTTCTCAGCAGTACCTGCGCCAGTTCTCTTCCCGGAAGCCTGGGCTTGGCGCAAGTCACACTGAACGCTTCCGAACACGTACGGAACATAGCTTTTCTTACCGTCGAATTTCGTGGCAGATCCTTTGGATTCGTGAGCTCGCTGGAATCCTTCCCGCTGTTGCTGTTGATCAATTTGACATCAGTGACGCTGCTCTCGAAAATCGTGTCGGTGAGGCAGTATGTGGACGCGCTGATACTTTGGTTAGTAAATGCCGCTCCCTTGCCTCCCTGAAAGGCGCGACCGATGGGAGCGTCTACCCCGTAATAGGCAAACGACGACTGAGCCACGCTCCTCCATTTCACGGGCACAGATGGAAAATCGAATGCTTTGTTGTAGTTGATGCCCGCATAGGTGTCGTTGGCTGAGACTCCCACATTGAAACCAGCCGTCAGCAACGCCCCGGCGCACATCGCGCAGGGGTCGAGAGTTGAGATCACCGTAAGCTGCTTGGGGTCGGGCAGATCTAACCCTCTACGATTCTTGAAGTACCAGTCGACGATTTGGCGCTCGCCGTGAGCCGTAGGATCGTGAAGCACGCAGAGTGTACTGTTCCCGAAAGCCTTCAGAACGTTGTTGTGGAGGGCACAGAGCACCGCCCCCGTTCGATTGTCGAGGAGGATCCCTCCCACTGCGAACGTTTTCTGTAAGGAGGCCTCAATGGATTTACCCGCCGCGATTTGGACGGCCTGCTCGGCATTGGCTGCTTTCTCTGTCATTCGCCCTTCCTCATCAAATCAGGTTATTGTAAGCGTTCGGCAACGAGTGCAAGCCGAACGAACAGCGGACGGCGAGCCCGAGTCCGAAGATCACCTGCAAGAATTCTTCTAGCTCAAATCAGGAAATACAAAGGATTATACTTCGACTCAAGCTTGGCGCGTGGATTAGCTCCAAACCATCGAGCTGGCATGGAGGGCGATTCCTCAGAACTCGCCGGACCTCTTTCCGCTGGGGGGAAAACACTCTCGATACTGTGATTCGCGTCAGCACGACCGGGATGTGCCCCGTCTTCCTCTTTGCTGAGGATGACACCGTGTGGTATCGGCAGGAAGATGTTACCGAGAACCCCGTGACAATGTGTTAATGAGTCGTGTGGCCACAAGAACTATCGGATTGGACAGAAACGGGCTGTTGGGGAACCATGGATTCATTTCCTCGAAATCGGATTGTGAAGTGGAAGCACAACGGCCGAGAAAGCGCGAGCATAAAAGTCGAAAATTATCAGAAATCCGCGCCTCAGCTAATTCCTTCCGCCGGAGAAACTCTTGGTCTTGTGACTGCCCGCTAGGCACGCAGTCACATGCGAACCCAATCAGGCTACTGGGACCGCAAGCAGTGACCACTTTCTGCCACAAAGTCGCCTAGTGTTCGCCTTTCATGGTCGAATGGACGGCGAATGGAAACCGGACTGATCGAGAAGCTCTGATGTCGAGTTTTAGTGTGAAATTCTCTGGTAGGTTTTGCTATCTGTAACCTACGGATATGTCGAGGCTTAGCGCGGCGAACCTGTACCGGGGGTTCGAATCCTTTCCGCTCCGCCACGCAGTCTGAAGCCCCAATCGGCTTTCGAGCAAACTGAACACATGCCTTGCCCCAAGTGCGATGGGTTCGCGCGGAGGTTCAATATCCGCACCCCCAATGGACGTGCCTCCGTACAAATCGCCATCTGTTGCCTGAATCGGAGTAGCCCACGGAAGGGAGCCGGTCGTTGTGCCGCCGAAGTTGTAGATGGTTTTGAAGCTGCCTGTCGAGGTGATCTGAAAGACCGTACCATTGTCCGTGGTCCCGCCCAGTGTGGTTGTCCCGTAAAACTTCCCATTGCTGGCGAGTACCAGTCCTGCATAGGGTTTGGAGCCGTTCGGGCACAGCGAGCCTGTAGCGCAGAACTTGTAGAGCGTGGTCGGCTTGCTCGCAGTAGTGGCAAATTTGAAAACCGTGCCCTCGGCGGTGCCGCCGCCCACCTCTGTTGTTCCGAAGAGGTTCCCATCCGTGCCCTGAAGTAGCCGGGATTCGAGCCGTTTGAACCCTGGAAACTGAACAAGGTCTTGAACGTGGTCTGCGCCGGCGAGAGAATCGCCGTGGCGGCACAGAATACAGAGAGGATGCGGGCCATTTTCGTGAGGCTAAGTGGCTACACCCTAAAGCGGATCGAGAATGGGGCTGCGGTTTTCGTTGAGGAGTGGCTGGCCACGATTCAACGGAGCCGGGGCACCAAAGCGAAGATCCGCAATATCATGAGCGCGGTATCGAGTCACGCCATCCGTTACGGCTGGATGAAAACGAATCCCATCCGCGCGGTACGACAAAGCGCCAAGCGCGAGCGGATCCCGACGCCACGTACGGCAGGGGAACTGCAAGTGCTGTTCGCGGAACTCGGGCTTCGCGACCGAACCTTGGTGTTACTGGATGTGCCGACGGGGATGCGCCGGGGAGAGTTACTGGCCATCCAGTGGTGCGACATCGATTTTCAGAAGTTGACGTTGAACATCCGGAAATCGATTTGGCAACAGCACCTGGGTCCGGTCAAAACAGAGGAAAATGAAAAAACGATGCCGCTGGATGAGGGGATGATCGCCGATCTTTTGCGCTGGCGCACTGAAACGCCCTACGCCCAGGACGACGATTGGATTTTCGCCAGTCCACGCATGCTTGGTCGTCAGCCCACTATGGCCGGAGGCCCTCATGCGCAACTATATCGCTCCTGCGGCCAAGCGCGCAGGCATTGCTAAGCACATCAACTGGCACGTCTTCCGCCACACATTCTCAACCTTGCTGGCAGAAAACGATGAGGACGTGAAGACCGTGCAATCACTGATGCGCCATGCCAACAGCAACATCACCATGAACATCTACGCCCATGCTGTAAGCAGCAAGAAGCGCCGAGCCAAAGCATGGTGGTGGAGATGATTTTGCCGCAGGACAGGAGAGCCACAATAGCGATGGCCGCAAGGGGTACGGCTTAATGTGTACCTTCTTGTGTACCACGCTTTTCCAGCAGGCGATGCTAAACTGCTGAAAAGAATGGCGGGGACGACGGGACTCGAACCCGCGGCCTCTGCCGTGACAGGGCAGCGTTCTAACCAACTGAACTACGTCCCCACTTTGTTTTCACCGGGTTAGCTGGAAACCCTTGATTTTCCTGTCTTTTCTTACTGTCAACCGTGTCGCCTGTGTCAACCGTTTCCACCCCATATAACCGAATTCCGGGGGTTTATCGACAGGAAACTGTAAGGAAGTACATCCCGACAAGTCCTGACCGGAAGCCCTACGACCCGGAGCATCTGTCCATGCCCCGTCAATGAATTGTAGCAGAGCGAATTCGGGTCAGTATAGCGCAGCCTCGGAATCTCAAGCGGACAGTCTCTCCGACAATCATGAACATCGGATCAAACTTCTCTCGGCCTCGGAAACCGATTTCGTAACAATCAAAATCCCGGTCATTGTTCGTCGCGAGAAGTCGCAATTAATGTAGAAATTCGCTTGTCCGCCATTGGCGAGCGCCGCCCCCCGCGGCATCGTAGTGCGTTCCAGTCTTTCCCTTAGAGCAGGTTGAAAGAGGCTTTAGCGGCAGCGAGCCCCGCAAAACCGTCACCGATAAGCACGATTTCCTTCATTCACCGCCTTACGGCGCGATCGCGTGGGGGTGTTTGCAACTTGACCATGGCTCGGATGTCCCGGTTTTCGAGAATCAGGCCTTGTTGCTCCTGTGTTTCTCGAAGCACAACATCCACCATTGCCCAGGCCAAGTCATCAGCGCGAACGACCTGATTCGGAAACAGCAATCGAAACACGGGATAGACCGCACGTATCAGCCGGTAACTGAGGTTCGGTTCCTTTCGGGGCTGCACTGGGTAGATGTACGCCGGGCGGAAAAGATAAACGTGCGGAAACCCGGCCGCGAGCAGCGCCCTCTCGGCCTCTCCTTTGTAGCGTGCGAAGGCAAGCCGGCTTCGTCCTGTCGGGTCAGCACCATTCCCGCTCAAGAACGAAAAAGCGGCGTTCGGACTGCTGTTACGGAGAACTCGCGCGAACTCAATCGTGTAGCCGGCGGTTATGGTGCGAAGTTCCGCGTCTGAGACCGAACCGGTGTACGTCCCCAGACAATATACCGCCGCATCCTGTTCCGAAAGCAGATCTGCGAGTGAGGAACAGTTTGCGAAGTCTTGATGCACGACCTCTTTCAGCTTGGGCTCTGAGATGCCCAGCTTCTTGCGCCCGATCGAAGTCACGCTTTTGACAGCGGGGCTATCGAGCGCATAACGAAGCGCGTAGCCGCCGACCATTCCCGACGCGCCCACGACGACGACTCGCTTCTGGCCAGCAGTGGGAACGTTCACCGGCGCGGTGGTGATGGCACCCAAGCCGACTTCAGGGCAACTGGGAAACACGTCTCCTAGAAAATCCGATCCAGTGTCTGCCTTCGGATAACTTCAGGGTCGCTCGTGATTCAGGGCAATCCATACGGCTGCCAAATGTTGATTAGGCAACCTTCTCGACTTTGCGCGATGTGTCGTCCTTTTACGTGTCGCGCCGGAAATCATAGAAGACACGAATGAGGTTGCCATCAAGATCGGCGGCCGTAAACTCGCGCAGCTTCCACGGTTTGTCCTCGGGCTCGGAAACGATCTTCGCTTGCGCGGCCCTCCACTGTGCGAAGAGTTCGTCCACC
>Ga0302320_10001200_pt1 | contig 62185 bp, 50 predicted proteins | sample Bog_T0_3_FD_202130 | JGI IMG/M metagenome (GOLD analysis project Ga0302320, IMG submission 202130) | Peat permafrost microbial communities from Stordalen Mire near Abisko, Sweden - Bog_T0_3 | ecosystem: Environmental > Terrestrial > Soil > Wetlands > Peat | place: Sweden: Abisko, Stordalen Mire...
CGCGTGTTTTTTGCGTAGCCGCGTAATCCGCGTTTTCTAAAGGACTTAGCCGAGTTTCACCGCGACGTTGCTGGAGGCGTGCTGGCGTCCGCTCGGCGCGGTTCCTTGTAAATATCTATTTCTAAAGCACTTAGCCGCCATGAAACGCGCCTCGCCGCGTATCTATGGATTTCTAAAGGACTTAGACGAATTAGGCCGCTCGCGATGCCGCGTAACTATAAACTTCTAAAGGACTTAGCCGGATGGAACGCGGATTACCGCAAGCGCGCCGCGTTACACCGCGTTTTACCGCGTTGCGCGTGGCATGCGCACCGCGTAACGCGGCGCGTTTTTCCGTGTAAGTATGGATTTCTAAAGGGCTTAGTCGTATTCAGCGACGAATTGTTGTGTAACTATGGTTTTCTAAAGGACTTAAGTGCTGCGCGGTGCGCAGATCCCAACAAATACCGCATTTTGTCGCGTAACTGTGGTTTTCTAAAGAACTTAGTTCATTTTGGCCGACACGCTACGACTTACTGGCGGCGGGAGAGGAGTTGGGTGCGGGTGATGCCGCGACCCTGTTGGATGGTGACCCAACGGCCGGCGGGGAGAGCGGGGTAAGAAGAAGAAGAGCCGTCCGGCCAGCGCACGGCGAGGTCGGCTTTGGTTTCAGAGCCGAGGCCGAAGTGGATGCGGAAGTCGCCCTGGGAAATGTAGTAGCCGCCGCTGCGCACTTCGTCGATTTGGGTTCCGAAGGAAGTAGTCAGGGCGAGGCGGGCGCCGATGGCGTCTCGGCCGGACGGAGTGAGCAGGCGCACGAGCAGGGAGTTGCCGTGGTCGCCGTAGTTTTTGAGGAGCGAGGGGTGCTCGTACATGTTGACGACGGCGAGCTCGACGTCGCCGTCGTTGTCGAGATCGCCGACGGCGAGGCCGCGCGAAGAGTGGCGGGCCGCGATGCCGGGGCCGGCGTCGTCGGAAGCGTCGTAGAACTGGCCGTCGCGGCGGTTCCAATAAAGCAGGCGGGGTTGTTTGAAGGACTGGCCGATGCCGCGGCGATCGATGTCGGGGTAGGTGTGGCCGTTGGCGATGAAGATGTCCTTCCAGCCGTCGTTGTCGAAGTCGAAGAAGGCGCAGCCCCAGCCCACGAGCTGGGTGTGGACGGCGAGGCCGGCCTGGGCGGTGACCTCGGTGAATCCGACTTTGCCGAGGTTGCGGTAGAGATTGGGGATGTCGCCGGAGAAGTTGGTTTTTACGATGTCGAGCCAGCCGTCGTGATCGTAGTCGGCGGCGGAAGCGCCCATGCCGGACTGCTCATGGCCGTCTTCGTTGTAGGCCAGGCCGACCAGGACGCCACTCTCTTTGAAAGTGCCGTCGTGCATGTTGCGAAAGAAGAGGCTGGGGGTGGAGTCGGCGGCAACGAAGACGTCGGGCCAGCCGCTGTTCTCGAAATCGCCGGTGAGGACGGTGAGGCCGGCGGCTTTGGCGGTAGAGAGGCCGGCGCGCTCGGTGACATCGGTGAAATGGCCGTGGCCGTCGTTGTGATAGAGCGAGACGGTTTCGGGAGGCAGGCCGATGGGACCGCAGACGACGGGGAAGCCCATCCACAGGCAGCCGTTGGGGTCGCCGGGTTTGGGGGTGCGGGCGGGGTCGAACAAGAGATAGTGGGCCACGAGCAGATCGAGGTGGCCGTCGCGGTCGTAGTCGAAAAAGGCGCAACCGGTGCTCCAGCGAGTGGGCGCGGCGAGGCCGCGTTCCTTCGTTTCATCGCGGAAAGTGCCGTTGCCCTGGTTGTGCCACAGGACGTTGTGGCCCCAGGCGGTGACGAAGAGATCGACGTGGCCGTCGTTGTCGACGTCGCCGGCGCAGACGCCCTGGCCCCAATCGGAGTTGGCGATGCCGGAGCGGGCGGTAACGTCCTCGAAACGCAAGCCGCCGAGGTTGTGATAGAGGAAGTGGGGCGGCGGAGGGGAGTGCGGGTCGAAGCGGCCGCCGTTGACGAAGAAGAGGTCGGGCAGGCCGTCGTTGTCGTAGTCGAAGATGGCGACGCCGGTACCGGTGTTCTCGACGATGTAGGTCTGCTGGACTTCGGAGCCGGAGACGTTGATGCCGCTGAGGCCGGCCTTTTCAGCGAGATCCTCGAAGCGCACGACAGGCGCTTTCAGGCCCGGCGGCAATGGGCGGCGGGGCATGGAGGGCTTCGAGCCGGAGGTCATCTGCGAGAGCGCGTACTGGGCCGCGAACAGCGCCAGAAGCGCGGTGGCCGCGGCCAACGCACAAGCGGGCTTCGAGGGCTTCGACGTCACGGCGGATCACTCGCCGAGAAGCTGGCGCTGGAGCGCGCGGAACTCGGGCACGGAGCGGACGTAGTCGGTGATGTTGGGGATGGCGGCGGCGGCCAGGCGGCGGGCCTTGGCCGGATCGCGCTGGGCCAAAGCCGTGAGCAGTTCGTAGTCTTCGATGCCGTCGCGCATGGCCTCGAGGCGGATCGAGCTGAGGACTGTGTTGTGGGCCGGGTCGGGGTAGACGATGGCGTTGTCGCCGGCGGGCAGCAGCGTTTCGTTGTCGTTGATCACGGGCTGCACGTCGAGGAACGGCGCGGGGCCCCAGTAGTTGCCGCCCCAGTGGAGGAAGCCGGTGAAGCCGTGGCGGTAGTTGAACCAGTGCAGCAGCCGCGTCTTGAGCAGCGGCAGGTCGATGAAGCGGTTGAGGTGGCGGCCCTGCGGCGCGATGCAGGTGTAGAACCAGGCCTGGCCGCCTTTGGCGACGTGGGCGTGGATGATGTCGAGCTTCTGATCGAAGCTGCCGAGCACGGGCACCCAGATGTCGCTGACGTCGGCGAAGAAGCTGATGTCCTGGTCCAGGCCGACGGCGTCGATGGTCGGAATGCCGGGCAGGTTCTTACGAATGAGCGTGGCGAAGTGGTTGTAGATGGGCGCTTCCTTGCCGTGCGGCTCGTCGTGGATGTGCTGGATGTAGCGCCCGGTCCAACCTTTTTCCTTGATGTGCGCGTAGAGCGCGGGCAGGAAGGTGTTGAGGAACTGTTCAGAGCGCGGGTCGGTGGTGTCGAGATCCTGCTTGACGACCTTGCCGTTTTCAATGACGAAGGAGGGAACGATCATCGAGCCGTCATAACTGTCGGCGCGGCGGCCCATCAGATGGCCGCCCTCGATGGTGCCGAGGAGGCCGGCTTTTTCGAACGTATCGACCCAGCGATCGAGTCTTGCGAAGTCGTAGTGGATGCGGCCGCCGTCGATCTTCGTGTCGACGAGGTTGTAGACGGGCGTGATGAGCACGTTCTGGCGGTGGTCGGCCATGACGCGGCCGATGTTAGAGAGCAGGCGCCAATAGGCCTCGGGGTCCTGGCCGAGCTTGAAGTGCCGGCCCAGGGGTTTCTCGCCGAGTTCAAGCCAGTTGGTGACCTGCAGCGCCTGGTGGGCGGGCACAACGGCCGCTGTGACCATGACCGTGAAGGGCAGGCGGGCGATCTGGGCAGCGCCGGCGGAGAGCTTAAGAGCGCCGGAGTACTCGCCCGGCGCGGTATTGGGCGGGGCGTAGAGGGTGATCCAGACCGACTCGGTGCGCTTCGGTTTCAGGAGAAAGGGAAAGTCTGGGAAGAGCGGGTCGGGATAGAGGGCGGGCGCGGGACGGACCAGTTCATCCGCGGGCGTCTTGGGCGGATCGGAGGCGACCGGCACGTAGCCCACGTGCCGAAGCTGGGCCACGACGGGGCCGGACATATCCAGCGCGGCGTTGAGATCCGCGATGCCGCTGGGGCTGCGAACGGCGAACTGGAGGGTGGCGTGGCCGTTGCGCGCCATGAGCGGAACCGAGTCGCCGGACTGGGAGGAGTCGCGGGTGTCGTCGGGAAAGACTTTGACCAGCGGGTCGACCCGCCAGCATTTCAACCGGGCATCGCCGCAGGCGGCGAGCGCAAGCGCGCACAGGAGTAGTAGGAAGTGCTTGATCATGGCTGGGGCCTCAATACGAGGATACGGTAATCGTATCGGTCCAGCGGGACGCATCTTCCTTTGAGGACGCCTTGAGGACGACTGCCGAGGCGCGCTCCGATCTGCGGATTGGATTCGAGAATCAGGCGCCGCGGCAGTCAGGAGCAGCGGTTGATTGGATAGACTGGCAACAATGCGCGGTGCGGCCTGGGTGTGGCGCTGCCGGTTGGGCGAATAGCCGGCGTGAGAGCCGGGCGTCAAAGGAGAAGCTGAATTGAATCTCGAAGAAGTGTGGCGGGAGTGCTCGTATTTGAAGGACCTGCTGGAGCAACCGGAGGCGGTGGCGCGGACGATAGCGGGCCTGGAGGAGCAGGATGCGCTGGCGGCGTTCGCGAAGGGACTGCGGGACGGGCGCTGGCGGCGGGTGGTGCTGACGGGGATGGGGTCGTCGTATTGGGCGTGCCATCCGCTGTATCTGCGGCTGCTCGGGGCAGGGCTGACGCCGGTGCTGGTGGAGACGAGCGAGTTGATCCACTTCGAAAGCGACTGGCTCAGGCCGGACACGCTGGTGGTGGCGGTATCGCAATCCGGACGCAGTGTGGAGACGGTGCGGCTGCTCGAGATGGCGCGCGGGACGGCGGATGTCGTGGGAATCACGAACACAGCGGACTCGCCGCTGGCCCGGCTGAGCGCGGCCGCACTGCTGACGCGGGCGGGCGAGGAGATGACGGTCGCGTGCAAGACCTACGCCGCTACGTTCATCGCGCTCGAGTGGCTGGGGGATCTCCTGTGCGGCGGCACGACGGCTGAGCTGAAAACTCAAACCGGGCCGGCCTTGGAGGCGATGCGCCGGTATCTCGGCCAGTGGCCGGCGCACGTGGATGAGCTGCTGCGGACGCTCGACGGCGTGCAGGACATCTTCGTGGTGGGACGCGGGACGGCGCTGGCGGCGGCGGGCATGGGCGGGCTGATTCTGAAGGAGTCGACACATTATCACGCCGAAGGGATGAGCGCGGCGGCGTTCCGGCACGGCCCGTTCGAAATGCTGAGCGGCGCGGTGTTCGTCGCGATTCTCGAAGGGGACGATCGCTCGTCCGCATTGAGCTGGAAACTGGCGGCCGACGTTCGGGAGGCGGGAGGCCGGGCGGCGGTGGTCTCGCCGGAGGCGGAGGGCGCATTCCGAATTCCTACCAGCGGCGGGCGGGTGCGCCCGCTGGTAGAAATCCTGCCGATCGAGATGCTGACGCTGGCGCTGGCGGCGGCGAAGGGCCGGGAGCCCGGCCGGTTCGAGCGCATCACAAAAGTGACGGGCGTGGAATGAGCCGCCGCGCGACTGGCCGCTCACGCAAAGTCGCGGCGCTGGTGTTCCTGATCTTCATCGCGATCGCGCTGCTCACGAACATCCTGGGGCCGATCATTCCGGACGTGATCCACAGCTTCTCCTTGAGCCTGACGGCCGCGGCGCTGCTGCCGTTTTCGTTCTTCATCGCGTACGGCGTGATGTCGATTCCGGCGGGGATGCTGGTGGAGCGCAGCGGGGAGAAGCCGGTGATTCTGGCGGCGTGGGTGCTGAGCCTGGTGGGGTCGCTGCTGGTGGCCTCGGTGCCGGGGTATCGGTCGGCGCTGGTCTCGGTGTTTCTGATCGGCGTCGCCATGGCGGTGCTGCAGGTGGCGATCAATCCGCTGCTGCGGGTGGCCGGAGGCGAAGAGCATTTCGCTTTCAACTGCGCCCTGGCGCAGTTGTTGTTCGGCGGAGCGTCGTTTTTGAGCCCGCAGGTGTACTCTTACGTGGCCGGGGCGTTGGGACGTCCGGGACCGAAGCACGGGTTACCGGCGCTGCTGGCCGCGCTGACGCCGGCCAACTGGCCGTGGGTTTCAATGTACTGGTTGTTCGCGGCACTGTCGCTCGCGATGCTGGCGGCGGTGGCGCTGTTCCGTTTTCCGGCGATTGAACGCACGGAGGAAGAGCGGGCCGGCTCGTGGGAGCTGTATCGAGGGCTGTTCACGAACCGGATCGTGGTGCTGTATTTCGTGAGCATGTTCGCCTATGTGGGCTGCGAGCAGGGGACGGCGAACTGGATTTCGCAATTCCTGCTGACGTATCACAAAGTGGACCCGCAAACCGGCGGCGCCATGACCGTGGCCTGGTTCTGGGGATTGCTGACCGCCGGATGCGCGCTGGGGATGGTGCTGCTGAAAGTGGCGGACAGCCGGCGGGTGCTGATCGGAACCACGTTGGGGGCGCTGGCGGCGCTCACGGCGGCGTTGTTCGGGAACCGGCAGATGGCGCTGGTGGCGTTCCCGGCTGTGGGCTTCTTCGCGTCAGTGATGTGGCCGGTGATTAATTCGCTGGCGCTGAACTCGCTGGCGCACTCGCACGGCGCCTTTGCGGGCATCCTGTGCACGGCGATCGTCGGAGGAGCGGTGGTGCCGCTGTGCATCGGCCAACTGGGGGACTGGATGGGATTGCGGGCCGGGATGATGCTGCTGTACGTGACCTTCGGCTGGGTGCTGGGCGTGGGCTTCTGGGCGCGGCCGCTGATCCAGAACCAGACGATCCAGAACCGCGGCGGCGGCTGAGTGCGCGCACGCCGGGAGGGCTGCGCCCCGCCGGCGGAGCGGTGTACGATGAGGCCATGCACCCCCAAGGCGGCCAGCCGCGAGTCCAGGTCGAGAACACGAACGATTATCGGGAGAACTACGCCAACAGCGTCCAGGTCCGCACCAGCCTGTGGGATTTCTTCCTGCTATTCGGCACGATCCAGCAGAACTCGGCGGAAGTGGTGAACGTCCGGCAATTCCAAGGCATCTACCTGAGCCCGCAGCAGACCAAGGCGCTGTCGAACCTGCTGCTACAGAACGTGCAGCAGTACGAGGCCACGTTCGGCGCGATCAACCTGCAGGCGCAAGAGGGCGACACGCGGACGCTGCAATAGAGGCTGGCCGGGAAAGCGCTACTTCAGCACCTTGTAGAGGTTCGAATAATCGTCGGTCCAGACCCGCAGCCAGGGGGCGGGCGTGGAGGGAAGCCCGGTCTTGTATTCGGCGCCGGCGAAGACCGCCGGATCGGCGGCGATGAGCACCCAGGTGGTGCCGTAGCAGGTACCCGCGTCGTTGTCCTCGGTTTCAAAGACGCGAGCCGTTTTGCCGAGAGCCGCGGCGCCGCGGTCGAGGACGGGCTCGAGGCTGATGTAGCGATTGGAGATGTGCACGGCGAGGACGCCCCGCGGCTGGAGATGCCGGAAGTAGAGCGCGAGCGCTTCGCGGGTGAGCAGGTGGACCGGGATGGCGTCGCTCGAAAAGGCGTCGACGGCGATCAGGTCGTAGTTCTGCGGCGATTGCCGCTCGAGCGACAGGCGGGCATCGCCCATGCGGATGTCCACCAGCGCGTCGGACTGCTTCAGATAAGTGAAGTAGGTGTGGGCGATGCGCGGGACCATGGGGTTGATCTCGTAGAAGCGGTAGAAATCGCCGATGCGACCGTAGGCGGCGAGAGTGCCGGCGCCGAGTCCGATCAGGGCCACGCGCTGCGGCGAGCCGACGACGCGGGCGGCCATGAAGCGGCCGACGCCGGTATCGGCGCAGTAATAAGTGACGGGCTCTTTCTGGCGGGCGGGATGAGTGTATTGCTCGCCGTGGTTGATGGAGCCATGGACCAGGTTGCGATAGCCTTCCCAGTCGTAATAGTTGTTGTACTGCCGAACGCGGAGCTCGCCGTAGAAATTGCGCCCGACGAAGAGGCTCCCCTGGACCGTGTCGCGGATCTCGCGTCCCAGGAAACCGAACAGGAGGGCCGCCAGAGTGTAGACGACGATGGCGGGCCAGCCGAGCAGGTCGCGCCGGAACGGCCAGTCCCGCTCGCGGAACAGCACGCATACCGCGACTGCGCCGCAAAAGCCGACCGAGAGCGGGAACTCATGGTAGGCGTTGAACACGGCAGGCGCGAGCAGCGCGACGAAGACGCCGCCGCAAGCGCCGCCGACCGCGATCATCAGGTAGAAGCCGGTCAGATAGCGGGGGTGCGGTTTCAGGCGCGATAACTCACCGTGGCAGACCATGCAACAGACGAAGAAGGCCAGGCAGAAGAGCCCGATGGGGAGGCGGACATTGGGCAGATCGCCGGGTTCGGTGGTCATCAGCCAGGTGATCACGCCGAGCGCGAATGGCATGAGGCAGAGGAACAGTTTGCGGCGGTACCAGCGCGGGGCGTCGAAGCACAGGATGAAGCTGAGCAGGTAGAGCGCGAGGGGCAAAATCCAGAGGAATGGGATCGGCGCAACGTCCATGCTCAAATGGCTGGTGAGCGATAGCAGCAGCATGGACGGGGCGGTGGCCAGCGCGACCCAGAACAGGCGCAGGCTCCAGGCGGGTGCGGCGGCGGGCGTTTCGTCGGCCGCGGCAAGGCTCGGCGCAGGGTTCCCGCCAGCGAGCGCGGCGTTCGAGGCGGCGCGCTGGCTCTGCCAGCCGGTCCAAGCGCACAGCAGCGCAAAGCAACCAAAGCCGATCGACCAGCCCCAGGCCTGGTGGCGCAAGGAGAAGGCCGGCTCGATCAGCACGGGGTAGGTCAGCAGGGCGAGCATCGAGCCGAGGTTCGACAGGGCGTAGAGCCGGTAGGGCGTCGCGCCGGGGCGGGCCTGGACAAACCACGCCTGGACCAGCGGGCCGGTGGTGGAGAGCACGAAGTAGGGCAGTCCGACGGTGACGCCGAGCAGGCCGAGGATGCGCCAGACTGGCACGCTGGGGTCGGCCGGTTTCCACGCCACGCCCGGAACGATGGGCAAGGCAAACAGGCACAGCCCGAGCAGGATCCCATGCAGAATCCACTGCTGTTTGGGTTTGAGCTTCATGACGATGCCGTGCGAGTAGGCATAGCCCAGCAACAGAACCGTCTGGAAAAAGAGCAGGCAGGTGGCCCAGACCGCGGCGCTGCCGCCGAACCAGGGCAGGATCATTTTGGCGATGAGAGGCTGAACCTGGAAGAGCAGGAAAGCGCTCAGGAAGATAGTCAGAGCGTAAAAGAGCATCGGCGAATTCCCGATTCTACAGAATCGGAGCCGCCGAAGTCAGAAGGGGTGGCGCGGGAGGCCGCCCGGCTGACGTGATTTGAAGGGGGTGATTACCGCCGCGACTGAAAGCGGGAACACCAGCGACGGGCAGGCGGCGGCGGAACGCGCCGGACTGGGGGTCCGGCGCGCTCCATAGGGCGGGATGCTCAGCTTTTGTGGGACGGCGGGGTTTCCACCGTCAGGTTGTTCTGCACCGCGAAGACGCCTGGCACCGTGTTGAGCCGTAACGTCAGGGCATCCTTATCGGTCTGAGTCGGCACGATGCCGACCAGCGTGATGTTCCCGTTTTTCACGAGAATGCGAACCGGCGGCTGCGGCATGCTGGCCACCCGGGACAGGCTCGGCCAGGAGTAGGCCGTGCGCCAAGCGGCCAGACGGATCTGGTCGTCGAAGCGCGAAACGGGCAGGACCTCGATCTGGTTGTCGACCGTCTCGACGCCGGGAATGTGCTTCACCACGTTGACCGCATCCAGCGCGATCGCGGGGTAGTGGACCGCGCCGGTGAGGATCACCGTCTGGCCGTTGATCTCGTAACTGATGGCGTCGAAGACACCGTAATAGGGCAGCATGTTGAGTTCATGCCGCACCCGTCCGGCCAGCGACGTGTCCTTCGGCGCCGCAGCCAGATTGCCGGCCACCAACAGGGCGCCCAGCGCCACCGCGAAAATGCTCCGATTGATTAACTTGTTCATTGTACTTACCTCCACTTGCCTCCCTACATATACTTACGCCGCAGAGTGGAGGATGGTTTCCTGTATCAAAAGGGCTATTAGCAGGCTGCTGAAAAAGGGGTCCTATGGGACCGCTCCCTCACGGTCGCGGCTCAGAAACATGCTGCAAACACAGGGGCAAATGTGAGAGCTGTGAGCGCCTGCGAGCATTCCTGGGCCTTTTTCAGCAGCCTATTAGGCATGTGCAATGCGCACACGACCGGTGGCGGGCGCGCAGGGCGGTCGGCGAGTGGTCAGCGGGTGGTCGGCGAACGGCCGGCGAATGGTCGGCGAGCGGTCGGCGAGCGGTCAGCCGATGGTGGGACGGCGGTCAGTCGGTGGTCAGTCGGTGGTTAGTCGGTGGTTAGTCGGTGGTCAGCCGGCAGGTGGCGGGCGAATCGGCGCGGAGGCAGCAATGCGAGGTGCGGCTTATCCCTTGAAATCGAGTTGCGACTTGCGGGGAATCGGCGTGACGGAGAACTGGCGTGCGAGCTGCAATCCACGTTGCAGCGCGGAGATGTTGCGGGTTGCGGAGAGCCGATCGGAGAGCGCACGCGAACGCGCCTTCTCGCCGACCCGGAAGACGATCTTGAGGCGCTCGAACTCCTCGGCCCGCATTTCGGCCGGCAGGGACCGGCTGAGGAGTTCGATTTGCTCAGTGCGGCGCGTGGCCACGCCGGCGGGATCCGGCGTGCCGGACTCCATGGCCAGCAACAGCAAGGCGCTGGCGCGTTCACAGGCTTCCAAGGCTTGCAGGAAATCGTCTCGTCCGGGCATAAGGTCTAACCTCAACTCGTTCCAGTGGGACTGGTCAACGAAGCTCCGTAAAGGGTGTAATTGAGACCCTGAATCGTCGCCGTGAGCATGCTCTGCTGGCTTTGCAGTTGAGCCAGCAAAGAGTCGGCGGCCTCGACTTTCGTCGTTTCCGTTGCCTGTTCGGCGGCGATCCTGACATTCATGGCGTCAATCTGGTTTTGCAGCGTCTGGTCCGAGGTCTGGTCCTGGTTGATCTGCCCCTGCAGAACGCCGCTGGTGGTATCGCTGTAGGCGGTGAAACTGCTGGCCAGGGAAGCCAGTCCGGTGGTTGAGTTGCCGAGGAAACTCAGGGCGCTGGAAACCTGTCCGGACGACATCGCGGACACAACGGTGGTGTCGACGCTCATCGTGCCGGTGTCATCGATGGAGACGCCGAGATCCATCAGCGACTGGACGCCGCCTGTGCCCTGGTAGAAGGCAAATTGCTGCATCAGGTTCTGGACTGACAAAACAACCGAGTTGCCGTTGAGGGGCCCGGCGCTGGATCCGAATTCAGTTCCGATCTGGGTATGCAGCGCATTGTAGGCACTGGCCATGCTCTGCAGCGCGTCAGTGATCGGCTGAGGGTTAGCGGCAACAGTGATGGTGGCGGAATCCGAACTCGTGGTGGCTGAGCCCAGGCTCAGGGTGACGCCGGGGATGACGCCCGTCACCTGGTTGGAGGTCGATGTCGCCGGCAGACCGTTGACCTCGAACTGAGCCAGGGAGCCGGGCGGTTGGTTCATCGTCACGATGTCCGTGGTCGGATCCGTGGAGTCGGTCAACAACTGGATAGTGGTGGCGCCGGCCTGGTTGGCGGTCATGGTCAGATAGGAGCCGCCGGTAGTGGTCAGGATCGATGCGGTGACCCCGGCACCAGCGGAGTTGATGGCCGCCTCGAGACCATCGAGATTGTTAGTCGCGCTGGTGAGAGCGATGGTGATCGGAGAGCCGCCCGCGACGAGGTACAGCGTGTTGGTGCCGGTGGGTGCCACGGCGGTGGAAGTGGGGTCGGCGACCCCGGTGGTCAATGTGGCGGTTGAGAGCGAGGCCAGGCTGGTGACGTCGCTGATGGTGTAAGTGCCCGCGGTGGCGCCGGTTCCGGAAACCGTGGCGCCGATGTTGGTGTCGCTCGAGGTGGCCGTGAGCGCCCCGCCGGAAGAGAGATTGCCCAGGGTCGTGATCGCCTGGGCCAGTTTACTGACCGCCGTCTGCAGGGTGCCGAGGTCGGTGGCCTGATTCTGCAGCGTGGTCTGGTCGCCTTGCAGCGCCAGAACGGGTATTTGGGCGATCTGCGCGGAGCGGGTGAGGATACTCTGCAGGTCCGAGGAATACGTACTGACCCCGGTAAAGGTCTGCGTATTCGCAATGGTTGCCAGATTGCTGGCCAGAGTCGAGTTGACGGAGCTTGTACCCATTCCGGCCTGATCGTGCGCGCCTGTCCCCAGGAACCGGTCGCGGAACGCCTCCACTCATATAGATCGGCACACGGCTGCGATCCTTTAGAAAAAACGTGCGGGGCGGGGTGCGGAGTGCGGAATGGAGCGGGGCCTGGCGGCGGGTGGGGCGCTAGTGTAGTGTCTCAGTCAAGAATTGACAACGCCGGCCGGGCGTCGACACGAGTGTCGACGCGGCAGGCACGAGTGCCTGCGCCACGAGCCTGCGCCACCTGCCTGCGCCACGGTAAATGGCCGGCGATTGTCAAAGAATCTGCGAGATGTGGCGCTAGGACTTCTTGGTGAAGATGGCGATGGCTTCGATTTCGACCAGCAGGTCGGGACGGCACAGGATGGCCTGAATCCCGGTGGAGGCGGGCAACGGGTCGAGGCCCTGCTCGTCAAAGAAGCGCGTCCGCTCCTCGTTGAAGGCGGCGTAATCGCGGTCGATATCGCGCAGGTAACAGGTGGTGCGGACGATGTCTTTCCAGGTGGCGCCCTCACTGGCGAGCAACCCGGTGATGTTCTGATAAGTCCGGCGCTGCTGGAGCCGGAAGTCGCCGACATGGACCGTGCAGCCCTGATCGTCGATGCTGGCGGTGCCGGAAATGAGCAGCACGACGACATTGCCGAATTCGAGCTTCAGGGCGCGGGAAAACGAACTCGGCTTGGCGTACTCGTAGGCCTCGTTCAGCACTCCAAGGTTCGTAACCTTCTGCTTCTCAATGGACTGAACGATGGCGTTGGCGGCCGCAATTCTGTCGTGCATAGTATGAATTAAGCCAGCCACAGCCTGCGCCGACTGGCCACTTGCATCTATATTAGCGTGTCTGAAGGAACGCCGCTGGCGGCCAGCGGGCGCCCGGGCTGCCAACCGGTCTGGCGCGCGCTGGCGGATGGGGCACGTGGCGCGCGCAATGGGCGGCGAGGCCGGAGCCAGTGGCTCCGAAGGTCCAACGGGGAGCGTTCAGCAGAGCGCGGCGCCGGGTCTGCTATTATGGGCGGGAATTGACCTCGGCCTTCCTTTTCGAGGTGTTTTCTTACTATGCCACTCAAGATTGAAACGACGGAAATCGGCGGTGTTTACCTGATCACGCCGGGGATCTTCCAAGACCAGCGCGGGTTCTTCCTGGAGAGCTTTCGCGAAGATACATTCCGCCAGCACGGACTGCCGACGACATTCGTGCAGGATAACCACTCCGGGTCCGTGAAGGGCGTCCTGCGGGGCCTCCATTTTCAATGGGAGCCGCCGATGGCGAAGCTGATGCGGGTGACCCGCGGAACAGCTTTCCTGATGGCCGTGGACATTCGCAAGGGATCGCCCACGCTGGGGAAATGGTTGGGCGTGGAGGCGTCGGCCGAAAACGGGATTCAGGTTTTTGCACCGGCGGGATGTGCGCGTGGATTCTGCGTCTTGTCGGACTACGCCGAGGTGCAATACAAATGCACCGGCCTGTACAACAGCCGCTGCGAATCGGGCATTCGCTGGAACGATCCCGAGATCGGCATCGACTGGCCCGTCCGGGATCCGATCGTCTCTCAAAAGGACGCGGTGGCGCAGTCGCTGGCCGAATGGCTGGCGCGGCCGGAGTCGGACGCCTTTCAGTACGCAAACACGCCAGCGTGAGAAGTGGCGAGATCGTCCGCCCGCCGAGGGAGTTCGAGAGATAGAATGACGCCATGCGTGGGGACGCGCCGATTCCCGCGCGTCCCGACCAGGAGGTGAGTGTGCGAGAGACGAACCGACGAGAGTTCTTTCAGGGTGTCGCCACAAAGGCTGCCGCCGTGGCCGCGGCACCGCTGTTTGTGCCCCGAGCCGCGTTTGGGGCTAACGACCGGGTGGCCTACGGAGTCATCGCCACGGGCGGGCGCGGGCGGTATCTGAATAAGAAGTTCCAGACGGCCGGCTGCCAGGCGGTTGCCATGTGCGACGTCTACGAGCCGAATCTGCAGGCCGCGCTGAAGGACTCGCCGGACGCCAAAGGCTACGTGGATTACCACGAACTGCTGGCGCAGCCGGGCATCGACTTCGTGGTGCTGGCGGGTCCCGATCACCACCACATGCCGATGCTGTTCGCGTCCGTCGACGCTAAGAAAGACGTCTACGCGGAGAAGCCGTTCTCGATCTCGCTGGCCCAGAGCGAGCAGATGAAGCAGTACGTCACGGGCAAGCCGCAGGTGGTCCAGATCGGACACCAGCGGCGCAGTTCTCCGATGGTCCACAAGGCCGAAGAAGCGATTGAAGACGGCATGCTGGGCCAGGTCTACAAAGTCAAGGCGGAGTGGAACTGGAACATCGCCGGACCGCTCGACAATTCGCCGCTCGCGGGCAAGCTCGATTGGGACCGCTTCCTGGGGACGGCGCCGAAGCGTCCGCTGGAGCCGATGCGCTTCCGCGCCTGGCGGCATTTCTGGGACTACGCGGGCGGCAACATGACCGACCAGGGCGCGCACCTGATGGACACAGTGCTGCGGCTGATGAAGTCTCCGCCACCCAAGTCGGCAGTGTGCCAGGGCTTCATCGCCAAGACCACCGGGAGCGAGGACGCTGACGTTTTCTCCGCGGCCTTCGACTTCGATAAATTCATAGCCACCTGGTCGCTGAACTACTGCAGTTCATATAACAACGACTGGTCGATCGCCTTTTACGGGGACGCCGGCACCCTGATCATGAAGGACGACGGCTTCAGCGTCTACGGCGAGCCGTATAACGAGAAGAAAGAGCCGCTGATGACCTACAAGGGCGGCATCCCGGTGGAGGCGCACATCGCCAATTTCCTGGACTGCCTCAAGAGCCGCAAGCAGCCCAACTGCACGGCCGCCGTCGCACAGCGAGCCATCGCCGGACCGCACCTGGCCAACATCGCTTTCCGTCAGGGGCGCAAGGCGTATCTGGGCACGGACCTGGTGACAGTGTCATAGCCGGCGCGTCGTTCAGTCGATGATAATGACAGCTCCGGCTGCGCCGGGGTGAGTGCCAGGAGTACCCTAGACAGATGCAAAACGGGAGCACCGCCGACGGCAACTCAGCGCCTCGACTGCGCCGGGCGCTCACGCTGTGGGATCTGATCCTATACGGCATCATCGTCATCCAGCCCACGGCGCCGATGTCGGTGTTCGGCGTGCTCGACAAGCGCGGCCAGGGCCACGTGGCCGCGACCATTCTGATCGCCATGACGGCAATGCTGTTCACGGCCATCAGCTACGGACGGATGGCGCGCGCCTATCCCAGCGCCGGCTCGGCGTTCACTTACGTTGGGCAGGAGATCAATCCGGCGCTGGGCTACATTACCGGCTGGAGCATGGTCATGGACTACATGCTCAATCCGATGATCTGCGTCATCTGGATCAGCCAGCAGGCCAATGTGTTCGTGCCCAACGTTCCTTACTGGATCTGGGCGATTCTGGTGACGCTGATGTTCACGGGCCTGAATGTGCTCGGCATCCGCGCCTCGGCGCGCATCAATACGGGGCTCGCGGTGGGCATGGGCATAGTGATCGTGATTTTCTTCGCGGCCGCGGCGCGCTTCATCTTCCACATGCCGCACGCCGGGATGGGGTTCTGGACGCGGCCATTCTACGATCCGGCCACGTTCAATGTTGGTACGGTTCTCGGCGGCACGTCGATCGCCGTGCTGACCTATATCGGTTTTGACGGCATCTCCACGTTGTCGGAAGAAGTGGAAAATCCGCGCCGCAATATCCTGCTGGCGACGGTGCTGACCTGCGTGGCCATCGGTTTCCTGTCGGCCCTCGAGGTGTACGCCGCGCAGCTCGTGAACCCGCATCCCGATTTGAGTACGGAAGCGCTGGTCGACACGGCCTTCGTGCACGTCGCCGCGCGGGCCTGGGCGCCGCTGATGGGGATTGTCGGCCTGACTCTCGTGGTGGCGAATTTCGGCTCCGGCATGGGCGCCATGCTGGGGGCCGCGCGACTGCTGTTTGGCATGGGGCGCAGCAACGCCCTGCCCAAATCCTTCTTCGGCGCGGTGGACCCGGTAACCCACATCCCGCGCAACAATGTGCTCTTCGTGGCGGGCTTGACGCTGGCTGGCGCCTTCCTCCTGAGCTTCGATCTGGGCGCGCAGATGCTGAACTTCGGCGCTCTCATCGCGTTCATGGGCGTCAATCTCGCGGCCTTCATGCGCTACTACGTGCGAGCACCGAAAAAGACGCTGGCCAACTTGCTTCCGCCCGTGCTCGGCTTCCTCATTTGTTTCCTGTTGTGGATCAGCCTGAGCCGCACGGCGCAGATCGCCGGTTCCATCTGGATGCTTGCCGGCATCGCTTTTGGCGCTTGGAAAACACGTGGATTCCGCGCCGAGCTGGTCAATTTCGACATCCCTTCGGACAACGAGACCTGAGCGCGTTCCGGCCAGGCGCCGACCTGATGTCGCCCTGAAGGAGCTGCCTCATCTGGGACTTGGCGGCCAGCGCTGTCAGTGGCCGCGCGGTCAGTCGGTGAGACTACTCGCGGCGGGAGGAGTGGAACATCGCAGGCTGGTCCCGAGGTAAAACGAGGGACGATTTCAAGCCGGCCGATTGCCTCTATAATCGCGTTAGGGAAGGCAACGCTTTAGCCGGCGGGCGCCAGCAGGACCGCCTTAGCCGGCGGACGCCAGCAGGACCGACAGAGCCGGCGGGCGGTAAGTGTCGATGACTCCATTTGATCCTGAATCAGAAAAACCGGAAGAGCCCAGCAGTGTCGAGGCGGCCGAGACGGAAACGACGCCCAGCGCGGCGCGGTTTCCGATCGTAGGAATTGGCGCGTCGGCGGGAGGATTGGCGGCGTTTGAGGCGTTCTTCTCCTCCATGCCACTGAACGAGGGGACTGGCATGGCGTTCGTCTTCGTGCAGCACCTGGCTCCGGACCACAAGAGCATTCTGTCGGAACTGGTAAGGCGCTACACGCGCATGCAGGTGTTCGACGTGGTGGACGGCATAGCGGTCCAGCCCGACTGCGCCTACATCATTCCTCCGAACCGCGACATGGCGTTGTTGAACGGCGCTTTGCATCTACTGGAACCGGCGTCGCCGCGCGGATTCCGGCTGCCGATCGACTACTTCTTCCGCTCGCTGGCGCAGGACCAACACGAGCGCGCCATCTGCATCGTGCTTTCCGGCACGGGCAGCGACGGCACGCTGGGGTTGCGGGCCGTGAAGAGCGAGGGCGGGATGGCGATGGCGCAGGACCCCGCGTCGACGGAGTACGACGGGATGCCTCGCAGCGCGATTGCCACGGGACTGGTGGATTACGTTCTGCGGCCCGCCGAGATGCCGGCCCAACTGATCGACTATGCCCGGCGGGCGTTCGACAGAAGGTTGCGCCAGGTCATTTCTCCGGCCGCCAAATCGGACGACGCGCTGAAGAAGATTTTCATCCTGTTGCGCGCCCGGACGGGCCACGATTTTTCGCAGTACAAGCAGAACACGATCATGCGGCGGGTCGAGCGGCGGCTGATCGTACACCGCATCGAACGGCTGGACGAGTATGTTCACTACCTGCAGCAGAGCCGCACGGAAGTGGACATGCTGTTTCACGACCTGCTGATCGGCGTCACCAGTTTTTTCCGCGACCCGGATGCGTTTGCGGTGCTGGAACAACAGGCGATTCCGCGGCTGTTTGCCGGCAAGCCGCGCAACTCCGCGGTTCGGGTCTGGGTTCCGGGATGCTCGAGCGGCGAGGAAGCCTACTCTATCGCCATTCTGCTGCAGGAGCAGGTGGAGGCTCTGAAACAGGGTTTCAAGATCCAGGTGTTCGCCAGCGACATTGACAGCCGGGCGATCGAGCACGCACGCAGCGGGGTCTATTCGGCCGGCATTGAAGCGGACGTTTCGCCGCAGCGACTGGCGCGCTTTTTTGCCCGTCAGCCGGAGAGCAATACGTACCGGATCCATAAATTCATACGTGACGCACTGATCTTTTCCGAGCACGACGTGGTCCGGGATCCGCCGTTTTCCAAAGTGGATCTGATCAGTTGCCGCAACCTGCTGATCTACATGGGCGGGGAATTGCACAAGAAGCTTTTCCCGTTGTTCCACTATGCCCTCAGTCCGGGCGGCGTCCTGTTTCTGGGCACTTCGGAAACGGTGGGCGAGTTCGCGGATCTGTTTGCGACGCTGGACCGCAGGTCGAAGCTGTACCAGCGCAAGGAGGGGGGGGCCGGGATATTCCGGATGCGCGCGGACAAAGCCGCCGCGACCCCCGCGGAGGGCCTGGCGGCGCCCCGCGCGGGTGGGAAATCGCGGGACGAGGGCCAGCTTTCGCTGCGCCAGGTGACGGAGCGCATGCTGTTGGAACAGTACATTCCTTCCTGCGCTCTGGTGGATCAGCGCGGCGACATTCTGTATTTGCATGGCCGCACCGGCCGCTACCTGGAGCCGGCGCCCGGCGAGGCCCGACTGAACATCGCGAAGATGGCGCGCGAAGGATTGCGTCCGGCTCTGACGTCGGCGCTGCGCGAAATCGGGGCGCAGGAAGCGCCGGTTTCTCACGCGCGATTGAGGGTCAAAACAAACGGCGATTTCACGCTGGTGGATCTGACGGTGCAGCGGGTGCCCGCGAGCATGCAACCGGCGGCCGCGCCGAAGCTGTATCTGGTAATTTTCGAGGAAGCGCCGGAGCCGGATCCGCAGCCGTCCAGGGGTGCCGCGGCCAGCGAGCATCCCGACATGGCCGGCGCGCCCGAGGCGGACGTAGCGGCGCGCGTGGCGACGCTGGAGCGGGAATTACAGGCCAACGAGGAACACTTGCGGGCCGCCAACGAGGAACTGGAGACGACCAACGAAGAGCTGCAATCTTCCAACGAAGAAATGCAGTCAATCAACGAAGAGCTGCAATCGACCAACGAGGAACTGGAGACCTCGAAGGAAGAACTGCAATCGGTCAACGAGGAACTGGCCACGGTGAACGTGGAGCTGCAGAACAAGGTGGCGGATTTATCGCGGGCCAACAACGATTTGAGCAACCTTTTGATGGGCACTGACATCGGAACCATTTTTGTCGACCACCATCTGCGCATCCGGCGCTTCACGCCGACCGTGACCGCGGTGATCAACCTGATCCAGTCGGATGTCGGGCGGCCGGTGAATCACATCGTCTCCAATCTGGTGAACTATAACCGGCTGGCGGAGGACGCGCAGGAGGTGCTGGACAGCCTGGTTCCCAAAGAACTGGAAGTGGAGTCCAAAGCGGGCGCCTGGTATCTAATGAGAATCAGGCCCTACCGGACCACGGAAAACGTGATCGAGGGCGGCGTGATCACGTTCACCGATATCACGCTATTGAGAATGGCCCAGACGGTGGTGCGGGAATCGGCCACGATGCGCCGTCTGGCGGCAGTGGTGCGCGACGCCAATGAGGCGATCACCGTGCAGGACCTGGAAGGTTGGATTCTGGCCTGGAATCCGGGCGCCGAAAGGATGTACGGCTGGAGCGAAGCCGAGGCCCTGGCGATGAACATCCGCCAACTGGTTCTGGAAAGCGAGCGCGAGGATGTGGTGACCCGGCTGCGGCGGCCGATGACGGCGGCCGGGGCGGAGCTGCGGAAGATGCGCCGGATCAAGAAAGACGGGAGCACTGTGGAAGTGGCAGTCACCAGCTCGACCCTGGTCAACAACGCCGGGCAACCCTACGCCGTTGCCACGACGGAATGGCCGATTATCTGAAAGGATCATGCCCATGACTGGCGGACGCCCACCCTCCGGGGGAGCGCGTGACGATATGGCGGAACCGGCAGACCCGGGGCTGCCGGATCCCGCATTGGAAGCGCTGCGCGACCGGGCCGAACGGCTGGCCGGCCCCAGTGACGCCCCGATTCCGGAAGGCTCGGTGACGCTGTCGGCCGAGGCCGTCCGCCAGACGCTGCACGAACTCCAGGTTCACCAGATTGAACTCGAGATGCAGAATCAGGAACTGCGCCGCGCCCAGGAGGAGCTGGAAGCGTCGCGGACCCGCTATTTCGATCTGTTCGACCTGGCGCCGGTCGGCTATCTGACGCTCACCGAACACGGGCTGATCCGGGAGGCCAATCTGGCCAGCGCCAGCCTGTTCGGGACCTCCAAATCGGCGCTGCTGCAACAGCCGCTGACCCGCTTTATCGCCTCCGAAGATCAGGACATTTACTACGCCGCCCGCAAACGTCTGGCGGAGACCGGCGTGCCGCAGGTGTTCGAGTTGCGCATGCTGAGAAAAAACGCCGCGCCGTTCTGGGCGCAGGTGGAGTCGGTGCTGGCCGGCGAAGACCCCATGGCGCCGGTAACGCGCGTGGTCATCAGCGATGTCACGGTGCTGAAACAAGCCGAGGAAACGCTGCGGCTGGCGCAGAAACTGGAGGCCGAAGCGAACCTGATTCAGATCCAGAGGATGGAATCGGTCGGCCGCCTGGCGGGGGGCGTGGCGCACGATTTCAATAACCTGCTGGTGGTGATCAACGGCTATTGCCATCTGCTGCTCAAGGAACTGGCGGCGACCAATCCGCAGCGCGAAACGATCAAAGAGATTCTTGCGGCGGGCGAGCGCGCGACGGAGTTGACGCGGCAACTGCTGGCCTACAGCCGGAAGCAGATATTACATCCCCAGTCGTTCGATTTGAATCAGGTGGTGACGGGGTTGCAACCGATGCTGGCGCGCCTGGTGGGAGAAGACGTCGAGGTGCAACTGAGCCTCGATACGGGGATCTCCGAAGTTTTCGCCGACCCGCACCAGATGGAACAGATCGTGATGAACCTGGTTGTGAACGCGCGCGATGCGATGCCCGACGGCGGCCAGATCACGATCCGCACGGCCGAAGTGGAGTGGAACGAAAGTGCCGCGCGGCTGCACCCCGGCGCGGGCGCGGGATGCTACGTCATGCTGGCCGTGAGCGACACTGGCGTCGGCATGAACGAAGAAACGCGGCGGCATATCTTCGAGCCGTTCTTCACGACCAAGGAAATCGGCCGAGGCACCGGGCTGGGATTGTCGACCGTCCAAGGCATTGTGAGCCAGAGCGGCGGTTGCGTGGAGGTCCAGAGCCAACCGGGGCGCGGGGCGACGTTCCGGGTCTACCTGCCGGGCATCCCGGCGCAACCGGCGGAGGTTGCTCCGCTGCCCGAAGTCCTCGCGGACACTGCCGGCAATGAGACGGTGCTGGTGGTGGAGGACCAGGCGCAGGTGCGCAACTATGCGGCCAACGTGCTGGCCACCTACGGGTACAACGCCATCACCGCAGAAAACGGAGCCGATGCGCTGCGCCAGAGCGAACTGGAAGCCGGGCGTATCGACCTGCTGCTGACCGACGTGGTGATGCCGCACATGCGCGGCCGGGAATTGGCCAGCCAACTGCGGCGCCTCCGGCCGGATATCAAAGTGTTGTTCATGTCCGGCTACGACGACCCTGCCGAAGGCACTCTGGGCACGCGCGAGGCGGGCACGGGGTTCATCCAGAAGCCATTCACGCCCGATGACCTGGCCGCCAGGATTCACGATCTGTTGGGGCCCCGGTAGAGCTGATTCCGGCTTTGGCACAGCGCGGAATGGCGCGCGGTTTCCGAGAACCATTCAATTCGGGGAGACCACTCCCTGTGGTCATGGCTCGGTTCGAAAACCACTCCCTTTGGTCTTGGGGCGGTTGAGGCCTCAGTTTCCCAGAAATACGGTCGCGGCGATGTTGCGCCAGTCCGAATGCGGGCAGGCGGCGGCGAAATCGTCCACGGGGACGCCGCCGTCGGCGAGGGCCGGCACAGTGGCCGAGCCGGAGACCAGCAGTTGGACCCGCTCCAGCTCGCGCATCAGCCAGCGCGTGACTTCGGGGCCGCGCAACAGGTGCGTGAAGACCGCCGTGGGCGCGGGCTGGACCCGCAGGAACCAGCCGCGCTCGCCGTGCGCGGTCTCAACCACTTCCGCGTCGAACGGCGCTTTCACCTGGATTTCCGAGCCGTGCACGCGCAACGTCCAGGCGGTCGCCTGGGCAGCGAGATGTGTGCCGGGAGCCGGCAATTCGACCGCTTCGGGGTGCGGCGCGACGCGGCGCGCCAGCTCGTCCAGACCGATGGTGAATGTTCCATCGCGCTCGGGCCGGGCCCAGGTGTGGCCGCGGTGATAGTAACGATCGAGCGGAATTACGACGCCGAGCGAATCGTCGTTGACGCCGGGCATAAGTTGGGGGCCATTGTGGGCCACCAGCGCGGCGTGGCGCTCGCAATGCGCGCAGTCGAAGCCCTGCGGGCAGGCGCGCCCGGGCAGTTCGCCCGTGAAGGAGTGGCGGCAGGCGCGCTCGGCGGGCGGCAGATCCTCGAAGTTCGTGTGCCAGGCGATGGCGGCGGTGCGCTGCTTGCGGTAGTCCCGCAGCGTGCGCGAGACGGCGACACGCAGAGTGTTCAGGATCACCAACAGAACGGTGTAGAAGAGGCCGAGAAAAATGATGTGGCCCGTGTCGAGCCGAAAACCGTAATTCCAGGGAAACATCAATTACTCCTCAGCGCGGCTTGTGCCAAGCAAAAAATCAAGCGCCTGCGCGCGGATCCCGGTGCGCTCGCAGTTGCGGCGCACGCAGGCACAAACCCGGCCGCGGCGGCGTTCATGACCGCTCCTTGCGGGCGGCGAGTTCTCGCTCCTGCGGGAATAGCGACAGATAGCGGAACGAAAACGAATACAGCAGCACGCCGTAGGCGATGACGGCCAGGAAGGTTCCGAATTCCTGCCAACTCGGGAAATAGGTGAGGAACCGGTCGAAGGGCAGCGTGGGCACCGCGAGCGTCTGAATGGTCAGAACGAAGCGGTTCAACGCCACGCCGCAGCAGGCCAGCGCTCCGGCCGTCAGCAGCAGGCCGCGCCGGGCGCGCCATCGGGGTCTCAACAGGAGCAGCGCTGGCAGCAGGCCGAACAGGACGATCTCAGCCAGCAGGATCGCCGTTCCGAAGGGGATCCACTGATAAAAGCGGTGCGCCGGAAAGCCGTGCGAGGGCGAAGTGCGGTTGATCCAGATCAGCGTGTCGATGGTTTTGAACAGAACGTAGACGATCAGCAGCCGGCCGGAGATGCGCCCGAGCACGTCGTAGACGCTGGCGCCGACCAGGGTTTTGCGGCTGAGTTTCTCCGCCAGGGCGGTGATCAGCGCGATGAAACACGGGCCCACCGCGGCGGCGGAAAGCACGAACAGGAAAAACGTCGAGGGCCACACCGCGAAGCCCTCGCGGAAGGCGAACGGGCGCCCGCGCAGAACTCCGTACAAGCCGCCCAGCGAGCCTTGATGGAAGAACGACAGGAACGTGCCCACGCCGGCCAGGATGGGCATCAGCTTGTGCAGTTCGAACTCGAACACCAGCGCGCCCGGCGCCTGCCGCAGCCGACGATTCCGCAGCACCTGCGGGACGTACTCGATCGCCAGCACGCACAGGTAGCAGGTGATGCAGAAGGTCACTTCGGTGAGCATCGAATGGACATTGGGATACCAGAACGTGTACCAGAAGCGCAGCGGCTGCCCGACGTCGACGGCCAGCACGCAGACGGCGCCGCTGTAGCAGATGAAGCCGATCACGACCGCGCTCTGGATCACCGCGCGCAGCTCCTTGACGCGCAGGATATAGAGCAGAAAGCCGGTGAAGAACGCACCCGCGCCCAGCGCGATCACGGTGAGGTCGAGGAAGATCCACAGGCCGAACGCGAACCGGTTATCCATGTTGGTCTGGTTCAGGCCCAGGCGCAGGCACAGATAGGCGGCATAAAGGCCGAAAGCCAGCAGCGCCGCCCAGGGCGCGATCCACAGCGCGAATTGCGGCAGCGGGCAGCGGTCCAGGCCGCGCTGGATCAATCCGCGGTCCGAGATCGGCCGGCTCTCCGGAATCGTCAGCAAGGTGCTAGCCACGGCCATTCACCTCCTTGCGCGAGGACTCGCGCACCCACTCGCGCCGCGAGCGGTAGTAGACCTTCGAACCGGTGCCGATCGACTCGAGCCAGCGGAAGGCCTCGTTCTGCCGCGCCATCTGCGCGACCAGACTCGCCTCGTCGTTCAGATCGCCGAAAGTGATGGCGCGCGCGGGGCACGCCTCGACGCAGGCCGGCGTGTAGGCCACCGGGCCGCTCTCGCCGCGGGCCGCGGCCAGTTCCCGGGCTTCGTGCCAGCGCCCGTGGCACATGTTGCACTTTTCGACTACGCCACGCATGCGCGGCGCCACCGCCGGATTCAGCGCGCGCTCCATGCCGGCCGGCCATTCCGGATCCGACCAGTTGAAGTAGCGCGCGTGATAGGGACACGCGGCCATGCAATAGCGGCAGCCCAGGCAGCGCTGTGGTATCTGCCCGACGATGCCCGTGGCGGGGTCCAACTCGACCGCCTCTTGCGGGCACACGGCAACGCACGGCGTATCGATTTCGCAATGCTGGCACATGATCGGCACGAAGACCACGCGGCCCTCGTTTTCATAACGGTAAACGCGCAGCGGCGTGATGCCGGTGCGGTCGGTGGCGCCGGGCGCGGCCGGTGGCACGTTGTTCTCCACCGCGCAGGCGAGCATGCAGGCGCCGCAACCGTTGCAGCGGTCCAGGTCCACCACCATGCCGTAGCGCGCGGCTTTCGTTTTGCCGGTTTGAGACGTCATAGCCGCACCACCTTCGTCGCTGCGGCGCGCCACGCGCCATCTTTGAGTTCACCGAGCGCCAGCCAGGCGTGGCTCGCGGCCATCTCCAGCGCACCGGTTTGTACGCTGTCGTCCACGCGGACCTCGACCTTGCACGCGCCGCAAGCGCTTTCGAGGCGCACGCTCGCGCCGTCGGCGAGCGCCAGGCGTTGGGCGGTTTCGGGGTGCAGGTAGACCAGTTGGACGCTCGGCTTCAGGTCCGATTCCACCCACAACTTCGTCATCAGCGGCGAGACGTCCGCGCCGAACCAGGCCGTGGGCACCACAGTCAACTCTTCCGGCGTGGCCTCGAGCGCGAACGGCGGTTCGCTCACTCCCTGCATTGAGAGCGTGGCGCGGCTGGGCGCATCGGTCCAGCGCGCGCCCGCCGCCAATGCGCCCCAAAATGTATCCGCGGTAGCGAGCTTGTCCGGCGCTACCATCTCGCCGGCGTGCGATCGCACGGCCCCGCGTTTGCCGGCCTGAATGGCTGCGGCGCGTTCTTTCAACCGGGCGGCGAGCGGCGTGGCGTCGCCGGCCAGCCGCCCGAACCATTCGACCGGCTCGATGGCGCCGGCGGCGGGCTCCGCCAGCGGCAGTGACAACGCGAAGCGCGCAACTGAGGCGTCGGGCGGCGTGGGCACATCCTGCAATCCCTCCAGGTAGGCGATCGCGGGGAGAGCGTAATGCGACTGGCGAGCCAGGCCATGGCGGCTCCAACTTGCAGTGACGACCGGCGCGCCCGGTGCGAGCTTGGCCGCGATCCATTTCCAGGGCAACGGCGCTCCGGGCGTCGAATCGTCGATAAACAGCAGTTGCAGCGAGCCGTCGGGAACCGCGCGCAGCGGCGTCTCCGCGGCCAGCGGTCCCCACTCGGAAGGGATGGGCGTTTCCGCGCGGGCGATGATGCCACCTGGCCGGCCGATGGCCCGCAGCCGCGAATTTAAACACGCGACGGCGCGTAGCGTTTCCTGAGCCGGCGGCCCGAGCACGGGGTGTGTGTCGGCCACGACCACCGCGGTCGTCTTCAGGAGTTCCTGCGCCGCGGCCGATAACTCGTCTTCCCCAATGCCCGCCAGCGTTGCGGCCCGGCGCAGCGTCGCGCGGTCGCCGTCGATCGCGGCGATCAGTCCGGCGGCGAACGCCGTCTCCGCGCCCGGGCGGATCCGGAACCAGCGCTCCGCGCCCAGCGCGGTGGCCGATTGGCGCGCCTCGGCCTGCCACAACTTGAACTTGCGCTCGGGATTCAGCATGCGGCCCGGCGCGCCCCAGGCTTCGAGCACTGGCGTGCCGATGCTGAGCAGGATGGAAGTGCGATCCAGATCGAAAGCCGGAACGGCGCCGCGGTCCGCCGTGCGGGCGAGCGCCGCGAGCGTGGGTCCGATGGTCGGAGAAACGGTCAGGTAGCGGCCGCCCAGCCGGGCGAGATGCTGGCGGTACAGAATCGACGCGGTGCGGCCCGGACGCAGATCGAGCACGGCCACATTGTCCTTGCTGCCGGCGTCGGAGACGATCTTTTGCGCCGCTTCAAACGCCTGCTCCGGGCGGCAGTGGGCATTTCCATGCAGCGCCTCGCGCAGCCGTGCCGGGTGGAACGCCAGATGATGCCCGCACAATCCGGCGGGGCACAGCGGATCGCCCGCGCCCCACAGGCTGACCGGTTGCGAGCCGCAGCAGCGCGCGCGCACCGCGCAGCCCGCCGGGCATAGTGTGCAGGCGGTCGGTTGATAGGAGATCTCCCCGCGCGGCGTTTTGGGAATCCAGGACCAGTTCTGGCTCCACAACGCGCTGTCGCCAACCAGCCGCCAGGGCAGCGGCGAGCACACCAGCCCCGCTCCGGCGCCGGCCGCGAATTTCAGAAAATCTCGTCTTACGGCAGCCATGGCTCGTTCTCGATAACTCTCATTTGTGGCAGTCCAGGCAGGCATAGTGCCGTCCGCCGCGCTCGTGACAACCGATGCAATTGTCCATGCGCATCCCGGCATGGCCCGGCCGGCCCATCACATTCCGGCTGTAGCCGCTGATGCGGTTCACCTCGGCCAGCGGCAGTTTGTCCGATTTGCCCTGGCCGTCGTGGCACTGCTCGCAGCGGAGTTTGCCGCGTTGGATGTGCACGCCGTGCGGGAACCACGCGTTGTCCGGCTCGCGCGTGTAGGCCAGCCACTGTGGCTCGCGGTTGGGGGTCACATAATCCCGGACAAACTCGGCTTCGGCCTTGGTCTGGCCCATCACGGCGCTATGGCACTCGGCGCATTTCGCGATGGTTGGAATCCCTGAGAAACTCCCGTCCGCGCGCAGGGCGTGGCAGTCCGTGCATTGCATGCCGCCCTTTTCGGCGTGGACCTGGTGCGAAAAACTCACCGGCTGCGCTGCGCGCCGGTACAGCAGCCGCGGCGTCATCATCCACGCCGCCGTGGAGGAGAGCGCCGCGCCGGCGGCGAACAGGATCAAGCCTCGAATCATTCTTCTTCCCCTCTCCGGCTGTCGTGCCCTGGCAGCGAGCGCGTGGATTCCGCCGCGGGCGACAGGAAAGCGTTGAACAGCGACAGCGCATCGCGGCGCGGGAGCGTGGCCAGCAGGCCGCTTTCGAAGACGCCGCCATCGGCGTAGCAGCCGCTGCGCGCCTGGACGAATTCATTCAACCGGCGCGACTCGTCCTGCATCCATGCGGCGGCTTCCGCCCCGGTCCGCAGTTGCGCGGCGTCGACTCCCGTGCCCATAAACATCCACCCCCGGCCATACGGATCGCTGGTCAGCCGCGACGGGTCCGACCGCAGCACCAGGTTGCAGGCCGTGACGTGCATCGGGCGCGGGAAGGCCACCTGCCAATCGTGCCCGTGAACCCGCAGCACCGCGCCCGGTTGGCTTCCAGCGGCCACGCCGCCCGCGGCTCCGCTTGTTCCCGGTTGCGTGAGGAACTCGATCGCTTCCACCGGCCCCAGCAATCGCGCGTACAGCGCATCCAGGCCCACGTGGCACACGCCATCTTCCGCCACGTCCAGCCACATGTGGTTGGCAGTGTATTTCAACGCTGGCGGGATGGGCAAATCCTCGTCCCCGTACGCATCCTGGCCGGAGCCGCGCTGCGCCGAAGCAGCGCTCATTTCGAGATACAAGTCGCAGTACCGGTAAGCGCCGCTGCCGCAGCGCGAGACCGCGGTCTCGCTCCATGGCACCATGCGCATCACCGGCGCCGCCGAGCAATACTGCATCAACGACTCGGACAAGTGTGGGCACGCCGTCGCGCCCGCCGCGGCCTGCCCCAACCGCCGAAAGGCAGCGCATTCGGCGAATTGCGGCGAGGAGCACAACTCTCCCGCCGCGGCGCCTGCCAGCGGAATCAGCTTCCGCACCGACGCCAATTGGCACGAGCGCACCTGGACCTCGCTCAGAAAAGGGCAGAGCATAGCCGTCTCGGGAGCCGTTCTACCGGTCCGTCTTTTTCCCGGGCGCCTTGGGCTTCGCGCCCGGCTGGCCGAGCGGCTCGCCGCCGTCGGCCATGGTCAGGCCCAGGCCGGGCATGTCGAAGGAGTGGCCGTCGAAGCCCTTCACGAAGTCTGTCAGTGCGTTCTTCGCCGAGTGCTCCGCCGGCTTGCGCGCCCGCGCGCGCAGATCCTGCCACACTCCGTAGCCGATGGCTGCAAAACAGACCAGGGTGACGATGCCCAGACTCAGGTTGACCCAATTCAACCACATCGTCTGCGGATCGTTCCAGCTAGCTCCAAACATGCAAACCTCCAGGCGGTAGTCCGCCACCCGAGTCAGTGCACGCCGGTTGCCATTAGCTAAACTATTGATACATATAGAGGAAGATTCTTTATGGCCAACATGTATGCTGGATTTTAAGACGCACAAATCCCATATTCCAACACGATACGTTCATGAATGGATTTTCAGACAACCGTCTGAATTCGCGGCGGGCGTGCAGCCTTCGTCAACGCTCCGGCTTGCCAGCCGAAGCCTTGGCGAAAGCGCGCCCTCCTTCGCTGTTCGAGCTATGGCGGACAAGTCGGCCACAGGTGACGGTTCGCGAAAGCTCGTCCAGAACCGGACTTCAATTACTGCTCGAATTGCGCGGCTTGTTCGCGGGTGGAGAAGGCAGCGTAGGTCCGTAGGGTCCACGGTGTGAATTTGGAGGTATGCGGAACGCCGCCGGCGTTGTGCTTGGCGAGGCGGCCTTTGAGATCGCTGGTCAGGCCAACGTGTCGTTGCTCCGAGTGGGATTGACTTTGAAGAAGGTAGACGTAGTACAACGCGACGGATTCCTGGGGACGCTGAAGCCCTCCGTCGCTCTTCGAACTACGGCGTGCCCGCTGCAGCCTTGGCGAAAGCGGGCCCTCCGTCGCCCTTCGGGCTATGGCGGGCACCAGCCTTCGTCAACGCTCCGGCTTGCCAGCCGAAGCCTTGGCGAAGGCTGGTGGAGGCGGCGGGAGTTGAACCCGCGTCCGAAATGGCTTGCCATGACAAGACTACGTGCGTGTCCGATTCGAAATCTCAGTCCCGCCCTCAGAACCGGCAAGAAGGAACGGAACCCAGCCTGATTGAGTTTAAATCCGCTGCCCCAGGCGGAGGCTTTGGACCGATCCTGCAGAAAGACGCCGGTCCGGAGGAGCGCAGGCACCCAACCGGTGGCGGCCACCTAAAAATTAGGCAGCGTAGGCAAACTGCGTGTTATTGGCAGTTGTTGTTTTTCCAGTCGTTTTACGGGAGCCTGGAACCCGGCACGCCTCATCACATCAATTCCATCCCGTCGATACCGTTACGCCCCCTTATTTCCAGGATACACCCACACGGAACAGCGCCCTCCGCATTCGAGGTACCGCGCCGGGCCCCGTGCACGAGCGGCCGGCCAACGCGGTTGTGGCTTTACGAGCACAATCGGGAGAGAATGTTTTTGAGCGAAAACGGTTTCGGGGTGCGACACTGATAACTTCGGCCATGGGTTCCATCACGCCCGCTCCGGTACGGGAAGCGATCGAGCTTGAAAAAGAACAGACGCCGCCGCTGTGGAAGGTCGTCCTGCTCGACGACGACGCGCACACCTACGACTACGTGATCGAAATGCTGATGAAGCTGTTTCTGAAGACGATAGACGAAGCTTACTCGCATGCGGTCGAGGTGGATACGATGGGCCGGACCGTGGTCATGATCTGCGAGCGCGAGGCGGCGGAATTCGCGCGCGACCAGATCCACGGCTATGGCGCGGATTGGCGCCTGCCGCGCAGCAAAGGGTCGATGAGCGCGACCCTGGAGCCGGCCCCGGGCAGCGGTGTCGCATAGAAGCGCGTGGGCGGCCCGGTTCCGGCGACAGCCGTGGAGGGCCGGCTGATATCATCGGTTTTACTCCCAGCCATGCGGTTTTCTTCCTTCGATCAGCCCTACCAACTCGGGACCAAGACGGTCCGCGGCCGGCTTGTCATTCCTTCCGGCATCCGCTGCACGCACGCGGCGACGATTCACAAATGCTTCCACGAAATTCCGGCCATCGGCGTCGTCACCACCAAGAGCATCAGCGCCCAGCCGCGGCCGGGCTATCGCGAACCCATCTACGCGCGCTACGCCCCGGGCTGTTACATCAACGCGGTCGGTCTGGCCAACCCCGGCGCCGCGGCTTACCTGGCCGAATTTGAAGGCCTGCGGACGCCCGACGACAAGTTCCTGCTGGTTTCGATCTTCGGCTCCGACGTGGGCAGTTTCGTGGAAGCCGCACTCACGCTGCAGCCAATCGCCGACGGCTTCGAGCTCAACATGTCCTGCCCGCACGCCAAGGGCTACGGCGCGGAAATCGGGCAGGATTTGAAGTTGCTCGAGACCATCACGGAGGCGGTCGTGCGCGCCGTTGGCGTGCCTGTTTTCGTGAAACTTTCTCCGACGCTCGCGCGACTCGGCATCACGGCCCAAGCCGCACTGGCGGCGGGCGCGGCGGGCTTCACCCTGATCAACACCGTCGGCCCCGCGCTGGCCGAGGTCGGCACGGACCCGATCCTGCACAACCGGCTCGGCGGTTTGTCCGGCGATGGAATCCGCCCCATGGGCCTGCGCGCCGTCGAGCAGGTGCGCAGCGCGGTCGGCAGCGAACCAGTCATCATCGGCATGGGCGGCATCGCCTCGCCCGAGCACGTCCTTCAATACGCCTCCGCCGGCGCGGATCTGTTCGGCGTGGGCAGCGCGCTCACCGGGCTGGATAGCGATCAGATGCGCCACTACCTGACACAACTCGAGCACGACTTGGGCCATGACCACGACCGCAGCTACGCGCGCTCGTGCGAATCCACCGTGCCCATGAACTACGTGAAAGCCCATGTCACCGGCCGTGTCGATTACGACGAGTCGCTCTTCAAACTGATCCTCGACAAGCTTCCGGAAGAGGCAAACGATGGCGACCTGGCAGGCAAGTTCATCTTCCTCTGCCTGCCGGGGATCGGTGAAAAACCCTTCGCGATTTTCTCGTCTTCGGAAAAAAGCGTGGTCGTGCGCACCGTCGGCATTTTCACGGAGCACCTGGCCCGCTTGCAGGCCGGCGCGGAGATTCTGCTGCGTGGACCGTACGGCCAGGGCGTGCCGGTGTTCGAGAACAGCACGCTGGTTTTCGTGGGTGGCGGCACGGGCATCGCGTCGCTGCTGGAGATCGCCCACAAACTGCGCCCGACCAACAAGCAGCTCTTTCTTCTCGGCGCGAGATCCAGCCGCCACCTCTTCGACATCGACGCATTCCGCCGCCTCGGCCCCGTTTTCCTGGCCACTGACGATGGCACTCTGGGCCATCACGGCTACGTGCCGGACCTGATCGGAGAAGCGCTAGCTGGAGTGCCGGCCAGCGAGATTCAGCGCCTGGTGTTCATCAACTGCGGGCCGCGGCCCATGGTCCAGCGGTGTTTCGAGATTCAAAGCGAACTGGTGCCTGCGGAGCGCATCATCGGTTCGATCGAGTACATGACCAGTTGCGGAGTTGGCATTTGCGGAAAATGCGCCAGTCCCTCCGGCGCCCTCACGTGCATCGACGGCCCGTTCCTGCGCGAGCGCGAATTTCGGCCCCTCACCGGCACATAGCCGCCTCACGGCAAGCCACGCGCCGGTCGTCTCCCACGTGCAGAGTTCGGCCGCCTCTACTTGATCTTCACCGGATACGGCCCATGCTCCGGCAGCTTCGGCGTAGCCTGATCGAGTTGCTTCAGCAGTTCGGCCACACCGCGTTCGAGTTGCGGATCGTGTCCTTCAATCACCGAGCGCGCGTCGTTGTCCACCACGATGTCCGGATCGACGCCGTGGCCTTCCACGGCCCATTCGCCCTTGGCATTGGCGTAGGCGAATTCAGGCACGTTCACGTGGCCCCCGTCCATCAGCCCGCCATGATCGGTAATGCCGACCACGCCGCCCCATGAGCGCTCGCCAATCAGCACGCCCAGCTTCGCGGCGCGGAACATCCACGGGAAAATGTCCCCGTCGGAAGCCGAGTTGCCGTCGAGCAGGACCGCCTTCGGACCGATGAACACGCTCTCGGGGTACACGCTTGGCGTCGCCCGATTGCGGGCGTAATCGAGTCCCAACATGACGCGGCTCAACCGCTGGATGACCATGCGCGAAATGTTGCCGCCGCCGTTGGCGCGATCGTCGATCAGGAACGCTTCCTTGCGCAGTTGCGGGTAATACCACTTGATGAATTCGCGGATGCCCGCCTCGCCCATGTCGGGCAGGTGCATGTAGCCGATCCTGCCGTGCGAGAGTTCATCCACTTTGCGGCGGTTCTGTTCCACCCAGTTGAAGTACACGAGATTGCTCTCGCTCGCCAGCGGGCGATACGTGACCTTGCGCGCTCCGGCCAGCGTGGGCGTGGTGTTCAGCGTCAATTGGACCGGCGCGTCGCCGGCGTTACGCAGGTTCTTGTAGATGTCCTGCTTCGTCGTCACTTCCTCGCCGTTGACCGCCAGCACATAGTCGCCAACTCTCGCGTCCACGCCCACCTCGGTCAGCGGCGAACGATAGATCTCTTCCTCGTTCTGCCCCTGGAAGATCTTGGCGATCCGGTAGCGGCCGGAAGCGGCGTCGACTTCAAACCGCGCGCCCGGCAATCCGGCATGCGGACGCGGCGGCAGTTGTATGTCGCCGCCGTCGATGTAGGTGTGCTGCACGGTCAATTCCGAGATCATTTCGCTGAGCACGTAATTCAGGTCGGTGCGGTGCGCCACATACGGCAGCAATTGGCTGTAGCGCTGGCGGATGGCCTCCCAATCGTGCCCGTGCATGTTCGGCGCGTAGAAGAAATCGCGGTACCGTCGCCACACCTCGTTGAAGATCTGTTTCCATTCCTCGGTCGGCACCCGCTCCAGCTTCAGGCCGTCAGTCGGTACCGTTTTCTTCGTGCTCGCGCCGGTCGGCGTCGCGTCGTAAATGTTCCACGCCGGACCCTGGCGCACCAGCACTTTCGATCCGTCCCGCGACAGAACAAACCCGCCAATGTCGTCGACCAGCTTCGTATCTTTCCGGTCTTTGAACGCAAAGATGTGCAGCGCCGGCTTCGTCGGCGCCTCGCGGCCGTAATACGGCGCCGGCCCAGTGGCGTAGATCAGTGCGTCGGCCTTCACCCCCAGGCCGAAATAGTTGTCGGCTTCGACGGGCACGCGCGTCGCCCGGCTTGCCAGGCCGTCGAAGTCGATGCCCTTGTCTTTGTTGGCGTCCTTTGCCGCCGCGTCCTTCGCCTCGGCCGCCAGCTTATCCTTGTCCTTATCCTTCGAAGCATCGCTCTTCGCCGGCTCGTCCTTCTTGATCGTGACTTCGTCGCTTTCCATCGGGAACGGGTTCTTGACGTCCTTGCGCAACGCCAGCGCAAAGATGCCTCGGGAACGGTTCGTGGCGAAATCGAACTCGATCTGCGAAAGCTGCGGATGAAACTCGTGCACGGCGATGTAGTACAGATAGTCGCCCTTCGGATCCCACTCCGGCGAGCTCTCGTCGAACGTCCCATTCGTCACCTGGTGCAGCTTTCCATCCTGCAGACTCCAGATGTAGAGCACCGAAATATTCGTCGTGTTGTTCATGTTGAACGCCAGGTAGCCGCTGCCCGGCGACCAGGTGTAGTCGAAGATTCCGCCCTCGGTCGAATGAGCCACTTCCTGCAGTTTCTTATCGGCCAGCGTGACCACCCACAGCCTGCCGTCCTTGTCGCTGAACGCCAGCCTCGTACCGTCGGGCGACCATCGCGGCTCGTAGCGCATGGCTTTGCCGCCGCTGGTGATTTGTTCCGCCGGCGTCGACCCATCCTGCGCCACGACGTAGATCTCCTCCTCGCCGCTGGCGTCCGAAATGAAGGCCACCTTGGAACCATCCGGCGACCAGGTCGGATGTTTGTCATGCGCTCCCGGCGAATGCGTCAGATTGCGCGTCGGCCCGTGCTCCACCGGCGCTGAGAAAATGTCTCCCCGTGCGCCGAACAGCACGCGCTCACCCTTGGGACTCAGCTCTGCTTCTTCAATGTGATTCGCCGCCGAGATATAGCTGGGCCGGCGGTTGATCCCATCGTCGGGCACGTGGACGGAGATCGGCGTGTTCTTGCCTGTCTTGACATCGAGCACCTGCAGCTCGCCGTCCAGTTCGTAGACGATGCGGCGCTCGCGGTCCGACGCCGGCCAGCGCACGTCCCACACCGTGTTGCGCGTCACCTGCGTGGTCTTGCCGCTGGCGACGTCGTACGCGTACAGGTTGAAATGCCCGTCTTTGTCGGAGTTGAAATAGATCTGCTTGCCGATCCACATCGGATCGCGGCTCGCGCGCGGTCCTTCCGAAATCAGCTTGGCCGCGTGCGTCTCGAGGTTGAAAATATACAACTGATTCGCCGTGCCGCCGCTGTAGCGCTTCTCCGGGCGGAAGTCGCGCGCCTGCGGCGAATAGACCATCTCGTTGCCACCCGGTGAGAACGATCCGGAACCGGCCACCGGCATCGGCAGCGGCTCGGCCGGCCCGCCATCCAGCGGCACGCGGTACAGCCGGCTCTGCCCCAGCGCCCAGCCATCGCGCAGCGTCCTGAAGATCACGTAGCGGCCGTCATTCGACCACCCGTAAACCTGCTGATCGTAGCCCCAGCGCGGCGCCAGCGGCCCGCGCGCCGGGTAGTAGGTTAGTTGCCGCGGCTCGCCGCCCGTCGCCGGGATCACGTACACCTGCTCGTCCCCGTCGTATTGCCCGGTGAAGGCGATCCACTGCCCATCGGGAGAAAATCGCGCGAACAGTTCCACGCCGGGATGGGCGGTCAACCGCGTCGCCGTACCGCCCGTGGCGGCCACTACCCACAAGTCGCCGCCGTAGCTGAAAACGATGCGGCTGTCGTGAATGTCTGGGAAGCGCAGCAGTTTCGTCTGCGCGAAAAGCGGGCTCCAGATTGCGGCCAGCAGGATCGCTCCTGCGAGCACACGCAGTGCCAGCGGTGAGACTGTTTTGGGGGATGGCATGTGAAACCTCAACCGATTGAGCTTACCAAAAACGAGCTTAATCAGGACACCCGTGTCGATCGCGGGCTGATAATGCGCCGGTCACGCGTCTATCATGCACGGATCATGCGCCGATCAGACGCGCGGTGAAACGGTAGCTGCATTCCGTCTCAACCGCTCGGGCCCGCCGGCCCGCTACGATTGGTCCGTGACTTCTTCGTGCCAGGCCATCTGGATCGCTTCGAGCTTGGCTTCATTCGAGGCCAATGGGTCGTCGCCGAAGTCTTCCAGTTCGACCACCATCTTGTGCAGGTCCGTGAAGCGCACCGTGAGCGGATCCACTCCCGGGAACTTCTCCTGCAATGCGATGCCGATATCCTCAGCCATGTTCCAATCGAGTGTCATACTAGCCGATCTTCGTGCCCTTCAGCGCCGCCCGCACCGCCGTGTTCATCATGTTCTCCGCCAGCTTGCGCGACAGGTTGTCGAGCCGCTCAATGGCCCCGCGAATCTGCGCGTGCGTGCCCGAATGGTAGACCGTCAGCAGCTCGTTCTGCGCCTTGTCGATCTTTAGCCGCTCGGCCTCGCTCAGACCGAACCACGCCGCGTTGACCTTGGCCTTCTTGAGCGCTCCCAGAATCGTGTCCGCTTCCACCTGCGCCTCGCGCAACTGCCGCGCCGCGAAGTCCGCCTCGGCCTTTTCGAAGGACTCTTTGATCATCGCTTCGACCTGCTCGTCCGTGAGCCCGTAGGAGGGTTTCACCTCGACCGATTGCTCTTTGCCGCTGCGCATATCGCGCGCCGAAACGTTGAGAATGCCGTTGGCGTCGATGAGAAACCGAACCTCAATCCGCGCCATGCCCGCCGGCACGGGGTCGAGATCCTTCAGATCGAATCGCGCCAGCGAGCGGCAGTCTCTGGCCAGTTCGCGCTCGCCCTGCACCACGTGGATCAGCACATTGCGCTGGCCCTCCACCGAAGTCGTGAAGACCTCGGTGGCCGATGCCGGAATCGTCGAGTTGCGGTGGATCAGCCGCGACACCACGCCGCCGATCGTCTCGATGCCCAGCGACAGCGGCGTCACATCCAGCAGCAGTTTGTCGGTGACGTCGCCGGAGAGAATCGCCGCCTGCACCGCCGCTCCCAGGGCCACCACTTCGTCCGGGTTCAGCTCGCTATGAGGCTTGGCCTTGAACAGCGTTTCGACCGCTTGCCGCACCAGCGGGATTCGCGTCGAGCCGCCCACCAGCACCACTTCGTCGATCTGCTCGGCCGCCAGACCCGCGTCCAGCATCGCATGGCGGCACGGCCGCAGCGTGCGTTCCACGATCTCCTCGATCAGCCTTTCGAAAAGTTCGCGGCTGATCTCGCGCGCGAACCGCTCGCCATTCCATGAAAACTCGATCGTCGCCAGCGGCGCGAAGCTCAGCTTTTCCTTGGCCTCGATCACCGCGCGCCGCAGCGTCTGCACCGCCGCGCCATTCGAGGAAAGATCCGCGCCCCATTCGCTGGCGATGTCCTCGAGTGCGATCGAGAGCAGCAGATTGTCGATGTCGTCGCCGCCCAGGTGGGTGTCGCCGTTGGTCGAGAGCACCTCGAAGATGCCGTCTTTCAACCGCAGGATTGAAATGTCGAAGGTGCCGCCGCCAAAATCGTAAACCGCCACAACGCCGTTCTTGCGCTTGTCCAGACCGTAGGCCAGCGCCGCCGCCGTGGGTTCGTTGACGAGGCGCAGCACTTCCAGACCGGCGATGCGCCCGGCGTCCTTCGTGGCCTGCCGCTGCGCGTCGTTGAAATACGCGGGCACGGTAATCACGGCCTGCGAAATCTCTTCTCCCAGCCACGCCTCGGCCTGCGCTTTTAGCTGCTTCAGAACCTGCGCCGAGATCTCGGGCGGCGTCAGCAGCTTCCCTTCGAGGTCCAGGCGGATCACGTTCTCGCTGCCCGCGGCAATCCGAAAGGGAAACAGCTTCAGCTCGTCGCGCACATCTTCCACGCCGCGTCCCATCAGGCGCTTCACCGAGTACACCGTGCGCTCCGGACGGTCGATGAGCAACTGGCGCGCCGGCTCGCCCACCGTGAACGTGCCGTCGTCGTTGAGCGAAACCACGCTCGGCACCAGCGCCATTCCGTCGGCGCCGGGGATCACCTGCGGACCGGTCAGGTCCATGAACGCCACCAGGCTGTTGGTCGTGCCGAGGTCGATGCCGACGATGCGTTTCTTCTTGGCCGCGCTGAAGTCGATCTGGAACGTGCTCATGAAACCCAGTCCGGCGCGCTCACGCCTCGCGCGTCGCAAACTCCTTGTTGATTTCCTGAATCAGGTTGCGGATGTAGCGGCGGCGATTCAGCAGACCGCGAATCGAGGCCAGTACCTGCTGGCGCGCTTCGCCCGGCGCGGCGTCGTCGTGCTCGCGGAACTTCGCGGCAATCTCGGCGTCGATTTCATCCTGCATCGCGACGAAGCGCTCGCGCGATGCCTCGAGTTGCGGCAGCGCATCGGCATCGCCCTGGCGCAGTTCGTCCAGCGCGATATTCAAATCGAACACTTCCTCGAGCAGTTCGGGCGGCACGTCCTTCGAGCGCTGCTCGCCGATGTCGAAGCCGCTCTCCTTGAGAATGTATTCGGCGCGCTGCACCGGGTCGCGCAGGATGCGGTAGCCGTCGTTGAGAATCGACGTCGCTTCCAGTGAGTAATTTCGTTCGGTCTCGGTAGAGCGCGTGTAGAGGTCGGGATGCAGCCGCCGGCTCAGCATGTAGTAGCGCCGCTGCAATTCGTCGGCGTCGATCGACAGATGCTTTTCAAAACCGAAGAAGGCGAAGTAATCCGGGACCGGCCGCTGCAGCGAGTTGCAGAATTTGCAGAACAGCGAAGCCGACTCGGCCTCCTCTTCGGGCGTCTGGCCGCAGCGCCAGCAGGTGTGGTCGGCAATGTGGAAACTCATACGCGCCTTCTAGTCAGCGATTGTATCCGCATCCCGCCTCGGCGGGGCACTCGCGCCGCGGCTATGTCGAGAACGACGTGCCGCAGCCGCAGCTCTTCGTCGCGTGCGGATTCTGGAATTCGAAGCCCGAGTGCATCAGCGACTCTTTGTAATCGAGCGTCATGCCATCCAGGAACACGATGCTCTTCGGATCCACGTAGACCTGAACGTCTTCGAAATTGTAAACCAGGTCGCTGGGCCGTGGCTGCGGCTCGAACTTGAACTGATAGCTCAATCCCGAGCAGCCGCCGCCCAGTACGCCCAGCCGCAATCCGCCTTCGACGCCCATCTTCTGAAATGACTCGCGAATCTTCTTCACCGCGATCGGTGTAACCGTGATGGAGGGCATGCTCTTCTCCTCGCCACTCGGCCGCGCTCCTGCGCGCAGCCCTGCCTCCATTGTCACGCCGATTGCTCGACGCTGGCGTGCGCGATCGTGCCGTTCTTTTTCGTCTTGTAGTCGCTGATCGCCGCCTTGATCGCATCTTCGGCCAGCACGGAGCAATGGATTTTCACCGGCGGCAGACTCAGCTCGTTGACGATCTGCGTGTTCCTGATCTCCAGCGCCTCATCCACCGTGCGCCCTTTCAGCATCTCGGTCGCCAGCGAGCTCGACGCGATGGCCGAGCCACAGCCGAACGTCTTGAACTTGGCGTCTTCGATCATGCCCGTTTCCGGATTGACCTTGATCTGCAGCTTCATTACGTCGCCGCACTCCGGAGCGCCCACCAGACCAGTCCCCACGCTGGGGTCTTTCTTGTCCAGAGAGCCGACATTACGCGGATTGTTGTAGTGATCCAAAACCTTGTCGGAGTAAGCCATATCGTGTTTGCGTCCCCTTGAGTGAATTCCCGATTTCGCCCCTCTGCCGCCTCAATGCGCCGCCCATTCGACCTTCGTCAGATCGACGCCTTCTCGCACCATCTCGTACAGCGGCGAGAGCTCTCTCAGCTTCCTCACCACCTCGATCACCTTGTGCGCCGTGTAATCGATCTCTTCGTCGGTGTTAAATCGCCCCACGCCGAAGCGGATCGAGCTGTGCGCCAGTTCGTCCCCCGCACCCAGCGCCTTCAGTACGTAGCTCGGTTCGAGCGTCGCCGATGTGCACGCCGAGCCGCTCGACACCGCAATATCGTTGATGCCCATCAGCAGGCTTTCGCCTTCCACGTACGCGAAGCTGATGTTCAGGTTGTGCGGTAGGCGGTGCTCCACGCTGCCGTTGATGTAAACCTCGTCCAGCTCCGCCATGATCGTGTTCTTCAGCCGGTCGCGCATCCCGCTCATCCGCGCCATTTCTTCCGGCAGCGACTCGCGGCATAGCTCGGCCGCTTTGCCGAACCCGGCGATCCCCGGCACGTTCAACGTGCCCGAGCGGAAGCCGCGCTCATGCCCGCCGCCGTCCATCTGCGCCGTCAATTGAACGCGCGGGTTCTTGCGCCGCACGTACAGCGCGCCCACTCCCTTGGGACCATACATCTTGTGCGCCGTGAAGCTCATCAGGTCAATGTTGTCGTCGATCACGCTGACCGGAATCTTGCCCACCGCCTGCGTCGCATCCGTATGCAGCAGCACGCCCTTCTCGCGGCAGATCTTCCCGATTTCGCGGATCGGCTGGATCGTGCCGATTTCGTTGTTGCCGTACATGATCGACACCACCACGGTCTGGTCCGTGATCGCGTCGCGCAACTGATCGAGATCGATCAATCCATCCTGCCGCACCGGCAGATACGTGACGCGGCAGCCGCGCTTTTCGAGCCGCTTGCACGTGTCCAGAACGGCCTTGTGCTCGGTCGCCGCCGTAATGAAGTGGTTGCCCTTCTGCGCGTACATCTCCGCCGCGCCCTTCAACGCCAGGTTGTTCGATTCCGTGGCGCCGCTGGTGATCACGATCTCTTTCGCGCTCGCTCCAATCAGGTCCGCCAGTTGCTTGCGCGCCTTCTCCACGGCTTCTTCCGCCGCCCATCCGAAACTGTGATTGCGGCTGGCCGCGTTGCCGAAATACTCCGTGAAGTACGGCAGCATGGTTTCGAGCACCCGTGGATCCACTCGCGTTGTCGCGTGATTGTCTAGATAAATAGGAAGCTGCAGCATTTTCATTCCTCGTAAAATATTCAATGCGCCAGCATCGTCAAGGCGATGCCCCTGGTCCTCAACCCGCCCTCCGCGCCCGCCGGCTGATCCTCGGCCGAAAGATCGCTGATCGTGATGCTGTCCAGGAGCTTCAGAATCTCCTCGTGCACCCGCCGCAGCGGCGCCCGCACCGTGCACTGCTTCGTCAGGTCGCAGTCGCCCTGCGCCGTGAAGCAGTTCGTCAGAATGATCGGCCCATCGATGGCCCGAATCACCTCCAGCGTCGTCATCGTCGCCGGATCGCGCGCCAGCCGGTATCCGCCGTTGGTCCCCTGTTCGGAGATCAGAAAACCCTCGCGCACCAGTTTCTGCAATACCTTCGCCAGCATCGGCACCGGAATGCGGTACGCCTCGGCCAGTTCCTTGGCGCTCGCCGAGCCCTTGCTCCGGTTGACGGCCAGGTGCTTCAGGCTGATCAGCCCGTAGTCGGTTTTCTTGGTCAGCTTGAGCATGAATGAATCTCGGACCTTTTAAGTCCCATATCCAAATTAGCACTGCTTTCCAGGCTCGTCAACCCGGTCAACCCGTTTTTCTTCTGAACGACCGGAGGTGCGCCCGCAATGGCGCCAATTCGCGGCTGAACGGCTATCCGCTCCCCGCTCTCCCTGCGGCCGGGGTGCTGGGCGCGGTGTTAGACTGGTGTTCTCTTATCTCACTAATCCGGGCGCGGAGGAGCTGCACGCGCCATCTATTAGCGTTCAGATGATTAGACTTTTCCGCGTCTTTATTCCGACTTCGCTGCTCGGCTTGCTCATTTCCGAGATCTTGCTGACATCGGCCTGTTATGTGTTTGCCTATTGGCTTCTCGGCACCGACGAATTCGAAGTCTATTTCCTGCTCGAGGACGGGATCGCGCGGACCGCTATCGTTCTCGTCACGCTGATTTTCGGCATCTATTGGGCCGATTTGTACGAAGACGTGCAAGTCCCATCGGCACTGCTGCTCTATCAGCAGTTCTGCCTGATCACCGGCGCCGCATTTATCGGCCAGGCCCTGGTCGGATACCTCGACCGGCAGTTCATCATGCCCCGCTGGCAGATGCTGATCGGCTCCGCCCTTTTCATCGTAATCCTGCCGGCCTGGCGGCTGGCCTATGCGCCCGCCGCGTTGCGCATTCTGGGACGTCGCCGTGTCGTCTTCCTCGGCGCCAGCGAAATCGTGTGCGAGATCGCCGCGCACATGAAGCTGCGCCCGCAGACCGGTTATGTCGCCGCCGGTTATCTGGCACCGGAGCCGGTCGAGTCCGAGGACTTGGGCCCCTATCTTGGCCTGCCGTCCTCCATTCGCGAGGCGCACGCCGACATCAAGCCGGCGCTGGTGGCCGTCGGCCTCTCCGAGCGCCGCGGCCTGATGCCGATCTACGACCTGCTGGAACTCCGTCTGCACGGAGCGCAAATCCAGGAGGTCGGCGAACTCTATGAACTGGTCATGAGCCGCGTCTCGTTGCGCGTCCTGCGTCCGTCGATGCTGGTCTTCTCCGACGAGATCGGTCCGGCGCCGCTCAACGTCGCGCTGCAGCGGGTCTATTCATTCCTGATTGCGCTCGTCGGCATCCTCGTCTCCTCGCCCGTCATGCTCATCGTGGCGCTGCTTGTCCGTCTCACGTCCCGCGGCGCCGTGCTCTACCGCCAGGAACGCGTCGGCTTGCACGGCCGCATCTTCAAGGTGCTTAAGTTCCGGTCGATGTACGTCGACGCCGAGGTTCACACGGGCGCCGTATGGGCGCAAAAGGACGACCCGCGCGTCACGCCCGTCGGCCGCTGGATCCGCCGCTTCCGCCTCGACGAACTGCCCCAGTTGTTCAACGTCCTGCGCGGTGAAATGGCGGTCGTCGGCCCGCGTCCCGAGCGCCCGGAATTCGTCCAGACCCTGACCCAGCAAATCCCCTTCTACGGCCAGCGCCACTTCGTCAAGCCCGGCATCACCGGCTGGGCCCAGATCAATCATAAGTACGGCGACTCGATCGAGGACACCATCACCAAGCTCGAGTTCGACCTGTACTACCTCAAAAACCTCACGCTCTCCATGGACCTCTACATCATGTTCCACACTGCCAAGGTGATGCTGCTCAGCAAGGGCTCGCAGTAGTACTAAACCGCGGAAGTGGGCGGATCAATCCGATCGCGTGAGCGCGCAGCTCCCTGACGTTTTCGGAACCTGGCGTTTTCAGAGCAGCGACCGTAAGGGAGCCGGCATCGGAACTTCTGTCAACATGCGCCAGCGCCGCCGCCCGATGACATGCGTGGCGCGACGCAATACAATTGAAATTGAGCTGGAGAATTCCCTGGGCGGGAGTAACTCAGTGGTAGAGTCTCAGCCTTCCAAGCTGTTGGTCGCGGGTTCAATTCCCGTCTCCCGCTCCATCCCCTCAGCCGCGGGATTGACTTCGTCCCAAGGCGCGCACTATTCGCGCCACTCACGCCTCCCGCGAAAACCGGCAACTGACGGGGAGTCTTTCCCAGGCGCATAAATCTCTCCATTCACGCACCGCATCCGCCGCGCGGTGTGGAGTTCAGCCGCCTGCCCCTCGCTCGCCTGCTGATGAAAACGGCCGGACAGGTCGACTCTTGCGCGTCTTCCCATCCGGCCTCAAGAAGGAGAAATGAGACTCTCGAACCTCTAGCCCGCCGCCGACCACTTCAGCGACAACCGAAAACACGTTGCTCCAGGCGCAGGCCATAAACTCGGGGACGGCAACCATGCCCATCCTCATTCCCAGCAGATCCCGTGCACCTGACTTGGCCGGAAGTACCAGTACCACCGCACGAACTTCCTAGTACCACTCGCCGTCTCCATTGTGCGATTCTCTGCACTTCAATACAAGTTATACCTGACGAGGGCCTTAAAATGAAACCTTAGTACTATAAATTAGGACCTAGCGACGAGTCAAAAGTACTAGTACCAATCATGACCAATGCCCAGCGATTGGTCTCTTTTGAGTGCCCTTTGACCTCTCGTGCCTCCTGCGAGCCGCTCGCAAGCCGAACGCGCCGGCGATTCTCGATTACCGGCTCTGCCGCACCGTGAAAATGATCGCAAGAGCGCAGCCAGGAACACCTCAAACACCGCGATTTCAGCGTGGTGTGATTCACGCCCAGGTTCCAGCTAAGTCCTTTAGAAAACCATAGATATACAGTGACACACGGTATTTGCAGGAAAATGCGCTGTGCGCACGCCAAGACGCGTGGTGCAATTCGGCTAAGTCCTTTAGAAGACGCGGAATACAAGGGGCGGGTGGTACTTGCTGGAGAATTCGCGGTAAACTGTGGCTAACTCCTTTAGAAAAACATAGATACGAGAAAACGCAAAAAACACGCAAAACACCGTGTTTTGCCGCGGACACGGTGTCATTACGCTAGAACCTCGCGCGGCGCATGGTGAGATGTATGGGGTTTTGCCCGCCGCGCCCCCTCTCCACCCACTTCATGCACCGTGAATCACGCTGTGGGAACCATCCCCAATAGGCGATAATCGAATCGCAACTTCGGCGGCGGGCCGAACCCGTGCCCCGCCGCCCGGTGCACCGTGGACAACCCCTGGAGGTCGCCTGACACCATGAATCGCTGTGCTTTAGTGGTCATCGCCGCCGCCCTGCTGGCCGCCGCCTTTCCGGTCTGGTCCCAACCCGCCGCAGCGCTCCGCGCGGAGGATCTGCGCGTCCTCTCGAGCGCGCCGGGCCCGGCACCGGAAGACCAGATGCTGTCCAGCTATCTGCTGTCACAAGTTGATCAGGTGTCCGCAAAGCGCAAGGCGCGCCGCGACGCGATCCATTCCGCGGCCGGCTTCAAAGCCTGGCAGCAGCAGAACCGGCGCGCGTTCCTGGCCTCGATCGGCGGTCTGCCGGCGGCGAAAACGCCGTTGAACGCCCGCGTGATGGGCGAGTTGCTACGCGACGGCTACATCGTCCGCAAGGTCATCTTCGAGAGCCAGCCGGAGCTCTACGTCACGGCCAATCTATATGTGCCGACCACCGGCAAAGGGCCGTTCCCAGCGGTGCTGGTGGCCAACGGCCACTCGGCCAACGGCAAGGCTTACGCCAATTACCAGCACGTCTACATCGGGCTCGTGCGGCAGGGCTACGTGGTGCTGACCTGGGACAACATCGGGCAAGGCGAACGCCTCCAATTGTGGGACTACACCTCGAATCGCAGCCGGGGCCGCGAGAGCGGCAACGAGCACGGCATGGTTGGCATCCCCGAATACCTGCTGGGGCGGAACATGGCGCGCGAGATGATCTGGGACGGGATCCGGGCGCTCGATTACCTCGCGAGCCTGCCGGAGGTGGACGCCGGGCGCATCGGCATGACGGGCAGTTCGGGCGGCGGCACGCTGACGACCTACGTGTCGATGCTCGACGCGCGCGTGAAGGCGGCCTCGATCGTCACCTACATCACGTCCTTCCGCAAGAAGATCGAGGCGCGCGCCAACGATAGCGAGTCCGACCCGGAGCAGGACCTTTTCGGACCGCTGGCGGCGGGCGTCGATCACACTGAGATGGTGGGCCTGATTGCGCCGCGGCCGGTGCTGCTGGGGGCGGCGATCAAGGACTTTTTCCCCATCGAAGGCACGCGCGCCACCTTCGCCGAGCTACGCCAGGTGTACGCCCAGGCCGGCGTGCCGGAGCGTGTCGACATGGTGGCCTTCGATCACGAGCACATGTACAGCCAGCCGCTGCGCGAAGCCACCACGGCGTGGTTCAACCGCTGGCTGAAGGGGGCGAGCGGCGCGGTGCACGAGCCGGCGATCACGGTGGAGATCGACGCCGCGCTGGCCTGCACGCCGAGCGGGCAGGTGGTCACGTCGCTGGGCGGCGAAACGCTGGCCGGCATCCAGCGCGCGGAACTGCGGCGGCTGGAAGCAAAACTGGCGGCGCGACGCCGCGGCCCCGAGTTTCGGCAGACGCTCACGGCACGCATCCGCCGTGTGCTGGTCCTGCCGGAGACGGCGGCCGAGCCGGCGGTGCGCCCCCTGGGCCGGGCGGAAGCCGGCGATCTGGTGATAGAGAAGCTGCTGGTCGAACCCGAGCCGGGCATCGTGGTGCCGCTGCGCATCGTCAAGAGCCGCCAGGCGGCCGGGCGCCTGCGCAGCCTGCTGTATCTGCGAGATCGCGACGGAGACACCGACGATCCGGCGTTGTACGAAGCGCTGGCACGGGCCGGGCGGCTGGTGGCCGTGGCGGACGTGCGCGGCTTCGGCGAAACGAAATCGGCGCAAAATGTTCGCGACACTCCGTTGCCTTATTTCCACTCCCGCGGCGGGATGGACGCCGATTTGACCTACGCTTCGTTCCTGCTGGGCCGGCCGATGCTGGGCCTGCGGGTGGCGGACGCGCTGGCCGTGTTACACGCGCTGCGGGCGCGGCCGGACGTGGCGCGGAATCAGGTGGTAGTGGCCGGACGCGGCTGGGCAGCGCTGGTAGCCGCCTTCGCCGGCGCGCTGGACCCGGAAACGGCCGGAGTGGCGGCGGAAGGCGCGCCGGCCTCCTATGCCGAGGTAGTGAGGACGGACAACTACGCTCTGCCGGTGAGCCAGATGCTGCCGGGAGTGCTCCAGGAATTCGACCTGGAGGATGTGTACGCCGCGCTCGCGCCGAAGCCGCTGCTGCTGCTGAATCCGGTGAACGCGGAGACGCGGAAGATGGATCGCGGAGAGGCCCGCGGGGCGCTGGCGGGCGTGACCGCGGCCTATGAGCCGGCGGGCCAGAAGCGGGCGTTGTCGATCGAGGTCGCGCCCTTCGACACGCTCGAGCGGCTGCGGCAGTGGATTCTCGAGCGCTAGTGTCATGTATCGCGGATTCTTTGGCAATCGCCGGCCATTCACCGTGGCGCAGGCACTCAGTCGTGGCACAGGCACTCGTGCCTGCCGCGTCGACACTCGTGTCGACGCTCGGCCGGTATTGTCAATCCTCGACTGAGACACTACTCTAGTACGCTCGCTCTCATCGCGCTCTTCTGTCACGGCTCGGTTAGCAGGTGCGGGCGTTGATAGGCTGAAATTCGAAGCTTAGGAGGCGGGCATGAGATTGGTGACCGAAGAGAGCGGATCGGAGGCGGGGTCGCGCGGCGGACTGGCGCGGTTCTCTCTGGGCGTAGGGGACCGTTTCGCGCGGCAGGGCGTGGCGCAGTTGAATGCGTTCCTAAAGGCCGAGGCGCAAGGCGTCGAGATCACACCGGTATGGAACAAGTCGCACCGCGAGCACACGATCGTGGGTTCGCATCCGCAGGAGACGCGGGACGAGGCTCGCGACGCCGTGGCCTGGACGGGCTGGCGGCAGCCGTACTTCGTGGACGCCGACCATATCGGCCTGCAAACGGTGGATGAGTTCCTGGAGTGGTGCGACTTTTTCACGCTGGACGTGGCCGCGTCGCTGAAGCTGCGCGCCGACACGGAGGAAGCCCAAGGCTTCGTCGAGCGGCATCCGGAGCTGCGCGGAAAGCTGGCGATCGACGGTATCGACGATGCGTTCGAGACGACGAAGGAGCAACTGGCGGAGATCGCCGCGCGGCTGCTGCCGGCCTGTGCCGAGGCGGCCCGCATCTACCGTCACATCCTCGAACGGAAGGCGGGCGTGACTTTTGTCACCGAGGTCTCGATGGACGAGACCGGCCGGCCGCAGACGCCGTTCGAACTGCTGGTGACGCTGGCCGCGCTGGCCGACGAGCAGGTTCCGGCCGAGACCATTGCGCCCCGCTTTTGCGGCGAGTTTCATAAAGGCGTCGACTACGAGGGCGACGGGGCGCAGTTCGAGCGCGAATTCAGGGCGCACTTAGCAGTGATCCGGCACGCGGTGGGGCGCTATGAACTGCCCGCGACGCTCAAGCTGAGCGTGCATTCGGGCAGCGACAAATTCTCGATCTATGCGCCCATCCGGCGCGTGCTGGCCGACACCGGCGCGGGGCTGCACCTGAAGACCGCGGGCACAACGTGGCTGGAGGAGCTGATCGGCCTGGCGGAGGCGGGCGGAGCGGGGCTCGCACTGGCCAAGGAGGTTTACGCGGAAGCGTACGCGCGCCGCGAGGAGCTGTGCGCGCCGTATGCCGAGGTGGTGCGGATCCGGGCGGAGAGGCTGCCCGAGCCGGAGAAAGTACGGGCGTGGACGGCGGCGCAGTACACCGGCGCGCTGCGGCACGAGCCGGCCAACCCGGAGTTCAACTCCGACCTGCGGCAGTTGCTGCACGTGGGCTACAAGGTCGCGGCCGAAATGGGCGCGCGGTACCAGACCCTGCTGGCGGAGTGCGCGGAACCGATCGCGCGCAACGTGACCTACAACCTGTACGAACGCCACATGCGTCCGTTGTTCCTGGGGACGTAGGAGGGACGATCGCATGCTGGACGCACTCCTTTTTTCGGTGAGCTACTCCGGATCTTGGGGCCAGGAGACATTGGGGCTGGAGCAGTTCATCGAGCGCGCGGCGGAGCTGGGCTTTGAGGGCGTGATGCTGGGGGGCAAACGGCCGCACCTGTCGGTGCTCGATTGGGGACCGGGCCAACGGGCGCGGCTGCGGGAGCAAATCGAAAGACGCGGCATGCGCCGCGTTTGCGTCGCGGCCTACACCAACTTCACGGCGGACCTGGAACACGCCGAGATTCCGCAGCGCGAATTTCAAATCCACTACGTGACGGCGCTGGCGGAGTTCGCGCGCGACCTGGGCGGCGACCTGGTAAGAGTGTTCACAGGCTACGAGAATCCAGCGGCGGAATACGGGCGTCAATGGACGCTGGTGGTGGAAACGCTGAGGGAATGCGCGCGGCGGGCGGCGCAGTTCGGCGTGACCATCGGCGTGCAAAACCACCACGACCTGGGCACGGCGTGGCAGAGCCAGTTCGATTTGATCGGCGAGGTGGGCGAACCAAACTGCAAGGCCGTGTTCGATGCCTGGGCGCCGGCGCTGCATGGCGCGGACCTCATCGCTGCGGCGCGCAAGATGGCGCCGCTCACGGTGCAGACGATCGTGGCCAATTACCAGTTGCGCCCGCGCTTCCGCTACGATCCGGCGATCGTGAATTTCATCGAACAGAAGCCGGCGCTGAGCGCGGTGCCGGTGGACGAGGGCTTCATCGACTACGCGGCGTTTCTGGAAGCGCTGTATCAGGGCGGGTTCCGCGGTAACGTAGTCTACGAGATGTGTTCGCCGCTGCGCGACGGAGGCGCTGGGCCGACGCTCGACCGCTACGCGCGGCGGTTCGTGGAGTTCCTGCGCGCGCAGAAGCAGCGGCTGGGGTGCGGCTAGCGCGATGCTGCGCGAGGTTGCGGTTCGCAAGGGAGAGATGTGATGAGCAGATTCAGTTGGTGCGCGACGTTGATGGCTGGGGCAATGCTGTGCCTGGTGGGGTGCGGCGCGCCAAGGGCGGGCGTCCCGGCCCAGACGCGAACAGTGCGAGTGGCGCAGGCAGGCCCGGCGGACATCGTCGGCAACGACGACAAGGCGCTGCAGGCGGCTATGAAGCTGCTCAAGCCGGGCGACACACTGGAGATCGGCCCCGGGACGTACACGATGAACAACAGCGTCTTCGTGCCCTCGGGCGTGACGGTGAAGGGCACGCCGGGCCAGACGATCTTGAAGAAGAGCGCGAGCGTGGAGAGCAAGCTGGTCGAGGACGCCGACTACGGCGACAGCGTGTTTGCAGTGGCCGAGCCGCAGAAGTTCCAGCCGGGCATGGGGGTGGCGTTCTCCGACGATCAGTCCAATTCGGGGTGGGACATCACCGTGTCGACGGTCACCGCGGTCCGGCCGCCGTACATCACGGTAGACCCGATGACGCTGCGCGACTACATCGGCGAGCGGAAGCACGGGACGGTGCGGAACACGTTCCCGATCCTGTGCGTCGTCGATGCCGAGAACGTGGTACTGGAGGACGTGATCGTGGACGGCAACCGGGCGGAGAACGCGTACCTCGACGGCTGCCGCGGCGGGGCAATTTACATGTACCGCGTGCGCAATGTGGAAGTGCGGCGGGCGACGGCGCGCAATTGGAACGGCGACGGCATCTCGTTCCAGATCACGGACGGCGTGAAGGTGCTCGACTCGGAGTCCTACGGGCACGCGGGCTACGGGGTGCACCCGGGCACGGGCAGCGCGAACTCGGTGGTGGAGAATTGCCGGCTGCACGACAACGGCGACATCGGGCTGTTCCTGTGCTGGAGGGTGCGCCACGGCCGCTTCTCGAACAACCGCATCGAGGGTAACGGGCACTACGGGATTTCGATCGGCCACAAGGACACCGACAACGAATTCACCGGCAACACGATCGCGCACAACGGGACGGCGGGCGTGCTGTTCCGCAAGGAGACGCCGCAGAACAGCGGCAGCCGCAACATTTTTCGAGACAACAAAGTGCTCGACAACGGCAACGCCAAAGAGGGCTACGGATTCTACATCGAGCCCAGCGCCACGGATCTGCTCATCGAGAAAAACCAGATCGCGGAGACGCGCGGGAAGGGCGGCACACAGCGCTACGGCGTCTACAGAACGCCGGGAGCCACTGCGCCCACGCTACGCGACAATACGATGTCGGGCCACAGCGTGGCCGATTCTCGCTAAAACAAAATCAGACGATTTCGTCGCTGGCCGGATCCCAGCGCACGGTGGTGCCGCGGCGATAGGAAGCGACGGCCATCTGCACGGCGATGGAGGCGCGGAAACCGAGCTCGAAGGGAGCGTGCGGCTGCTGGCGGCTGCGTACGCAGTCGAAGAAGTTCTGCATGTGATCGTCGGTGATTTCGCGGTAGCCCTCGTTGTCGGCGACGGTCCCTTTGGCGGCGTCTTTGCCGCCCTGCGGGAGGTATTCGACCTTGTCGGACTGGGTGTGAATGATAGTGCCGCCGGAGCCGAATAGCAGGTCCTGCGTCTCGCCGTAGTAGTCGTTGCCGAACATCGAATTCCAGTTGAACAAGAGCTTCTCGCCCATGTGCATGTTCACGTTCATGGTGTCCGGCACCTGCATTTTGGGAGAGCGGAAATTGGCTGCGGCGGTGGTGACGCTGAGCGGAATGCCGAGGTCCAGCGCGCCGAACCAGAAGCCGACCTGGTGGATCATGTTCTCGAACATGTTGCCGCCGGAGTAGTCCCAATAGAAGCGCCAGTTGAAGAAGCGCATCGGATCGAAGGGGTAGTGCTTGGCCTCGCCTTCGAAGGCGGCCCAATCGACGTGCTGCTCATCGCAATCGGGCGGCAGTTCGCGCAGCCAGCCGCCGTACGGTGCATTGCGGAAATGGAAGGTCTGCAGCGCCGTGAGCGTGCCCATGCGCTCGGGCGTAGCCAGCTCGCGGACCTTGAGAAAGCCCGCGCCGCTGATCATCTGCATGCCGATCTGGACCACGCGGCCGGAACCCTCGAAGGCCTTGCGCATACGCCGGGCATGGTTCGGAGTGAAGGCCATCGTCTTTTCCTGATACGTGTCCTTGCCGGCGTGCATGGCCATCTCGAAATGCTGCACGTGCAGGTGCTGCGGAGTGGCGATGAGCACGGCGTCGATGCTCTTGTCGTCCAGCAACTGGCGGGCGTCGCGGTAGGTCTTGATGCCGGGGACGAAGGCGCGTACCTGGTCCAGGCGCCGGGTATAGATGTCGGCCACGGCGACGGCTTCGACGTTGGGACGGCCGATGGCGGCCTTGAAGATCTCCTGGCCGCGCGCGCCACCGCCGATGAGGCCGATGCGGATGCGGTCGTTGGCGCCCAGGACCCGGGCAGAGGCGGGCAGCGCGGAGGCGGCCATGCCGGCCGCTCCCGCGGCCAGTTGTCCCATAAATGTGCGGCGATCGGACATGACTCATTTCTCCTTAAGCGGCCGGTAGGCAATGCAGTCGATCTCGATCTTCATGACCGGATCGACGAAGGCGACGGCCACGGTGGTGCGCGTGGGCCGCTGCGAATCGAAGAACTCGCGGTAGACCTCGTTCATCGCCTGAAAGTCGTTGGCGTCCTTTAGAAACACCTGGACCTTGACTACGTCGGCGAGCGCTGCGCCGGCGGCCTCAAGCAGCCGCTGGATGGAAGTCAGCGTCAAACGCGTCTCGTGCTGGATGTCGCCGTAGCTCATGCGGTCCGTGGCGGGATCGACCGGCCCCATGCCGGAGACGAAGACGAAATCGCCCGCGCGAATCACGGGCGTGTAGGGCCCGCGCGGCTTGGGCGCGCCCGGGGGGAAGATGCGTTCAATCATGGCTCAGTCCTTGCAGACAGCGATGCGGAACGGCGCGGGCGCAGAGCAGGCAGGCCCGCCGCGCACTCCGCGCGTCTCACATATCCTACTCCGGCTTGCGGCGGCGCGCGGGCGCGCGGCGCGGCTTGTCGGTATTGCCGTCAGACGGGGCGCGCTTGCGGGGCGCGGCGCGCTTACGGGTGGTCTTGGGATGAGGCTCATCGACAACCGGAATCTCGCCGGTTGCCGTGGGCTGGCCGCGGACGATGGGCTGCTTGAGGTCGTGCTCGCTCAGGACCTCTTCCTCGTGAGCTTCCCTGACGGGCAGCGCCGGCGGATAGAACTCGGCGCCCAGAAAGACGCTGAGACCCCACTCCGGATGCGGCTCGACGCGCACGACGGTCTTATCCTGAGCGAAATTGAGAAACTCGGCGAAGCCCTGGAAACCGTAGTTCTTGTGGTCGAAGCCGGGGTGCTCTTCCTTCATCCACATCTCGAGGTCGGAGGCTTTTTGTCCAGCCTCCTCGAACTCCAGACGGTGGATTTCGAGCACGTCGCGCAACTGCGGCAACGCTTCTTCGGGCCTCGGCGCCGGCTTGTCCTTGAAGCCTCCGCCGCGGCGCTCGATGTAGTAGCGGCCGCCGGTGCCTTTGACGTTGACCAGGTCGGCGCGCTTCAGCTTATCGATGAACTCGGAGAAGCTGCGGGCGCCGTAGGCGCTCTCGTTGAAGGCGGAGTCGAGCTGCAGCATGGTGGACTTCAGAAGCCCGAGCTGTGGTTGCACGTTGCGCCGTTCGAGCACCTGCAGAGCGCGCTCCACCAGGGCCATCGAGAGCTGGAGATCCAGCGGGGCGGGCCGCGCCTGGACGTTCTGGTCGCGCTGCTGGGCTTCCTGTTGACGCCGTTCTTCGCGGTCGCGGCGGCGCTCGTCGCGGTCGCGGCGGCGGCTGTGTTCCCGCTCGCTCCGATCGTGGCCGTCGTGCCCATCGTGGGGCCGTTCGGGCTCCTGGCCGCCAGCCAGGGGAACGGGCGCAGGCGCGGGGGCGGCGTGGGCCGGCTCGAGGTTGAGCAAGGATTCGAAGCTGATGAACTCGTGACAGTTCTGCTGCAGGATGGTCGACGTGAAGGCCTTGCCTCCGACGACGAAGACGGTCTTGCCGTACTCCTTCAGCTTGTTGACCAGCGGGATGAAGTCGCTGTCGCCGCTGATAATGGCGAAAGCGTTCACGTGGTCGTGGGTGAAGGCCATCTCGAGCGCATCCAACGCCAGGTTGATGTCCGCGCCGTTCTTGTCGCCGCGGGGCGACGGGATCCGCTGGACCATTTGAACGGCATTCTCGGCCATCTGGCGCGTTGCGCCCTCCTGACGGCTCCAGTTCGCGTAGGCGAACTTGGCGATCAGGTCTCCGCGCTCCTTGAGCGCTTCCAATACGAGCGACACGTCGAATTCGCGCCGCAATGTCGATTTGACGCCGATTTCAATGTTGTCGTAGTCGACAAACACGGCGATATTCAGTCGTTCTTGCATCATGTAGCCCAGTTGAGGCCATCTCAAGTATAAACCCGCTGCGACCGGAGCTTTACAATCAAGGAAGACGAATGGCGGAAAAGCCTTACAAGGAGCCGGCCCTGGCGCTGAACCGGATTTACACGCGAACGGGCGACGCGGGGGAGACGGCGCTGGCCTGCGGCGAGCGCGTGCCCAAGGACGCGCGGCGCATCGAATGCTACGGCACGGTGGACGAGCTGAACGCGTGGATCGGCTTGGCGCGCGCGACGGCGGCGGAGCTGGCGCCGAAGGCGCCCGAGCTGGCGGAACTGAGCGCGAGCCTGCTGCGGATCCAGCATGAGCTGTTCAATCTCGGCTCGGTGCTGGCCACGCTGCCGGACAAGCTGGGGCCGCGGCAGCCGCGCATCGCCGAAGCCGAAGTGGCGGCGCTGGAAGCGGAGATCGACCGCGCGACGGCGCAGCTCGCGCCGCTGCGGAGCTTTGTCCTGCCGGGCGGCTCGCGGCTCAACGCCGAGCTGCACGTGTGCCGCACGGTGTGCCGCCGGGCCGAGCGCACGGCCGTCACGCTGGCGCGCGAGGGCGGCGTGGACGAGCTGTGCGTGCGCTACCTGAACCGGCTCAGCGACGCGCTCTTCGTTTACAGCCGGCGCGCCAATCAACTGCTGGGCGTTCCGGAGACGCTGTGGGAGCCCAACCGCGCGGCATCAGCGCAATAGCGCCATTCGTGGCCGGGAAGAATACACCTAATCCCCCATCCCAGGCAGAGGAAGGCCCTTTCCTCGGAACTGGGGATTACGTCCCCGGGATTCCGTATTATGTCCCCGGCCGGACACGGATTGCACGCGTTGTCAGGCGGCTTCCAGCACGCGCATTTCGATGCGCAAGCCGGCGGCCGTTGCCATGTTCACCAGCGCGTCGAGGGCAAACAAGTTGATCTTGCCGCGCATCAGGTCGGAGACGCGTGGCTGTGTCACGCCGAAAAGCTCGGCCGCTTGCGCCTGACTCATACCGGTACGGGTGATGTGATCCTTCAAGGCGATCATCAGGACCGAGCGCAGTTTCATGTTGGCGGCCTGCTCGGGCGTGTCCTCGATAGCGTCCCACACGCTGGTAAAGCGTTGCTTGCTCATTGTCCTGGCTCCTTCAACAACTCGCGGTAACGCTTGGCGGCCGCGGGCCGCCGCTCGTTCGCCTGCTGCTCACTCAAGAATCGGCGCCAGCCTGGCCAGCACTTCGTCCATGACGGCGTCGGGGACGGTTTCCAGTTTCTTGCCGCCGCGTGCGCCGAGATCGAGTGCGCGAGGCTGATCGCAGCGGACAACGCCGGTCGTCTTGGTTCCGGCCCGGGCGAGTGACACGGCGAACCCGGCGGTTCGCGCGAAACTGCCGCCGCTGGTGATGGGGAGAACCACTGGCACTCCGGTCACGCGGTTGAACGCCTCCGGCGAAACGATCAGGACCGGGCGGCGGCCCTTTTGCTCATGCCCCGCCGTGGGATCGAGCCCGACCAGCCAGATGTCACCCCGCTTCATCAAATGATCTCGGCGCCTGCGGCCTTGTTGCGGGACCATGCCCGGTCCTCCCTGGTACGCCGCGCTTTTAGATCGCACTGGGCAAGGAGTTCGCCCAGGGTGTAGCGGGGCCGCGGCTGTGGCTCCACGACCAGCCGGCCGCTTTCAATCGCGATACCGACCTTGACTCCCGGCCGCAGCCGCAGAATATCGAGCAAAGCGGGCGGCACGGCCAGCATGATCGAGCCCCCGACCTTGCGCAGATTCGTTGTGTGCATGGAAGTAATCCAAAAGTTATACTAACATATAACACGACCATACGCGGCAGTGGCGAGGAGTGCGGTCAATGGCACTGATCAGGGCGTTTCCAATCTGGGGACGCGAACCCCGATTCCAGGGAATGGAGAACATCACCTTCTCGGCCACTCGTCAGTGGTGCGGTAGCCGGTCGTCATCCAATCGGATGTCGCACCAGCGCGCAAACCGGCACCCGAACGATTCTCGATAGAATAGAGACGCCGCCCCCGCGCACGGCATGCGACAACGCGCAAGCGGCGCGGGCCGCGCGTGCGGAGCAGGCGAAAAGAATCGTAGGAGCATTTATGCCTCAGGAATTGTGCGACATCGGCCTGATCGGGCTGGCGGTGATGGGCCAGAACCTGGTGCTGAACATGAACGACCACGGCTTCCGCGTGGCGGTATTCAACCGGACCGTTTCGAAGGTCGACGACTTCCTCAACGATGAGGCCAAGGGCACCACGATTGCGGGCGCGCACTCGATCGAGGAGCTGACCGCGCTGCTGAAGCGGCCGCGGCGCGTGATGCTGATGGTCAAAGCCGGCGAGACGGTGGACCAAGTGATCGATCAACTGGTGCCGCACCTGGAGCCGGGCGACATCATCATCGACGGAGGCAACTCGCACTTTCCCGATACGACGCGCCGCACCGAGGCGCTGGCGGCGAAGGGCATCCTGTTCATCGGCACGGGCGTTTCGGGCGGCGAGGAGGGCGCGCGCCGCGGCCCGTCGATCATGCCCGGCGGCAACCCGCTGGCATGGCCGTTCGTGAAGCCGATATTCCAGGCGATCGCGGCCAAGGTGGACGGCTCGCCGTGCTGCGAGTGGGTGGGCGAAAACGGCGCCGGCCACTACGTGAAAATGGTCCACAACGGGATCGAGTACGGCGACATTCAGCTCATCTGCGAGGCCTATCAGATGCTGAAGGACGCGCTGGGGCTCACGCCGGCCGAGTTGCACGACGTCTTTGCCGAGTGGAACGCGGGCGAACTGGACAGCTACCTGATCGAGATCACGCGTGACATCTTCGGCAAGCTGGATGAGGACGGCGCGCCGATCGTCGACAAGATTCTCGACACGGCCGGCCAAAAGGGCACCGGCAAATGGACCGGCATCAGCTCGCTCGACCTGGGCGTGCCGGTGACGCTGATCGGCGAGGCGGTGTACGCGCGCTGCCTGTCGGCGATGAAGGAAGAGCGCGTGCACGCGGCGCAGGTGCTGAGCGGCCCGAGCCGATGCCCCATCGAAAACCGCAAGGGCTTCATCGAGGATGTGCGCAGCGCGCTGTACTGCTCCAAGATGATCTCCTACGCGCAGGGCTACATGCTGCTGCGCGAGGCCGCGAAAGAGTACAAGTGGAATCTGAACTTCGGCGGCATCGCGCTGATGTGGCGCGGAGGCTGCATTATCCGCAGCCGCTTCCTGGGCAAGATCAAGGAAGCGTTTGACAAGCACCCGCAGCTCGAGAACCTGCTGGTCGACGAGTTCTTCTCGACGACGCTGCTCCAGCACCAGCCGGCCTGGCGCCGGGCCATCGTGCAGGCGATTGAGTTGGGCCTGCCGACGCCCGCGTTCTCGACGGCGCTGGCGTTTTTCGACGGCTACAGGTGCGCGCGGCTGCCGGCCAACCTGCTGCAGGCGCAGCGCGACTACTTCGGCGCGCACACGTATGAGCGCGTGGACCGGCCGCGCGGCCAGTTCTTCCACACCAACTGGACCGGGCGCGGCGGGCGCGTGGCGTCGAGCACGTACACGGCGTAGCGGGCGCGGGCGATGCGGGCAGGCTGGTTGAATCGCAGGGAGAAGGCATGCAAAACGGTCTGAACATCAAGAAAGACGGCGGGCTGGATCTGGTGAGCCTGGGCGCGCTGGTGCACCGCCTGGACACGGGCGTGATCCCGTTCCGCAAAGCGCACGAGTGCCAGATCCACGTCAGCGGCGGCGAGTTCAACGTCGCCGCCAACCTGGCCGACTGCTTCGGCCTTTCGACGGGCGTGGCGACGGCGATGGTCGATTATCCGATCGGCGACCTGATCGCGGAGCGCGTGCGGGCGATGGGCGTGAAGCCGTTCTACAAGCGCTTCCGGCACGACGGCGTGACCGGGCCCAATATGGCCACGGTGTACTCGGACCGCGGGCAGGGCGTGCGCGCGCCGGTGGTGTTCTACAACCGCTCGAACGAGGCCGCGGCGCGGCTCCAGCCGGGCGACTTCGACTGGAGCGCGATTTTCGGCGAGGGTGTGCGCTGGTTCCACTCCGGCGGCATCTTCGCGGCGCTGTCGGCGACCACGGGCGAACTGATCATCGAGGGCATGAAAGCGGCCCAGGCGGCCGGCGCGGTGACCAGCTTCGATCTGAACTATCGCGAGAAGCTGTGGAACATCTGGGGCGGCCACGAGAAGGCTCTGGCGGTGATCGCGCGCATCGTGGAACACGTCGACGTGCTGGTGGGTAACGAAGAGGATCTGCAGAAGGGGCTGGGCATCGCCGGACCCGAATTGGCGGCGAAATCGAAGCTCGACCCGAGCACGTTTTTCTCAATGATCGGCAACGTGGTCGCGAAGTATCCGCACGTCAAAGTGGTCGCGACGACGCTGCGCGAAGTGCACTCGACCAACCACCACACCTGGGGCGCGGTGGCCTGGATCGACGGCCAGACCTACGTTGCGCCGACGGCCGAGCTGGGCGTGCTGGACCGCGTCGGCGGCGGCGACGGCTTCGCCTCGGGCTTCTTCTACGGATTGCTGACGGGCGAAGCGCCGCAGCAGGCGGTGAACCTGGGCTGGGCGCACGGAGCGCTGCTGACCACGTTCCCCGGCGACACCACCATGGCCACGGTGGAACAGGTGCGCGCGTTCGCCAAGGGCGGCTCGGCGCGCATTCAGCGGTAGGGCAGGCATTCAGAAGCAGCGGATGCGCGACTACTGCACGTCCGCGGGCAGCTTGCGTTTTTTGGGTACGACGCGATAACGCCGGGCCATGACGGTGCCGCCCTGGAAGGCGTCGGCGATGACGGCGGCCTGTTCCTGTTTGTGGCGCGCGCCGCTGCCGGTGGCGGTCGAGGCGGCCTCGGGCCGGCCGGCGTAGCGCAGCGCGCGGCGGGTGGGATCGAGCAGCGGCTGCATGCGGTCGCGCACGAACAGGAACGCGCCCATGTTGCGCGGTTCCTCCTGGCACCAGACCACCTCGGCAGTCGAAGGGTAGCGCCACAGCAGATCCTCGATCTGGTCGGCGGGCCACGGGTAGATCTGCTCGAGCCGCACCAGGGCGGCGTCCTCGAGGCCCTGCTTGCGCCGCTCGGCCAGCAGTTCATAGTAAATCTTGCCGCTGCAGAAAATGACCTTGGTGGCGCGGTCGGGCGCGATTGCGGCGTCGCTGAGCAGCTCGGCGAAGTGGCCGTGCGTGAACTCGCGTAATGGGCTCACCGCCTCGACGTGGCGCAGCAGGCTCTTGGGAGTAAAGATCACCAGCGGTTTGCGCGTGCCGCGGCGGTCGTTGCCGCCGTACATCTGGCGGCGCAGCAGGTGGAAATACTGGGCCGGCGTGGTGACGTTCGCCACCTGCAGATTGTCCTCGGCGCTGAGCTGCAGGAAGCGCTCGATGCGCGCCGAACTGTGCTCCGGGCCCTGGCCTTCGTAGCCGTGCGGCAGCAGCAGCACCAGACCGCTGGGCTGGCCCCACTTGGCCTCGCAGCACGAGATGAACTGGTCGATCATGATCTGCGCGCCGTTCGCAAAGTCGCCGAACTGGCCTTCCCACAACGTAAGCGTCAGCGGGTCGCCGAGCGAGTAGCCGAACTCGAAGCCCATCACGCCGTACTCGCTGAGGCTCGAGTCGACGACTTCGAAGCGCGCCTGGTTGGGCGCGAGGTGCTGCAGGGGCGTGTAAACCGCGCCAGTCGAGTAGTCGTAGTACTCCAGGTGGCGCTGCGAGAACGTGCCGCGCCCGCTGTCCTGGCCTGAAAGCCGCACGGGCGTGCCCTCGGAAACGAGCGTAGCGAAGGCCAGCGCCTCGGCCGTGGCCCAGTCGGCCGCGCCGCCCTGCACGACGTCCTTACGCTTCTCTAGGAAGCTCTTCAGCTTGGGATGCAGAGTGAAACTCTCGGGGAAAGTGGTGAGTCCGTGAATGATGGTCTCCACCAGCGCCGCATCCACGGCCGTGCGCGGGCAGGCGCTGGCGACGGCCTGCTGCTCGTAGTCGGCGACCTCCTGCAGCTCCCACTTTTCGCCGCGCTCGACGGCCTCTTCGTGGGCCCGGTTGTAGACGTCCTGCACCTGCTGGCGAATGCGCCCGGCCCATTCCTTGGTGATCACGCCCTCGCGCAGCAGGCGCTCGGCGTAGATGTCGCCGACCGCCTTCCGGCCCTTGATTTTGCGGTACATCAACGGCTGCGTGTAGCTCGGGTCGTCGCCTTCGTTGTGGCCGTACTTGCGATAGCAGACCATGTCGATGACGACGTCCTTCTTGAACTGCTGGCGGTAGTCGAAGGCGATCTCGATGGCGCGGATGCAGGCCTCGGGGTCGTCGCCGTTGGCGTGCAGAATGGGCGCCTGGACCATGCGCGCGACGTCGGTGCAATAGGTCGAGGAGCGGCTCTCCTCGGGCGTGGCGGTGAAGCCCAGCTGGTTATTGATCACCAGGTGCACGGTGCCGCCGGTAGCGAAGCCTTTCAGCAGCGAGAGGTTGAGCGTCTCGGCCACGACACCCTGGCCGGAGAAGGCCGCGTCGCCGTGCACGAGCACCGGCAGCACCTTATCGTGAGCGAGGTCGCCCATGCGGGTCTGCTTGGCGCGCACGATGCCTTCCACCACCGGGTCGACGGCCTCGAGGTGGCTCGGATTCGGGGAGAGCGAAACCTTGATTTCGCGGCCGCCACAGGTGCGCTGGATGCCGCTCGCGCCGAGATGGTACTTCACGTCGCCGGAGCCCTGCGTGGTCTCGGGATCGACGTTGCCCTCGAACTCGCCGAAGATCTGGGCCGTCGATTTGCCGACGAGATTCGACAGCACGGTGAGCCGGCCGCGGTGCGCCATGCCGATCACCATCTCGCGCACGCCCTGGTCGGCGGCGCGCTCCATCAGCTCGTCGAGAACGACCATCGCCGACTCGCCGCCCTCCAGCGAGAAGCGTTTCTGCCCGACGAAGCGCGTGTGCAGGAAGTTCTCGAAGCTCTCGGCCTGCAGCAGCCGCATCAGCACGCGCTGCTTCAGCTCGCCCGAAAGCGGCCAGAGGTTGGCCAGCGGCTCCATCCGCTCCTGCAGCCAGCGCTTTTCCTCGGGATGCTGGATGTGCATGTACTCGCAGCCCAGCCGCCCGCAGTAGGTCTGGCGCAGCGTGTCGAGGATCACTCGAAGCGTCGCGACTCCCGGGCGTCCGGCCAGCGAGCCGGTGATAAAATCGCGCTCCAGATCCCAGATAGTCAGGCCGTAGGTGGCGGGGTCGAGCTCGGGGTGATACTGCGGCGCGGTGCCCAGCGGATTGAGGTCGGCGATCAGGTGGCCGCGCACGCGGTAGGCGTTGATCAACTGCAGCACCGCGGCCTGCTTGGCGATCTCGTCCAAGCGTTTATCGTCGCGGAAGCCGGGGAACGCGGCGCCGCGGTCGCTCTGCCATTTCACGGGCTGGTAGGGCATGCCGAGTTCGAGGAAGACCTCTTCGTAGAACCCTTCCTGACCCTCGAGCAGCGCCTGCAGCCGGCCCAGAAAAGCGCCCGACTCCGCGCCCTGGATGATGCGGTGGTCGTAGGTGCAGGTCAGGGTCATGATCTTGGCGATGCCGAGCTGCGCGCGCAGAGCGTCGCTCGCGCCCTGAAACTCCGGCGGGTAGTCGATGGAGCCGGTGGCAACGATCGCGCCCTGCCCGGGCATCAGCCGCGGGACGCTGGCGCCGGTGCCCACGGTGCCGGGATTGGTCAGCGAAATCGTGGTTCTCTGGAAGTCGTCCGGCCCGAGCTTGCCCGTCCTCGCGCGGGCCACCAGATCGTCGAACGTAGTCAGAAACTGGCCGAAGCCCAGCGCGCCGGCGTTCTTGATATTGGGCACCATCAGGCCGCGATGGCCGTCCTTGCCGGCGACGTCCACGGCGATGCCGAGGTTGATCTCACGGCGCACCACGCGATGCGGCGCGCCGCCGAGCTCGGCGTAGGCGTCGTTGATGCCAGGCAGAGCTTTCAAGGCGCGCACGATGGCCCAGGCCGTAAGATGCGTGTAGCTGACCTTCGATTTGCCATGCAGCTCGCGCATCTGGTTCAGCAGACGGCGATTCTCGTCGATCACTTTCACCGCGATGGTGCGCTGCGAAGTGGCCGTCGGGACAGCCAGGCTGAGGATCATGTTCTCGGCGACGCGCAGCGGCGCGCCCTTCAGCGGCACAAGCTGATCGGAGGGGCTCAGGGCGAGGGCTGGCGCCGGCGGTGCGGCGGCAGGCGTTGAAGAAGGGACCACGGCCGGCGGCCGCACGGCGACGGCGGTTTCGAGCGCCGGCTGGCCGTTGGGCTGGTGTGGCGCGGAGTCGAAGACCTCGCGCCAGCTCTCATCCACGGTGCCGCGGTCATGAACGTATTCTTGATACAGCTCGTCTTCCAGCCAGCTATTCAGGCCGGGGCGCTGCTCGGATTGGCTCGACATAAGTGCGATCTGCTTCGAGAAGTGGGATAAGTCCAGAATTGCCTATAGTGTAACGCGGAACCGGCGCTCCACCGCCGGTCGAGGCTGCTCTTCTTAATGAGACGGTTGGAGGACGGTTTTCGATGCAAGCCGAGGCCGGCCGGTCGGGCTCGGGCATCGTACAATCTGAAGAACAACCGTGAAAATCCTCATCTTCTCCGACATCCATGACGACGCCGCCGCGCTGAACCGGCTGTTGGACATCGAGGCGGACCTGTACGTCGCCGCCGGAGATCTGACCACGTTCAATCGCGGGTTGGAGAAGCTGGCGCCGGTGCTCGCACGGCGCGCGGACAAGATGTGGATCCTGCCGGGCAATCACGAGCACGCGCGCGACATCGAAGCCTTCTGCGCGCGCCACGAATTCCACGCGCTGCATGGAAAGTCGATCCTGCGCGCTGGCTTCCACATCGCCGGGCTGGGCCATTCCAACCCCACGCCGTTCCACACGCCGGGCGAGGATTCGGAGGAGACCATTGCCACGAATCTGAGCGTGTTCGCCGGCTTGAAACCGATGCTGCTGATCTGCCACTGCCCACCGCTGGACACGCCTCTGGACGAAGCCGCGTCGGGCCGCCACTTCGGTTCGCGCGCAGTGGCGGAATTCATCGCCCAAGAGCAGCCGGAGTGGTTCATCTGCGGGCACATTCACGAAGCCGCGGGGCGCGAGGCGCTGCTCGGCAAAACGCGGGGCGTGAACGCCGGCAAGCCGGGCTATCTGCTGGAGCTGCCGGGCTGAGGCGCGGCGAGCAAGCAGGGCGCTGAGCAGGCGTTCCGGCATAGCTCGGAAACGGCCGGGCGCGCGGCGAGTCTGGCTCCAACGGCGGTTGGCTGCGATAATGGAGTTCGATCAAAACAGGCGGTATTTCAATACAGTTACGAGGCAGAAGTGAGAGAGCCGCTGATTGAAGCCCGGCAGGTGGAGAAGTATTACGGCCAATCTGGCCGCAACCGCATCCAGGTGATCGCGCCGCTGGACCTGTGCGTGTATCCGGG